>Ga0101945_1000292_pt1 | contig 98984 bp, 97 predicted proteins | sample DewCreD2012metaG_2_FD_75246 | JGI IMG/M metagenome (GOLD analysis project Ga0101945, IMG submission 75246) | Hot spring sediment bacterial and archeal communities from British Columbia, Canada, to study Microbial Dark Matter (Phase II) - Dewar... ... | reverse complement strand
GGGATCCGCCGGCCGATCTCGATGATAAGCCGCAACTCCTGCCGGCTCTCCAGGCGGTCCACACACACGCTCTGGGTGCGGTCCTCGCTCAGGACGGTGAGGAGGACGGTCTCCCCTGTGGCCTCGTGCAGGCGGCGCATGACGGGGTGCGCCACCTGCCGGATCTCGATGCTCTCGAGGGCCCGACGCCCGAGCGCAAGGGCCCCGGAGCCCAGCCGGAAGCGCCTCGTGGCCGGATCCTGCCAGACGTACTGGTGGGCTTGGAGGACCCGGAGGATCCGATAGACAGTGGGACGCGGTAGACCGCTGTGCTCACTGAGCTCGCTCGCAAGCCAACTGGGACGCTCAGGCGTGAACAGCTCCAGAAGGCGCAGCGCCCGCTCGAGGACCTGACTCCCCGAAGGTTTGTCCATTATATGAACAGTAAGTCCATATTATGGAGCCACTTCGATAGTGGGCGATCGCTGCTCCGGTGTCCAGGGTGATGGACGGTGGAATTCGGCGGATCGAGGGGATTAGGTTCGGTTCTCTTGCAGATTCGCCATCAATCGAAGTCTTTGGCCCCTTCCAGTGCCAGGAGCCGCCGCTTCACCTTGAGGCCGCCTCCCGAGTACCCGCCCAACCCACCGTCGGACCGGACGACCCGGTGGCAGGGCACAAGGAGGGGGATGGGGTTTTTGGCCATCACCCGTCCCACCGCACGGGCCGCACCCGGATGCCCGGCGTGCTCTGCGACCTGGGCGTAGGTGCGGGTCTTCCCCCGGGGGATCCGGCGCACGACCCCGAGGACCCGCCGCTCGAACGGAGAGCATCCCCGGAGGTCGAGGGCCACAGCCACCCTCTCTCCCCGGAACCATGCGCCGAGGATCTCCGCCCACCGGGCCCGGGTGGAGTCCTCCCGTACGACCCTGGATCCGGCACGGAGCCCACCGGCCACTAGCGCCTTGAGGAACTCCGCATCCGTCCGCGCCGTAAGAGAGAGCGCGCAAAGGCCCCGTGCCGTGAAGGCCACGTACACGGCCCCAAGGGGCGAGGGGACTCGGGTGTAGCGGATCTCACAGGACGCCGGTGCACTCCTCTTCCGACTCATCCTCACCCCTCCGTGCATGCCGAACCGCCTGGGCGAACGGTGTGAGGAACGCCACCGCAGTACCCACCGGATCCGGGCTCTCCTCCAGGGCCCGGTACAGAGCACTCGCCACGATCACACCGTCGCTGAAGTGGGCTACGGTCCGCGCGTGCTCGGGCGTTGAGATCCCGAACCCCACGACGGCGGGGAGGTCCGTCACCGCCCGCACCCGGCGCACGAGCCCTTCGACCTCGTCACTGAGCCGCTCCCGCTCCCCCGTAACCCCGATCACCGACACACAGTACAAAAAGCCCGTCGTGACGCGCGCCACGATCCGGAGTCGGGCGTCAGGACTCGTGGGCGCGACGAGGAAGATCGTGGCGAGTCCTGCTGGCCGCGCGGCCTCCACGAGGGGCATCCCTTCGTCCGCCGGGACATCCGCGGCGATCACCCCGTCCACCCCGGCCTTGTGCGCGTCCTGCGCGAACCGCTCAAGGCCGTACTGAAGGAGCGGGTTCGCATAAGACAATAGGGCGATGGGCACGTCCACTTCCTGTCGCACGCGGCGCACGAATTCCAGAGCCTCCCGCAGCCCCACGCCGCGTTGGAGGGCCCGGTAGGCGGCCCGCTGCATCGTGGGCCCGTCTGCGATGGGGTCAGAGAACGGGACGCCGAGTTCCACCGCGTCTGCGCCGGCTTCCACGAGGGCCGGGACCATCCGCTCGAGCGTCTCGAGGTCCGGGTCTCCAGCCTCGAGGAAGGGCATGAGGGCCGCCCGTCCTTCCTTCCGCAACCGCCTGAACAGCTCCTCAAACCGACCCATGGCCGCTTGAGCGCCGCACGGTGTCGATGTCTTTATCGCCCCGACCGGAAAGCCCCACCACGATGACCCCATCCCGGCCCACCTCGGGTGCGAGGCGCTTCAGGTAGGCGAGGGCATGGGCCGGCTCCAGGGCCGGTAGGATCCCCTCCGTGCGGCTCAGGAGGTGGAACGCCTCCAGCGCCTCCTCGTCGGTGACCGCCACGTAGGTGGCCCGTCCCGTCTCTTTCAGGTAGGCATGCTCCGGACCCACCGCGGGGTAGTCCAGACCCGCGGAGACCGAGTGGGTGCCCAGGACCTGCCCGGATGGGTCCTGGAGCACGTAGGTATATGCCCCGTGGAGGACGCCCGGGCGCCCGGCCACGAGGCTCGCCGCGTGCCGTCCGCTCTCCAAGCCCGCTCCGCCCGCCTCCACGCCCACGAGCCGCACGCCCTCATCCGGGAGGAAGGCCCAGAACAGTCCCAGGGCGTTACTCCCTCCACCCACGCAGGCGACCACCGCGTCCGGCAGCCGTCCCTCCCGCTCGAGGAGTTGCCGCCGCGCCTCCTGTCCGATCACGGACTGGAAGTCGCGCACGATCCTCGGATAGGGGTGCGGTCCTACCACCGATCCGATCACGTAGAAGGTCGTGCGGACGTTCGTGACCCAGTCGCGCAGCGCCTCGTTGATGGCGTCCTTGAGGGTGCGGGTGCCGTGATCCACCGGGATCACCCGGGCGCCGAGGAGCTGCATCCGGTAGACGTTGAGGGCCTGACGTTCGGTGTCCTCCCGGCCCATGTAGACCTCACACGCTAGCCCCAGCATCGCCGCGGCCGTGGCCACCGCCACTCCGTGCTGCCCCGCTCCGGTCTCCGCGATGACCCGTCGCTTGCCCATGCGCTTGGCAAGGAGCACCTGGGCCAGGGCGTTGTTGATCTTGTGGGCACCGGTGTGGAGCAGGTCCTCGCGCTTCAGGTAGATCCGGGCACCCCTGAGGTGTTCTGTGAGGCGGCGCGCGAAGTACAAGGGCGTCGGCCGCCCGCAGTACTCCCGGAGCAACCCGTCAAGCTCCGCCCGAAACGCGGGGTCCTTTTGGACCTCCTCGTAGGCGGCCTCCAGCTCCTCCAGGGCCGGGATGAGGGTCTCGGGCACGTAGCGGCCGCCGAAGGGGCCGAACCGCCCGCGGGCAGGAGGACGTGCCGCGCCCCTCATCGCGCTCCCACCGCGAGGTCTGCGTGCCGGACGGCCTGGACGAACGCCCGGATCTTCTGCGGGTCCTTCTCACCCTCGGTCTCCACGCCGCTGCTCACGTCCACCCCGTACGGCCGCACCTGCTCGATCGCCTCCCGGACGTTCTCCGGCGTGAGGCCGCCCGAGAGGATCACCGGACGCCCCCATCCCCGGACTTCTCGTGCCAGCGACCAGTCAAAAGGCTTGCCGGTCCCACCGTAGGTGTCCGGCACGTACGTGTCCAGCAGGATCGCGCTCACCGTGTACTGCGCGGCCTGGGCGAGGCTTGAGGGGTCGCGTACCCGGATCGCCTTGATCACCCTCCGGCGGAGGACGCCCCACACCTCGGGAGGTTCGTCGCCGTGGAGCTGGACCGCGTCCAGCCCGACCGTCTGGGCGATCTCCTCCATCACCTCCGGCCGCTCGTCCACGAACACGCCCACGCGGACCACGAAGGGCGGAAGCACCCGGCTGATCCGGGCAGCCTCGTCCGGCCGGATGAACCGGCGACTTTTAGACCAGAACACGAAGCCCACCGCGTCCGCACCCGCTTCAGCAGCAGCCCGGGCGGCTTCCACGGTGCGGATCCCGCAGATCTTCACCCGCGTCACCGCAGCCCCATCTTCCGGTAGACCTCGGCCATGGTGGCCTCGGCCACCGGTCTCGCGCGCTGTGCACCCTCGGCGAGGATGTCCCACAGATCGTCCGGACGTCTGAGGAGCTCGTGGTACCGCCGACGGATGGGGTCCAGTTTCTCCACGATGGCTTCTGCGAGGACCTGCTTGAGCTCGCTGTACCGGATCGTCCCCGCCTCGTACGCCTCCTGGAAGCGCGGGTAGTGCTCGGGACCGAAGACCTCAAGAAGCGTGAACAGGTTTTGAACACCCGGGCTCGCGTCCTGTAGCCGCGCCCCGGGAGCGGGAGGACCCGGATCGGTGACCGCGGCCCGCACCTTCCGCCGGATCTCTTCGGGCTCTTCGGCGAGCGCGATGTAGCTTCCGGGGATGCTCTTGCTCATCTTCTTCGTGGGGTCGTTGAGCGCCGTGATCCGGGCACCCTTCGTGATCCGGGCTTCAGGGAGCGGGAACGTCTTGCCGAACTGCTTGTTGAACCGCTCGGCCAAGTCGCGCATGAGCTCGATGTGCTGGAGCTGGTCCTCGCCCACGGGCACGAGCGTCGCCTTGTACAGGAGCACGTCCGCAGCCTGGAGCACGGGGTAGTTCAGTAGCCCCGCCATGACGCCGTGCCGGGCCCGGCGCGCTTTCTCCTTGTACTGGGTCATCCGCTCGAGCTGCCCCACGGGCGTGAGGGTCGTGAGGAGCCACATGAGCTCGCAGTGCTGGTGAATGTGGGATTGCACGAACAGGACGGACCGGTTCGGGTCGATCCCCGCCGCGATGTTGGCGGCTGCGGTCTCGAGGATTCGCTCCTGCATCTCCTCGGGCTCGTAGGGCACGGTGATCGCGTGGAGGTCCACGATGCAGAAGTACGACTCGTACTGCTCCTGGAGCTCGACCCACTGGCGGATGGCACCCACGTAGTTGCCGATGTGGATGAGCCCGGTGGGCTGGATCCCCGAGAACACGCGCACTGCCGCGTGCGCGACCTGAGGTTCCCCGGCGCGCTCCGCCGTCCTGAGCTCGCTCATCTGGATCCCTCCCTTCCATCGGAGTTCCCGCGTAACGCCCGCACCACCCTGACCGGGTCCGGGGCCGAGGCGAGGGCGGTGCCCACGAGGACCGCGTGGACGCCCGCCTCCGCAAGCCTGCGGACCTGCTCGGGGCGCTCGATCCCGCTCTCGCTCACCACGAGGACCCCGTCCGGGATCCGGGGTCGGAGCCGCAGGGTGACGCCAGGGTCGACCTGGAACGTGTGGAGGTCCCGGTTGTTGATCCCGACGATCCGCGCCCCGCACCCCAGCGCCCGCTCCAGCTCTCCCTCCGTGTGTACCTCCACGAGGGCTGCCATCCCCAGCTCCTCGGCGAGCGCCCGAAGCTCTAAGAGCTGTCGATCGTCCAGGATGCTAGCGATGAGGAGGACGGCGTCTGAGCCCAGCGCCCGTGCCTCGTACACCTGGTAGGGGTCCAGGGTGAAGTCCTTGCGCAGGACCGGAAGGTGGACCGCCGCGCGGACCGCCCGCAGGTGCTCTGGGTCTCCGGCGAAGAAGCGTCGGTCTGTCAGGACCGAGAGGGCATCCGCCCCACCGGCCTCATAGGCGCGGGCGAGTTCCACCGGGTCGAAGGCGCGTCGGATGATCCCCATAGACGGAGAGGCGGCCTTTACCTCCGCGATGAGAGCGCACCGCCCGCGCCGCAGGGCGGCGGCGAAGTCGCGGGGCGGAGGGGCAGTCCGCGCGCGTTCCTGCACCTCCTCCAACGAGGTGCGGACGCTCGTGAGCTCCTCCCGCTTGTGGGCGACGATGGCCTCGAGGATCGTCACCCGCGCACCTCCACCGGGGTCCCAAGGAAGGACCGGAGCGCTTCCAGTTTCGCCGCCGCCTCACCGGAATCGATGGCCGATGCGGCGCGGCGGATCCCCTCCCGCAGGTCTTCGGCCGCGCCGGCGGCGACCAGCGCGGCTGAGGCGTTCAGCAGCACCACGTCCCGGTAGGGCCCCCGCTCGCCGCGCAGGACGCGGAGGGTGAGCCGGGCGTTGTGGGCGGCATCTCCGCCCCGCAGGGCGCCGTGGGGAACCCGCGGGAGTCCCACGTCCTCCGGCTCCAGCCGGCCCATCCGGATCTTGTCCTCCCGTACCTCGGCCACGAGGGACGGGCCGGTCGTGGTGAGCTCGTCGAGGCCGTCGCCGTGGACGACGAAGGCGTGCTCGGCGCCCAGCGCGCGGGCCACGTGGGCGAGGGGCTCCACGAGGCGCGGATCGTAGACCCCGATCACCTGACGCCGGGCACCGGCGGGGTTCGTGAGCGGGCCCAGCACGTTGAAGATCGTGCGGATCCCGATCTCCCGCCGGGGTCCGGCGGCGTGCCGCAGCGCCGGGTGGAAGCGGGGGGCGAACAGGAACCCGATCCCCACCTGCTCGATGGCCTCCTGGACGCGGGCCGGCTCTACGTCCACCGGAAGTCCCAGGGCTTCCAGGAGGTCAGCACTCCCGCACGCGCTGCTCACCGCTCGGTTGCCGTGCTTTGCCACCGCCACCCCGCACGCGGCCACGACGAACGCCGCGGTGGTCGAGATGTTGAACGTCTGGGCGCCATCCCCGCCCGTGCCGCAGGTGTCCACGAGGACCGGAACGCGAGGGGTGATGCGGGTCGCCCGCATCCGCATCGTCTGGGCGAACCCCGCCACTTCCTCAACCGTCTCGCCCTTCATCCGGAGCCCCACGGCGAGGGCTGCGATTTGGGCCGGGGTTGCCTCCCCGTCCATGATCTCGGCCATCACCTGACACGCCTCATCCAGCGACAGGGAGGTGCCGTCCGTGACCTTGCGGATCGCCTCCCGGATCATTCCTCTCCCTCCCCCCACCGGCCCGTGGCGTGCCAGTGGGCCACGAGCTGCAGGAAGTTGCGCAAGAGCTCTAGTCCGCACTCCGTGAGGATCGACTCGGGGTGGAACTGCACGCCTTCTACCGGGAGCGTCCTGTGCCGCAGGCCCATCACGAGGCCCTCCTCGTTCCGCGCCGAGACCTCCAGTACCTCCGGAAGCCCCTCCTCGTAGACCACCAGGGAGTGGTAGCGGGTCGCCACGAAGGGAGAGGGTAGTCCGCGGTAGATCGTGCGGCCGTCGTGGTAGATGCGCGACGTCTTCCCGTGCACGGGCTCGGGAGCGAGGCCCACCCGCCCCCCGAAGCACTGCCCGATGCACTGGTGCCCCAAGCACACGCCGAGGATCGGGGTGCGACCGGAGAGCTCGCGCAGCACCTCGTTGGAGACGCCCGCCTCGTTGGGGGTGCACGGGCCGGGAGAGATCACGATCGCCTCCGGACGGAGCGACGCGATCCCCTCCGCGGTGATCGCGTCGTTCCGGTACACCGTCACCTCCGCACCCAGCTCGCCCAGGTACTGGACGAGGTTGTAGGCGAAGGAGTCGTAGTTGTCCACCACGACGATCACCCGATCACCCCCTCGCAGGCGAGCTCGGTGGCCCGGAGCAAGGCCGCCGCTTTGTTCACGCACTCCTGGCACTCCGCCTCCGGCTCGGAGTCCGCCACGATCCCGGCACCGGCCTGCACGTACGCCCGGTCGCCCCGCACCACGAGCGTGCGGATCGCGATACAGGTGTCCATCGTCCCCCTGAAGTCTACGTACCCCACGGCCCCGGCGTACGGCCCATGGGCCGTGGGCTCCAGCTCGTCGATGATCTCCATCGCCCGCACCTTCGGTGCACCGCTCACGGTCCCGTGGGGGAAGACCGCCTGGAGCACGTCAAACGCATCACGTCCGGGCTGGAGGAGCCCGGTCACCGTGCTCACGAGGTGCATCACGTGGGAGTAGCGTTCTATGACCATGAGTTCGGTGGTGCGCACCGTGCCGTACCGGGAGATGCGACCCAGGTCGTTCCGCGTGAGGTCCACGAGCATCACGTGCTCGGCCCGCTCCTTCTCGCTCGCACGGAGCTCTGCTTCCAGCGCCCCGTCTTCCTCGGGAGTATGACCCCGAGGGCGGGTGCCCGCGATGGGCCGCATCATCACGTGCTCCCCCTCCAGGCGCACGAGGAGCTCTGGCGAAGAACCGACGAGGCTGAGCTCCCCGAAGTCCAGGTAGAACAGAAACGGAGAGGGGTTCACAGCCCGCACCGCCCGGTACAGGAGGAAGGGGTCCATCCCGCCGATCGGGACCTCGAACCTCTGGGAGAGGATCACCTGGAAGATGTCACCCGCGCGGATGTACGCCTTGCACCGCAGGACCCGCTCGCAGTAGGCATCCCGGGTCAGGTTCGATCGGGCCGGAGGGACGGGCCGGCGTTCGGAGGGCCGGACCTCCAGGGGCTGGCGCAGGCGTTCCAGCACCTCCTCGATGCGCGCGCATGCCGCGCGGTAGCTTCGAGCGGCTCCCTCCTCCGCGAACGCGTTGGCTACAATCCGGATCCGTCTCCGGACGTGGTCGAAGGCCAGGACCGTGTCGTAGAGCCCCATCCGGCACACCGCGACGCCGAGGTCATCGGGGGGGCGAGAGGGCAGACGTTCCCAGTCGCGCACGAGGTCGTAGCCCAGGTAGCCCACGAGTCCGCCGCTGAACCGCGGGAGCTCAGGATCGGCCACGGGGCGGTAGGGCCGCAGCACCTCCCGCGCCGCACGGAGGAACGGACCTGGGAGGGTTACGCCGTCAGAGCGGTGGACCTGCCGCCCGTCGTACCGAAGCACGAGGCGCGGACGGGCGCCCAGGAAGGAGTAGCGGGCGAGCCGTTCTCCTCCCTCCACGCTCTCCAGGAGGAAGGCATCCGGGAGGTCCCGCAGCTTGAGGAACGCCGAGATGGGTGTTTCGAGGTCCGCGACGAGCTCGCAGGACACCGGTACGAGGTTGCCCTCCTGTAGCTTCGCTTCGAAGGCCCTCGGTCCGGGGGTGATCTCCAGCGTCCTCATGACCTGTGCTCCTCCACACGGATCCCGACTTCCCGTGCCTCCTCCAGCAGGGTCTCGATCTCGTCCTCGGCGAGGGCGCGCTCCAGTTGCGCCAGGGTGGTGCGGAACGCCTCCAGGGCTCGCTCGACCTCCGCACGGTTCATCCGCAGGATCTGGGTCCACAGCGCCGAGGGGCTGCGGGCCACCCGCGCCGCTTCCCTGAAGGCGGGGCCTGCAACCCCCAACGACTCCGGTTCCGACGCAGCGGTGAGCACGAGACTGCAGGCCACAAGGTAGGGCAGGTGGCTGATGAGTGCCACGAGCCGGTCGTGCACCTCCGGCTGCATCACCACCGGCCGCATCCCGATGGCCCGCGCGACTTCGACGAGGCGGTGTACCGCCTCCTTGTCCGTGAACCCCGTGGGGGTCACGATGTAGGGCCGACCCCGGAGCAGCGCTGCGTCCGCGGCCTCGATTCCCTGAGCCTCGCTCCCGGCCATCGGGTGACCACCCACAAAGCTCACCGGAGGGGTGATCCGCTCCAGCGCCGCCACGATGGACGCCTTCACGCTGGCGGTGTCGGTGAGGAGGGTGCGCGGACGCAGGTACGGCAGTGCCGCCCTGGCCACGCCCACCACCTGCTCGGGTGGGACGGCCACGAAGACGAGGTCGGCCTCCGCGAGACGGCGCAGATCGGTGGTCGCCACGTCTACAGCACCCCGCTCGGCGGCCCGGGAGGAAGCCTTGGGGTCCCGGTCAATCCCGATCACCGTGCGCGCGACCCCATGGGCACGGAGCGCCATACCGAGCGATCCGCCTATGAGTCCGGTGCCGATGATGGCCGCGACGCGCACGACCGTCCTCCTAACGGCCGAAAAACAAAACCCTCCCGTCACTGGGACGGGAGGGTAACTCTCCCGCGGTGCCACCCGCGTTCCGTCAGGGTCGTTCCCCGACAGCCCTCTCGGGACGGGACACAAGTCCGATCCCGCCTGCTGCGTTCACGGGGCAGGACTCCCGTCGGCGCCTACTCCGCGAGCGTTTCGGGCCGCCCCTCGCGGGTCCATTCAGCCAACAGGCCACCGCCGCTCCCACCGTCCGCGGCTCTCTGCAGGCGCCCAGCTGGCCTACTCGTCCCGGTCCTCGGGTTTGCCCGTTCAGCATAGCACATCTGGAGGCGCAGGAAAAGACTGGGGCTCAGACCAGCCACAGCATACCTGCCACCAGTCCGAAGAGGAACACCACCACAGCGAGCAGGACCGCAGGTCGGTAGTCCCTCAGCGCCGATCCCAGGATCACAAGACAGGGAACGCTGTAGGCCGGAAGGGTGAGGAGGAGCGCTGCCGCCGGCCCGGAAAGGCCCTTGTGGATCAGGGGAGCGGCCACCGCAAGCTCCGTCCAGGTGGGCACCATCAACAGGGTCCCGGCCGCGGCGGCCTTTGCCACGCTCAACGGGTCGTTTGCGCCCAGGAAGGAAACGATGAACGGACTCAACACACCCGTCAGTATCGCGGTCACGAAGAGTACGGGGACCACCACCCGGGCAAGCCGCCAGGTAGTGCGTAGCCACGCCTCCATCAGATCCCCCGGCGTGCGCACCTGCCCCCGAGCCAGCCCCCGCTCCAGGACAAACAGGGCCACCAGACGCTCCATCCACGGTGCGGTCCGGTGCGGCGCGGCTGGGGCGGACGGGAGTGCGCGCGCCACGAGGTACGTTCCCAGGACGGCCAAGAGGAGCCCTCCTCCGATGCGGAGGAGGGCGAAGCGCGGAGGGAGCAGGACCGCGGCCAGGGAGAGCGTGGTGAGGTTGAGCATCGGAGCTCCCACCAGGAACGCGAGCGTCGCCTCCAGGGAGACCCCGCTTCGGAACAGCGCGGCCCCGATGGGCGCGGCGCAACACGAGCAGAACGGGTACGGTACGGCCATCAGGCTGCCGGCGAGGTGCGCGGGAAGGCCCCGGCGGGACAGACCGGACCGGAGGGTCGTCCCCCAATCCGAACCGTGGAGAAGAACCAGGAGGAGCGCACCGATGAGTAGCCCCAATACTGTCGCGTGCCACACGACGAGCAAGTAGTTGACGGCCTCCCCCACGGGTCTCGCCCACCAGGGCAGGGCCTCCAGCGGAAAGGTCATGCTGATCCCCAGCCGCCCGCTGGAGGCGATCCGTGCGGCCTGCACGCCCCGGTAGACGAACAGATCCACGATCAGCATCCCGAGGAGAACACCGGCCAAGAGGTTGCGCAGCCCGTGCAGGTCCAGCCCCGACCCTACCGCCTCTCGCTCCCGCTGCCGGAGGAACCGGTAGGACTGCCACGATCCAGCAAACCCCACAACGAGCAGCAACGCGTGCATCGGGTGCAGGTAGGCAAACGCGGACGGTGCACCCACCTTCACGTACAACGGAGCCGCCAGCAGGATCCCCCTGCGCAGCTCGACCAGCGTCAAGAGCACAACTCCCACGAACCCGACCAGACCCGCCAAGCTCGCGCCGTACGCGATCTCGGTACGACCGATCGACACGACCCGCATCCACCCACCTCCGCAAGGGAGTCGGAATCCCCTTCGAGAGGGATGTGTTGGGCTCCTCTTCACAGTCGGTAAAATTCATTTACCATTGTCCTGGATGCTGGAGTCGTTACGGGTATTTCACCTAGTCGCGACGACCCGCAGCTTCACGCGGGCGGCCCGTCAAGCCTCCCTCACGCGCCCCGCGGTGAGCCAGCACATCCGCAAGCTAGAGGACCACTTTCAGGTCCAGCTCTTCGCCCGCACCACCCGACGCGTGGAGCTCACCCCCGCGGGTGCGCTCCTCCTCGGGCACGTAGAGCGCGTGCTGGAAGGGGTGGCGGAGATGGAGCGGGCGATGGAGGAGTGGCGCCGGTTGCGCACGGCCCGGGTACTGGCCGGGGCCAGCACCCTCCCCGGCGAGTACCTGCTCCCGGGGGCAGTAGCCCGTCTGCGCTCCCGCTTCCGGGATGCCGACGTCCGCATCCAGGTGGGGGACACCGACCAAGTCATCCGGTGGGTCAGGCAGGGTGTAGTGGATATCGGGTTCATTGGTCGGTGGGTCGATCAACCGGACCTGCGCGTAGAGCCCCTGCTGGAGGACGAGATCGTGCTGCTGCTCCCGCCGGATCACCCGCCGGTGCAGGAGATCCGCCCGCAAGACCTCACCCAACTGCCGCTTGTGATGCGTGAGCCCGGCTCCGCCACCCGCGCGACGGTTCTGCTGGCCCTTGAGGAGCACGGGGTACCGGTTGACCGGCTGAGGGTGGTGGCCGAAATGGGTAGCCCCGAGGCGGTGAAGGCGGCAGTACGGGCGGGGATCGGGGCGGGCTTCATGGCCCGCCTGTGCCTTCGACCGGAGGAGCAACGCTTCGCCCGCATCCAGGGGATTCCGCTCCGGCGGTCCATCTGCGCGGTGTGGCGGGAGGACCGCCCGCCCGGAGATCTCGCGAGGGCGCTGGTGGACGCGATGCGGCAACGGTCCTAGGGCGCCTCCTCTGCGGCCCGGCAACCCTCCGCCGCGCACCGGGCGAGTTCCCGGAGCCGCGCAGAAAGGCCAGCCACGAGCTCCGGCGGTGCGCTGGCCGCCAGGTTCTCGAGTTCGTAGGGATCGGCCCGCAGGTTGTAGAGTTCCAGCTCGCCGGTGCGCCAGACCACGTACTTCCACTCGGCCGTGCGGATCGCCTCAAACCCTCCACCTGCCGGCGTCCGCACCTGAATGAGCAGGCTCTGCCGCCAGCGCGGGGACTGGCCCCGGAGGAGCGGGAGGAGAGACCGTCCGTCCACGAAGGCCGGCGGGGTGATCCCCGCGATCTCGGCGAAGGTGGGAGCCAAGTCGGTGTTCACGACGAGCGAATCGATCCGCTGCCCCGGCCGGACGCCCGGTCCCCGCACGACGAGCGGCACCCGGATGTCCTCTTCGTAGGGCAGGTTCTTACCGGGCGGGAGGCGGTGCTCGCCCATATGGAATCCGTTGTCCGAGGTGTACACGAGGTAGGTGCGGTCGAGCTGTCCGAGACGTGCAAGGGTCCGCACCACCGTCTCCACGAGGTCGTCCACCGCCTGGAGGGACTGCAGGCGCCGGCGGTAGAGCACCTCCATCCGGGCGATTGAGCGGGGGTTGAGGGGAGGCCGACGTCGGATCACGGTGGGTTTGTCCGAGACGTCTGCCTCGTTGAAGGAGGGTGGGCGCGGGAGCGGCGCGTCCTGGAAGAGGTGCGCATGCCGTGGGGCAGGGACCGCCGGGGCGTGGGGCGCGTAGGTGGCGAGGTACAGGAAGAAAGGCTGTCCGGCCCGCACCGCCCGCTCGATCGCCTCTACGGCCTTGCGGGCGATCACGTCCGTGAGGTAGTCCTCTGCCGCATGACCGTACTGGACGATCCGACCGTTCTCGTTCAGCGTGTAGTCGTAGTTCCCGTAGGGTCGGCCGCCTAGGCCCGCGTACCACTCCGTCCAGCCGGGCGGGACGTGCCGGGGGTCCGATCCGCCGTCCCCGTAGCCGTTCAGGTACTTCCCCGCGAACACCGTTCGGTAGCCGACCGACTGGAGCCAGGTGGCAACCGTGGACGCCTCCAGGCCTTGCTGGACGAACACGTCAAAGCCGCCGAGCGGCGGTTGGTTCCCCAGGACCCCCGTGTTGTGGGGGTACTGTCCGCGCAACAGACTCGCCCGCGAGGGGCAGCACAGGGGGTAGGGAACGAAAGCGTTCGGGAACACAGCCCCGCGATCCTCCAGCAGGGCCTTCGTCTTGGGGAGGAAGGCGTGGATGCGGACGTCCTCGTCGTCGGTGAGGATAAGAACGATGTTGGGCCGCAGTGCCGGCGGATCATGCGCACCGACGGCTGCGGGCAGGAGCAGGAGAACCAGGAGAAGCCCCAGGCGCCGCATCCCCGATAGGCAAACGAAACGCCACCTCCTCGGGTTCCATGACCGGCTCAGCGCAGGGCGATCCGTTCGGCCGCGCGCCACGCGAGGTCCACGGCATCCAGGGGATCTTGTGCCCGCAGGATGGGGTCTTCCTCCAGCCCTGGGCGTCGGACCGTCCACGTGGCGATCCCCACCACCGGAACACCGAGCGCAAGCGCGTAGGCGATCTCGGAAAGGGTACCGTACCACCCTCCGAGGGCGATCACCGCGTGGGCGGCCCGCACCACGAGGATGTTCCGGCCCTCGCCCATCCCCGTCGGGATGGGGATCGTCACGTAGGGGTTTCCGCCCTCCTCCGTCGGGGTCGGGAGAATCCCCACGACGATCCCGCCCGCCTCCTGGGCCCCCTTCGAGGCGGCCTCCATCACCCCGCCCATGCCCCCGCACACGAGCACGCCGCCCCGGCGGGCGACCTCCCGTCCCACGGCCTCGGCGGCCTCCCAGAGGTCGGCCGTGGTCTCCCGCTCCCCGATCACGCCGATCCGGATCGGCCGCACGGTGCATCCCCTGCGCAGGTCACGGCCTTTGAAGTTCGCGAACGGCATCCGGAACCCTCTAGAGGAGCGAACGGCCCCAAGAGAGTATCGGTTCTGTGATGCGACCGCTGGAAGGGCTCCTCGTGGTGGACCTCACCCGCGCGCTGGCGGGCCCCTACTGCACGATGATGCTGGCGGATCTCGGGGCGCGGGTGGTGAAGATCGAATCCCCCGAAGGTGGGGATGATACCCGCGGCTGGGGGCCGCCCTTTCTGGGCGGGGAGAGCGCTTACTTCCTCAGCGTGAACCGGAACAAGGAGTCGGTCACCCTGAACCTCAAGCACCCGGGGGGGATCGGGGTCCTCCACCGGCTCCTCGGGCGGGCGGACGTGCTCGTGGAGAACTTCCGGCCCGGCGTGATGGACCGCTTGGGCCTGGGCTACCGCGAGCTCTGCGAGCGGTACCCGCGCCTGGTGTACTGCTCCATCTCCGGGTTCGGGCAGGACGGCCCCTACCGGGAGAAACCCGCCTACGACCTGATCCTCCAGGGGATGGGTGGGATCATGGGGATCACCGGCGAGGAGGAAGGACCTCCGGTGAAGGTGGGCGTCGCGATCGCCGACATCGCGGCGGGGATGTTCGCGGCCTACGGGATCCTCGCGGCCCTGTGGGCACGGGAGCGCACCGGAAGGGGCCAGCTCGTGGACGTGGCGCTGCTCGATGGTCAAGTGGCCTGGCTCACCTACGCCGCCTCCAACTACTTCGCCACCGGTGAGGACCCCAAGCGGATGGGCTCGGCCCATCCGAACCTGGCCCCCTACCAGGCCTTCCGCACCCGGGACGGCTACCTGAACGTGGCGGTGGGCAGCGAGGGGATCTGGCAGCGGTTCTGCGAGGTCGTCGATCCGTCCCTCAGGGACGACCCGCGCTTCCGGACGAACGCCGACCGCGTCCGCCACCGCTCATCCCTCACACCCCTCCTCGAGGCGCGCTTCCGGGAGAGGACCACCGCGGAGTGGCAGGAGCTTCTGGACCGCGCGGGCGTGCCGAACGGCCCGATCTACCGGATCTCCGAGGTCTTCGCCGACCCCCAGACCCTCCACCGGCAGATGAAAGTGACCCTTGGGCACCCCACGGCCGGGGAGGTGACGGTCACCGGTGTGCCCGTGAAGTTCTCGGACACCCCCGGTGACGTGCGGACTCCGCCGCCCTTGTTGGGCCAGCACACCGAGGCGGTGCTCGTCGAACTCGGCTATCGCCCGGAGGAGGTGGCGCAGCTGCGGGCAGAGGGCGCCATCTAGGCGATGCTCCGCCGTCTTTTGCCTGTACCGGTGTTCGCGCGGTACGAGCGGTGGTGGGCCCGGCGCCACCGCCTCATCGATCTCGCACCCGACTGCTTCGTGCGGCTCGAGCTGCGGTCGCACCGGGGCCCAACCGTCCGGCTCCAGGACGGGACCCTCGTGCGGCCCGGAGATCGGTTGGCCGAGATCCACATCGATAGCCTCCGGCTCGCCGAACTGTACCGAACGACCCAGGACCCGCGCCGGATGGGCCTCCTCTTCGGCCGGGGAATGGTAGAAGGGTTGCGCCTTGTGGCCCGCTACCTCCAGGCGCACTCCGAGGTAGTGGTCGCCGTGCACGCGACGAGTCTGTACTGGATGGGGAGCGAGCGGCTGGGCTTTGAAATCCATCCCATCCGGAACCCCTTCGTCCGGTTCGGCACCAACGTCTGGCTCAAGTTCCTCCTGGGGTACTACCACCCCGAAGGGGTGCGGCGCATCTGGGCCAGCGAGCGCCTGCGGGAGCCGCGGGAGGCCTGGATGTCCGCACGCACCCTTTTCCAGCGCTACGGCTCACCCGCCCGCGAGGAGCTCCTCTAAGCCCACCGGCTCCAGTCCCCGCGCCCGCAGTCCTCGGATCATCGCCGGGAGGGCCCGCAGCACCCGCTCGGGCGTATCCGGAAACCCGCCGCGGTCGTGCAGGTTCACGATGGCGCCGGGGTGCGACCGGCGAACCACCTCCTGTGCCATCTCCTCCGCCGAAGGCCGCCACACGACGCCCTCGCCGCGCACGGTCCACAGGACCGGCACGATCCCGGCGGCGCGGCAGGTCCACAGGGCCGGAAGGCTCATGGCGCCCCAGGGCGGCCGGAAGAACCGCACCGGACGACCGGCGACCGCCTCCACCGTACGGTGACCCTCAAGGATCTCCCGGTGCGTCTGCCAAGGTGAGAGCCGCCACAGGTGGGGGTGGCTGTACGTGTGGCTGCCCAGGTCGTGACGGACGGCGATGGTGCGCACGATCTGTGGGTGCGCCTCGGCATGCCGGCCGATAAGGAAGAACGTGACACGGACCCGGTGGGCGTCCAAGAGCTCCAACAGGTGCGGGGTGTAGAGCGGGTGCGGGCCGTCGTCGAAGGTGAGGGCCACGCGGCTTTGCGGCGGTCCCCTCCGCACGGCGGCCCCGAGCCGCGTGAGGAGCTGGGCCCCGAGGGTGTAGGCCGCCCCGGCCGAGAGGAGTCCGATCCCGATCCACATCCTCAAGGGTCCGGTGTCTGCCGCAGGGCCGTCGCGCGGCGCTGGGCAGACCGATCCACCGACCGCGGCAGGAGCGCAAGATAGCCCAACGCGACGAAGGCAAGTAGGAGGGCCGCCGTGTGGAAGGGTGCGCTGGGACCGAAGGTGTCCCACAGCACGCCGCCGGCAGCACTCCCCACGGCGACACCGAGGCCCTCCACGGACATCGCGAACCCCAGTACCGTGGCGCGGCGGTGGGGAGGAAGGAGGTCCATGACGAGGGCGTTCCAGGCCGGAAGGAGCGTGGCGTACGCGAGGCCGAGGATCGCCACCATGGGCACGAGGGCCCACGGAGACCGTAGGAGGGGGAGGGTGAACAGGACGAGGGCGCCTGCACCCAGGCTCAGGGGCAGAACCTCCACGCGGCCGACTCGGTCGATCACCCGCCCGAGGGGGACGAGGAGCAGGACCGTGAGGCCCGGCCCAGCCACGAGCAGCGCACCGATCCACAGCGGGGTGAGGTGCAGGACCTCTCGGGCGTACGGTGAGAGGATCGGCAGGAGCATCCCCGTCGCAGCGGTCTGCAAGAGCATCCCGCCCACAAGGGGCCACAAACGGCTTGCGGCCACCTCGGCCTCGTGCACCGAGGCCCGTAGACTCGGGCCTGCGTCCGCGGTCTTGACGTCTCCCGTCACCTGGGGCACGAGGAGGAGACTCAGGACAAAGCAACCGAACACGAACCCAAAGGCCGCCGTGGCGTGCACCTCCAGAAGGAAGTTCGCGGTAATGAACCCGATACCGGTCCCGAGCATCCAGCCCGTGAACACCGCGCCCATGGCGCCTCCCCGATCTTTGGCCTCCGTGGCCTCCGCGATCCCCGAGACCACCGACGGCCACACGGGGGAGCCGCCCACTCCGCCGATGGCCGCCGCGGCGAGGATGGCCCAAGTTTCCCGCACCTCCATGAAGAGTCCCACCGAGAGGATCGAGAGGAGGAGCCCTGCGGCCAGCGGGAGCCGCCGGCCGGCGTGGTCCACGAGCCACCCGGACGGGAGCTTCGCGGCGAGTTCGGTGAAGGAGTACGTAGAGAGCACGAGCCCCACCACGGACATCTGGTGGCCCATCCCGAACCGCAGGTGGTTCGGCAGGAGGGTCAGGAGCAACGCGCCCCGTCCGCACTCGAAGAGGCCGATCAGAAGGGCGTGGGACCGGATCCGGGCGCGCACGGTCAGCGGGCCAGGAGCTCCAGGATGAGCCGGGCTGCATCCCGGGCCGCGTGGGGGCGGCCCAGCCGACGGGCGGCGGCGCGCATCGCCTCCAGCTGGGCCGGGTCTCGGAGCAGCCCGTCCAGCACGCGCGCGAGCTCTAGGGTGTCCTTCGCGATCCGGGCGGCCCCGCCAGACGTGAGCATCCGGGCATTCCACTCCTCCTGGCCCGGGATGGGCCGGTAGATCACCATGGGCAGCTCCTTGGCGAGCGCCTCGGACACCGTCACCCCTCCGGCCTTCGTGACGAGGAGGTCGCTGCACGTCATCCACTCGGCCACGTTCGTCACGTAGCCCTCGATGCGGATGTCGGGACGCCGACGGCTCCGGTGCCGGAGCCGCTCTACGAGGCCCGGATCCTGCCCGCAGATGAACACGGCCTGTACACGGTGCGCTAGATCCAGGATGACCCGGTGGACGTCTGTGATACCACCCAGCATCGCGTACGCACCGGCCATCACGAGGATCGTGGTGCGGTTGGGATCCAGACCCAGGCGCGGCGCCACCTCCCGGCGATCGAGAGAGACGGTGAACTCGGGCGCGATGGGGATGCCTGTGACGAACACCCGGTCGGACGGGATCCCGCGGTCCACTAGGCCTTGCCGTACTTCCTCGGAGGCCACGCAGTAGCGGTCCACATGGGGGTGGATCCACTGGGAGTGGATGGCGTAGTCGGTGATCACCACCGCCGACGGCTGCTCCACCTTCCCCTCGGCCTTGAGGTCGGAGGTGACGCCTCCGGGGGTCGGGTGCACGTGCACGAGGAGGTCGGGTCGGTGCTGCTGGATGTGGCGCAAAAGGCGCCCCTTGCCCAGGCGGTTGATGAGGCGCTGCGTCGGGGAGTCCGGCCGGATGTTCCCGGTGGCGTAGTAGAAGGCCCCCCATGCCGAGGGTGCGTACCGCACGCTGTGGACGTAGAGGGAGCGGGTGAGCCGGTTCACCGCCCGGTTCACGAAGGTCTCGAAGAAGTCCACGATCTCCACCCGGCAGCCGGGCCTCGCCTCATGCCAGGCTGCCCGGAGGGCCTTTGCCACCCGTTGGTGGCCGCCGCCGTAGGTGGCCGAGAGGACGAGGATGAAGGGTCCCCCCTCGCGCGCCCGTCGCCGGCGGGGGTTCATCGCACCCGGTTGACCGGTGCCTCCCTCGCCGCAACGGCCTTCTCCTGCCAGGGCAGGGCCTCCGGCGGAAGGAGGATGCGGATCCCTCGGGGGACGATGCGGGCGTGCATCCACTCGAACGTGCCGAGGAGGTTCCCGTCCACGTGCGCCTCCACCGGCCGCTCCGCGCGGATGGTCGCTTCCCGGGCGCGCTGGACGACGATCTCGGGGATGGGTGTGCGGCGGATCATCTTCACGGCCGCGTTGATGGACCGGATCCGGCGCATATCGCGGACCACGTACAGGTCCAGAAGGCCGTCGCGCAGGCCGGGGGTAGGGAGGGCCACCACCCGCTCGCCGTACATTCGGCCGTTCACCGCCGCGACGAACAGGACCCGCCCCCGGAACACCTCCTGCTCTGTGGTGACCTCCACCTCCAGCGGCTCCCGGCTCGATGCGATCTCCAGGAGGGTCGCAAGGTAGTACACCGCCCGGCCCCGGAGAAGGACCCGGTCGCGGAGCCGGCTCGCTCCGGCAGCGACCCGCGCATCGAACCCGAACCCGAACAGGTTCAGGAAGTAGCGGTCGTTCACCTGGGCGATGTCCACTGCCCCGGCCACGCCTTCGGCGAGCGTTGCGACCGCCCGCACGACGCTGCGGGGGATCGGAAGGGCCCGGGCGAACTCGTTGGCCGTGCCCGCGGGGATGATTCCAAGCGGCAGGCGTCCTCCGGCCTGCATGATCCCGTTCGCCACGCCGTTCACTGTACCGTCCCCGCCGACGGCGACGACCGCCCGGAAGCCCTCCTGCGCGGCAGCCGCCGCGAGGGCACTGAGCTCCTCGAACCGCGCGGCATGCCGCACGTCATAGGCGATCCGCTGCGTCCGCAGGACTCGCAGGATCACCGGGAGCAGGTCCGAGATCCGGCCTGCGTACGGGTTCGCGATCAGAAGGAGCGGCTCGTTCAAACCGCCCCCATTGTACGCTCGCCCTCGACCGCGCGCCACCGGGCCAAGGCGCGGCGGTCTGATCCTCTTAACCCGCTGCGAGCTTCCGATCCAGGCACTCGAAGAACTGACCCGCCAGCATCCGCGCGATGCCAGGGATCATCCGGCTCCCGATGGTGAGGGCTCCGCCCACCTGCACGTCCCCGGTCCAACGCACCTCGGTCTCGTCCCCGCGGTCCACGAGCTCCAGTAAACCCGTGGCCCGCACGAAGCCGGGCGCACCACTCCCCTCCACCTGGACCCCGTACCGGTCCGGTGGGGTGCGCTCGGTGATCCGCAACTTGCCCTTGTATGTGCCCCGCACCGCTGCGATCCCGATGGAGAGGGTGGCCTCGAACTCGTCCGGCCCAAGCGGTCTAAGCTCCTGTAGGCCCGGCGTGCAGGACGCGAGGGCTTGGGGGTCGTCCAAGAGCTTCCACACCCTCTCGCGCGGCGCGTGCAGGACCTGCGTGCCCTCGATCCTCATCGCTCCCTCCGGTCGTGCAGGATTGGACTTCGAAGCACCCCTACTATACTCTTGGCACAAACCCGTGCGGAGGGATCCCATGCCGATCGCCGTCGATCCTCACCGGACCTTTCCCCGCCGGTTCGTGCCCCCGGAGGCCGACCTCGGGGACTGGTCCCACATCGCCCCCCTCGTGGAAGCGCTTTTGGCGCGTGAGGTCCGTTCGCCGGACGAGCTGGAGCAGTGGCTCCTGGATCTGAGCGAGCTCCTGGCGGCGATCCAGGAGGAGGGGAGCCGCAGGTACGTGGCGATGACCCAGCAGACAGATGACCCTGAGCGCGAGGCGCGCTACCTGCACTTCGTCCGCGAGATCCAGCCCCAGGTGGATCGCGCCACGTTCACCCTGAAGCGGAAGTACCTGGAAAGTCCCCACCGTCATGGGCTTCCGCGTCATCGGTACTTCGTCCTGGACCGCCACACCGAGAACGACGTGGCCCTCTTCCGGGAGGAGAACGTTCCCCTGTTCGTCCGCGAGGCGGAGCTCGAGCAGCAGTACCAGAAGGTCACGGGCCGCATGACCGTCTTCTACCGGGGGGAGGAGCGCACGCTTCAGCAGATGGCCAAGTTCCTGGACGAGCCCGACCGGGCCGTCCGGCAGGAGGCGTGGGAGCTTGTGGCGCGGCGGCGGCTACGTGACCGGGAGGTGCTGGAAGACCTGTACGACGCGCTCTGCACCCTCCGCCAGCAGATCGCCCGGAACGCGGGGTTTGCCGACTACCGGGAGTATGCCTTTCGCGCCCGGGGACGGTTCGACTACACGCCGGAAGACTGCCTCCGGTTCCACCGGGCCGTAGAGGCGTACATCGTGCCCGTGGTCTGTGAGATCCACAAGACCCGCCGCCGGGCGCTCGGGGTTGAGCGGCTCCGGCCCTGGGACCTTCGGGTGGACCCGCTCGGCCGGCCACCTCTCAGGCCGTTTGCCCGTACTCAGGACCTCATCTCCCGGGCAGGGGAGGTGTTCTCCCGCGTGGATCCGACCTTCGGGGAGCTCTTCAGGTTCATGGCTTCCCAGGGGCTCCTGGACCTAGAGAACCGGAAGGGGAAAGCGCCCGGTGAGTACCAGTCCACGATGCACGAGCGGCGCTGGCCGTTCATCTTCATGAACACCGTAGGCGTCGAGGGAGATGTCCGGACCCTCGTCCACGAGGGCGGACACGCTTTTCACACGCTCCTCGTGCGCGATGAACCCCTCGTGTTCTACCGGCGGGCGCCTGTCGAGTTCGCGGAGGTCGCCTCCATGGGGATGGAGGTCCTAACCCTTCCACACCTCGATGTGTTCTACCCCGACCCGGAGGATGCGGCCCGCGCCCGCCGGACGTTCTTCGAGGGGATCGTGCGGCTTCTCCCGTGGATCGCGACGATCGACGCCTTCCAGCACTGGGTCTACACGCATCCGGACCACCCTCGGGAGGCGCGGCGGGAGGCGTGGCTTGAGATCCACCGGCGGTTCCAGCCGGACGTGGACTGGAGCGGGTATGAGCTGGAGCGCGCCTATGCCTGGCACGCCCAGCTCCACCTGTTTTTGCACCCCTTCTACTACATCGAGTACGGGATCGCGCAGATCGGGGCCCTGCAGCTGTGGCTCGCCGCCCAGGAGGACTACGCGGGGACGGTGCGCCGCTACCAGGAGGCGCTGTCCCTGGGCGGGTCGCACCCGCTTCCGGATCTCTTCCGGGCGGCGGGACTGCAGTTCGGCCTGGATGAAGCGGTCATCGCGCCGCTTGCGTCCGCGCTTAAGCGGGAACTGGGGCAGTAGCTGAGGCCACGTGGTATACTCCTCGCGGCGCCCCGGTCGTCTAGCCAGGCCCAGGACTCCGGTCTTTCAAGCCGGCAACACGGGTTCGAATCCCGTCCGGGGCACCAGGAAAGGGTGGCTCTACACCGGCGGGGTGAACCGTCCGTCGATCGCCGTCCACCCGCCGTCTACGAAGACCACCGCTCCGGTGATGTAGCTCGCGGCGTCCGAGGCCAGGAAGGCCACCACCGTCGCAACCTCCTCCGGAGTACCCCACCGTCCGAGGGCGGTCTTCTCCGCGTAGGCACGGCGCCACTCCGGGTGTTCCTTGATGGGTGTCGTGAGCGGGGTATCGATCACTCCGGGCGCGACCGCGTTGGCCCGTACGCCCTTCGGCCCCAGTTCGGCCGCGAGGGCGCGGATGAGCTGAACGGTACCGGCCTTGGTGGCCGCGTACACGCCTTGGCCCGGCTCCACCACCTGGGCCCGGATCGACGCGAAGGCGATGAGGCTTCCGAACCCCTGACCCGCCATCCAGCGCCCCGCAGCCCGCAGAAGGTGGAAGGTTCCCTTCAGGTTCACCTCCACGACCCGGTCGAACTCGGCGTCCGTGTACTCCACGATGGGTTTGCGCACGTTGATGCTGGGGGTGGTGACGGCCACGTCCAGCCGGCCGTAGCGGCCCACCGCACCCTCTACGAGGGCATCCACTTCCTCGGCGGTCCGGAGGTCCACCCGGGCGGCCTCGGCCCGGCCTCCACCGGCGCGGATCCCATCGACCACCCGGCGCACGGCCTCCCCGTCCACGTCGGCCGCCACCACCGTGGCACCCAGGGCTCCCATCGCCTCCGCGGACGCTCGACCGATGCCGGACGCCGCACCCACCACGACCGCCACCTTCCCCTCCAGGGTGAACAGGTCACGGTACCGCCACACGGGGTCCCTCCAAAGCCTCGAGAACTGCTCGGCCCACCTCCGCCGTGGTCGCCGATCCGCCCAGGTCCGGGGTGTGGACACCTTCTTCGAGCGTTCGCTGGACGGCCTTGAGGATCGCCTGCGCGGCATCGCCCCACCCGAGGTGCTCGAGCAGCATCGCCCCGGACCAGATGGCGCCGATGGGGTTCGCGATCCCCTTGCCCGCGATGTCCGGGGCGCTCCCATGGACCGGTTCACAGAGAAGCCACCCGCTCTCCGGGTTCAGGTTCGCGCTGGGTGCCAGTCCCAGGCTCCCCATGAGGGCCGCACCTAAGTCGCTCAGGATGTCCCCAAACAGGTTGGAGGCCACCACCACCCCGAACCGGCCCGGCTCCTTCACGAGTCGGTACGCCACGGCGTCCACGTGCATGGAGGTCCAGGGGACGTCCGGATAGTCCGCCGCCACCTCCGTCACCACCTGGTCCCAGAGGGTCATGCTGTGAGGCAGCGCGTTGGATTTCGTCACGCTGACGAACGGCTTCCGGCGGCGGCGTGCGAGGTCGAAGGCGTAGCGCACCACGCGGGCGATCCCTCCACGGGTGAAGAGGTCCACCTGGACCGCGACTTCCTCCTCTCCCCGGCGGTACCGGCCGCCCAGCCCGCTGTACTCACCCTCGGTGTTCTCCCGCACGATGACCCAGTCCACCTCCTCCGGAGTCGCCCGGATCGGTGCAGGCACACCGGGGAACAGCCGGACGGGGCGGAGATTCACGTACAGGTCCAGGTGCTGGCGGATCGGCAGGATCAACCCCCACACGGTGACGTGGTCCGGGAGGTCGGGGGATCCAACGGCCCCGAAGTACGCGGCATCGAACGTCTTTAGGGTCTCGATCCCGTCCGGTGGCATCATCCGCCCGTGCCGCCGGTAGTAGGAGGATCCCCATGGGAGCTCCTGGAGGTGGAGCTCAAACCCGTACAGCGCGGCCACCCGCTCCAGGACGGCCACGCCCTGGGCGATCACTTCCGGCCCCACGCCGTCTCCAGGGATCACCGCGATCCGATGGGCCACGAGACCATTCCTCCCGCAATCGCTCCTCGGTGTCAAGTACAGTAGCAGCGCAGGGAGTGGCGCACATCGCTTTTTCATCTCTTCGAGACGGTCCATTCACCCTTTCGCAGGATGGATTGTTCCGAACCATGCCGAGACTCTAGTCAGGAACTGCGTACACGGAGGGTCGTGGCCATGCGCGTGCTCCTGCATCGCCCCAACACGGATTCCACGCCCGCTCCAAGTCCTCAGCCCAGCGACCCGCCCTCTCCGAGCCCGGCCGGCCAGACACCGGTTGTTCAAGTACCAGAACCATCCGGTGTGGCCCTCCTTGGCCTCGGCCTCCTGCTGGCCTTGTCGTACCTCTACCGACGCCGGTGAGGTGATCATCCTCGGTTCGGCACCGAAGTTGCTCCTCTTGTGGCCGGGATGTCGTGCCCACGGTGTCGGGGTCGCGTACAGGTGTTCGTGGTAGGCCGGTTCGTCCGATCCGGGGCCGGCTGGGTGTGGGTGAAGAGCGTCCGGCGGATGTGTCCCAGATGCCGAGTCGAGGTGCTCGAGCCGAGGCTCTCGATGCGGTCCGTGCCCGTCGGTGAGTTCACCCCGGAGCTCCGGCGCCTCCAGGGCTCCGGGGATCTCATCATCGTGCGGCACCCCGACGGCACCCTCGAAGCGGTGACCTGACCTTACGGCCGGTTCCGGCCCGAGGCACCCCGGGATGCGCACCGGCTGATCTCCGCGCCCAGGAGGAAGATCGCGGCCGCGAGGTACGCCCACACGAGAAAGATCACCACACCTGCAAGCGAACCGTAGACCAGCTGGTAGCGGGTGAAGGTTCCGATCACCCAGAAGGCGACCCGCCGGACCAGCTCGAACAGCGTCGCGGCACCCAGCGCACCCGGCCACAGCCGCTGGAGGTGCACGGGACGGTTCGGGAGGAGCCCGTAGGACACGAGGAAGCCGAGGAAGGTGAGCCCGGCCGGAAGAGCGACCCGTACGACGTCCACTCCTGGAATCGCCCGCAGGACGTCGAGGGCACCCAAGGGCGCGAGCCGCTCCACGACGGAGAAGACGATGGAGAACAGAAAGGAGGCGGCCAGAATGGTGCCCACGGCGACGGTGACGAGGATCTCAACGAGTTTGCGCCGCCAGAACACACGCTCCCGGCTCACTTCCCACACGCGGTTCAGAGCGTGCCGGGCCGCACCTGCCACCGCGCTAGACGTCCACAGGGACGTCAGGATGGCCACGGTCCCCACCGTCCCTCGGGCCCAGATGGCCTCCTCGACGTTCCGGAGCACCACGGCCACCGCGTCGGCGGGGAGGTACAACGAAAGGGTCTGCTGGAGGAAGGCCAGGACGCTTGTCTCGTCCACGAACTGGGCTCCGACCGCCGTGGCCGCGAGCACGAGGGGAAAGATGGACAGGAGTGCGTAGTAGGCGATGGCTGCGGCGAGCGTCGAGCAATCGTGCTCCAGGAACCCGGCAAGGACGCCGCGCCCGAACCGGACGGTGCCTGTCAGTGTTCCCAGGAGCCGACGCACGGTCCCATTCTAGAGGTCGGTTGCCGGATCCGCAGGGTGCGCATATAATGGGACGTTGGGGCGGTTAGCTCAGTGGGAGAGCGCCTGCTTCACACGCAGGAGGCCAGAGGTTCGAGTCCTCTACCGCCCACCAGCCACAAGAGCATCGGAGGACGCAGAACCGTTCGCGAACGAGGCGTTACTGTCCGGAGTCGCATGTGCGCGTCCTGTATGTCCTGAGTGCCCTGAACCTCGCCGACGGTGCGTTCACCGCCCTGTGGATCCGGTTCCTGCCCCATCTCGAGATGAACCCCGTCTTCCGCTCCGTCGTACAGACTTACGGAGTGACGGGGTCGTTCCTGCTCAAGGTGGCGCTGTCGGCTGTGCTCGTCCTGCTCGCTGCGAGGGGTCACCGGTGGCCTCGGTGGGGGCTCACAGCCCTTAGGGCACTGGCCTGGATCTACGGCCTCGCCGTCCTCCAGCAGGTCCCCCTCGTGCTGCGCTCGCTCCAGAAGTCCTTGCCCTGAGGAGGAGGCGATGGATCCGAGGGTCACGAAGCTCGCGCATGTCCTCGTGCACTACTCTCTGGAGACGAGGCCGGGTCAGCTCGTGCGGATTTCAGGGCCGGCCATCGCCGAACCGCTCATCGTGGAGGCCTACCGCGAGATCCTCCGCGCAGGGGCCCACCCGATCCTCCGGATCACCCTGGAGGGGATCGACGAGGTCTTCCTGAAGGAGGCGACCGAGACCCAGCTCAGGTTCGTGCCGGAGCTCCTGCGGCTGGAAACGGAGCAGATCGACGCCTCGTTGGGGATCTGGGCCAACTACAACACGAGGGCCCTCACGAACGTCCCGCCCGACCGACAGCGGATCCGCCGCGAGGCCCTGCGGGAGGTGAGCCAGCGCTTCCTCGAGCGGGCGGCCCAGGGGACGTTACGGTGGGTCGGCACCCAGTACCCCACCCAGGCCGATGCCCAGGAGGCCGAGATGTCGCTACGCGAGTACGAGGAGTTCGTCTACGGGGCGGGGTACCTGGACCGGCCCGATCCGGTGGCCGAGTGGCGTACGATCCGGGAGCGGCAGCAGCGGATCGCCGACTTCCTCGCGACGAAGCGCACGCTCCGCGTGCTCGCCGAAGACACGGACCTCACGGTCGGAGTGGCGGGCCGGACGTGGATCAACGCGGCCGGCGAGCACAACTTCCCCGACGGAGAGGTGTTCACGGGTCCGGAGGAGGACCGTACGGAAGGGCGGATCCGCTTCTCGTTTCCCGCCATCTACGGCGGCCGCGAGGTGAGCGGCGTGCGCTTGGTGTTCGAGCGCGGACGGGTCGTGCATGCCGAGGCCACGAAGGGCCAGGCGTTCCTGGAGCAGATGCTCGAGGTGGACGAGGGTGCACGGGTGCTGGGCGAGTTCGCCTTCGGCCTGAACGAGCAGATCCAGCGCTTCACCCGCAACATCCTCTTCGACGAGAAGATCGGCGGTACGATCCACGTGGCGTTGGGCTCCTCCTACCCCGAGACCGGCGGGAAGAACCAGTCGGGGCTCCACTGGGACATGATCTGCGACCTACGGCAAGGCGGGGAGGTCTACGCCGACGGAGAACTTATCTACCGGGACGGACGGTTCCTGCTACGCTGATCCTTCCTCGAACTGGGCGATGAGCGCCTCGAACAGACGCCGCTGTTCTTCGGCGACCTCCTCCGCGCGCTCGGCGTACGCCGGGTGCTCGGACGCCTTGAGCTGGATGTTGCGCAGGACGCGCTCGTAGACCTCACGGAGGAGCGCAACGACCTCCCCGGGCTCGAACGGCCCGAACTCCCCGGACCGCAGGCGCTCGACGAACTCCTCGATGGGCCGGAGTTCTGCCACGCAGACCTGCTCGTAGGCCTCCCACAGGCGCTCGTTCACGGCCGGCTTGCCCGCTCTGTAGCCTCCCGTCGGCGGATCCGGTGTACCTTCACGAAGTTCGTGCGGCCCCGGGCGATGAGCGGGGAGGAGCCGGTGAAGACCACCACGTCCCCCGGCTCCACGATGCCCCGTTCCAGGAGGACCTCCTCCGTGTGGAGGATCATCGCGTCCGTATCGTCCCGGAACGGGGTAACTACCGACTCAACTCCCCACCAGAGGGCAAGGGATCGGGCGACCCTCACGTCCTCGGTGACGGCAATGATCGGCTCGGCGGGCCGGACCTTCGAGACGAGCTGGGCGGTGCGGCCGCTACGCGTGATCACGACGATCGCTTTGGCCCGCACATCGCGGGCGAGTCCGCAGGCTGCCGCTCCCACGGCTTCCGCGATCCCGAGCCGCCGCGCGTGCGGGGTCACCTGGTACAGCTGAGGGGTGTGGGACTCCACCTCGACCGCGATCCGGTCCATCATGCGAACGGCCTCGACGGGGTAGCGGCCGATGGCGGTTTCGTCGCTCAGCATCAGGGCGTCCGAGCCATCGAGGATCGCGTTGGCGACGTCGGAGACCTCGGCACGCGTAGGCCGGGGGTGGTCGATCATCGACTCCAGCATCTGGGTGGCGGTGATCACCGGGATCCCGAACTCGTTCGCCTTCCGGATGATCGTCTTCTGGAGGATCGGCAGGCGCTCCAGCTCCACCTCCACCCCGAGATCCCCGCGCGCCACCATCACGCCGTCGCTCGTGGCCAGGATCTCGTCGAGGTGCTCGAGGGCCTCGGCCTTCTCGAGCTTGGCGATCACCGGGACATCTGAGCCCAGCTTGTCGATCTCGTTCCGGGCATGGATCACGTCCTCGGCCCTCCGGACGAACGAGAGGGCCACCATGTCCACACCCAGCTCGATCCCGAACCGGAGGTCTTCCAGGTCCTTGGGCGTAAGCGGTGGTGTGCGGAGTGGCACGCCCGGTAGACTCATCCCCTTGTGCTCCTGGAGCCATCCGCCGCGCACCACCCGGGCTTGCACCGCGCCAGCACCTACTGCGGTCACGCTCAGCTCCATCTCGCCGTCCGCGAGGAGGATCCGGTCACCCGGCCGGACGTCCTTCAGGAGGTCGGGGTACGTCGTGGTCAGGCGATCCGGGGTCCCCGCTCCCGGCTCCGCGCTGATGACGACTTCCGCACCCTCCCGGAGCTCCACCGGCTGGTGCTCTGCGAGCTCGCCGATCCGGATCTTCGGGCCCTGAAGGTCCTGCAGGATCGCCACCGTCCGGCCGAGCTCGGCGCTTAGGCGGCGGACCTCCTGGATCCGCCGGGCGTGTTCCTCCCGGGTGCCGTGGGAGAAGTTGAACCGGAAAACGTCGACCCCGGCCTGGATGAGCTCCCGGAGCCGGTCCGGGGCGTCCGTCGCCGGGCCCACGGTGGCGACGATCTTCGTGCGGCGCCGCCGTGTGGGCACAGACCGCGTGGCCATACTACGACCCTCCTCGGGAAACCCGCGCTTTGCCGGTCGGCCTCCTCGAACCGAGTCCCAGGATACCATCGGTCGACCCGATCCACACCCACCGGTCCTCTGCTATAATCCACGGAGGCCGCCGGCGTAGCTCAGCAGGCAGAGCGGGCGATTCGTAATCGCCAGGTCAGGGGTTCGAATCCCCTCGCCGGCTCCAGCGCAAACCCGGACAGGACGCGGAGGCGGACGGTCGTGCGACTCCTGCCCGACCGGATGGATGGCCGGCCGCGGGCGAGTGGTCTACTCGGTGGAGACGACGTCTGCGACTCCTGGGTAGCCTACCGCTTCATCCACTGCGCCACGCGGGAGGCATAGGCCGGTGCAGGCCCGAGCCCTCCTGATCTGCGCTCTGGTGGACGACCTTGAGCCCTGCCTGAGTTTCTACCGGGACATCCTGGGCCTAGAGATCACCTTCCAAGAGGGGGACTACTGCGAGCTCGACGGGCGTATCGCCCTCTGCAGTCGGGCGGCCCACCGCACGGCATTCCCGGGCACCGAGCCGCTGCCGCGCGGGACCAACGCCGTTGTGATCGTCCGTGTGGACGACGTCGACGCTTGGGTCAGCGCGATGCGTGCCAGGGGCGTCCGTGTGCTCCAGGAGCCGCAGGACTACCCCTGGGGCGAGCGCTTTGCCTTCGTGGCGGACCCGGCGGGGAATCCCGTCGCGCTCTACACGAAGGCGGGCGGCTGAGCGGAGACGGTTATCGCAAGCGACCCGGCCACGGCGAGACCACGCAGAACCAGGTGGACTTGCCCGCTTTTTCGGTCCTCCTCCGGGCAGAGGTTAGACTAAGTCAAATTGCCTTTTCGGGGTTTGCGCCGGAAACCCTGAAGCCGGACTTCGGTGAACCCTACCCGCGTCCAGCGGCAGAACGGACTACCGGAACGTTCCTTGGGCGGCCGACTCCCTCAGGATGTAGCTGTGGAGGAAAAGCTCGTGCCCCTCTTCCTGCTGCGAACCTCCACCTGACGCAGCCGCTGCGGAGCGGCCGTGTGGTTCGGATCGGCCCGGTTCGTCAGGCATAGACGGACGACGTGTCCAGCAGGACGAGGGCCTCGTCGTGTCGCTCGGAGACGGGCGCCAGCCCTGCCGGCTGCTGGCCATGCCCGTAAAGCCGAGGGTCCGTCCTGGTCCGGCGGCCACGCCGCCATAAAGATGGCGCTTGGGGATGCAGCGCACCAGTTCAGAGATGGACACCCCTCTTGAATGCGAACATATGTTTGCTATTCTCTTGAGTGCCGGAACCTTCCGAAGGAGGCGGTGTCTTGAGGCTCCCCCTCCCCTGCCCCCTCGACGAGGGCCGCGGGCTCCACCTTTTCACCGGGGCGTCTGAGTGCTGCGCGGTGGCCCTGTGCGCCTCCCTGGGCGTTTTGCGGAAGGGAGGCCGGGTGCACTTGGTGGACGGGGCCGGGATCGCCGATCCGTATCTTGTGGCCCGGTTCGCCCACCTGATCGGGACGGATCCCGCAGAGGTCCTGCGGGCCCTGAGGGTCCGGAGGGTCCTTACCTCCCTGGATGCGGGCCGGGTAGTCCTTGAGGCCCTGGAGGAAGCCTCCGCGGCCCGTTGCGTAGTGGTGGCCGGCGCGGCCCGAGCGGTGGGCGGGGAGGGTAGCCGGGAGGGGATGCGGTGGCCGCACAGGCTCGTTGCGGCCCTGGAGCGGGTGGCCCGCAAGATTCCCGTGGTGGTCGCGGAGCCCGCCGCTCCATCGGGGCCCGTGGCGGACTGGATCCGGGCGGTGCGGGCCATGGCACAGGAGGTCTTCGAGGTGGGTGGCGGACCGGAGGGGATCCGGGTGCTGTGGGTACGGGAGGGCAAGACGGTGCCGCTCGATCTTCCCCATCCGATTCGGGAGGCGCTGCGATGGGTCACACGGTAGCCACCCCGACTCAGCTCATCGATCGGGAGCGGGAGGCCTGGAGGCGCTTCCGCCGGGCGCTGAGGCAAAAGGACCGGGAGCGGTTTGACGAGCTCTTTGCCATGGCCCGCAGGCAGGCCCACGCGATAGGGGAGTCGGGGTGTCCCGTGGCCTTCGAGGCGGTGGTGATGGCGATGCTCGTGGAGCTCGTTGCGCGGATCGAGGAGATGGAGCGAAAGGTGGCGGAGCTGCGGGAAGGCCGCCCGGGACCGGAGGATGCGGGTTAGCGGGATCCTGCTGGACGCTTACCCCGTGCCCGGAGGGATGCGGCTGTGGGTCGCCCTTGAAGACGGCCGGAGGATCGCGCTGCTCGACTCCTTCCCCTGCTCCCTCGCCTTCCGGGCCTCCACTCCGGAGGCGGAGGGAAGGGTGCTTCGGGCTCTGAAGCGCATGCCCTTCCCAGTCCGGACCCGCAGGGTTGAACGCACGGAGCTCCTGCAGGGCGAGCTGGAGGTCGTGGAGGCGGAAGTCTCAGAGCCCCTGCACCTGGATGCCCTCTTCCGGGCCCTCCGGAGGATCGAGGGAGTGGACCTATACGATGCCGACCTCGACCCCGCCCACCGCTATATGGTGGCCCGCGATCTTTTCCCCCTCTGCCGGGTGGAGATCGGGCACGACGGCGGCACGGTCCGGGAGATCCACCCCCTGGAAGATGCGTGGAGCCCGAACTACTGCCTGCCCGAGCTGCGGGTCCTCCGGCTGAGGGTCTCGGGCACGATCACGCCCGCCCCTCATCTGCCCCTTCGAGGAGAGATCGAGGCGGAGGAGGAAGGCTCCACCCGGGTCCTGTGCGGGGACGATCCCCGCGCCCTGCCGGAGGCCTTCCGCTCCCTCCTCAGGAGATCCGACCCCGACCTCCTGCTCACAGAGCACGGGGATGCCGCCATCCTTCCTCCCCTCCTGCGCCTTGCCCGTGCCCTCCGCATCCCCCTCTCCCTCAACCGGGACCCGGCTTTGCCCGTCACCGTCGGGAGGGCCCGCAGTTATTGGGCCTACGGCCGGGTGGTGCACCGGGCGGGAAGGGTGGAGCTGCGCGGCAGGCTCCACATCGACGCCTGCACCTCCTTCCTCGTGCGGGAGTGCGGCCTGGAGGGGCTCGCGGAGGCGGCCCGGCTTGCGCGGATGCCCCTCCAGCGGGCTGCACGCCTGTCGGTGGGTGCAATCCTGACGGCCATCCAGGAGGAGCATGCCCTGCGCCGGGGCATCCTGATCCCCCACCGCCGGGTGCTGCCGGAGGCCTGGCGCGACGGGATGGACCTGCTTGTGGGAGACCGGGGCGGGATCGTCATGACACCGCTGCACGGTGCATGGAGCGGTGTGGCGGAGATCGACTTCTCGGCGATGTACCCCACCATCATGGCCTGCCGCAACGTCTCCGCCGAGACGGTGAACTGCTCCTGCTGCGCCGGGGATCCAGATGCCCGGGTACCCGGTAGCCCTCACCGCACCTGCCGGAAGAAGCGGGGTCTTGTGTCCGAAGTGGTGGAGCGCATCCTCCTGCGCAGGCTGCGGTACAAGGACCTGATGCGCTCTGCATCCGGGTCGGAGCGAGAGGTGTACGAACGGCGGGCCTCCGCCCTGAAGTGGCTTTCGGTTGTGGCCTACGGGTACCTGCGCTTCCGGCACGCCCGCTGGGGCCGGGTGGAGGCCCACGAGACCACCACGGCCTGGGGCAGGGAAGCCCTGCTGCGGGCCAAGGAGATCGCCGAGGGGATGGGGTTCACCGTGGTCCACGCCCTCGTGGATGCCCTGTTCGTCCACCGGCCCGATCTGCGGCCGGAGGAGGCGGAGGAGCTTGCTCGCAGGATCTCGGAGGCCACAGGGATCCGGGCGGAGGTGGAGGCGGTGTACGGCTGGGCCGTGTTCTGCGAGGCCCGCACCCTAAGGGGCGTGGGCGTTCCGAACCGGTACTTCGCCCGTAGGCTCGACGGGACCCTGAAGGTGCGGGGCCTGGAGGTGAGAAGGCGCGACACCCCCGGCATCGTGCGGGAGGTGCAGGAGAGGATCCTGGGGATTCTCGCGGAGGCTTCCTCGGTGGAAGAGGTGTGGTGCAGGGTGCCGGAGGCGATGGAGGTGGTGGAGGGGGTGGTGCGGAGGATTCGCTCGGGAGAGGTGCGGGCCCGGGAGCTCGCGGTGCGGACGGTGCTCTCGCGGGATCCCCGATCCTACAGGGCGCCCGTGCCTCAGGCGGTCGCGGCCAAGCAGCTGCTGCGGCTCGGGGTGCGGGTGGATCCCGGAGAGGAGGTGGCGTACATCGTGGGGAGGGGAAGCTCGAAGGTCGCAGACGACCGGGCGTACGCCCTGGCCCTGGTGGATCTCGGGATGGAGTGGGACTACGACCCGGAGTGGTACTGCCGGGCCGTCGGGAGGGCAGCGCGGGAGGTGTTGAGAGCGTTCAGGGCCGGCTGGAAATGACCCACTCTCCCTGCCGACGGCGGGTACCGTGAGCGGCACCCCGCTGCGCAGCCGATCCTTCAGGCGGTAACTGGGACCCCGGATGTTGACGGTCACCGAGCAGTGGAGCAGCCGATCCAGCATGGCCGCCGCGAGTACCGGGTCCCCGATCAGCCGGTCCCACTCGCCGTAGCTCACGTTGGACGTGATGATCATGGGCAGCCCGCGCTCGTAGCGCTCGCAGACAAGCCGGAAGAAGTTGGCCGCGTCCAGCGGCTGCAGCGGCAGGTACCCCAGTTCGTCCAGGATCAGCAGCCGGGGCTTGCTGTAGACACGCAGGCGGCGCTCCAGCCGGCGGTCGGCATGGGCGCGCCGCAGGTCGTCCACCAGGCGGTGGAAGGTCACGAAGTACGTGCTGATCCGGTGGCGCACCGCTTCGATGCCCAAGGCCACAGCCAGATGCGATTTCCCCACCCCCGGCGGCCCTAAGAAGATCACGTTGGTTCCCTCTTCGATGAAGGCCAGCGTGGCCAGTTCCCGCACCTGCCGCTCGTCCAGGGAGGGCTGGAAGCGGAAGTCGAAGTCGGCCAGCGTCTTGCGGAAGGGGAAGTTGGCCAGCTTCATGCGGGCCTGGAGGTAGCGCTCGTAGCGTGCCTCGCGCTCGGCCTCCAGCAAGCCCACCAGGAAGGCGAGGTAGGTGAGCTGCCGGGCTGCGGCGGCATCGGTGTGGTTCACCACCACCTCGGCCGCGCGGCGCAGCCCCAGCTCATAGAGCAGCTCCTCGGCGCGGGCCAACAGCAGGGCCTCAGCCATCGTCCCGCACCCCCGCCAGCTGCTCGTACACGGCCAGTGGCCGACGCTCCACCTCGGGTACCTGCTGGATGCCCAGCGGCCGGTGATGCGGCCGCCTGCCAAAACAGGACGCGCCTTCCTCCCTCGAGTGTGGCCTGGGCGACAGGGTTGGATGGGGCAAGCTGGAACGCGCGGGGCACCGTATCGTCTCCCGCCCCGTCGTGGCACAATGGGTCCGAGGTGAGGGCGATGGCCATCGAGCTAGACCTTCTACACCCGGTAACCGACGAGGAGCTCCGGCTGCTTTCGGAGCGCAACCCGGGATATCAATTTGAGCGCACCGCGGACGGGAGGCTGGTGGTGAGCCCTACGGGAGGGAAAAGCGGACGGCGCAGTGCGGAGGTGCTCAGGCAGCTCGGGGACTGGAACAGGGGCACCGGGCTAGGGGTCGTCTTTGATTCTTCCACCGGCTTTCACCTCCCGGACGGATCGCTGCTCTCGCCCGACGCCTCGTGGGTGACTCGGGAACGGTGGGAGGCGCTGAGCCGGGAAGAGCAGGAGGGGTTCGTGCCTCTCTGTCCGGATGCCGTCTTCGAGATCCGGTCCTCCTCGCAAACGCCGCAGGAGCTGCGGGAGAAGATGCGGGCCTACCTCCGGAACGGTGCACAGGTCGGCGTGTTCATCGACCCCTACACCCGCACCGTGGAGGTGTACCGACCCGTCGGGGAGCCCGAGCGGCACGAGAATCCGGAGCGACTGACCCTAGACCCGGAGCTGCCGGGGTTCGTGCTGGAGCTCGGGCCGGTGTTTGAGGAGTAGGCCTGCTCAGGTGTGGTGGGCCGCCGCGTAGTGGCTGCCCGTCGGGGACGTGGAAGCTTGGCTGCAATCTGCTCCGTATGTCCCGGCATCCTCTTCCCTTCCTGATTCACGGCGCGCTCAGGTCGACCGCATGGACGACGCGCAGGAAGGGCAGCTGGGCGGCCCGGCAGACGGCTTCCACATCCCCGGTTGCGGTTCTGTTGCCCCCGGGATAGAATTTCAGATGTGTAGTTTGGATGATCACCCAAAGGGGGCATTCAATGCGTACGGTTAGGGTCGCGGAGGCCAGGAGGCGCCTGCCCTCCTTGCTCTCTGAACTGGAGGGTAAGGGACCCGTGCTCATCACCCGGAGAGGTAGACCACGTGCGGTCCTGGTACCCGTCGAAGACTTCGAGCGGATGAGGAGGGAGGCTGCCCTGCTGGAGGCTCTGGAGATCTCCCGGGCCATGGAGGATCGGGGAGGGGTTCCCGACGCCGTGACCCTGGCCCGGGAGAGCCGGGAGGAGCTGGAGGAGCGCACCTGATCGGGGCGGTGCCGGACGCAAGCGTGCTGCTGGCCTTCTACCTGCCGGCGGAGCCGTACAAGCAGGCTGCCCGGGCCGTCCTGGAAGCGTACGTGCGCGGGAAGCTCCGCCTGGTGATCCCGGCGCTGTGCCGGTACGAGTTCTGCAGCGGGCTCTCGAAGGCGGTGCGGGGCCTGCGAGGCGGTGAACGGATCACCGAGGAGGAGGCGGAGAAGGTCCTCCGTTCGTTCCTGGGACTGGGGATCGAGGCGGTCGGCCCGGATGGGATGGAGCTGGAGATCGTGGAGGCATCCATCCGGTTCGGCTGCTCGGCCTACGATGCGGTCTACCTCGTTCTGGCGGACCGGATGGGGTGGCCCATGGTGACGGCGGACGACCGCCTGCACCGCGCTCTGAAGGACCGGTTCCCACAGGTGCGGCACGTGGAGGAAGTGGCGTCTGGCCTGGAGCGGGGATAGGGGAGGACTCGCGACGGTCCGGGCGGGCCTAGATTTCGCCTAAGTACTATTCTGCGAAATCAGCCGCACCGCCGGGGAGGGGCCCAAACGAGCCCTGTGCAAGGCTTTGGGCCCAACCCCCGCCTTGCGTTCTCCGCTCCGCCGCCTTCTTACAACCCTCCGGTTTTCGGGTGCAGGTTTGAGGTACAATGTTTGCACCTTGAGCCGCGATCAGAGAGGTACCCTCGGGAAGTGTGGAAACTGGAGAGGCGGTGTACCCTCCTGGTGAGAGCAAAACCACGGGCTGTGCGGCCCGAGGAGGGAGGACACCGCCATGTACGAGCGCACCACAACGCAAGGCATGCCGTCAATCCCCACCTGGGAGACGCTCCACGTCTGGCTTCGGGGGCAGGTGCAGGGGCTGATCCAGCGGGTGCTGGAGGAGGAGGTGCGGGAGTTTCTGGGGCGGGAGCGGTACCAGCGGCGGGCTGAGGTGGGTGGAGTGCAGGGGTACCGGAACGGGTACGGAAAGCCCCGGAAGCTGAGCACCCCGGTAGGGGTGGTGGAGGTCCGGCGGCCGCGGGTGCGGGGCTTGGAGCAGCGGTTCGAAAGCCGCATCCTCCCCCTGTTCGCCCGACGCACGAAGGCAGTCTCAGAGCTGTTGCCGCGGCTGTACCTGCACGGGCTGAGCGAGGGGGACTTCGACCTAGCCCTGCGAGGGTTGCTGGGAGAGGACGCTCCCCTTTCCCCGAGCACCATCGCCCGGCTGAAGGAGCAGTGGCAGGGGGAGTGGGAGGCGTGGCGGAGGCGGCGGCTGGACGATCTGGAGCCGGTGTACCTATGGGCGGACGGGGTCTACGTGCGGGCGGGGCTGGAGCAGGAGAAGGCGGCGGTGCTGGTGGTGGTCGTGGGGTGCGTGGACGGGCGGAAGGTGGTGGTGAGCGTGGAGCCGGGGGCGCGGGAGTCGGTGGAGACATGGAGCCGGGTGCTGCGGGACCTGCGGGACCGGGGGCTGCGGGCACCCCGGCTGGTGATCGCGGACGGGCACCTGGGGATCTGGGGGGCGGTGCGGAACATCTGGCCGGAAGTGGACGAGCAGCGGTGCTGGAACCACAAGATGATGAACGTGCTGGACCAGGTCCCCAAAACCCAGCAGCCCGCAGCCCGGCGGATGCTGCGGGAGGTGATGTACGCGCCGACCGCATCGGAGGCCGAGCGCAAGCGGCAGCAGTTCGAGGCGTGGGCCCAGTCTCGCGGCTACCGGACGGCTGCCGAGACTCTGGCCAGGGACTGGGAACGCATGGTGACCCTGTACCGGTACCCCCGGGAGCACTGGGTGCACATCCGGACGGTGAACGTGGTGGAGTCCCCGTTTGCGGCGCTGCGGCTACGGACGGACGCTGCGAAGCGCTTCAAGCGCTCAGACCGGCTCAGCGCCGTGATCTGGAAGATGCTCAAGCTGGCGGAACGCCGCTTCCGCCGGCTGAACGCGCCGCACCTGCTCGGGAAGGTCTACGCGGGCGTGCGGTACGTGGACGGAGTCGAGGCTACCCAGGAGGTCGCCGCCTGATGCCGATTTACACACGTCTTGACGGAACCTCCACGGCCGAGTGGGCGGGGGCCAAGAGCGGACGTCGGTGTACCTGCCGGACCAGAAGCTTGGCGGTGCAGGTTACCCTGTGGCGCACCCGGGAGAGTCGGGTGGCGGTTGCGGGTCGAAGGGGTGGCCTTCTAGGCGGTCGAGCACATCCTGGGGAACGCGTGGGGCGAGGAATTGGTCCTCTTGGCGACGCGGGCGGCGCAAGCAGGCCCAGCGGAAGGGCCCACCCCCGAGGTGCGCCCCATCGGGATGGGCGGGCCCGAGACCCCACACCGGTGACAAAGCTTCAAGCATGAACCCCGAACACCAGCAACGTTCGCGAGATGAGCCTCATGCAACCGCCCGGCCCCAGGTGGCGGTGATCATCGTAAACTACAACGGCTGGCGGTACACATTGGAGTGCCTGGAGTCGCTGGGGCACCTCCGGTACCGGAACTTTTGGGTAGTCCTCGTAGACAACGGGTCTACGGACGATTCGGTCTACCGGATCCGGGCTTGGGCGCGGGGAGAGGTCTCGGTCGAGAGCCCGTTTTTCGAGGAGCCTGGCTGGGCGAAGCCGGTGCGCCTGGTGGAGTACGAGGGAGAGCCCTCTGCGGAGCAGGTGGCATTGGAGCCGGCAGCTGAGGGTCCCTACGTGACGCTCATTCGTCTGCCGGAAAATCGCGGCTTTGCGGCCGGGAACAACGTGGCCATCCGCTATGCTCTGGCACGTGGGGCCGACTGGACGTGGTTACTGAACAACGACACGGTGGTGACGCCGGACAGCCTCACGGAGATGCTACGGGCTGGACTCGCCGACCCGCGGGTCGGCGTGGTCGGCTGTAAGTTGCTTTATTACGACCGCCCCGACACCATCCAGGCCGCCGGCGGCGGCCGCTTTTACTTCTGGCTAGGCCTGTCTTACCAGTACGGCCGGATGCAGAGGGATGACGGTCGTTGGGATCGACGCTTCAACCCACACTATGTTTCTGGGGCGTCCATGCTGGTCAGGTCAGATTGCTGGACAATGGTAGGACGGTTCGACGAATCGTTTTTCTTCTACGGAGAGGAGATCGACTGGCAGGTCCGTGCGCGAGCCCGTGGTTGGGATATCGGCTACCAGAGCGCAGCCAAGATATACCACCGGGAAGGGGCGACGGCGGGCTTTAAGTCACCATGGGCCGAGCTGCACGCGACACGCTCCAATGTAAGCCTGTGTAGACGGTACGCGCCGTGGAGTCTTCCTGCTGTCCTCCTCGTGCAGTTACTACGGATCCTGCGCCGCTTGGGGCGGAGGCAAGGCGCGCAGGCGCAGGCCGTCCTGCGAGGGGTCTTGGCAGCTCTCGCTGAAGCACGCACCCGACCTGGCCACAGCGAGGCTTTTCGGTGATGTCCACGGTCGGATCTCTACTAGCGCGCTATTAAATTGCCGTCCGTGCGTGTCCTCTTCGCGTTGCGCGTGGACGCTTTTCGCCCGATCGGCGGTGATACCGTTCAAGCGTTGAAGACGCGAGACGCTCTTCAGTCGCTGGGTGTTTACGTTGACCTGACGACGGACCTCAACGCGCCGTTCCGGGGCTACGACCTTGTTCACTTGTTTAACCTCGTGAGGGTCCACGAAACCTTCTGGTTTGCCCGCCGCGCCGTTAGGGAAGGTGTGCCCGTAGTCCTCTCCCCGATCTACTGGGATTTCGATCAGGTCGAGCGAAGATGGGAGGAAGGGTTACTCAGCTTAGCATTGAGTATCCTTGGTCGCGACATGACAGAGCGCCTCAAGACAGTGGCGAGGATTCTACTGCGGGGCGAGAGGAACGTGGCCGCCTTGGTGCAACTAGTGTACGGCTATCGTCGCCAGCAGCAGCAAGTCGTCGCTTGGTCCTCTTGCCTGCTGCCGAATAGTACAGCCGAGCAACAGGTCCTCGGGAGGAGGTTCAACTTACGTAACAAGCTAATTGCCGTCGTGCCTAACGCGGCCGATCCCCTCTTTGCCGAGGGGGATGGCTCCCGCTTCAAGCAGCGCTACGGTCTCGACGACTTTGTGCTTTGCGTTGGTAGATTCGATCCCCGGAAAAATCAACTCCGTCTCGTTGAAGCAGTTGGGAATCTCGGTATCCCGCTCGTACTGATCGGATCGGCAGCCCCAAATCACGCGAGCTACTATAGACGTGTGACCAGTGCCGCCCGCATGGTACGTCCGCCAGCACTGATTCTTGGGCCTTTCGGTGCACGCGAGCTTGCAGATGCCTATGCAGCTGCAAGAGTGCACGTCCAGCCCAGCTGGATCGAGACCCCGGGCTTGGCTAGCCTGGAAGCCGGGCTCGCTGGTTGTAATTTAGTGGTCGCCGACGTTCCTCCCGTGCGAGAATATTTCGGGGACTACGCTTGGTACTGTGATCCCGGGGACGTATCTTCGATTCGACGCGCGATACTGCAGGCCTGGGAGTCTCCGCCGCGGTTGGAGCTGAGGGAACACATAGCAAAGAACTACACCTGGGAGCGAGCAGCGCAGGTGACGCTGGAGGCGTATCGGGAGGTGCTTGGAGCGCGCAGTGATGAAAGCTAGCACAGGGGCACTGCAGCGCTTGGCCCTGGTGGCGGCAACCGTCTTGCTGCCGTTTAACAGCGTGCCGTGGTTCGGATCGCGGCTGGGGGAGCTGAGCGGCGAAGCATGGATTGCCGGGGCGGCTCTATTGCTAGGAAGCGTTGCTCTGGAGGCTCTGGCTCGAGGAAGGGTGCAGCTTCCCAGAAGTCCTTCCTGGTACCTCCTAGCAAGCTGGTTCGCCTGGGCCGGATTGTCCGCACTGCTTTGGGTAGCGCTCTCCGGTGATCTGGTTTTGAAAGGCCGGACGTTATCTGAGAAGCTCACCTTGCAGGTGGCTGTTGCTGGCTTCGTGCTCTCCGTGGCGGCCGCGTCCTACGCAGGGTTCAAAAGCCGGTGCAAAGGCGAGGCTGTGCTCGTGGCGTTACGAAAAGCCGTGTACACGTCGCTTGTTGTACCCCTGGTCTGGGCGGCTTTCGAGGGACTGGCGATTTTGTTCCCGGACAGTGGCTTTGCTGAGTTGCTCCGCACCTTATCCCAGGCCATACACCTGAAGCCCGAGTACGAAGCCCGGCTCCGCTCCGTGTCGGGCGAGGCGTCGTGGTTCGGCGTCTGGCTCGCCTTCGCGCTGCCGTGGGTTTTGTCGAGTGCGTTTCAGGTGGGAAGATCGGCCTGGGCTGTGCTGTTGCTTCTGGCGGCAAGCATAGGACTCACGTTCTCTAGAGTGGCGTGGGCGGTGACGATTCTTGCAGGTGGGGGATTTCTTTTGTCTGAACTGTGGCTCTTGAGGAGGAGAGAGGCCTTCATTAATGCAGCTCGGATTGTAATGGGCATTCTTGTGCTCGGGTCCTGCGCGGCCCTCGCGGACTGGGAGAGAGCGAAGGGCGTCTTGGCTTCGCTCACCCTGGATCCAGGAGCACCACATTGGATCTCAAACAGCACCCGGCTGGGAATGCAGGCAGCTGCTATCGGAGTAGCTGTGTCGCACCCCGTGGCAGGGGTAGGCTTAGGAGCGTTTGGCTTCCACTTCGAGCCGTTTCTGCCCGTTTGGACCTTCGGGAACCCGGAGCTTGAGGAATACGTGGCAGATTTTCCTGGTACTCCATGGCCCTCAGTTCACGGACTTTGGGCGCGCTTGGCGGCGGAAACGGGTTTCATCGGTTTGGCACTATTTGGGGCAGGCTGGCTCCTGTTCCTTAGTGACGCGTGGAGAAAGGCGGCGCTGGCAGCGCAGGCTGGGAGCAGAGATGCTTGTTTCTTGTGGCTCGCGCTATTTTGGAGCGCCGTGGGCTGTGTCGTAATTGGGTTCGCGTTCGACTCGCTGAGGTTTGGCGGCTACTGGCTTGTTTTGGGTGCAGGTTGGGCTGCCTGCGCTGGATCACCGGACAACGGTAAGTGAAAGCCGCCGCCGTTCTGTGCTGACGCGATCTTTGGCCGTCATCGTCTTTACCAGGGACGCTGCTGCTCATTTGCCGGCCATTGACGCAGCCATCGGAGGCGACTTGGCTGTGAAGCTCGTGGTGGACTCGTCATCAACGGACGGGACGGCGGAGTTGGCCGGTAGGCTGGGGTGGGACGTCACGCGTGCGCCCGAACCCTTCGACCACGGTGGGACTCGGGGTTGGGCGGTGCGGCGGGCGGTAGAAGTCGTTGGACGGGATGGGGTGGCGGTGCTTCTAACGCAGGACGCAGTGCCCGCGGGGGCAAGAGGCGAAGCAATTGGGCGTCTGGTGGGGGTACTTGGTGACCATGGTTTGGGAGCAGCCTACGGCCGCCAACTTCCGAGACCTGGGGCGGGGCCGTTTGAGGCACACGCGCGGTTGTTCAACTACCCGGACCGATCTGAAGTCCGGTCGATGGAAGACGCTAAGCGGCTTGGAATCAAGGCCTGTCTCTTCTCGGACTCGTTTGCCGCATACCGCCTGGAAGCCCTGGAACAGGTGGGGGGCTTCCCGGAACGGGCGATTGTGGGAGAGGACGCGATCGTGGCCGCCAAGCTGCTCAAAGCGGGCTGGAAAATCGCGTACGTGGCAGACGCATGTGTGTACCACTCCCACGACCTGACGCCGCTGCAGGAGATGCGGAGGTACTTCGACATCGGAGTGTTCCACGCCCGGGAGAACTGGATCCTGCGGGAGTTCGGCAAGCCGGAGGGCGAGGGGCTGCGGTTCCTGCGGTCGGAGCTGCGGTATCTCTGGCAACACGCGCCCTGGAGGATTCCGGAGTCGTTCCTGCGGGCGGCGCTCAAGTATTTTGGCTACCGGCTGGGGCGGGCGGAGCGGTGGCTGCCGCTCTGGGTCAAACGGTGGTTGAGCCTGCAGAAGCACTTCTGGGACCGGGAGGCGGAGGAGCTGCGGGCCCGGAGGCGAGGGGGTAGGGCCCACGGGGAATAGACGGGACGAGGCCGGGGATACCCGGCCGTCGTCAGGTGCCAGAGTCCCCGGGCGGGGTGGTGATGCAAGGAGGGAGCTGGTACGGACCGTCTCAACCCGGCAGAGACGTGTACCCTGACTCGGAGCTAGGTGCGAAACCTTGACTCTCGCAGCGGTGCCGCGTAGCCGAGCGCAAGGGGAGTAGAATAGGTCAGGATGTCGTTCACGGTCAGGGACTTTCCGACCTTGCTCCGGCTTCTCCAGGAGCGCCCGGAGTGGAGGGCCCAGCTGCGTGCGGTACTGCTCGGGGAGGAGCTCCTGGGGCTGCCGCAGCTAGTGCGCGAGCTGGCCGAGGAAGTACGCCAGCTGGCGGAGGCGCAGCGTCAGGGCGCGCAACAGCTGGCGCGGCTGGAAGAGGCTCAGATCCGCTCTGAAAAGCGGCTGGCACGACTGGAAGAGGCCCAGATCCGCTCCGAGGAGCGCCTGACGAGGCTGGAGGAGGCCCAGATACGGTCCGAGGAGCGCCTGGCGAGGCTGGAAGAGGCCCAGATCCGCTCCGAGGAGCGACTCGCGCGGTTGGAAGAGGTCGTTCTGGAGCTTGTTCAGTCGCAGCGCCGGATGCAAGACGAGTTCGGCCGGCGCTTCGACCTCTTCCAGCGGACCCAGGACCGCTTTGCGCAGATCGTAGGGGCAACCGCGGAGGCTCGCATGGTGCCCGCGGTCAGGGGCTGGCTGGAGTCGTCCGGCCTGCGGGTGCTTGACCCCATCCTCGCGTGGTCCTTGGACGGCCTGACGGAGTTCGACGGGGTGACGCGGGCGGAGGGGCCCCAGGGAGTCGTCTGGGTGTTGGTGTCGGCCAAGGTACGCGCGCAACCCGGAGATGTCTACGACCTGGCGCACACCCTCCGCCGCGAGGAAGTCCGCCACCGGATCCGGCAGGAGGGAGTCGGTGCCCCCGTCTGGCCGGTGCTGTTCGCCCTGACCACCGAGCGCCGGGTGCTGCAGGTGGCGCGGGAGGAGGGGGTGGGTCTGGTCCTCGAAGGTCAGGGCGGGGTGGTGGACCCACGGCCCCTGTCGCTCCTGGAGCGGTAGCAGGGGAGGAGAACCAAGAGCGGCGACGCGTCCCAGGCGCCTGGTGAAGGTTCCAATGATGCGCTCGGCCGGGGACCGCGGTAGGCGGCTGACTGGCTGTCCGGGCGCGGTGAAGGTTAGGGGTCCCTCGGCTAGCTCAGACGGGGCTGTGGAGGAACGCGAGAGCGCAGACGCGAGATGTCCAACCGAGAAGAAGGACTTCGATGGCTCGACCAGGCGGAGGCGGACCTGAAGACGGCTCAGGACTGCGCCGAGGACGGCAACTACTACGCGTCGGCTTTCTTCGCGCAGCAGGCCGCGGAGAAGGCTCTGAAGGGGTTCCTTTACAGCAGAGGCTACCGAGCGCTGATCACCCACTCGGTGGTGGAGCTGCTGGAAGAGGCGCAGAAACTCGAGCAGGGCTTCGGCCTCCTGCTGGACTTGGGGAAGGAGCTGGACCGGCACTACATCGGGTCGCGGTATCCGGACTTCTACCCTGCCGGGCCGCCCTACAAGTACTACACAGCGGAGATGGCACAACAGTGCGCAAGCTACGCCGGGTCGATCCTCGGCGAAGTGCGGAAGTACTTGACAAGATAAGGGCGTACACAGACCGCGTGGTCGAGCGCCTCCGGCCGCAGTGCGTGCTGCTGTTCGGGTCGTTTGCACGTGGGGACGTGCACGAGGGCTCCGACGTGGACGTCCTGGTCGTGGCCGATTTCGCCGTGCCCTTCCTGGACCGGATCCGGCTGCTCCTCGACCTGAACGACGGCATCGGCCTGCCGCTGGAGCCGGTCGGCTACACGCCCGAGGAGTTCCGGCACATGCGGGAGACCGGCAACCGTTTCGTCCAGGAAGTCCTCGAGACAGGCCAGGTACTGTACGGGGAGGTCTGAAGTCCCCGACGCCCGCTCCCGTGTCCCCTACGCGCGCTCCCCTGGTCCCGTGGCCCGGCCTTGCCTGGCGACCACTGCGGGGGCAGCGCGGGTACCTGGCACCGGTACCAGGTTACCTTTCGCGGGAAGGGTTCCAGGAACCCACCCATGGTTGGCGTGACCGGAGGTGCCTGTCGAGCCAAGGAGCGGGGGGTGCCGGCGCGGCGCGGCAGCTTTCCGTGACCCGGCACCGCGCGGCAGCTTTCCGTGACCCGGCACCGGGGGCGGGTACCTTGGCCCGGTACCAGGTACCCGGAGCGGGTCCCCTGTTCCTGGAGAAGGTTCCAGGAAGGTGGTGGCGTCTTGACTAAGTCTTAGCTCGGTTCTAGGTTTGGGTCGTGAAGGTTACGGTACACCAGGCCAAGACGCACCTGTCTCGCATCCTCCGGAGGGTGGAGGCGGGGGAGGAGGTGTTGATCCTCCGCGGCCGCGAGCCGGTCGCCAAGGTCGTCCCCCTCCGCAAGGCGCTGCGGCGCAGTCCCCGCAAGCGGAAGCTCGGGCTCGACCGGGGGAAGGTGTGGATCGCAGAAGACTTCGGGGCCCCTCTTCCGGACGACATCCTGGCCCAGTTTGAGGGACCGTGAGGGTCCTCGTCGATACCCAGTGCTGGCTCTGGATGGAGACCGAACCAGAGCGGCTTTCCCCACGAGCACGAGACGTCCTGGAGGACCCGGCGAACGAGCTGTACCTCTCCGCCGCCAGCGCGTGGGAAATCTCGATCAAGCACGCACTGGGCAAGCTCCGCCTCCCCCTACCGCCGGCCAGGTACATACCCAGCCGGATGCGGCGTAGCGGGGTCCGACCACAGCCCGTGGAACTTGAGCACGCCCTCCGTGCCGGGGGACTTCCCATGCACCACCGGGACCCGTTCGACCGGATGATCGTCGCGCAGGCGCAGCTGGAGCGCCTAGCGGTCCTGACGGCGGACCCGTGGTTTCAGGCCTACAGGGTCCCCGTGGTCCCCGCGTAGGCGCGGGGACCTGTGGGGACGCATGCCTGGGACCCGCTACCCGGTACCCACGACGCGTCCCTGCTCCAGGCTCCGTGTCCTGGAGAAGGTTCCAGGATGGCGGTCGAAACGGCGCGGAGGCCGGGAGAAGTGGCCAGGAGCTTCCTCTCGGTCCCGACTACTTCGACCCGGGGCAGGGAGTGTTCGAGAACCCGCACCGCACGCTACGCCTGTGGGCCTCCTTCGGGTTGGGGGGGCGTCCTCCGGGTCCTGAAGGCGGCTGCTCTTCCGGCAGATCCATGTCCAAAATCCTGGTCCGCGTACCAGGCCCCCGTTCCTGGAGAAGGTTCCAGGAACCGTGGTCGAAAATGCGTGGGCTGAGCGTTTGTTCTAGGGGCTCGCTGCGAGCTGTGGGGTGCGGGGGGTGAGGGAGTACAGGGGCGTCCGGGGGTTCGAGCTGCCGGTGGTGGTGACCCCGGCGCGGCCGGGGCTGGCCTCCCTGCTGCTGGCGGCTTCCGACGTGCTGGCGGTGGCTCTCGCGTGGTGGCTGGCGGTGCAGGGCCGGCTGCTGGCGGGCGGGGTGCTCTCTCCGGACCTGTACTGGAGGCTGTGGCCGGGCCTGGCGCTGTTTGTCGCCGCCTACGCCCTGCACGGGCTTTACCCCGGGTTCGGGCTGAACCCCGCGGAGGAACTGCGCCGGACAACGGTGTCCACCAGCCTCGTCCACCTCACCGTGGGGGCCGCCACCTTCATCGTCCGGGGAGCAGAGGTGTACTCCCGGGCGGTCTTCCTGGTCGCGTGGGGCCTCGCGCTGGTCTTCGTGCCGCTGGCCCGGGCCGCCGTGCGCCACGCCTTCTCCCGGAAACGGTGGTGGGGCTACCCGGTGCTCATCCTCGGGGCGGGCAAGACGGGCGAGCTACTGGCGAGGGGCCTGCAGCAGACACCCGGCCTGGGGCTGCGCCCGGTGGCGTTCCTCGACGATGACCCCGCAAAGCCCGCGCGGGTGGTGGGGCTACCGGTCCTCGGCGGGATCGACCTGGCGCCGCGGATCGCCCGGGAGGCAGGGATCACCCACGCCGTGGTGGCCATGCCGGGGGCGGGGCGGGAGAGACTCCTCCAGGTGGTCGAGCGCTGCGGTGCGTGCTTTTCTCACGTATTGGTGGTGCCGGACCTGTTCGGCCTGTCCAGCCTCTGGGTAGCCGCCAGGGACCTGCAGGGGACGGTAGCTCTGGAGGTACGGCAACAGCTCCTGCTGCCCGGGCCGCGGCTGCTCAAGCGGGTCCTGGACCTGGCGGCCACCCTCGCCCTGGGGCTCTTCAGCCTACCGGTGGTGGCGCTGGTCGCTGTGGCCGTGAAGCTGGACTCCCCGGGCCCGGTGTTCTTCGCGCAGACGCGGATCGGGAAAGGCGGCCGGAAGTTCCGCGCGTGGAAGTTCCGGACCATGGTCCAGGACGCGGAGGAGGTCCTGGAACGGTATTTGCAGGAGCACCCGGAGCTCCGCGAAGAGTGGCTGCAGGACCAGAAGCTCCGCCGAGACCCCAGGGTGACGCGGGTGGGGAGGTTCCTCCGGCGGACCAGCCTGGACGAGCTACCCCAACTCTGGAACGTCCTCCGTGGCGAGATGAGCCTGGTGGGGCCGCGGCCCATCTTGGACGCGCAGGTGCCCCGGTACGGACCTCGCTTTGCCCTCTACGCACAGGTCCTGCCCGGGATTACCGGGCTGTGGCAGGTGTCCGGCCGGAACGACACCACGTACGAGGAACGGGTGGAGCTGGACAGCTACTACGTCCGCAACTGGTCCCCCTGGCTGGACCTGTACATCCTGGCCCGGACGGTGTGGGTGGTGCTCACGGCCCGCGGAGCCTACTGAGGGAACCCGGCAAAGGAGGGAAACGTGTCAGCCGACCGCAAGGGGTCCAGAAGGACGGGCACCAAGGCCAAGTGGGAGTCCTTGTTCGAGCCCTTCCAACACGTCTACCAGTTCAAGGTCACGCTCAAGCACGTACGGCCGCCGGTGTGGAGGCGGATCCAGGTGCCCGAGACGTACACCTTCTGGGACCTCCACGTGGCCATCCAAGACGCCATGGGCTGGGGAGACATGCACCTCCACGGGTTCACCGTCCCGGCCCGGTACCCCTGGGACCGACGCCACATCGGCATACCCAGCGAAGAGGACTTGATCCGCGTGGAGCCCGGCTGGAAGGTCGGCATCCGGGAGGTCTTCGGCCCCGACACGCAAGTGGTGCACTACGTGTACGATTTCGGAGACAGCTGGGAGCACACCGTACGCCTGGAGAAGATCCTCCCCAGGGAGGAAGGCGTGGAGTATCCCCGCTGCACCGGCGGCCGGCGGGCGTGCCCACCGGAGGACTGCGGGGGGCCGTGGGGCTATGCGCGACTGTTGGAAGCCCTCCGGGACCCACACCACCCGGAGCGCCAGGAGTGGGAGGAGTGGCTGGAGTTACCTCTGGACCCAGAGTCCTTCGACCCGGCGCAAGTCCGCTTTGAAAACCCGCGGCGGAGGTTACGCCTGCGACAGTCCTTCGGGTTGTGAAGACACCTCTTCCAGCAGCTCCATCTCCAGAATCCGGTCCATCCGGAAAACACGCTGGCCCTGGCGGTGGCCGCAGCAGGCCCGCAGGCCCAGGAACTGGCGACCCCGGTATTCCACCTCCCCCAGCTCCAACAGCCAGGCCACCCGTCGGGTTTCTCTCGCCGCTGGGGTTCAGGTAGACGACACCCAAGGGCGCCTCTCCTGCAGGGCGTGGGGAGAGGGGTCAGCCCGCGCGGGTCCGAAGGGCGTCCTTGAGCAAGCTGCGGATCTCGCCGAGGTCCTCTCGCAGCTCCGCGAGCCTTGCTTCGACTTGAGCGAGCCGGCCGTCCGCCTGGCCGAACCGGGCGTTCATGTCTGCCCGGAGGACGTCATGCGCCGGTGGACGTCGTCGAAACACCGGTTGTTGTAAAGAATCCCTGCCAGGACCGCGGTCACCACGACGGTAGCCGCCTGCTCCCAGCCCACGGCCCCATCTTACCCTTCCAAGGGCCCACCACCGAGGCAAGCCGCGGTGGCAGCGCGGCACCACACGGCTCACGGCACCCCCTGATCAAACGGCCCGGACCAGGACTTTGTCCCAAAGTGACTGTCCCCAGGGGACAGGGCCCGGGGGACAGAGCCCAGGGGACAGAGCCTAGGGGACAGAGCCTGGGACAGGAGCCGGAGCACGCAGGGGACGGGGACGGAGCGCTGAGCTCTTGGTCAACCCTCCCGGAATCCGCACAGACCTGGACCCCGGCCGCGGACGGTCTGGCCTGGGGAGGACCCGATTGCTGCCCCACGGAGACCCACAGCAAGGCGCCGAAGGCTGCTGGCCCCGCTTGGGGCGCGGCTGACCCCGACCCCCCAAAGCTGTCGCCGAGCGCCCTCAGGGGCGCCTCAAGACCCGACCTGGCCGGGCAGCTGGGACGGGTTTCGTACAGAACCGCCCCGTTGTCCGTTCAGTCGGCGGGGGCGGGGAGGTCTAAGTGGCCGTCCGGGCGGGCAAAGGGCAATGAAGGCCAGGCCGGTCCACCTGCCGACGGCTTGGGGACCCCGGGCTCAGGCAACGTCCGGACGGGTTGGCCGATTTGGCCGAATGGGTGGTCTAAGGAGGCCGGGCCTCGGGCAGACGATGGTATGGAACAGGTTCCGGCCTGGAACGGGAGGAGGTGGTGGCACGGCAGTTGCTCCAGTTAAGCTCGGCTCTCGGGACAAACCACAAGAGGAGGGACGAGATGTTGGAACGGATCCGGAAGGTACGGAAGGACCAGAGGGGCTTCACCCTCATCGAGCTGATCATGGTGCTGGTGATCCTGGGCATCCTGCTGGCCCTGGCGCTGCCCTCGTACCTGGGCACGCGGAGGAAGGCCTACATCGCCGAGGCGGACCAGCGGCTCCAGGAGTGGGCCACGCAGCAGTGGTTGTACTACGTTGAACACAACGGGTTCGCCGGCACCGCACAGGTGTCTCTGCCCACAAACACGGCTAACTGGTCGTTCAGCGGCGGAGACTGCTCCGGGACTGGCCCCTGCGTGGCCACTGCTAGCGGTCTAGGCGTGGTGGCGAACGCGTCCATCGTGTACTCGGTTCTAAGCGACGGCACGCGGAGCATCACATCGAGTGGCTTCTGAAGCCACGCCTGTCGCGTACAGGGCGGCCGGGCTGCAAGCCCGGCCGCTTCGCTGTTCGGGAGGACTTGCTCGGATCGCGGGGAAAGAGTTCTCCGATGCGCAGCCTCCCCGAACTGCGTGCCACGTTCGCGCACCCTAGCACAACGCGCGCGGTCGAGCTGAGCGCGCTGGTTCTCGTGTTGCTTTTCGGCGCGGCGTTGCGTCTAGAGCTTCTGACGGAGCGTACCCTGTGGCACGACGAGGCCTTCAGCCTCGCGGTGGCGCGGAAGCCGGCCGGATACATCCTACGTCGCCTGCCAGCTGCAGACCCCCACCCGCCCGGGTACTACCTGCTCTTGCGCGGCGTGCTGCTCACCTTCGGGGATTCGCTGGCCGTAGCCCGGGGACTCTCGGCCGTCCTCGGGCTGCTGGCGGTATGGCTGACTTGGGCCCTCGGACGGCGGCTCTTTGACGCGGCTACAGGTGTGGCCGCAGCTGCGCTGGTAGCGCTGCACCCCTTCCAGATCTTCGCCTCCAACGAAATCCGGATGTACCCGCTGGCCACATGCCTGGCTCTCCTTTCGACGTGGGCGGCGTGGCGGGCCCTGAAAAACGGGCGCCTGCGAGACTGGGCCGCCTACGGCGTCAGCCTTGCCGCCATGGCGTACGTGAGCTACTACACCGTCGTCGTCGCGTTGGGACAGTGGGCCGTTTTGCGACGGCAGGGTAGGGGGCTGGCGGTGGCGCTCGCAGTCGCGGCGTTAGCGTACGTTCCGTGGCTGCCGAACGTCCCCCGAGAAAGTCCTGGAATCGTCTTCGTGCGGGAGCGGATCGGACTACGGCACGCCCTTGAGCTTTTCGCCACACAGACCTACGGAGGATACCTATTCGGGACGACCACGTACCTCTCGGGAGGCGGACTCGATCCGTTGCAGCACAGCGTGCTCCTCGTACCCTTCCTGCTTGTGATGGCCGTGGGGCTGGCAGCGACACGAAACACAAAGCCTCAGGGGCACGCGCTGGTCTCGGGGGTGTGGCTGAGCGGGATGGCTGTAGTGGTGCTGGCGTCACTGGCAGTGGGCCACCTGGCGGCGTACCCCCATCACTTAGTCTTCCTCCAGCCCTTCGCAGGGCTCCTCATCGGCGCAGGCATCGTCCGCCTGAAGGAGGCCGTGGAGCGGGCTTCGAAGACTCTCGTCATTGGCGCGGCTGGAGTGGTGGCCTTGTCCTTTCTGGGCCCAGCAGTGACGAACTTGCAGGGGAATCCCGAGTACCAGGTTTTCCGGTACGACAGGGCAGCGGCTTACGTGCGGAGTCTCTATCGGGCAGGGGACGCGCTGGTTTTTTACCAGGGTGGGGCGCAGCGCGTCTTCCGCGAATATTTTGACCGGGGGGGCGTACAGATTGGAATCGACCCGGAGTTCACGCGCTGGAGCCGCGAAGGCATGCGGCCCATCCTGCAGCGGGCCGTGGAACCGCTGGGCGAAGTGCGCGGCCGAGTTTGGCTTGTGTTAGTGGGGCCCTACCCGGAAAACAGCCCCTTGGACCTGATCGAGGCGATCGAGAGGTTTGGGTTTCGCAGGGTGACTCGACAGAACTTTAGCGGCGTGGAGGTCGTGGTGTTGACGCGGCGGGCGGGGCGTTGACGAGTATCCCTGAAGGGATAGAAGGCGGTGAGGCCACAATCCTGCGTGAGTGCCGGGGGACGAGATATCCGGGCCTGCCTTGGAGGGGCCGGAGGGCTAAGCGTCTTGCTTCTCGCGGCGTTGTTGCGGTGGGAGCTCCTGGGGGTCCGGAGCCTGTGGTTCGACGAGGGCTACAGCCTCTTCGTGGCGCGGATGGGGTGGGCGGAGGTCCTCCGGTTCTTGCGTCTCAACGACGCGCACCCACCCGGCTACTACCTGCTCCTCTCGGCGTGGCTGCGGGCGTTCGGGGACGACCTGGCGGTGCTGCGCCTGCCGTCCTTCGCTGCAGGCGTGGCGTCGGTGTGGCTGACCTGGGTCCTGGGGCGGAGGTGGGCGGGACCCGAGGTCGGGCTTCTGGCAGCCTTCCTGGTGGCGGTGAACCCCTTCCAGGTGTACGCCTCCAACGAGCTCCGCATGTACATGCCACTTCAGGTTACGGTCCTCGCGGCCGCGTGGGCTCTCGACCGGGCCTTGAGGGAGGACGGGCTCCGGTGGTGGACTCTGTACGGGCTTCTGATGGCCGCTTCCGGCTACTTCAGCTATTTCGCGGCCTTCGCTGTGGTCCCGCAGGCGGCGTGGGCGGTTTGGCTGCTGGGCCGACGGGGGGTGCGGGGACTCGCGGTGGCCGGGGCGGTGGCCCTGGCTCTGTACGCGCCCTGGCTTCCGTACCTGCAGGGGTTCACCCAGCGGAACCCTCAGCTCTGGCTTATCCGCTCTCCGCTGACCGTGGACAGCTGGCCCGGTGAGCTGGCAAGCTTCCTGGCATCTCAGACTTTCGGCGGCTACCTTCCCAACACCGTCACCTACCACAGGACGTCGCTACTTGTCGAGGCATACCTGCCGTTTCTCGCTCCCTATCTGCTCGGGGCCGCAGTAGGTGCAGTGCTCCTCGGCCGGGACCGCCGGGGCGTGGCGCCTGTCACGTGGCTGGGCGGGCTGGCGCTGGTGATGGGGCTCTCTACGGTCCTAGGGGTGCTGTTGGCCTACCCGCGGAACCTCGTCTTCCTGCAGCCGTTTGCGGCACTGACGGTGGCGGCGGGCGCCGTGGGCCTGTGCCGCAGGCTCCCGCACCAGCTGCGTCGGCCGGCCCTGGTGGGGGCAGCCGGCTTGCTGCTCCTGCCCGGGTGGGCGGGGCTGCAGAACCTGCAGTCCGGGAGGCCGGAGTTCGACGCCTTCCGTTACGACCGGGCTGCGAAGTTCCTCGACCAGCGCTTCCGGGGCCAAGACCTCGTGGTGTATTTCCCCACGGGAGTCGAGCACGCCTTCGGGTACTACTTCCGCCGACCGGCGAAGTCCGTCAGCCTAGCGGCGCGGGTGGACCAGTGGGACCCGCAGCAACTCCAGCCCCTCTTTTCGGCCCTTGAGCCGCACCTCCGGAAAACCCGGGGCCGCGTGTGGGTGGTCACCAGCATGCCACCCACCCGGCGGTCGCGGCCGGGTCAGCTACTGGAGGCGCTGTGGCAGACCGTGGAAGGTGCGGGGTACCGCCGGGCGGACCTGAGGGACTTCCTCGGGGTACAAGTAACGTCGTTCGAGAGAGGTTCGCGGCGTTGAGGGTGTGGCTTGCGGTGCTGGCGTGCGCGGCGGTGTACGCGGCCGCGGGCTGGTACCTCTCGGAACCCCGCACCTTCTGGTCTTCGGACAACGCGGTCCGGTTCGTGCAGCTGGAGAGCGTCCGGCGCAACGGGTACCGGAGCCTGGCGCCGTTTTACCCTGCGGAAGACCTGGACCCCGAGCACGGGTTCTTCCCCATCGCAGAGGGTTTCTCGTACCGGCGGGACGGGCGGACGTACCTTTCTTACCCGTGGGTTTTCCCGCTGCTGGCCGCGCCCCTGTGCGGGGCCCTGGGTTTTCCCGGGTTGCTGGTGCTGCCCGCGGTAGCCGGCCTGGCGGCGGCGGCTGCGGTGGGCTGTTCGCTCGGACAGACCAGCACCGCGGGTGGGATAGCAGCGGTGCTGGTGGTGGGTCTGGCAAGCCCTCTGGTGGTGTACGCGGCGGTGTTCTGGGACCACACCCTGGTGACGGCCCTGGGCGCCGGGGCGGTGGCGGTGCTCCTGGCAGGCGGGGAGGGCGGAAGCGGTTGGCGGTCCGGGTTCTGGGCGGGCGTGCTGCTGGGGCTGGGGCCGTATTTCCGCAACGAGATGTACGTGTTCACCGCCGCCGTAGCGGTCGGGCTGGTCGCTTCAGGGCGGAGGAACCTCCTTCCGCAGGTGTTGACGGGCTTTGCGGCCGCGGCGGCGCCCCTGTGGGCCTACCACCTCTGGTGGTTCGGCCACCCCCTCGGGTACAAGGGGAAAGCCCTCATGGAGGCCACCGCGGCCCCCGGCTTGTGGGGTTACGTACAACACCGGCTGCTGGTGGCCTACGACCTGTTGCTGTCGGTGGAGCACTACGGCAACGCCTTCCGGCCGCAGAGGCTGGCGGAGGCGGCTTTCGTCGCCCTCGGGGTGCTGGCAGGAGCGGCGTTGCTGCGCCTCGGGGTGAGGCGTCGCAGTCCGGCGGTGGTGGGCGCGGGGGGACTCCTCGTAGCCGCGGTGGCGGCGGGCCTGGTGGCCCTGCGGACCCCGGTGATGGGGTTGTTGCCGTCGGTGCCGTGGGTAGCTCTGGCGCTCTTGCGGCAGCCGCGGGAGTCGGAAGACCGCTTTCTGTGGAGCTTGGCCGGCGCATATACCATGGGTGTGGCCTTGGTGGGGAGCGTGGGCGGGCTGCAGTGGGGCCCGCGTTATCTGCTGCCGGCAGTACCCGTGTTGGGGTGGCTCGCGGGCCGCTGGGTCGAGGAAGTCTGGGAGGAGCCGCGCCTGCGGGGTGCGGTGGCGGTTACCGTGGGATGCGTGGTGGCGGCGGGGCTGGCCCTGCAGGTCCTCGGGCTGCGGTTCGTCCGGCACTCCCTGGACAGCCTGCGGGCTATGGAGGACGCTTTGCGGTCCACCCGGTACGAGGTGGTAGCCACGGGGTTCGAGCCGGTGTTCCGGTCCCTCGGCGGGCTGTACTTCCAGAAGAAGCTGATGGCGGTGGACAGCCAGGCGGAGCTCCGGTCCCTGGTGCGGAGGCTCGCGGACCGGAAGGTGGCGGGCTGGACGTACATGCCGCGGTTCGCTCGCGGGTTCGACGCCCGGACGGTGGAGGAGTGGACCCGGGAGGGCCCGTGGCGGTTCCGGGTGGTGGACGACCGCACGCCCCTGGTGGTGGAGTTCGGGGGCGTGCGGGAGCTGCGCCTGGTCACGTACCGGGGATTCCCCGCGGCGGTGCCCGGGCCGGGCGCGCCAGGGCGGTGAAGGGCGGTTTCTGTGCGCCTCACTCACTCGGGGGTGCGGTTGGACAGTAGGGGTCCCGGTCTCCAGCGCAGGCTTCTCCGGAAGTGCTCCGGTCGGCGCCGTCGGCTACAATGTAGCCAGGAGGTGACGCCGTGCGCCTGGGTAGCCCCATCTCGGTCCGCTTGGACAAGGAGGTAGACAGGCAGGTCCGTGGTCTTGCGCGCCGCACCAGGAGACCTCTGGGAAGGGTGATCAACGAGCTCATAGACCGTGCCCTGCGCATGCGACGCTTCCCCGGTCTTGTGTTCGTGGACGGACCGGCGGGCCCGGTGGCGCACATGGCGGGGACAGGGTTGGACGTTTGGGAGATCGTGGCGCTGGTGCGTGCATACGGGTCGGCGGACTGTCTCCTGGAGCAGTTCCCGCAGCTGCCTGCGCGGGCAGTTCAGACCGCGCTTGCGTACGCCAGGGAGTACGCGGAAGAAGTAGAGGAGGCCATCCGCGAAAACGAGCGCCCTGTGGACGAGGTGATCAGGGAGTTTCCATTCATCCAGAAAGCCTCCCTCTGAGTGGCGCTCCGCGTCCTCCTGGATGCCCATCTGCCCGGAGCTCTGGAGGAGCTGCTGAGAGCTCGCGGCTACGACGTGGTTGCGGCCCAGGCGATCCCAGCCCTCCGGAGCCTCGACGACAGAAGCCTCCTCGCGGAAGCAGCAAAACAGCGCCGCGCGCTTGTCACGTACAACATCCGCCACTTCGCCCCGCTCGCAAGAGAGTGGGCGCAGACTGGACGAGAACACTGGGGAATCGTCCTCATCCACCCCCACACGATCCCGCAACGAGATCTCGGGGCCCAGCTCCTAGCTCTGGAAAAGCTCCTGGCCTCGACTCCGGAGGACGGCCTCAGGAACTTGGCCGTCTTTCTGGAACCTTAGGAGATGTCAAGCACTCCCCGTGCACGGAGAGCCGGAGGCGTGTTCCGCTCGTCGGTCCGGGTGGAGGTGCCCCATCCTGGGCAGTCCTTCGCACGGGTGAGAGGGGACCCAAGAGGGTTCGTGGCGGTTCCGGGTGGTGGAGGACCGCACGCCCACGGTGGTGGAGTTCGGGGGCGTGCGGCAGCTGCCGCTGGGCACGTACGAGGGGTTCCCCGCGGCGGTGCCCGGGCCGGGCGGGCCAGCGCGGTGAACGACCCTGGCCGCGCCTTAGTCTGCGGTGACGCGCTGGCCATTTTCCGGTGCGGTCGGTGGTCGAAAACGGTGCGGAGCTGCGTTCTTTCGGGTGGAGGCGGAAGGGCCCGGAGCCCCGGTTGCGGGTCTGCGCGGGCGCGGGTTAAGGTGAAGGCAAGGAATGGCCACGGTAGAGGAACGGCTGGCGTACGTGGAGGGGCGGTTGCAGGAGCTGTCGGGGGGATATGCCCAGCTGCGGGAGGACATCCGGGACCTGCGGGAGCACGTCCTCCACCTGGACCAGAAGGTGGATCAGTTCCGGGAGGAGCTGGGCGGCCGCATCGACGCCCTGGACCAGAAGGTGGACCGGTTCCTGGAGGAGCTGACGGGGCGGACCGACGCCCTGGGCACGGCCCTGGGCGGCCGCATCGACGCCCTGGACCAGAAGGTGGACCGGTTCCGGGGAGAACTGAGCGCTCAGATCGCGGGCCTGGACGACAAGCTAACGCGGTGGCTGAGGTGGCTGGTGGGGATCCTGGTGACGGCCCTCCTCACGCAGATCGGAGTCCTGAGCGCCGCCCTCTTGCGCTGATCCAGTAGTCTTCTTCGGGGCCGCGCGAACCCCCCTCGTAGCCCGACCCAGGGAGGCGTTTACTGGGGCCGCAGATAACTGCTTGTGGTCAACTTGACTAAGTTGGTCGGACTAGGATATTCTACACTAGTCTCATGGCTAGAGTCGTGAACGTCCACGAGGCCAAGGCGCGGCTTTCCGAGCTCCTGGAGCGCACCAAGGCAGGAGAGGAAATTCTCATCGCCAAGCGCGGGAAGCCCTACGCCAAGCTGGTTCCTGTAGAGCCCGAGCGGGTGCCTCTCGGATTTCTCAGGTTCCACGTCCCTGACTCGTTCTTCGAGCCCTTGTCGGAGGAGGAACTCGAGGCGTGGGAGGGGAACCGGCCCTGAGGCTCCTCCTGGACACGCATACACTGCTGTGGGCTCTCGGCGAGCCGGACAAGCTCAGCGAGGTCGCTCGGCGCGCGGTCGAGGATCCTGCCAACGCCAGGCTGGTCTCCAGCGTTTCGGCGTGGGAGATCGCCATCAAGCACCGCCTCGGTCGGTTACCCGGCGCCGACACCATCCTGAGTGCGTTCGCACGGCACCTCCGAACCTTGCGGGCCACGGAACTCCCCATCACGTGTGAGCACGCGATCCTGGCCGGGCGCCTACCGCATCCGCACCGGGACCCCTTCGACCGTATGCTCGCGGCACAGGCGATGCTCGAGGGAGCGGTGGTGCTGTCTAACGACCACGCCTTCGACGGTCTGGGGGCCGCCCGGCTGTGGTAGTCGAGCCTCGGCAAAGCGCACACGGAGGATGACGACCTTGCCGAGGCAGTCCGCGAGGTCGCGCCAAGGCCCTCGTGGACGACGGCTCCCGGATGCTTATGCAGGGGAAGTCAGGGCAGAGCTGGTGGCGGGGACCGCGGCCCGCGAGGTGACGTTCTCCCAGGGCGGTCGAAAAGCAGCGCCGGTCGGCGTTCCTTCACGTGGAAGCCAAATCGCCCGGAGCCCCAGTTGTGGGTCTCCGCGGGCGCGGGTTAAGGTGGAGGCAAGGGATGGCCACGGTAGAGGAACGGCTGGCCTTCGTGGAGGGGCGGTTGCAGGAGCTGGCGGGGGATATGCCCAGCTTCGAGAGGACATCCGGGACCTGCGAGAGCACGTCCTCCACCTGGACCAGAAGGTGGACCGGTTCCGGGGAGAACTGAGCGCTCAGATCGCGGGCCTGGACGACAAGCTAACGCGTTGGCTGAGGTGGCTGGTGGGGATCCTGGTGACAGCCCTCCTCACGCAGATCGGGGTCCTGAGCGCCGCCCTGTTCCGGTGATCCGGTCGCCCAGAGTCCCGCGTCTGCGCGTTGGTTGACCTGACCACCGCGCACCCCGGCCTGTCCCGCTTCTGGCACCCGTTCCTGGAGCCGGTAACAGGAACTTCCTCCCCTAACAGGAACTTCCTCCCCGGGCCCCAACGTGTGTGGGCGGGCCCTGGCTCCTGGAACCAGTTCCTGGAAGCTGTTCCTGTAACCGGTTCCAGGAACCGTGGTCGAAACGGTGCGGGTGCGACGTTTACTTGAGGGGGTCTCAAGTCCCGAGTTGGATGCGCACCGCCTGCACGAGGTGGTCTACGAGCCGGTCGAGGACCTCAGCGCCGACCTCGGCGCGGGATCCGCGCGGGTCGCCCAGCACGCCGTTGGGGGTGATGCCGCGCAAGCCCCGGCGGAAGAGGGTGTCCAGGTCCAGGCGTCCCGTGAACCCGGACTCGATGCGTTCTGTGTGCACGAGCTCCGGGGCGAGGTGCATGACGATGGAGGTCTCGCACGCGTCGGCGTGGATCGCGTCCACGTCCTGGGGCAGGCCGAGCCGCGTGGCGGCGTCCACCATCACCCGCATCATCTCCACCAGCGCCCGGTCGCCTGCGAGGGCGACCACGTGAACGCCGCGTGACGCGAGCTCTTCCCGCAGCAGACGGGCGGCCTCCTCCAGCGGCCGGAAGTTCCCGCCGTGCGACGAGAGGAGGACCAAGGTGTCGAAGCCGTGGGCCGCAAGGCAGCGGCCGTAGGCCACCACCAGGTCTATGAACAAGGGCTCAGGGAGGGAGAGGCTCCCGGGAAAGGCCAGGTGGTGGTCGGAACAGCCTGGCCGCACGACAGGTGCCAGAAGAGCGCCTAAGCGTCGTGCCACCCGCTCGCCCACCGCCTGGCCGATCAGGGTGTCCGTGGCCAGGGGCAGGTGGGGCCCGTGCTGCTCGACCGAGGCCGTCATCACCACGACGGTCCGCACGCCGCGGGCCACGGCCGCCTCCACCTCGGGCCACGTCATCTCTTCCAGCAGGACTGTGTCGTTCACGGCTGCACCTCCTCCGTCGCGAACCGTTGCATCCGGGGGTCCAGGGCGTCGCGCAGACCGTCCCCGACCAGGTTGAAGGCCAACACGGTGAGGAAGATGGCGAGGCCGGGGAACGTGGCCATGTACCAGGAAGAGAACAGGTACGTCTGGCCTTCCCCGAGCATGGTGCCCCATTCGGGCGTGGGCGGCTTGACCCCGAGCCCGAGGAACCCCAGGCCTGCGGCGGTCAGGATGGCGGTGCCGAGCTGGAGGGTGGACTGGACCACCACCGGCGCCACGCAGTTCGGAAGCACGTGCCGCCACAGGATGCGGAGGTCGGAGGCGCCGAGGCCGCGGGCAGCTTCCACGTACGTCTGGGTGCGCGCGGACAGCACCACCGCGCGCACGAGTCGCACGTACCCTGGAGCTGCGGCCAAACCGACGGCCACCACCACGTTGGTGACCCCGACCCCGAGCACCGCCACCAAAGTGAGGGCCAGCAAGAACCCGGGAAACGCCAGGAGCAAGTCCACCAGGCGCTGGACGACGAGGTCGAAGGTACCTCCGTAGTATCCGGACAAGAGGCCCACGGGGACCCCGGTGGCAAGACTCAGGGTGACAGCCAGAACCCCGATCAGGAGCGAGACCCGCCCGCCGTACACGACGCGGGCCAAGAGGTCCCGGCCCAGGTTGTCGGTGCCGAGTGGGTGCTCCGAAGACGGAGGGCGGAGCACGCGCTCAAAGCGCGGCTCGGTGGGGTCCTCCGGGAAGAGCACGGGTGCGGCGACCGCCGCGGCGAGGAGTGCGCCCAGGACGACGAGCCCTACCACCGCGGCCCGGTGCCTGCGCAGCCGCGCCCACAGGCTCGGGGCAGCACGCGCCCGCGGGGCCGCGAGCGGCCACTCAGCCGTAGTGGATGCGCGGGTCGACATACGCGTACAGCAGGTCCACGGCCAGGTTCACGAGGGTGAACAGCCCTGCGAAGACCAGCACCACACCCTGGACCACGGGGTAGTCGCGCGCCACGATGGCTCCCACCAACAAGCGGCCCATGCCCGGCCACGCGAACACCGTCTCCGTGAGGATGGCACCGCCCAACAGGGCTCCGAACTGTAGCCCGATCACGGTGATCACCGGGATCAACGCGTTGCGGAGCGCGTGGCGCAGGACCACCGCTCGGGCTGTCAACCCCTTGGCCCAAGCGGTCCGCACGTAGTCCTGGTGCAGGACCTCGAGCATGCTGCTGCGGGTCATGCGCGCCACGATGGCCACAGAGAAGGCCGCCAGGGTGACCGTAGGGAGGACCAGGTGGGCGAGGGTGCCGTAGCCGCCCGCCGGGAGCCAGCGCAGCTGGACCGCGAACAGCAAGATGAGCATGAGCCCCAGCCAGAAGACCGGGAGCGAGACGCCGAAGAGGGCGACCCCCATGGCCACGTAGTCCACCCACGAGTACACCCGGGTCGCGGACAGCACGCCCACGGAGATCCCCGCCAGCGTGGCGAGAACGGTGCTCGCCACCGCCAGCTGGACCGTCGGCCCGAACCGAGACGCGATCTCCCGGGCGACGGGTTCTCCTGTGGCGATGGACCGGCCGAGGTCCCCGCGGATCAGGCGCGCCACGAACCGCGCGTACTGTGCCGGAAGGGGCCGGTCCAGCCCCAACTCGCTCCGGAGGCGCTGGACCTCTGCCTCGGACGCCTGCAAGCCGAGCACCAGCCGCGCCGGGTCGCCTGGGATCACCCGGATGAGGGCGAACACCACCACCGTGACCCCGAGCAGGGTCGGGACCGCGAGCACCAGGCGGCGCAGGACGTACAGACCCAACGTCCTCCCGGGGTTACCTCCAGTTCACGCAGTGGTGGCCCACCGCGGGCTCCTGCGGCTCACACAGCGCAGTCCACTTCTCGATGGGGTGGATGAGAACGCCCTCCAGGTTGCGCGCGGTGACCACGTACCACTTCTGGGTCCAAAGCCAGATCCACGGCGCGTCGTTCCAGATGATCTCCTGGGACTCCTTCAGGAGGGCCTTGCGGCGCTCCACGTTGGCCTCGGCGCGCTGCTGGTCGAGGAGTTGATCGACCCGTGGGTTCGTGTAGAAGGCGGGACCGAGCCCGCGGGGCGGGTGGCTGGCGGTGTGGAACTGGCCGTACAGCACCCCGTCGCAGTCCAGCACGGGCCACGCCCACCCCAGGACCAGCATCTGCACCCGCGTGCGCTCGAGCGGCGTCTGGATCATGGCTACGTAGCTGGGCCAGTCCATGGTGGTGACGTTGGCGCGGACGCCCACGTTGCGCAGCTGGCCCGCGATGGCCTGAGCGAACTGGAAGTCCTGGATGTACCGGCCGGTGGGCGTGAAGAAGTTCACCTCGAACCCGTCCTTGTAGCCTGCCTGCGCCAGCAGCTCCTTGGCCCGGCCAGGGCTGAAGGGCCACCCACCCTCCCGCACCTTGTGGTAGCCGAACATCATGGGCGGGCACGGGGAGTCGGAGACCGTCCCGAGGTCGAACAGCACGCTGGCCAGGATCGCCTTCTTGTTGACTGCGTAGTTCATCGCCTGGCGCACGCGGACGTCCCGGAACGGCCCCCACTGGGTGTTCATGGCGACGAAGACCACGCGGTCGCTGGCGGCCTCCACGACCTTCACCTGCGGGTTCCGGCGCAGCCCGCGGACATCGGGCGCCGGCGGCAGCATGGCCATGTGCACGTCGCCGGCGAGCACCTGAGCCAGGCGGGTGCCGGCGTCGGGCACGACGCGGAACACGACCTCATCGAAGAGGGGCTTCTGGCCCCAGTAGTTGGGGTTGCGCTCGAGCACGATGGAGTCGCCGCGGCGCCATTCCTTGAACATGTAGGGCCCGGTCCCTCCGTCCACGGGCGCGGACCGCCAGCGGTCGCCGGCCCGCTGGACGGCGGCGGGAGAGACGATGGCGAACTGGGTCGTGGACAGGTCCGCGAGGAACGTCGGGGTGACCTTGCTGAGCCGGAAGCGGACCGTGGTGTCGTTCACGACCTCCACGGCCTGCACGGGGGTCACGAGGAACCGCAGGGCCATGGCCACCCGCGGGTCCTTGAGCCGCTCCATCGTGAACTTCACCGCCTCCGCGTTCAGAGGCGTCCCGTCGTGGAACCGAACTCCGCGTCGCAGGGTAAAGGTATACGTGAGTCCGTCCCGGGAGATCTGCCACCGGGTTGCCAGCCTGGGGACGACGGTCAGCTTCGTGGGGTGCAGGTCCACCAGGGTCTCGAACATGTAGTCCACCATGTTGGCCACGGTGGTGGTCGTCTGCTCCGCGGGGTCGAGGCGGTCTGCATCCACCCCGACGGCGATCCGCAGCTGCCGCGGCACGGACTGGGCCGTCACCGGGCCCTGCGGTAGAGCCAGGAGCGAGGCCACCAGGCTGGCCAGTGCGAGGGACTGCAGGACTCGGGACACGTTCTCACCCCCCTTACGGCAGGCCGCCGTGCTCGTCCCTGTACGACACGCGCCGTCCGATCCCTTCCGACCCGGGTCCCGCCCTGCGGCTACCCTATACTGAAGGGGGGGGTAGGCCCTGTGGTCGGTGCTCCGGAGCTTCGAAGCGGGATGGTCATCCGCCTGGACGGGGAGCTCTACAAGGTGATCGCCGCCACGTACCACGCGGGCGGCGGCCAGATGGCGGGGGTGACTCACGCGAAGCTCCGCAACCTGCAGACGGGGACCGTGCGGGAGGTGCGTTTCCGCGCGGACGACACGCTGGAGGACGTGCAGTTGGAGCGCCGGCCCATGCAGGTCCTCTACCGCGACCAGGAGGCCACCCACTTCATGGACAGCGAGACCTTCGAGCAGGTGTCCATCCCCAACGAGCGGCTGGGCCCCACCGCGGCCTTCCTCCAGGAGGGAGCCACGGTGCCCGTGGAGTTTTCGGAGGGTAGGCCGGTCGGGGTGGTGTTCCCGGATGTGGTGGAGGTCCGGGTGCTGGAGACCGCACCGCCGACGCGTTCTGTGGGCAACGAGAACGTGTGGAAGGAAGCCAGGCTGGAAAACGGCCTTTCGGTCCTCGTCCCGCCCTTCATCGCCCCGGGGGAGTGGATCCGGGTTGAGGTGGCCACGGGCACCTACGTGGAGCGCGCCCGCAAGAAGAAGGAGCTATAGGCCACGTTGGAAGTCGCGGAACGGTCTCTGAGGACCCCGGTCCCCTTCGCCCGAGCGCCTTCGGAACAGGCTTCTAGGCCGGCAGGGCCACCGAGACGAACTTCACCTCCAGGTACTCTTCCAGGCCCCAGCGCCCTCCTTCGCGCCCGATGCCGCTGTCCTTGACCCCTCCGAAGGGCGCGTGGGGGGTCGACGGCACTCCGTCGTTCACGCCCACGATGCCGTACTGTAGCCGCTCTGCCACCCGGAAGGCCCGGCCGACGTCCCGGGTCCAGAAGTAGGCGGCGAGGCCGTACGGTGTGTCGTTGGCAAGCCGCACTGCATCCTCCTCCGTGCGGAAGGTCAGCACGGGCGCCACAGGCCCGAAGGTCTCCTCCTCCAGGATTCGCATGCCTGGACGGACGTCCACGAGGACGGTGGGCTCGTAGAAGAGCCCGCGGTGGCTACCTCCGGTGACGAGCCGGGCACCCTTCTGCAGGGCGTCCTCCACGTGGGCACGGACCTTCCGCAGCCCCTGTTCGTCCACCAGGGGGCCGATCTGGGTGGTCTCGTCCAGGGGGTCGCCAACCTTGAGGGCCCGCGCGGCAGCCGCCAGGCGCTCCACGAAGGCGTCGCGGATGCCGGCCTGCACGTACACGCGGTTCGTGCACACACAGGTCTGGCCCGCGTTGCGGAACTTGCACGCCACCACCTCGCGGACCGCTGCCTCCAGGTCGGCGTCGTCGAACACCAGGAAGGGTGCGTGGCCGCCGAGTTCCAGCGACACCCGCTTGAGGGTCCGGGCGGCCCGCTCGTACAGGAGCCGTCCCACCTGCGTGCTCCCCGTGAAGGTCAGCTTGCGGATCCGGGGGTCCTCCAGCAGGACGTCGGCCACCGGCACCGGGTCCGCGCAGGGGAGGACCTGCAGGGTGCCCGGCGGTCCCCCGGCCTCTTCCCAGAGGCGCGCCAGGTGCAGTGCCGTGAGCGGCGACTGTTCTGCCGGCTTGAGCACGAAGGTGCAGCCCGCCGCGAGTGCCGGGGCAGCCTTGCGGGTCACCATGGCCGCGGGGAAGTTCCACGGCGTGATGCCGAAGGCCGGCCCCACCGGCTCGCGCATCACCAACAGCCGCTTGTGCGATGCGTGGGTGGGGATGAGTTCGCCCCCCAACCGTTTGGCTTCCTCCGCCGACCAAGTGATGAACCCGGCGGCGTACCGCACCTCCCCCCGCGACTCCCGGATCGGCTTCCCCATCTCCTGCGCCATGAGCCGCGCGAGCGAGTCCTCGTCCCGCAACATCAGCTCCGCCCAGCGCTGTAGGACCTGCGCGCGCTCGTGGGCCGTGGTCCGGCTCCAGGCCGCGAAGGCCTCCACCGCGGCGTCCGCGGCCTGGCGGGCCTCCTCGGGACCGCAGTCCGCCACCTGGGCCAGGACCTCGCCGGAGGCCGGGCTGCGCACGCGGAAGCGGCGCGGTGGGTCCAACCACCGTCCGGCTACGAACGCTTGTGTGACACGCGGCTCGACCTGCAGCATGGGCCCCTCCGTCGGTGTGCTGGCCTTATTGTGCGCCGGGCGCCCCGGGGGTGCAAACCGCTGGAGGAAGCAGACCCGCGGACACGGAAGAGAGGTTCGAGCACGGAGCGGCGTGGCGTGAGGACGGGAGGCGGGTTTCAGCAGGCTGGTGCCTCTGTGGTGGAGGCGCTGCGGCGGCGTTTGCGGGAGATGCCCGTCATCCCCGCGGTCCGGGGTGTCGAGGAGACGGAGGAGGCCTGCCGACGCGGTGCGGCAGCCGTGTTCTTCTTCAAGGGGGACCTGTTCGCGCTGCGGGAGGCTGTCCCGCTGTGCCAGGCCGCGGGGATCCCCGTCTACGTCCACCTCGACCTGATCGAGGGCGTGGGCAAGGACGCTGCGGGGATCCGGCTGGTCCGAGAGGTCGGCGCGAGCGGCGTGGTGAGCACCCGCGGCCCCCTGCTGCGGGAGGCGAAGGCGGCGGGCCTGCTGGCGATCCACCGGGTGTTCGTGGTGGACTCGGAAGCCCTGCGGACGGGGGTGTCCGCGGTGCGCGGGTCGGAGGCGGACCTGGTGGAGGTGCTGCCGGGGCTCGTGGTCCCGTTCGTGATGCGCGAACTCAGGCAGACTCTGCCCCAACCTGTGATCGGCGCAGGGCTCGTGACGGAGCCCTCACAGGTCGAGGCCATCCTCCGGGCAGGCGCCGTGGGCGTCTCGGCCAGCGCCAGGCGCCTGTGGGGGCTGCGGGCGTCCGGGGCGGCGGGCGGAAGCGCCGCGCGCGGCGCCCTGCCTTGACGCGGCGGGCGAGGCGCGCCATAGTGGTGGACGACGACAACCGAGTGGAGCGGGAGAGACGAAGAGAGCCCGCTCGACCCTCACAGGGTCGGCGGGCTTTGGTGTTTCAGGACACCGGAAGGGGGTGGGTTCGGTGAGCACACGGCACAAGAGGCGGCCGAACGGATGGGCCGTGGTCCTCCTCGGCGCGGTCCTCGCCGCGTCCTTCGTGGTCCCGTCGCGGGCCCAGCAGACGGTGGAGAACCGCCTGGTGATCATCACGCCTGTAGCCCGCACCGTCACGGAGCCCACGGTGGCCGGGTTCCGGGAGTTCGCCCGGCGCCGGTTCGCCGTGGACGTGCAGGTCACCGTGGTGTCCGCGGGCACGCCCGTGGCGTACGGCCGGATCCGGGAGTGGGCGGGCCGGCCGGAGGCCGACATCTTCTGGGGCGGGGAGCCAGCCCTGTTCGACGACCTGGCAGAGCGCAGGTTGCTCGCTCCCCTTGAGCTTCCGGAGACGGCGCTCCGCGAGGTTCCGGCGTCCATCGGCACGCCCAAGCCCATCCTCCTGAAGGACCCGCGCGGGTTCTGGGTGGGGTGCTGCCTCACTCCGTACGGCCTCGTCTACCATCCGCGCCTGCTCCGGCGGGTGGGGATGCAGGCCATCCGGGAGTGGGACGACCTGCTGGACTGCCGGCTGAAGGGGCAGATCGCGCAGGCCACCCCAGACCGCTCCAGCTCCAACCACGCCACCTACGAGGTCATCCTGCAGATGCTCGGGTGGCAGAAGGGCTGGGAGTGGGCGCAGAAGCTCGGCGCGAACACCGGGATCTTCGTCGCCCGCAGCCGCGACGTACCCACGGTGGTGGCCAAGGGCGAGTTCGCCGTCGGTTTCGCCGTGCCCGCGTACATGGCCTTCGAGGACCTGCTGTCCGGGTACGAGCTGCGCTACGTGCACCCCACCGCCGCCTTCGTGACCCCGGAACCGCTCGCGGTGCTCGCGGGCAGCCGCAACCCTCGCGCGGCGCGGGAGTTCATCCAGTTCGCCCTCAGCGAGGAGGGGCAGAAGACCATGATGGCCCGAGGGCAGTACGGGATCTCGCCCAAGTACAAGATGGAGGGGCCCGCGGGCTCCCCGCTGGCGCGGATGGCGGAGTTCACGGGGATCAAGTCGTTCTTCGACCGCCCTGTGCGGAACGTGTACGACGACAACGTGGCACAGCGCCGCTACAGCGAGGTGAACGACGTGTTCCGCAAGCTCATCCTGGAGCGGCATGCCGAACTGAAACAGCGCCACTGCCCGTGACGCGGGCTCCATGGAAGTCCGGCTAGAGGGCGTCGTCAAGCGCTACGGGACCACCGCGGCGCTGTCGGGTGTCACCCTGGAGGTCCAGGAGGGGGAGCTGTTCACCCTGCTGGGCCCCTCGGGCTGCGGCAAGACCACCACCTTGCGCATCCTCGCGGGGTTCGTGGAGCCAGACGAGGGCGACGTGGTGTTCGACGGGGCGTCGGTGCGGCGCGTGCGTCCCGCGGAGCGCGGGGTGGGGATCGTGTTCCAGAACTACGCCCTGTGGCCCCACATGACGGTGTTCGACAATGTGGCCTACGGGCTCCGGCTGCGCCGCCTGCCGCCTGCAGAGGTCCGCCGGCGGGTGGAGGAGGCACTGGAACGGGTGGGGCTACCCGGCTTCGGCGGCAGGACGCCGGGCCAGCTCTCCGGCGGCCAGCAGCAGCGGGTGGCCGTGGCCCGGGCCCTGGTGCTCAACCCGCGGCTGCTCCTGCTGGACGAACCCCTGTCGAACCTGGACGCGAAGGTCCGGGCGCGGCTGCGCAGCGAGATCCGGCGGCTGCAGCAGGAGCTCCGGATCACCACCGTGTACGTGACCCACGACCAGGAAGAGGCCATGGTCATCTCGGACCGCATCGCCGTCATGCGCGACGGCCGGGTGGCGCAGGTGGGAACACCGGTGGAGCTGTACGAGCGGCCCGCGGACCTGTTCGTGGCGGACTTCGTCGGCACGAACAACCTGCTGGCCGGGACCGTACAGGCGGTGCGCGACGGCCTCGCAGAGCTCAAGACCCCCGCGGGGCTCGTGGCCGGAAGGGCGGTGGGGCGGCTTGAGCCCGGCCGTCCCGCGGTGCTGGCCGTGCGGCCGGAGAGCCTGCGCTTGCGGGGAGGTGCGTCGGCGGGTCCCACCCTCGCCGGGCGCGTGGTCCTCGCTCAGTACCTGGGCTCCCTGATCCGCTACGAGGTCGAGGTCCCCGGGCAGACCGTGCTGTTGGTGGACGTGTACGACCCGAAAGGGCACCGAGGGCTGCGGCCAGGCGAACCAGCGACCCTGGCCTTCGAACCCGAGTCTGCGCTGGTGTTCCCGCGGGAGCCGGACGCGTGAGAGTGGAGGCGGTGGGACCGCGGACGGAGGCACGAACGGCCCGAAGGGTCCGCGTGCCGGGGTGGGTGTGGGCTCTCCCCGTGTACGGGTTCCTCGCGCTGTTCGTCGTCTACCCGCTGGTGCGGCTCCTGCTGGAGGCCGTGACCGACGACACCGGCCGGTTCACGCTGCAGTACGTGGCCGGCTTCGCCACGGACCCATTCTACCGCCGCGCCCTGGCCAACTCCCTCTGGGTCTCCGGGGGCACGGTGCTCGGATGCCTCGCCCTGGGCCTGCCTGCCGCGTTCCTGCTGGTCCGCTACGACTTTCCCGGACGGAACCTGTGGAGCTATCTCACGGTCCTCCCCATCGTGGTCCCGCCCCTCGTGGGGATCATGGGTCTGGTGTTCGTGCTCGGGCGCGCGGGTACTGTGAACGTCCTGCTGATGGACTTCCTAGGGCTGGCCCGGCCGGTGAACTTCCTGTACGGGTGGCACGGCGTGCTGCTGGCGATGGTGCTGCACTACTTCCCACTGGTGACGCTGAACGTGGTGGACGCCCTGGCGAAGGTCGACGCTTCTTTGGAGGAGGCGGCGGAGGCGGCAGGCGCCCGCGGACTCCGCCGGGTGTGGGACATCACCCTCCCCCTCCTGACCCCGGGGCTGGTGTCCGGTGCCACCCTGGTGTTCATCCTGTCCTTCGCAGACTTCGCGACCCCGCTCGTGGTGGGGATCCAGGACCTGCTGGCAGCCCAAGCCTACCTGAACATCGTGCAGTTCGTGGACCGCCGGCTGTTCCGCATGGGGCTCGTCGTGGGCGCTCTCATGTCCCTGATGGCGGTGGGTTTCCTCCTGGTGGCGCGCAGGGTGGTGGCCCTCCGGGAGTACGCCGTGGTGTCGTACCGGGCGGTGGAGCGCCGGCCGCTCGCCGGGCCGTGGCGCGTCGTCGCCCCGCTGCTCTTCGCGGGTGTCCTCGGGCTCGCATTCCTGCCGCACGTGGGACTGCTACTGGCCGCCTTCGGGAAGGCGTGGTCCCTCACCCCGTTCCCCACGCGCTTCACCCTCGAGAACTTCGACCAGGTCCTGCACCTGACCCCCACGTACGTGGTGAACACCCTTCGGTGGAGCGCGGTGGCGGTCCTCCTCATCCTGGCCCTCGGAGTACCCATGGGGTGGATCCTGGCCCGCAGCACGCTTCCGGGCCGGGGCCTGCTGGACTCCGTGGTGACCCTCGTCCTGGCCCTCCCGGGCACGGCCATCGGCATCGCGTACCTGCGCGCGTTCCACCTGCCCGTAGCCGGGTTCACCCTCACCCGGTCGTGGTTGGTGATGCCGCTGGTGCTGGCCGTGCGGAGGATGCCGTACACGGTCCGCGCCACCTTCGCGTCGCTGCTGACCGTGCACCGCGCCATGGAGGAGGCGGCGGCCAGCGTGGGAGCGTCGGCCTTGCGGACCTTCGTGGACGTCTCCCTCCCGCTCATCTGGCGGGGCGTGGTGGCGGGCCTGCTGTTCTCCCTCCTGTTCGCGCTGCAGGAGGCGGCCGCCACCATCCTGCTGGTGCTGCCGGGCTGGGAGACGGTCACGGTGGGCATCTTCACCTTCTACACCTCGGGGACCTTCGGCCAGGCCGCGGCCCTGGGTGTCGTCCTCGTGGTGCTGTGTTCTGCCGTGCTGTACGCGGTGTACCGGCTCACCGGCGCGCGGCTTGGGGGGCTGTTCGGGGGCGGAGGAGCTTAGGTGGTGCGCAGGCCCGACCGCCTGTACCGGGGCTACGCCGTCGACCTGGACGGCACCGTGTACCTGGGTGACACGCTGCTGCCCGGGGCGGACCGCGCGGTGGCGGCGCTGCGCCAGTCCGGGGCGCGCGTGGTGTTCCTGTCCAACAACCCCCTGTACACCCGGGAGGAGTACGCCGCGAAGCTCACCCGCCTGGGGATCCCCACCACGCCGGAGGACGTGTTGAACTCGTCCCTGGCCCTCGTGCGCTACCTGTCTCGGAGCTCGCCCGGCGCGCGGCTCTTCGTGATCGGAGAGCAGGCGGTGCGGGAGGAGCTGGTGGCCGCGGGCTTCTCCCTGACCGAACGGCCCGAGGACGTGGACTGCGTGGTCGCCTGCTTCGACCGCACCTTCGACTACGCGAAGCTGCGCACGGGGTTTTTGGCCCTGCGGCGCGGTGCCCGGTTCGTCGCCACCAACCGCGACCCGTACTGCCCCACTCCGGACGGAGGGCTGCCGGACGCCGGGGCGGTGGTGGCCGCGCTGGAAGCCGCGAGCGGACGGTGCCTGGAGCAGGTCGCGGGCAAGCCGTCCCGGGTCATGGCGGAGGTGCTGCTGGAACGGCTCGGCACTGCCCCGCAGGACACGCTGGTGGTGGGCGACCGTCTGGAGACCGACGTGGCGTTGGGGCGCGCCATGGGCAGCCGGACCGCGGTCGTGCTCACCGGCGTCACCACGGAGGCGTCGCTGTCCGGGTGCGAGGACCCGCCGGACTTCGTACTCGGGACCTTGGAGGACCTGTTGCCGGAGCGCGCGGGGGAGAGCCTGTTGGGGAAGCGTTACAGCCCGTGAGACCAGGAGGAGGGAGGTGACAGCCATGAGAGCGACACGGATGGGGTTGGTGGTGGCGGCGGTGGTGCTCGCCCTTTCGGCCTTGGGGTGGGCTCAGCCAGCGCGGGTGCAGATCGAGTTCTGGCACGCCCTGCGGGGCCCGCTGGGTGAGGCCTTAGAGAGTATCGTGTCCGGGTTCAACAACGCGCAGACCCGGTACCGTGTCAGCGCCACGTTCAAGGGCTCGTACCCGGAGACCATGGTGGCGGCCATCGCCGCCTTCCGGGCGGGCAACGCGCCCCACGTCGTCCAGATGTTCGAGGTCGGCACGGCCACGATGATGGCCGCCCGTGGAGCCATCAAGCCCGTGCACGAGCTGATGCGGGAGACCGGGACGCCCTTCGACCCGAGCGTGTACCTGCCCGCGGTGCGCGGCTATTACAGCACCCCGGACGGGCGCATGGTCTCCATGCCCTTCAACAGCTCCACGCCCGTGCTCTGGTACAACAAAGACGCCTTCCGACGGGCAGGCCTGAACCCCGACCAGCCCCCGCGCACGTGGGAGGAGCTCGTGCAGTTCGCGCGCCGGATCCGCGCGGCCAACGCCGCGCCGTGCGCCTTCTCCACCGCCTGGCCCACCTGGATCCACCTGGAGAACTTCGGCGCCATCCACGACGTACCCTTCGCCACGAAGGCGAACGGGTTCGAGGGCACCGATTCTCAGCTGCTGGTGAACGCCCCGCCGTACGTACGGCACCTGGAGACCCTGGTGCAGATGCAGCGGGACGGCCTGTTCAAGTACGGGGGCCGGGACGCGGCGGGAGACGCGCTGGGTCCCTCGGGCGAGTGCGCCATGCTGACCGCCTCCTCTGCGCTGTTCGCCCGGTACGAGCGGGAGGCGAAGTTCGAGTGGGGCGTCGGGTTCCTTCCGTACTACGAAGGCGTGCGGGGAGGTCCCAAGAACTCCATCATCGGTGGAGCCTCCCTGTGGGTGATGACCGCGCCGCGGCGGACCCCCGAGGAGTACAAGGCGGTGGCGGAGTTCTTCCGGTACATCGGGAGCCCCGAGGTGTCGGCCAAGTGGCACATGGACACGGGGTACATCCCCATCACCTTCACCGCGGTGCAGCGCGCGCGGGCGCTGGGGTACTACCGGCGCAACCCGTGGGCGGAGATCCCCATCCAGCAGCTCACCCGGACCCGTCCCACCGTCAACTCCAAGGGGATCCGCCTGGGCAACATGGTGGAGATCCGCACCATTCTGTACGAAGAGATGGAGCGGGCGCTCCAGGGACAGCAGTCGGCGAAAGCCGCGCTGGACGCGGCGGTGCGGCGCGGCAACGAGGTCTTGCGGCAGTTCCAGAGGACCGCGGGGCAGTGAGGGCTCGTCCCCTCCTGTGCGCGCACCGAGGTGGCGCTGCGCTCGGGCCCGAGAACACCCTGGTGGCCTGCCGGCGGTCGCTGGAGCTCGGGGTGGACGCGGTGGAGGTGGACGTCCGGTGGACTCAGGACCGGGTCGCCGTACTCCTGCACGACGAGCGGGTGGACCGCACCACCGACGGCCGCGGGGAAGTGCGGGCCCTTACCTGGGCGCAGCTGCGCGAGCTGGACGCGGGAGGCTGGTTCGACTCTGCGCACCGCGGGGAGCGGGTTCCGAGCCTCGCGGAACTGGTGCAGCTGCTCGAGCTCCACGCGGGGGTCCTTCTCTTCCTCGAGGTGAAGGAACAGGGGGAAGAGGGGGCGGCGCTGGCGGAGGCCGCCCTGGCCCTCGCGGAGGACGTGGGTCTCGGACACCGGCTGACGGTGATCTCCTTCCACCCGGACCCGCTCCTCCGGGTCAAGGCAATGCGGCCTGAGGTCCCCACGGTGGCGCTCCAGGCTGCGGGCTCTGTGACGGACCCGGTGCGCTTCGTCCGGGACCGAGGAGCGGACGGGTGGGGACCACACCACGCTGCGCTTACGGAGGAGACCCTGCGGCGGGTGCACCAGGAGGGACTCTTCGCCTTCGTGTGGACGGTGAACGAACCCGGTCGGGCCCGCGAGCTGGTGGCCTTGGGGCTCGGCTCGCACCCCGGCGACGTGCTGGTGACGGACGCCCCGCACCGCGTGCGCGAGGCCTTGCGGGGCGAGGAGGGCTAGGGTGCGGCGCTCGGTCTTCCGCAGCAGACTGCTCCCTTACTTGCTGGTGGGTCCCCAACTCGTGGTCACGCTGGTGTTCTTCTACTGGCCGGCCTTGCAGGGGATGTACCAGTCCCTGCTGTTCCAGGACCCCTTCGGGCTGCGGACGTCCTTTGCCGGCCTAGGGAACTTCGCGGCGGTGCTCTCCGACCCCCTGTACCTCAGCGCGGTGCGGGTCACGGTGGTGTTCTCCGCCGCGGTGGTGGGGGCGACCATGCTGCTGGGCCTCGCCCTGGCGGCCGCGGCGGCGCAGCCCCTGCGGGGCGTGGCCGTCTACCGGACCCTTCTGGTGTGGCCGTACGCCGTCGCGCCGGCGGTGGCGGCGGCCCTGTGGCTGTTCCTGGCGCACCCGAGCGTGGGCATCGTGGGCCGCGCGCTGGTGCGGTCCGGCGTCGGGTGGGACTACACCTTGAACCCCACACACGCGCTGGTGCTGGTGGTGGCCGCCTCGGTCTGGTCGCGGGTGGCGTACAACTTCGTGTTCTTCCTCGCGGGGCTGCAGTCCATCCCCGCCTCGCTGCACGAGGCCGCGCAGGTGGACGGAGCCACGTGGTTCCAGGGCTTCCGGCGGGTGACGCTGCCGCTTCTGGCCCCCACCACCTTCTTCCTGGTGGTGGTGAACGCGCTGTACGCGCTGTTCGACACCTTCGCGGTGGTCCACGCCCTCACCCGGGGCGGTCCGGGAAAGGCCACGGAGACCTTGATCTACAAGGTGTACGTGGACGGGGTCGTGAACCTGAACCTGGGGTCCTCCAGCGCCCAGTCGGTCCTCCTGCTCGCGGTGGCGGTGGTGCTCACCAGCGTCCAGTTCCGGTCCCTCGAACGGCGGGTGCACTACGGATGAAGGGCCGGCAGGCGCGGGGCTGGGTCGCGCACGCGGTGCTCCTGGCGGGCGTGGGGTTGTTCGCCTTCCCCGTGTACGTGGCCTTCGTGGCGTCCACCGCGGACCTGCCGGAGGTGGCTTCGGGGACCATGGGCCTCCTGCCGGGCCCGCACGCCGCGGAGAACTACTGGAAGGCGTTCGTCACGGGCACGGGTGAGCGCATCCGGGGCGTCCCCATGGCCCGGGCCATGGCGAACAGCCTCGTGGTAGCGGTGGGCATCGCCGCGGGGAAGATCGCGCTGTCGTTGCTCTCCGCGTACGCGGTGGTGTTCTTCGACTTCCGCTGGCGTGGGCTCGCCTTCTGGACCATCTTCCTGACCCTCATGCTGCCCGTGGAGGTTCGGATCATCCCCACGTACAAGGTGGTCTCCGACCTGGGGCTCGTGAACACCTACACGGGGCTGGTACTGCCCCTCACCGTATCCGCCACGGGCACCCTCCTGTTCCGGCAGTTCTTCCTCACGGTGCCCGACGAACTGGTGGACGCGGCGAAGATCGACGGTGCCGGCCCGCTGCGGTTCCTGTGGAGCGTGCTGCTGCCGGTGTCCCGGACCACCATCGCCGCGTTGTTCGTAGTGCTGTTCATCTACGGCTGGAACCAGTACCTGTGGCCCCTGCTGGTCACCACGTCCCTGGACAAGGAAGTGGTGGTGGTGGCCATCACGAAGATGATCGGGACCGGCGAGGCCCTCGTGGACTGGCCGGTGATCATGGCCAGCGCCCTGCTGGCCCTGCTGCCGCCCACCGCGGTGGTGGTGGCCATGCAGCGGTGGTTCGTGCAGGGCCTCACGGAGACGGAGAAGTAGCCGTGCGCTACGTGGTGGCCATCGACCAGGGCACGACGAGCACCCGCTGCCTCGTGGTGGACGCGCGGGGGCAGGTGGTGGCCGTCGCACAGAAGGAGCACGCGCAGATCACCCCGAGGCCAGGCTGGGTCGAGCACGACCCCTTGGAGATCTGGCAGCGGGCGCAGGAGGTGGTGGGGGAGGCACTGGCTCAAGCCGCGGTACGGCGGGAGGACGTGGCCGCGGTGGGCGTCACCAACCAGCGGGAGACCACGTTGGTCTGGGACCGACACACCGGGCAGCCCGTGTACAACGCCGTGGTTTGGCAGGACACCCGGACGGACGGGATCTGCCGGGAGCTGGCGCGCGAAGGGGGACAGGACCGGTTCCGGGAGCGCACAGGGCTCCCGGTGGCCACGTACTTCAGCGGGCCCAAGCTGCGCTGGATCCTCGACCACGTCCCGGGTGCGCGACAGCGCGCCGAGGCGGGGGACCTCGTGTTCGGAACGGTGGACACGTGGCTCGTGTGGTGGCTCACGGGCGGACCGCGGGGTGGCGTTCACGTCACGGACGTCACCAACGCCAGCCGGACGCTGCTGGCCAACCTCCACACCCTGGACTGGGACGACGAGATCCTGCGCGTGCTGGACCTACCGCGCAGCCTGCTCCCCCAGGTGCGGTCGAGCTGCGAGGTGTACGGGGTGGTGGCCAACGGGCCCCTCGGGGGCGTGCCCGTGGCGGCCCTGCTGGGTGACCAGCAGGCCGCGCTGTTCGGCCAGACCTGCTTCCGGCCGGGTGAGGCGAAGAACACCTACGGCACGGGCTGTTTCCTCCTGATGAACACCGGGCGGTCTCCGGTGCCCTCGGGCCACGGTCTCCTGACCACGGTGGCGTACCGCCGGGAGGGCGAGGCGCCGGTGTACGCCCTGGAGGGGTCGGTGGCGGTCGCGGGCGCTGCGGTGCAGTGGCTGCGCGACAACCTGGGGCTGCTGCGCGCCTCCTCCGAGGTGGAAGCGCTGGCTGCCAGCGTGGAGGACAACGGCGGCGTGTACTTCGTCCCCGCCTTCTCCGGGCTGTTCGCCCCGTACTGGCGCAGCGACGCCCGCGGGGTGATCGTGGGCCTCACCCGGTACGCGAACCGCGGGCACCTGGCGCGGGCCGTACTGGAGGCCACCGCCTTCCAGACCCGGGACGTGCTGGACGCCATGCAACACGACGCCGGGTTCCCGCTCCAGGCGTTGCGGGTGGACGGCGGGATGGTCCGGAACGAGCTGCTCATGCAGTTCCAGGCGGACGTGCTCGGGGTCCCCGTGGCGCGTTCGGCGGTGGCGGAGACCACGGCGCTCGGCGCCGCGTACGCGGCGGGGCTCGCCACAGGCGTGTGGTCCGGGCAGGACGAGCTGCGTTCGCTGTGGTCCTCGGACCGGCAGTGGCAGCCGCGGATGCCCTCCGACCGCCGCGAGGCGCTGTACCGGACGTGGCGGCGCGCGGTGGAGCGCAGCTTCGGGTGGCTGGAGGAGTAGGGGTGGGCCCCGGCCGAGAGGAGGCCCTGGACCGGCTCGCGCAAGGCGTGGACGTCCTGGTGGTGGGAGGGGGGATCACGGGCGCCGGGGTCGCCCTGGACGCCGCGAGCCGCGGCTACCGGGTGGGCCTGGTGGAGCGCGCGGACTACGCCTCAGGGACCAGCAGCCGGTCGACCCGTCTGGTGCACGGCGGGATCCGCTACCTGCCTCAGGGCCACCTGGGGCTGGTGCGGGAGGCCCTGCGGGAGCGCCGGCTGCTCCTGCGCCTGGCGCCGCACCTGGTCCGGCCTCTCGGGTTCGTGGTGCCGCTGTACCGCGGTCTGAAAGCTCCGCTCGGCGTGCGCCTGCCTGCGGTGGCACGCCCCTTCGCGGGGTGGGGGGTGCGGTTCGGGCTCTGGCTTTACGACGCGTTCAGCCGGGACCCGGCCCTGCGGCACCGGCCGCTCCCGCTGCGGGAGGTCGCGCGGCTCGCGCCCGGGCTTCGCACCGAGGGGCTCCGCAAGGCGTTCCTGTACTTCGACGCCAAGACCGACGACGTGCGGCTGACCCACGCGGTGCTCGCCACCGCGAGGGCGCTCGGGGCGGTCACCGTCAACTACGCCGAGGTGGCAGGCCTGCTGCGTTCGCGGGGCCGCGTGGCCGGCGCGGGTGTGGTGGACCGCCTCACCGGGAGGAGCCTCGAGGTCCCTGCCCGGGCGGTCGTGAACGCGACCGGCGCGTGGGCCGAGCGGGTTGCGGCCCTGGCCGGCGCGCCGCCTTTCCGCCTGCAGCACAGCAAGGGAGTGCACCTAGTGCTGCGGCCGGGTGTGGTGCGGGCGTCCTGTGCGGTCGTGGTCCCCGAGACCGACGACGGGCGGCTGGCGTTCCTCGTGCCCTGGGGGGACCGGTTCGGGCTGGGGACCACCGACGAGCCGTACGCGGGTGACCTAGAGTGGCCGGCACCTTCGGAAGCTGAGGTCCGGTACCTGCTCGACCACGCCAGCCGTTACCTCGACCGTCCCCTGCGTTGGGAAGACGTGACCGCGGCGTACGCGGGGGTGCGGCCGCTCGTGGCGCGGGCGGAAGGCTCCACGGCCTCCCTGTCCCGGGACCACCTGGTCGTCGTCTCCGGGGGCGGGCTGGTGACCGTGACCGGAGGGAAGCTCACCACCTACCGCAGCATGGCGGCGGACGCTGTGGACGAGGTTGTCCGCCGGGACGGCTCCCGGGTCGGATCCCGGACCCACCGCATCCGCCTAGCCGGCGCGGACGGACTGGAGGAGGCCGCGGCCGCGTTGGCCGACTTGGAACCGGACCAGCGGGAGCACCTCCTCAGCACCTACGGCAGCCTGGCCGCGGAGGTGGTGGCCTTGGCGCGGGCGGAACCGGAGCTGTGCGGACGCCTCGTGGAGGGCTTCCCGCACCTGAAGGCGGAGGTCGCGTACGCCTGCCGGCACGAGCAGCTGGTGTCCCTGGTGGACTGCCTGTACCTGCGGACCCGGCTCGCGGTGACCGACGTGGAAGCTGCGGACCGTGCCGCGGGGGAGGTGGCTCGGCTCATGGCCCGGGAGCTGGGGTGGGGTGAGGGGGAGGTAGCCCGGCAGGTGGACCGGTACCGGGCGACCCGCGAGCGGTTCCTGGAACCTAAGTTGACATAACGAACATTATGCGATGTCCCCCAAGGACCCGGTCTTGCCCTGGGCCGGCTCCGCCCGGGCGGTTTCACGACTTCGCTTGCGGCATGCGCTATGCTCATATCTTGGTGGGTTCGAGCATGCAGACCGCGCACCACACGCGCGAACCGGAGCGAACGCGATGCCGACCGCAACCGAAGAGCGAGCCGTGGTTCTGGCCGCCCCGCGCCTGCAGCGGCACCCGGCCAACCCCATCCTGACCCCGACCGACAACTGGTGGGAGAACCGTTGGGTGTACAACGCGGCCGCTGCCGTCTACCGCGGCCGGGTGCACCTGCTGTACCGGGCTCAGGGCATGGACTGGATCTCCCGCCTCGGGCTCGCGGTCCTGGCCGAGGACGGGGTCACGGTCCAGGAGCGCAGCCCTCGCCCGGTGTTCGAGCCCGCCATCGACAACCCGTGGGAACGGCTCGGCGTGGAGGACCCGCGGGTGACCCGGATGGGCGACGTCTACTACCTCTGTTACACGGCGGCGTCCCTGTACCCGGCCCTCAAGCCGCGGGTGTCCAAGCGGCCGACGCCCTTCGGCGACGGGGTGCCGTGGCGCACGCGCATCGCCATCGCTACCACCCGCGACTTCCGGAACTTCCGGCGCCGGGCTATCGCGTTCCGGAACTGGGACAACAAGAACGGCGCCCTGTTCCCCCGGAAGTTCGGCGGCCGGTACCTGCTGCTGCACCGGATCTTCCCGGAGATCCACCTGGGGGTCTCCCGCGACCTGCACCACTGGCACAACTACGGGCCCATCCTCCGGGTCCGACCCGGGACGTGGGACAGCAACCGCATCGGCATCGCGGGCCCGCCCCTGCCCACCCCCTATGGCTGGCTGCTGATCTACCACGGGGTGGACGAGGCGAGGACGTACAGGCTGGGTGTCGCCTTGCTGGACCTCGAGGACCCACGCCGCGTCCTCGGTCGGTCGGACGAGCCCATTTTGGAGCCGGAGGAACCGTACGAGAAGGCCGGTCTCGTGCCCAACGTGGTGTTCTCCTGCGGTGCCGTGGACTACCGCGGCCAGATCCTCGTATACTACGGTGCTGCGGACAGCGTGGTGTGCCTCGCCACGGTACCCCGGGAGCGCATGTGGGCGTGGGCGCGGGAGGTCTCCCTGCGCAGCCGCAAGGACGGGGAAAGGGCTCGCCGAGGCAAGCTCTAGGGCCCCACACCCAGCATCCTTCTGCGGCCACCCCTGCTGGCCGCCCGCAAGGTCCTTGAACGGCGCGGCAACACGCCTTGTGTAGACCCAGCCGGGGGACAGATGAGAGGGAGGCTCCTCTCTGGGAGGCGCGACCGTGCCAGCACTCCACCTGAACGTCCGGCCCTTCCAGGACGAGGACTACCCCGCCCTGGTCGCGGTGATGAACGCCATCCACCCCGACCACCCCCGCACCGAGGAGGAAGTGCGCCACGGGGACAGGCGCTTTTGGGGCCGCTTCAGGCTCCACCGCCTGGTCGCCGAGCACGCGGGCCGGCTCGTGGGCTGGGCAGAGTTCCGCCACAAGGTCTCCGAGTACCACCCCCGCAAGTTCTTCGTGGACCTGGGGGTGCACCCGGAGGTCCAGGGCCGGGGGGTCGGCGCCCGGCTCTACGAGGCGCTCCTCCAGGAGTTGGAACCGCTCAACCCCTTCGTCCTGTGGGCTGGAGCCCGGGAGACCTCCACCCGGAGCGTGCGGTTCCTGCTGGACCGCGGGTTCGTGGAGCGGAGGCGCACGTGGGAGTCGCGCTTAGCGGTCGAAACCTTCGACCCCACTCCCTTTCAGGCAAGGGCGGAAGAGGCCGTGCGGGGATTACGAGTGACGACGGTGGCCGAGGAGCGGGAGCGCGACCCCGACTGGGAGGTGAAGCTCTACGACCTCGACCTCGAGGTAGAGGCCGACATCCCGCGCATGGGGGACTACACGCCCCCTGACCTCCAGCACTGGAGAGCGGGCCTCCTCGAAAACCCCAACTGGATCCCTGAAGCCGACTTCGTGGTCGTAGACGGCGACCGGTACGTAGCCCACAGCAACCTCTTCCGCAGCCAGCACCTCCCCAAGGTGCTCTACCAGGGCATTACGGGGACGCGGCGCGCCTTCCGCGCCAGGGGACTCGCACTGGCCCTCAAGCTCCGGACCGTCGCCTACGCCAAGAGCCACGGCTACCGCGAGATCCGCACGTGGAACGACGCCCTGAACACCCCCATGCTCCACATCAACGAGCGGCTCGGGTTCGTCCGCCAGCCCGCATGGATCGGCTTCGAGAGGCTCCTCAAGGAGGTGGGGTCGTGAGCCCGCCTCTGCCCGTCCTCTCCCTGCGGGGGACCCCGCGCCAGCAGGGGCAACAGCACGGCGAGGCCCTGCGGGAGGCGGTTTGCCACAACGTGGACCTCTACCTCCACCGCTTCCAGACCGACGGCCAACTCCCAGCTGCGGAGGTCGAGCGGCGGGCAGCCGCTTACCTGGAGGTGTTCCGGCGCGAGGACCCTGACTATACCGAGGCGATGGCCGGCATCTCCGAGGGGAGCGGGCGGACGCTGCTGGAGGTCGCGATGCTGAATGCCCGCTACGAGATCCTCTACAGCGCCTACTCCGCCATCGGGGTCGCCGAGGCCCGAGGAGGGTGCACGGCGTTTGCCGCGACGCGTGAGGCGACGGCCGACGGCCACCTGTGGATCGGCCAGACCTGGGACTGGATCCCCGGTGTGCGGGGTGCCCTCCTGCGGACCGAGGAGGGGGGCTTGCAGACCCTCACGTTCACCGAGGCGGGGATCGTCGGCGGGAAGATCGGCTTCAATAGCGCGGGCGTGGGCCTCGTGATCAACGGCCTGTTGAGCCACCTGGACGACTGGAGCCGGCTCGGGACCCCCTTCCACCTGCGGACCAGTCGGATTCTCCGCAGCCGCACCCTCTTTGAGGCCGTGGCCCACGCCACCTCGGGCACGCACGGCTGCTCCGCCAACTTCCTCGTCGGCCAGGGGGCAAGCGGTGAGTCCGTCGTGGACATCGAGACCTCCCCGGCGGGATGCACCGCGATCCCGCCGAGCGGGGGATTGCTCGCCCACGCGAACCACTTCCTGCGGGCCGATGCACTCCGGATCTGGCAGCCCCTGCGCGAGGAGCGGCGCTCCACCTACTTGCGGTGCCGCCGGATGGAGGACCTACTGCAAGAGTACGGGCGTCAGGGACCGCTGGCCCTCGAGGACCTCAAGGCCATCCTCCGGGACCATGAGGGCTACCCCGACTCCGTCTGCCGCCACCCCAACCCCCAACTCCCGGAGGAGGAGCGCCTGGAGACGGTCTTCGCCGTCCTGATGGACCTGGACGGGCTCGTGATGCACTACACGGCGGGGCCGCCGTGCACTGCGGCCTGGCACACGGAGCGCCTGGGTTAGACGGCTACGCCCGCGCCCTGGCTTCCCGTACGACCCGCTCGTACACGCGGGCGTGCGCTTGCGCCATGCGTCGCGCGTGGAACCGTTCGGCCACCCACGCGCGGCACGCTTCCCGGGAGAGGCTTCGGATCCGGCCCACCGCCTCCACCGCCCCGTCCACCCCGTCCACCACGAATCCTGTCCGGCCGTGCGCCACCACCTCGGGCACGGACCCGCGCCGGGTGCCAATCACCGGAAGGCCACAGGCCATGGCCTCGATCATCGTGAGCCCGAACGACTCCTCGTACTCCACCAGGTGCAGGAGGGCGAGCGCACCACAGCAGAGTCGGTCCCTCCGCTCGCCGTCCACAGGCCCGATGAAGCGCACGAGGCTCCCGTCCAGGTGTGGTTCCACCTCCCGCGCGAAGTACGCCTGCTCCTCCGGCGGGACGATGCCGGCCAGCACCAAGGGAATCCCGGTCCGCCGCGCCACCGCGATGGCGTGGTGCACGCCCTTGACCCTCGCCAGGCGCCCGACGAACAGCAGGTAGTCGCCGTGCTCGGCCGCGAAGGGGAACCGCTCCACCTCTACACCGTGGTGGATGGTGGCGACGTAGTTGAGATCCGGTAGGAGCCGCCGCTCCGCCTCGCTGATGGCCACGTACGGGAGGGAGCGGAAGCGGCGGTACAGGACCTGGCTGTCGGGTTCCGCACCCGACCCGTGCAGGGTGACCACCAAGGGAGTCCGGACGAACGGCGCGTAGCCCACCACGAAGGAACCCGCGTGACTGTGCACCACGTCAAACGCCTCCGACTGTTCCAGGCAGAACACGGCGTGGAGGATCTCGTGGGCCCGGCTGGCTCTCCTGAGCTCGGGATCCTCCTGCAACGGCCGCGGGATGACGCTCTTGAGTTCGGCAGAGGTCACGGAGTCCGCGGTGGCGAACAGGGTGACGTCCAGACCCAGGCGCACCAGCGCCTCCGTCAGGTTGGAGACCGCCTGCTCCCACCCTCCGTAGTGGCGGGGCGGGACCCGCCAGGCCACCGGTGCCAGGATCGCCACCCGCACCCCTACTCCTCCAGGGACTCCCACGCCAGCTGTGCGAGCAGGAAGGCCAGGCACGCCTCAGCACCCCGGTTTTCGCTCGCGCCGTCCGGCCCCAAGCCGTCCCGGCAGGCGCCGTCCGGGCTCACCAGCACCGCACCCGCCAGGTTGCGGCCCCAGAACCAAGACCACGCCACCCGCGCCGCCTCCCGGTACCGGACCTGCGCGGTGCTCCGGTACGCTTCCACGCAAGCTTCCACGAAGGCCCCGGGGTCCACGGGCTGCTGGTCCCACCGGGCCTTCTGCCCGCCCCGCGGGTACCAGCCGCGGTTTCCCACCGGCACCAGCACACCGTCTTCCAACACCACGTCCAGCAGGAAGTCGAGGGTGCGTAGCGCAGCCCTCCGCCACCGGGCCTGGCCCGCGCGGCCAGCGCGCAGTAAGCCGTGCGGAACCCGGGCCAGCTCGTACGTGAGGACAGGCTCCGGCCACGGCCAGTCGTCGGGCGCGGCCTCCAGCTGTGCGCACAGCGCCTCTGCCACCGCCTCCAGGAGGCCGTCTTCCTCCAGGCGGGAGAGTCCCAGCAGCGCGTTGGCCCTGCCCCGAGCGCTGCGGAGCTCAAGCGCGGTCGGCAGGGCACGCCCGAGCAGCCCTCCGGCCCGCGACCGCAAGCCCTCGGGGAGGCCTGAGCTGGCCGCCTCCGCCAGCGCCCAGAGGCAGCGCCCCTGGCAGTCCTCGGACCGACCGTCGGGGGCCGGTGCGCGCTCGCCCGTCCAGACGTTGTGGAACCACCCGTCTGTGCCCGCGCTGCGCTCAAGAAACCTCAGGTACACCTCCGCGAGGTCAGCAGCCCCCAGCCGGGCAGCCACCACGAGGGCCCGCGCGTTGTCGTCCGCGGTGTACCCGGTGCTGCGGTCGGGGTGCGGGCCACGGGAGAACTGCACGAGCCCGAAGCTGTCCGTCATCCGGCGCAGGTGGTCCAGCCGGAGGCGTACGCGGGCTGGCGGGGCCGCTGGCGTCACCATGGGAAGCCCCTCCAGGGCTAGACCGCGGCCCCGGTGGCCGCCTGCTCTAGCGCTGCCTCGAACAGGGCCGCGTAACGGGCCGCCACCCTTGGCCACCGCATGGCCAGGCCCGCTGCGTACGCGCGCTCACCGAGCCGGGCGCGGCGCTCAGGGTCTGCCAGCAGCTCCGAGAGGGCGCGGCCGAGCGCCGCCGGGTCGCGGAAGGGCACGAGCACGCCCCGGCCGTCCGACAGCAGGTCCGCCGCGTACCGGTAAGGCGTGGAAACCACCGCGCAGCCTGCCGCGACCGCCCACGAGAGGGTCCCGCTCACGATCTGGTCCGGGTTGTGGTACGGGGTCACGTACACGTCCGTGGCCTGGAGGTAGGCGACGATCTCCTCGTCCCGCAGGAACCGGTTCTCGAACCGCACGTGGCGCCCGAGCCCCAGCTTCCGCACCTTCTCCAGCAGCATGTTGCGGTACCACTCCCCCTCCCTGCGCCGGACGTTCGGGTGGGTCTCGCCCAGAACCAGGTACTTCACCTGCGGGTGCTGTGAAACGACCGACGGCAGCGCGTCCAGCACATCCTCGATCCCCTTGCTCGGGCTCACCAGCCCGAAGGTGGAGAGCACCAGGTGGCCCTCCAGGCCCAACCGACGCTTCGCTTCGTCCTTCGGTACGGGCTCGATGGCGGGGACCCCGTGCCACACCAGGTGCACCCTGGCCCGTGGGACACCGTACCGGGACTCCAAAAGGTCCACGGCCGAAGGGCTCATGACGACCACCGCCACCGACCGCCGGCACAGAGCGCGGACGATCCGCCGTGCGGGGGCGGGCGGGTCCGGAAGGACGGTGTGCAAGGTGAGCACCAAGGGCCGGTCCAAGCGGTCCACGAACTCCAGCACGTACTCTCCCCACTCTCCCCCGAAGATCCCGAACTCGTGTTGCAGGTTGACCACCTGCGCGTCGCTGCGGTTCACGGCCTGTGCGGCCGCGTGGTACTCCTCCACCGCGTCCTCGTGGATCTGAAGCCGTACCTCCGGCCCGTACGCGTAGCCTGCCCCCTCCTCGTCCATGGCCACGATCCACGTCCGCACCCCAGCCTCGCGCAGGGCGCGGGAGAGGTCGCGGGTGAAGGTGGCGAGCCCACACTCCCGTGGTGGGTAGGTCGAAACCATGGCCACGGTCAGGGGCTCCCGGAGGGAGTTCCAACCGTTGCGGGTTGCCTGGGGTACACGCGGAGCGATCACGTTACCACCTCCTTCCGACAGCCCGTGGTCCCGCGGGCTCGGCGTGTCCAGGGAACCGGATTGTCCTTTGACGTCGGAGATCCAGTACCATTATAGCATCCGCTCCATGGAAGCGACCGTCCCTTCCTCTCAGCTCGCGTGGCTCGCGCCGCTCAACACAGGCCTCATCCTGGTGAGCGGGCTCGCGGTGCTGGCGGGCTACGCTTCCATCCGGGCGCGGCGGGTCGACTGGCACCGCCGGTGCATGCTCGTGGCCACGGCCTTCGCGGCCGCCTTCCTCGTGGTCTACGGGGTCCGGTGGGCGCTCGTGGGGTCCACGCCGTTCCAGGGCACCGGGTGGGCCCGGGCGCTCTACCTCGTGGTCCTCTCCACCCACGTGGCGCTGGCCACCGCCCTCGCCCCCATGGTGCTCGTGACCCTGGGCCGCGCGCTTCGAGGCCGGTTCGACGCGCACCGCCGCATCGCCCGCGTCACCCTCCCCCTGTGGCTGTACGTGGCCGCCAGCGGCTGGGCCGTGTACTGGATGCTGTACGGATGGCGTTAGACGGAAGCCCGCAGGACGGCGCCCTCGGAGGCGGAGCTCACCCAGGCCGCGTAGCGGGCGAACACGCCCGTCCGGTAGCGGGGAGCGGGCGGACGGAAATCCGCCCGGCGCCGCTGCAGCTCTTCCTGTGAGACCTCCAGGTCCAGCCGCCGTGCCTCGACGTCCACCACCACCACGTCGCCGTCCCGCACGAGCGCGATGGGACCTCCCACCTGTGCCTCAGGGCAGACGTGACCGACCATGAGCCCGCGCGTGCCACCGGAGAACCGGCCGTCCGTCACCAGGGCCACGTCCGGACCCAGACCCCGGCCCACGAGGGCCGCGGTGACCGACAGCATCTCCGGCATCCCGGGAGCGCCGCGGGGTCCCTCGTAACGGATCACCACCACGTCGCCGGCCGCCACCTGGCCTTCCAGGACTGCCCGTAGGGCAGCCGCCTCGCCGTCGAAGACCCGCGCAGGGCCCCGGAAGAAGGTCCGTTCCGTCCCCGCGACCTTGAGGACCGCCCCGTCCGGCGCCAGCGAACCCCGCAGCACCACGAGCCCGCCGTGTGGCTTCACCGGGTCCTGCGCGGACCACACCACCCGCTGACCTGAGGCTTCCTGAGCCCCGGCCACTTCCTCTGCGAGCGTCCGCCCGGTGACGGTCTTCTGGTCTCCGTCCAGCAGCCCGGCCTCCAGCATCCTGCGGAACACCAGGGGCGTCCCGCCCGCTTCGTACAGCTCCCACGCGGTGTACGTGCCCCACGGCCTCAGGTCCGCGATCACCGGGGTCTTGCGCGACACGCGGTCGAAGTCGTCCAGCTCCAGCTTCACCCCCGCCTCGTACGCCAGGGCCAGCAAATGCAGCACCGCGTTCGTGGAGCCGCCCGTGGCAGCCACCGTGGCCACCGCGTTGAGGAACGACTGGCGGGTCAGGAAGTCCCTCGGAGTCCGGCCCGCGCGGATGGCGTCCGCGAGGACAGCACCTGCGCGCCGCGTGGCCTCGCGCTTTTCGGGCGCGGTGGCCGGGATGCCGTTGTAGCCCACCGGCGAAAGCCCCAAGGCTTCCAGGACGAGCGCCATGGTGTTCGCGGTGTACTGCCCCCCACACGCCCCGGGTCCCGGGACCGCGTGGCGCTCCACCGCCTCGAACTCCTCGCGGGTCATCTGGCCGGCGCTGTAACGTCCGACGGCCTCAAAGGGGTCCACGATGGTGAGCTTGCGGCCGTCCAGCACTCCCGGCGCCACAGTCCCCCCGTACAGGACGATCCCGGGTACCCCGCTCCGCACGACCCCCATGGCGCCTCCCGGGATGGTCTTGTCGCACCCCACGAGCACCGCCATGCCGTCGTAGAGGTAACCCTGGGCCACCACCTCCACCGCGTCCGCGATCACCTCTCGGCTCACCAGGCTGGCCCGCATCCCCTCCGTGCCCATGGCCATGGCGTCGTTCACCGACGGGGCGCCGAACTCGAAGCCCAACACTCCCGCCTCCCGGAGCCCGGCCCGGAGCTCCCGCGCCAGCTCCCGCAGGTGGACGTTGCACGGCATACCGTCCGTCCACGTGTTGACGACCCCCACGAATGGGAGGTGGAAGTCCTCGTCCTGTAGCCCCACAGCCCTCAGCATGGCCCGTGCAGGGGACCTGGGCACTCCGGACTTCATGGCGTCGCTGCGCATCGCCTCGCCTCCCTACTCCTTGAGCGCGCCCGTGAGGGCTGCCACGTAGTGCTCCACGAAGAAGGAGTACGCCACCGCCACGGGCAACGAGCCCAGGAGGGCGCCGGCCATGAGCGGGCCCCACTGGAACACGTCTCCGGTGACGAGCTCCGTGGCGAGCCCCACCGGGACCGTCTTCTGGTCCGTCGAGGACAAGAATACCAGGGCGTACAGGTACTCGTTCCACGAGAGCGTGAAGGCGAAAATCAGACACGACAGGATGCCCGGTAAGGCCAGCGGGAACGTGACGTACCGCATCACCTGGAAGCGGCTGGCGCCGTCCACCCGGGCGCAGTCCTCCAGCTCCTGGGGGATGGTGCGGAAGTAGCCGAGCAGCAGCCACACGCAGAAGGGTACGAGGAAGGTCGGGTAGGTGAGGACCAGCGCCGCCGGCCGGTCCCACAGCCCCAGGGCGGACACGATGCGGCTCAGCGGTACGAACAGGATCACGGGCGGGACCAGGTAGGTCAGGAAGATGGCGATGCCGAGCAGCCCCGAGCCCCGGAACCGCAGGCGGCCGATCGCGTACGCCGCCAGCAGGCCCGTGGCCAGGGAGAGGGCCGTGGCCCCGAGGGAGATCCCCAGGGTGTTCCGCGTCCACAGCAGGAAGTGGGTGTCCCAGAGCAGCCTGTGCAGGTGGTCGAGGGTTGGAGACCAGGTCCACAGGGGGTTGAGGGCAAGGTTGTACAGGTCGCGGTTCGGCTTCAGAGCCGTGACCAGCATCCAGTAAAAAGGGAAGAGCAGGAACAGCAGGAACGCCCCTAGGGGCAGGTGGAAGCCGACGAGGCGTGCCACCCCGCGCACTTCAGTCCTCCCGTCGCAGCGCTCGGTACGCCAGGGCCACGCAGGCCACTAGGACCGGCAGCACGAACACCGCCACCGCCGCACCTTCCCCGAGGAAGCCTCCCTGGATCGCCCGTTGGTAGGCCAGGGTGCCGAAAAGGTGCGTGGCGTTCGCGGGACCTCCCTTGGTCACGATCCAGATCAGCTGGAAGTCACCCACCGTCATGATGGTGCTGAACACCGTGACCACCACGGAGACAGGGAGCACGAGGGGCCAGGTGACGAAGCGGAACTGGGCCCAGCGGCCAGCGCCGTCCATCTGCGCGGCTTCGTACAGCTCCCGGGGGACCGTCTGGAGGCCAGCCAGCAGCCCGATGGCGAAGAACGGGACACCCCGCCACACGTTGGCGGCGATGAGCGACGCCCGGGCCAGGTCCGGGTCTCCCAGATAGTTGATGGGTCTCGAGACCAGGCCGAGGGCCCGGAGGGCCCACGTGAGGACACTGAACTGGCTGTCGTAGATCCAGTAGAAGACCAGAGCCGAAAGCGAGGTGGGGACGATCCACGGCAGCAGCATGGCCGCGCGCACGAAGCGCTTGCCCCAGAACTGCCGGTTCACCAGCAGCGCCAAGGCGAACCCCAGGACGAACTTCAGGGCCACCGCCACGCCCGCGTAGAGCAGGGTGTTGAACACCGCCAGACGGAACACGGCGTCGCCGACGAGGTAGCGGAAGTTCTCGAGCCCCACGAACCGGCCGGGGTCCGCGATCCGGCTGTCCGTGAGGCTCAGCCAAAGGCCCAGGAGGAACGGGTACGCCAGGAACACCAGCAACAGCGCCAGGGCGGGCGTGACGAGGGCCCAGCCGAGCACCTCACGGCTTTCCACGAGCGCACCCAGCCGCGCCGCCCGCCCGCGGGCCGCGTGGGGGAGACCTGCCTCCACCGTCCCTCCCTGCTGCCTCCTACGGCTTTGCGCCGCTCCCAGGGACGCTGGCGCGACCCCTGGGAACCCGGTCACCTCGGTCGCGAACGCCCTTCGGACATCTAGGACCGGTAGATCCGGCGGAGCCTGTCCTCCGCGGCCCGGATGGCGTCCCGCACGCTGCGCCGGCCCGTGCAGGCGTCCGCGAACATGTCCACCACCACGAACTCCGCCATAGCCCGGGCGGCCTCCGGCCCGGGCCGTCCCGCGTACGAGTGCGGGAGCATGCGGGCCACCGCGTCCCGGAAGGGCAACGCCTTGGGGTCGGACCGCCACACGGTCAGGTTGGTGTACGCCCGCAGCGGGTGGGAGACGTACCCCAGCATGCCGTTGATCCACCGCGCGTACTGGGTGTCCTCCATGATCCACCGCAGGAACTCCTTGGCCGCGTTGGGATAGCGCGTGTAGCTGAAGATGTACGCCTGGCTGAAGAGGTGCAGCTCCGTGGGGCGGCCTACGGGCCCCACCGGGAAGACGGCGTGGTTCATGTCCTGGGCAATCTCGGGGAAGTCGTTCTTCGCAGCGAAGTAGATGCTGATCCCGTTGTTCGTCAGGGAGATCTCCCCCGCCAGGAAGGCCCGGTTGTTGTGCGGGTCCAGCCAGCCCGCGACCCCGGGGATCATGGTCTCGTACAGGGCCCGGGCGTACTCCAGGGCGTTGGCGGTCTCCGGGGAGTTGATGGTGAGGGTTCTGTTGTCCGGCGCCAGCACGCGGCCGCCGAAGGCCCACAGGCACCAGTGCACCCAGGTGTTCCCGTCCCCCACGGCCTTGCCGAGGGCAAAACCCGTGGGGTGGCCGCGCGCCCGCAGGGCCCGGCACAGCCGCAGGAACTCGTCCGTGGTCCTGGGAAACCGCGCGGGGTCCGGGTCGAAGCCCGCCTCCCGGACCCACGAGACGCGGTAGTTGATCGCCACCCCGGGCGCCCCGATGGGGATGGCGATCCACGCGTTGCGCTGCGGGCTGTACCCATACTGCGGGCAGACGTCAAACCACCCACCGTACTTCCTCCCCAGGTACTGCGCCAGGTCGGTCACGGGCACCAGCTTGTCCGCCCACAGGTGGGGTTCGTCGAAGAAGCCGATGACGATGTCCGGGCCGCTGCCCACGTTCGCGGCAGCCGCGGCCTTCGGCTGCACGTCTGTCCACGTCTCGTACTCCACCCGCACGGGGACTCCCGTGCGCTGGGTGAAGCGGGCCGCGTTCTGCTCGAAGATCGGCCGGTCGGTGGTCACGAACTGCGACCACCGCAAGACGCGCAGGCTAGCACCCCGTTCCACGGGGAACGAGAGCTCCTGTGCCGAGGCTGTCCCCCGTGCGCCCTCAAGCCCCCACGCGGTTAGCGCGAGCGCCGAAGCCGCCCGGGCGCTGTCCTGCAGGAACCGCCGGCGGGTGATACGGCGTCCGTCCACCATCCCCCTCCCCCCTCTTCTGCGGTGTCGCGGGGAACCTGTTCTGTGGGGACGTCAGGAATCCCTTCGGCGCAGGCGGTCGGCGACCGCGACCCCCACGTCCTCGGTGCGCGCCCGCCCGCCGAGGTCCGGAGTCCGCACCCCTTCCCGTACCACCTCCCGGACAGCTTCCTCCACCGCCCGCGCTTCCTCTTCCAGCCGGAAGGAGTACCGGAGCATGAGGGCCGCGCTGAGGATGGTGCCGAGGGGGTTGGCAACTCCCCGGCCCGCGATGTCGGGGGCGGACCCGTGCACCGGTTCGTACAGGAATGGGGGCCGGTCGCCCAGGCTCGCGGAGGGCAGCAGCCCGATGGAGCCCACGACGGCCGCCGCCTCGTCGCTCAGGATGTCGCCGAAGGTGTTCTCGGTGACGATCACGTCAAAGGAGGCGGGCGCGCGGACCAGCTGCATGGCGCAGGTGTCCACCAGCATGTGCTGGAGTGTGACGTCCGGGAACTCCCGCGCGGTCCGGTCCACCACCTCGCGCCACAGCCGGGAGCTCTCGAGCACGTTGGCCTTGTCCACCGAGTGCACCAGCCGCCTGCGTCCCCTGGCAGCCTGGAACGCCACCCGGGCCACCCGCTCCACCTCCTCCGCGGTGTAGGTGAGGGTGTCCACCGCGCGCCGGCTGTCCCGCTCCTTCGGTTTGCCGAAGTACAGCCCGCCGGTGAGCTCCCGGACGATGAGGAAGTCTGTGCCGCGCACCACCTCCGGCCGCAGGGGCGAGGCGGATTCGAGCCCCTCCAGCAGGACCGCGGGCCTCAGGTTGGCGTACAGCCCGAGCTCGTAGCGGAGCATGAGGAGCCCGGCCTCGGGACGGACGGGCGCGTGGTCCCAGCGCGGGCCCCCGACCGCGCCCAAAAGTACCGCGTCCGCCTCCCGGGCCGCCTGCAGGCTCTGCGCCGGGAGCGGGGTTCCGAAGGCGTCCAGGGCCTCCCCGCCGACGGCCTCCGTGCGGTACGTGAACCGGTGGCCGTACCGCGCCGCCACGGCGTCCAACACCCGTACGGCCTCCGCCAGCACCTCGGGGCCGACGCCGTCGCCCGGAAGGAGCAGGACGCGGGCGTCCACCGGGCGACTAGTAGATCTCCTGGATGCAGGCGAGGGTCCAGCGGTCCGCGTCCTCCTGCGGTGCGTGTGCCTGCAGCAGGGCCGCGATCTCCGCCTCCAGGTCCATCCGCTCGTCCATCTCGCCCTCCTCAGTCTGCGGCCGCGGGCACCGCGGCGTGCCGCGGTCTACCCCGCGACCGCCAAAGCGCGTAGCTCACGCTGTCCACGAGCGCGAGCCAGCTCGCTTCCACCACGTTCTCGGAGACCCCCACGGTCTCCCAGCGCTCCTGGCCGTCCGTGGTCTGGATCAACACGCGCACCCGGGCCGCGGTGGCCGCCTCCGCGTTCAGCACCCGCACCTTGTAGTCCACGAGGCGGATCCCGCGCAGCTCCGGGTAGAAATGCTCCAGGGCCTTGCGCAACGCGCGGTCGAGGGCGTGCACCGGCCCGTTCCCCTCTGCCGCGGTGTGCTCCTCCACTCCCCCCACCTGCACCCGTACCGTGGCCTCAGCCCAGGTACGTTCGTCGTCCCGGTGGACGACCACGAGGAAGGGCCCGGCCTGGAACCCGTCGTCCCACTCGCCCAGCAGCCGGCGCGCCAGGAGCTCGAACGAAGCATCCGCGCCCTCGAACTGGTAGCCCGTGTACTCCAGCCACTTGACCCGTTCCAGGATCTGCTGGGTGGCGGGGCTGGTGGGGTCCAGGCGAAGCCCCAGCTCCTCCGCCTTGCTGAGGATGTTGGACCGGCCTGAGAGGTCGGACACCACGAAGCGCCTGCGGTTGCCCACCTGCGCGGGGTCCACGTGCTCGTAGGTGGCCGGGTCCAGCCGCACCGCGGACACGTGCACCCCGCCCTTGTGCGCGAACGCGTTGCGCCCCACGTAGGGCTGGTGGTCGTCCGGAGGCCGGTTGGCGAGTTCGGAAACGAACCGGCTCGTGTGGCGCAGCCGGCCGAGGGCGTCGGGGGCCAGGCACTCGTAGCCCAGCTTGAGCACCAGGTTCGGGACGAGCACGCACAGGTCCGCGTTCCCACACCGCTCGCCGTAGCCGTTGACCGTACCCTGCACGTGCCGGCACCCGGCCCGGACTGCCTCCAGGGCGTTGGCGACTGCACAGCCCGCGTCGTTGTGGGTGTGGATCCCGAGCGGGACGGACACCCCCCCCAGCACCCTCCGGACCACGGGCGCGACCTGGTGCGGCAGGGTGCCGCCGTTGGTGTCGCACAGCACCACCCGGTCCGCGCCGGCCTCCTGCGCGGCGTGCAAGGTGGCGAGGGCGTAGTCCGGGTTGGCGCGGAAGCCGTCGAAGAAGTGCTCCGCGTCGTACACCACCCGCCGGCCCTGCGCCTTCAGGTAGCGCACGGAGTCCGCGATCATCCGGAGGTTCTCCTCCAGGGTGGTGCGCAGGGCCGTGCGGACGTGCAGGTCCCAGCTCTTGCCGAACACCGCCACCCACTCGGTGCGGGCGTCCAGGAGGCCGTTGAGGTTGGTGTCCGCGTGGGCCTCCACGTCCGCCCGCCGCGTGCTGCCGAACGCGACCACCCGGGCGTGCCGCCAGGAGCACTCCGCGGCCCGGCGGAAGAACTCCAGGTCGCGCGGGTTGCTGCCCGGCCAGCCACCCTCCACGAAGTCCACCCCCAGGTCGTCCAGCGCCCGGGCGCACCGCAGCTTGTCCTCCACGGAGAACTCCACCTCGGCGCCCTGGGTGCCGTCCCGCAGGGTGGTGTCGTACACCTCCACCCGCATCAAGAGGCCTCCAGGCCCAGCCGGCGGCGGACGTACGGGATGATCCCACCTACCTGGATCAACTCCCGCATGAAGGGCGGGAGGGGCTTGGCTTGGTAGCGCTCACCACGGGTCAGGTTGTGGATCTTGCCGGTCTCGGGATCCACCTCCACCTCGTCTCCGTCCTGGATGCCGCGGCTCGCCTCCGGGCACTCCAGCAGGAGCAGTCCGTTGTTGAAGGCGTTCCGGTAGAAGATGCGGGCGAAGGAAGCCGCCACCACCGCCTGGACGCCCGCGCCCACCAGAGCCAGGGGCGCGTGCTCCCGGGAGCTCCCCTGCCCGAAGTTCTCGCCCGCCACCACCACGTCGCCCGGCCGAATGCGCTTGCGGAGGTCCGGGTCCAGGTCCTCGAACAGGTGCTCCGCGAGCTTCGCGGGGTCGGTGGTGACGAGGTAGCGACCCGCGATGACCAGGTCCGTGTCGATGTGGTCACCCACCTTGTGGGCCCGCCCTCGGATGGTCATCGTAGCCTCCTCACACCGCCACCGGCTCGCGGACCACGTCGTCCGGGTGGACGAGGCGGCCCGCCACCGCGGCCGCCGCCGCCACCGCGGCGTTCGACAGGTACACCTTGCTGCCCCGGTGGCCCATGCGGCCGATGAAGTTCCGGCTGCTGGTGGACACGCATACCTCGCCGTCGGCCAGCACGCCCATGTGGCCGCCGATGCACGGCCCGCAGGTGGACGTGGACACCGCGGCGCCCGCGTCCAGGAACACCTGGATCAGCCCCTCCTCCAGGGCCTGGCGGTAGATCCGAGGGGTGGCGGGGATCACCAGGAGCCGCACGTCGGGGTGCACCTTGCGGCCGGCCAGCACCCGGGCGGCCTGGCGCAGGTCCTCGATCCGGCCGTTGGTGCACGTGCCGATGAAGCACTGGTCCACCCGCACCCCTGCCACCTCCCGCACCGGGACGGCGTTCCCCGGGGAGGAGGGTGCGCTGACCACCGGCTCCATGTCGGTCACGTCGTACTCGTAGACGGCCGCGTACGAGGCGTCCGGGTCGCCGTACACGGGCTGGAACGGCCGCCGGGCTCGCGGCCGGACCCAGCCCAGGACTACGTCGTCGGGCTCCATGATCCCGTTCTTGGCCCCCGCCTCCACCGCCATGTTGGTGATGGAGAAGCGCTCGTCCATGGACAGCTGCTGCAGCACGGGACCCGCGAACTCCATGGCCGCGTAGCGGGCACCGTCCACCCCGATGTCGCCGATCACCCGCAGCACCAGGTCCTTTCCCGTGACCCACCGGGGCAGCGTACCCCGGAAGACGAACCGCAGGGTGTGGGGTACCCGGAACCACAGGCGGCCGGTGGCCATGGCCGCCGCCAGGTCCGAGCTGCCGACTCCCGTGGCGAAGGCACCGAGCGCGCCGTGGTTGCAGGTGTGGGAGTCCGCCCCGACGAACAGCTCGCCCGGGGCCACGAACCCTTCCTCCGCCAGCAGCACGTGGGCGATGCCCGCGCGGCCGACGTCGTAGAAGTGAGGTAGCCCGTGCTTGCCGACGAACTCCCGGGTGATGCGGCACTGCTCCGCAGCCGCGATGTCCTTGCTCGGCACGTAGTGGTCGAGCACGAAGGCCACCCGGTCCGGGTCGAACACCCCCTCGACGCCGATCCGCTCGAACTGCTGGATGGCGAGGGGTGCGGTGATGTCGTTGGCGAACAGCATGTCCACCCGGCATTCCACCAGGTCCCCCGGCTCCACCCGGGGGAGGTCCGCGTGGGCCGCCAGGATCTTCTCGGTGATGGTCATCCCCATGTCCTGTCCTCTCGTGGCCCCTTGGTCACGGGCCGGTGCGGACCGCTTCCGCGGGCTTGGCTTCCACCAGCTTGTTCAGGGCCGCCACGTACGCGAGGGCGCTCGCCTCCAGCACGTCGGTGCTGCTGCCCCGGCCCGTGGCCACCCGGTCGCCGTCTCGCAGCCTGCACACCGCCTCGCCCAGGGCGTCGCTCCCGCCCGTGGCGGACCGCAGGCTGTAGTCCACCAGCACCACGTCACGTCCCGCGGCCGCGTTGATGGCCGCGAACAGGGCGTCCACCGGCCCGTCCCCACCGCGCTCCGCGGTGTACAGCTGGCCGGCGCGCTCCAGGCGGACCGCGGCGTGGGGCGGCTCGTCGCTGGAGGTGGTCACGCGGAAGGACACCAGCCGGTACGTCTCCGGCGCGGCGGCAAACCCCTCCTGCACCAGCGCCACCAGGTCTCCCACTTCCACGCGCTTCTTGCGGTCGCACAGCGCCTTGAACCGGCCGTAGACCCGCTCCACCTCCTCCTCCGTCAGCTGGAAACCCATCTCCCGGAGCGCGTGGGCGAGGGCGTGTCGGCCCGAGTGCTTGCCGAGCACCAGGCGGTTGGTGGGCACTCCCACGGACGCAGGGGTCATGATCTCGTACGTCCGCGGGTCGCTGAGCACCCCGTGCTGGTGGATGCCCGCCTCGTGGGCGAAGGCGTTGGCACCCACCACGGCCTTGTTCGGCTGCACGTCCACCCCCGTGAGGGCGGACAACAGGCGGCTCGTGGGGTAGATGCGGGTGGTGTCCACCCCCACCTGCAGCCCGAAGACGTCGCGGCGGGTCACCAGCGCCATCACCACCTCCTCCAGCGCGGCGTTGCCCGCCCGCTCCCCGATCCCGTTGACGGTGCCCTCCACCTGCCGGGCGCCGGCCTGGATCCCTGCCAGGGAGTTGGCCACGGCCATGCCCAGGTCGTCGTGGCAGTGCACGCTCCACACCACCCGGTCCGCGTCCACTACGCGCTCCCGCACGGTCCGGATGAGGGCGGCGTACTCCTCGGGCACCGCATAGCCCACCGTGTCCGGCAGGTTGACGACTGTAGCGCCCTCGCGGATGGCGGCCTCCACCACCCGGCAGAGGAAGTCCACGTCGGAGCGCGTGGCGTCCTCGCAGCTGAACTCCACGTCCCCGCACAGCCGGCGGGCCAGCCGCACCGCCTGCCGTGCGGCCTCCAGCACCTCGTCCGGCCGCATGCGGAGCTTGCGCTCCATGTGGATGGGCGAGGTGGCGATGAAGGTGTGGATGCGGGGCCGTTCTGCCTCCCGCACGCCCTCCCAACACACCTCGATGTCCTTAGGGTTCGCCCGGGCCAGTCCGCAGACCACCGGGCCCCGCACGTGTCGCGCCACGGCCCGGACCGCCTCCAGGTCTCCGGGGGAAGCGACGGGGAAGCCCGCCTCGATCACGTCCACGCCCAGGCGCGCGAGGGCCTGGGCCATCTCCAGCTTCTCCTGCACGGTCATGGAGAAGCCCGGGGACTGCTCGCCGTCCCGCAGGGTGGTGTCGAAGACGTAGACCCGGTCTGTCACCGCGCGCTCCCTCCGCCCGTGCCCACGGGCTGCGCCGCCTTCGCCTGAGGGCGTCGCAGCCAGGGCATCATGGCCCGCAGCTGTCGGCCCACCTCCTCGATGGGGTGCTGTGCGGCCCGGGCCCGGAGGTTTCGGAAGGACGGGAAGTTCGCCTGCCCTTCGAGGATCCACTCCCGCGCGAAGGTCCCGTCCTGGACCTCCTTGAGGATCTCCCTCATCCGCTGCCGCACGTGGTCGTCGATGATGCGGGGCCCGCGCGTGTAGTCGCCGTACTCCGCGGTGTCCGAGACGGAGTACCGCATCCACTGCATGCCACCCTCGTAGATCAGGTCCACGATCAGCTTCAGCTCGTTCAGACACTCGAAGTACGCGATCTCCGGCTGGTAGCCGGCCTCCACCAGGGTCTCGAACCCCGCCTGGATGAGGGCGGTGACCCCGCCGCAGAGCACCGCCTGCTCGCCAAACAGGTCGCTTTCCGTCTCCTCCTTGAAGGTGGTCTCCACCACGCCCGCCCGCAGGCAGCCCACGCCCCACGCGTACGCCAACGCCAGGTCCTTGGCCTGCCCCGTGGCGTCCTGGTGCACGGCCACCAGCCCGGGCACCCCCTGCCCTTCCACGAAAACCTCCCGCATCCGGTGGCCCGGCGACTTGGGCGCCACCATGAAGACGTCCACGTCCGGCGGTGGTTCGACTTGTCCGTACAGGACCACGAAGCCGTGCGCGAACACGAGCGCCTGGCCACGGCGCAGGTTCGGCCGGATGGCCTCCCGGTACACCTGCGCCTGCACCATGTCCGGCAGCAGGAGGGAGATCACGTCCGCCTGGCGCACGGCCTCGGCCACGTCCACCACCCGGAAGCCGTCCGCCTGGGCGCGGTCCCACGACCCGCCGGGCTTGACGCCCACCACTACGCTCACGCCCTGGTCCCGCAGGTTGAGGGCGTGTGCGTGCCCTTGGCTCCCGTAGCCCAGGACCGCCACCCGCTTGCTGCGGATGAGGTCCGGACGAGCGTCCCGCTCGTAGTACACCTTGGCCATCTCGCACCTCCGCCGGTTAGGTCGCGGCCGAGCCCCGCAGCAGCACCACGGCACCCGTGCGGGCTACCTCCCGCACCCCGTGACGCGCCACGAGGCTCAGGAACGCGTCGATCTTCTCGGGGCTTCCCGTGACCTCGAGGGTCACGGTCTTCTCCGTCAGGTCCACGGGCCGCGCCCGGAACACCTGCGCGGCCTCCAGGATCTCCGACCGCACCCCCGCAGGCGCGTTCACCTTCACCAGCGCCAGCTCCCGCTCGGTCCGCGGTGCGTCGGTGACGTCCCGCACCCGGCGGACCTCCACCACCCGGCGCACCTGCTTGACCACCGACTCCGCCAGCGCCGCGGGGCACTCCACGGTCATGGTGATCCGGGAGACGCCGGGGTCCTCCGTGACGGACACCGCCAGACTGTGGATGTTGATCCCCCGGCGCCGGAACAGGGCCACCACCCGCATGAGGACGCCGGGGGCGTTGTCCACCAGCACCGACAGCACGCGGCGCTCCACCTGGGGCTGCGAGGCCGGCGCGGCGTCAGTCACCGAGGATCATCTCCTTCACCGACTGGCCGGAGGGGATCATGGGGTAGCAGTTCTCCTCCGGGTCCACGACCACGTCCACCACCACCGGCCGGTCCGACACCTCCAGGGAGCGCTGGAGCGCGGGCTCCAGTTCCTCCTCCCGCTCCACCCGGATCCCCACGGCCCCGAAGGCCTCCGCGATCCGCGCGAAGTCGGGGTTGCGCAGGTGCACCTCCGAGTACCGGCGGTTGTAGAACAGCTCCTGCCACTGCCGGACCATCCCCAGCGAGGCGTTGTTGATCACATACACCTTGAGCGGGAGCTTCCACTCCACCGCGGTGATGAGGTCCTGCATGGTCATCTGGAATCCGCCGTCGCCCACGATGGCCACCACGAGGGCGTCGGGCCGCGCGAACTGGGCGCCCATGGCGGCGGGGAACCCAAACCCCATGGCCCCGAGCCCGCCGGAGGAGATGAAGGTGCGGGGCCTGCGGCACCGGTAGTACTGGGCGGCCCACATCTGGTGCTGGCCCACGTCGGTGGTCACCACCGCCTCCCCCCGGGTGGCGCGGTAGATGGCCTCGATGACCTGCTGGGGCTTGAGGAGCGGGCCGGGGCGCCACCGTAGGGGATAGCGGGCCCGCCACTCCTCGATCTGCTTCCACCAGGCCTCCGTGTCCGGCGGGGCGACCAGCGGCTCGAGAGCCTCCAGGACCTCGCGGGCGTCGCCCACGATGGGCACGTGGGCCGGCTTGTTCTTCCCGATCTCCGAGGGGTCGATGTCGATGTGCACGAACCGCGCCTGGGGGCAGAAGTCCCGCAGGCGACCGGTGACGCGGTCGTCGAACCGCGCGCCCACGGCCACCACCAGGTCCGCGGCGTTGATGGCATAGTTCGCGTACGCGGTCCCGTGCATGCCGAGCATGCCCAGGCACAGGGGGTCGTTCTCGTCGAAGGCGCCCTTGCCCATCAACGTGACGGTCACCGGAATCCGGCACCGGCGTGCCAGGCGCGCCAGGGGCTCGGCGGCGTCCTGCGCACCGCCGCCCACGTACAGGATGGGCCGGCGGCTCGCGGAGATGGCTTCCGCGGCCTCGGCGATGCGGGCCGGGTGTCCCTTGGTCACGGGCCGCCGCCGCGGCTCGAAGGGTTCGTCGAAGAGTTCCTCCGGGATCGGTGTTTGCAGCACGTCCCGCGGTACGTCCACCAGCACCGGGCCCGGACGGCCGGACCTGCACAGGTAGATGGCCTCCCGTAGGGTCCGGACCAGGTCGCGGGGGTCCATGACGAGGGCGTTGTGCTTCGTCACGGGCATGGTGATGGACGTCACGTCGGCTTCCTGGAAGGCGTCCGTGCCGATGTTGGCGCGTACCACCTGGCCCGTGATGGCCAGCACCGCCGCCGAGTCCATCATGGCGTCCGCCAGCCCCGTGACCAGGTTGGTGGCGCCGGGACCCGAGGTGGCGGTACAGACCCCGAACCGCCCCGAGGCGCGCGCGAAGCCCGTCGCGGCGTGCGCGGCCACCTGCTCGTGCCGGCACAGCACGTGGCGGATGGTGGGCGCGTCGTACAGCGCGTCGTACAACGGGAGGGAAGCCCCGCCGGGGTGACCGAAGACCCACTCCACCCCTGCCTCTTCCAGGACCCGCACCACCGCCTGCGCGCCGGACAGCGTCCGGGAAGCCCTCTTCGTCTCCACCGCGGTCGTCCGCATCCTGTCCTCCTGTGGACCGAAAACGAACGGGAGCCAACCTAAGGACGGGTTGGCTCCCGCGGTACCACCTTAGTTCCGCCGGCGCCGGAAGGCGCACGGCGGCCCTCTGTGCCCCTAACGCGGGCCGCGTGCCGGACTACTGAGCTTCGCCCGGCCGGCTCGGGGACGAGGTTCGGCGCCTGGCCCTGCCGGATCTCACCCGCTCCGGCTCTCTGCGAGAGCTCAACGGGCGCCTACTCCTTCCCGTCTTCGCCTTTCCTCAAGAAACGCACCCGAGAAACCCTTGCGGGTCACGCCTCGGGTCGGTGCCCAACGCTCCACCGGGCCAGAGACCCGGCCGGCATCCGTGTCCGCCCCGCCGGTGGTTCGGCGCGCTACCCGGACGCCGTTCCCTCGGTGCGTTTGCCTCCTCTTGTACCAGCCCGCGGAAACGGGTGTCAACGCCGACCCGATACACGTTCGTTATCAAACGCCCGCGGCCACCGCCGCCAGCGTGCGGCCCACCGCTTCGGCGATGGCGCGGAGCTGGCGGACGAGGTCGGCGAACTCCTGGGGGCGCAGCTGCTGAGGGCCGTCGCTCAGGGCGCGCTCGGGGTCGGGGTGG
>Ga0101945_1000285_pt1 | contig 101025 bp, 100 predicted proteins | sample DewCreD2012metaG_2_FD_75246 | JGI IMG/M metagenome (GOLD analysis project Ga0101945, IMG submission 75246) | Hot spring sediment bacterial and archeal communities from British Columbia, Canada, to study Microbial Dark Matter (Phase II) - Dewar... ... | reverse complement strand
GGATGGAGCAGGGGTTTCGTTGGCAAGGGGCGTGGGTGTTTTGGGTGGCATCGGTGTCGTGTGGGTTCGGAGGTGGGTATGGATTGGGTGTGGTTGGTGTATGCGTTGGGGTGTTTGTTGGCGGCGCGTGAGGGTCAGTTGGTGGGGAGCGAGGCTGGTTTATGGGACAGGCGTCGTCGGAGTGCGAGTGTGTTGTTGTTAGGGCTGATGTCGTTGGTGGTGAAGTGCTGGAGAGCTGTGCTGGGTGTAGATAGTGAAATTCTGAGTTTTTCTTCGGGAGGTGAACCTGAGTGATGTACCCTTATCAGCCAGCCCTACCCGCGCCCGTTCCACCGCCTCGCGCGTGAGCGATTCGATGTGCGTCGGTGCGTCCCAGACGGCTCCGTAGCCCAGCCCGCTGAGTTCCGCCCATGCGAGCGCGGCGGTCAGTGCGGGCAGGTTCAGCCGCAGTCGTTCCCACTCGCCGCGCAGCAGGGCGCGGGCGCGCTGGAACTCGGCGTCGGTGAGCGGGGCAGCGAGCGCGTCGCGCAGGAGCGTCTCGTCGGCGGGAGCCTTGCCCGTCTGCAGCCAGCCGACTCCGACGCACGCGCCGCGTTGCAGCCAAGTCTCCGCGCGCAGGTCGTAGCCGACACCGCGCGTCTCGCGGGTCGCCACGAACAGCCGCGCCCGCTTGCCCTCGCCAAGCGCGAACTGCCACGCGAGCAGGGCGTAGTAATCTTCGGCGCGGGCAATCGGAACCGCCCAGCCGTAGCCTGTGTAGTGCAGCCCGCGCGGGTCTGCAACCGTCGCGAAACGCAGCCGCTGCTCGGCGGGTGAGGGTAGGGCAGCGCGCCCCACGCCGTCCCACTCGCCGCCGAACATCAGGCGCACGAACTCCGTCAGCCGCTCCGCAGGCATATCGCCCGCAATCGCAATCACAGCGTTTTGTGGGCGGTAGTGGGCGCGGTAGTAGGCGCGGATGTCGTCAAGGCGCACGCGCGCTAAGGCGTCCTCGTCGGCGTACCCACCCAGCAGCCGCGCGGTCAGTCGCCAAGCGTGCGCCCCTTCCTGATAGCGACGGTCGTACAGCGCGTGCTGGCGGGCGCGTTGGAGCGCAGCCTCGTCGAACTCCGCGCGGAAGAGCGCCTCCTTCAGCAGCGACAGCACATTCACCACCGAGTCGGGGCGTGCGTAGGCGGTGATGAGCGCGCCTGCGGGCGTCCACTCGATGCGCAGGCTGCCCCCCGAACGCGCGAGACGCACGGCAAGCGTGCGCTCCGTCTCGTTCTGCGTCGCGCCAAAGAGCATGCGCATCGTCAGCTCGCCTGCAGCGGCGGATTCGCCAAGCGCGTGCCCGACGGCGACCTGCACAATCACGCTCTCAGCGTCTGGGGCAGTGAGGGCGACAACTCGCAAGCCGTTCGCGAGCCGCTGGCGGGCGACGGCGCGCTTGGCGAGGTCGGGCAGGGCAGGGGAGGGTAGGGGAGTTTGCGCAGGAGCGGCGGGCGGGGGCGTCGCCGACTCGCCGTGCAGGCGCGCGGTGAACGCCTCGACGGTCTCAAGGGACAGGGCGTGGAGGCGTTCGGCGAACGCTTCGGGCGTCAGCGGCAGGTTCAACGCAGCGCACAGCCCGTGCCAGCGGGCGCGCTCTAAAGGGTTGCGCATCGCAGCGATGTGGCGCGCCAGCACCGTCGCACGCGCCCCCTCCAGCGCGGCGCGATGCTTGCCTGTGGCAATCCCCTGCAGGGCGCGCTCCAGACGCTGGCGCGTCTGCGCCTGCCAATCTTCGGTCGGTTGCACGGGGGACAGGGCATACAGCGCCAGCAAGCTCCCCTGCAAGCGCGGCAGGTACTCGCTGACGAGGCGTCCGAAGGGCGGCTCGCCCTCGTAAAGCAGACCGCGATGGGGTTCCGCCAACGCCACGCGCAGCACCTCCGCGCAGAGCCAGCCGTCGATATCCTGCGCGGGTGGGGTGGGGAGACTCATAGCAACTATGGAGTGCGGAAGCGTAGCTTCCGCTTGCTGAAGCCGCTTGGAGTGGGGAAGCGCAGTTTCCGCCTGCTGAATCTGCTTAGAGTGGGGAAGCGCAGTTTCCGCCTGCTGAAGCCTCGCTTCAGCACTCCAAAGCGCGTGTTCCACCACTTGACGCACCGCATCTGTCTCCACCGCGCCGACGATCACCACGACCACACGGTCAGGGCGATAGTGCGCGCCGTGGAATCGGCGAACCGACTCGATGTCAAGGCGGGCGAGCGTGTCAGGATTACCCAGCAGCGGCAGTCCGTAGGGGTGCTGCGGAAACTTCTCGGCGAACAGCGCGTAGCGGGCGGGGCGGATGGGGTCGGCGTGGTGCAGGGCATACTCGTCGCGCAGGATGAGCTGTCGCTCCCGTTCCGGTGCGTCGGGGAGCAGGGCAGGGGCGAGCAGGCTGCGCAGCAGGGTCTGCAGCGGCTCGCGCCAGCGGTCGGGCAGCACGCTGGCGCGGAGGCGCGTCCAGTCGCGCTCGGTGAAGGCATCCAAGACACCGCCCGCGTTCTCGAACGCGCTGTCCAAGGCGTCAGGCGGCAAGCCCACCGCGCCGCGAAAGAGCAGATGCTCCAGCAGGTGCGCCACGCCCGAAGTCTCGGCGGTCTCCTGCGCGACGCCAACGCGCACCCAGATCTCGATGGCGGTCAGCGGCGCGCTTGGCGCGCGCTCCACGATGACCTGCAGCCCATTCGCCAGTTGGAAGCGACTCACGCTCGGCGTCCCCCACGCCGCTGCCATCAGCAACAGGAGCAATGCGCCGAGCGCGAGGCGACTCACGGCTTATTCCACTGTTGGCTTTTTTCGCGCGCCTCTTCCCACGCTTGGCGGTAGAGCCGTTCGCGCTCCGCTTGGCTGGGCGATTTACCCGTAGCGTAGAACCATGCGGCGGCGCGCCCGACGGTCAGCGTGCCCGCGTAGGCGACCATGCCTTTGACGACCATGCCCACCCCACCAGGCACAAGACCCACCAGCTGCCGTGCGACGGCGCGCCAGCCGAACGCCGCGCCCAGCACGCTCGCCAGCTCAGGCAGCCGTTGCTTCCAATCGGGCGCCTTGCCGAACGCCGCCGCGACGCGCAGCACCATCAGCAGCTGGTTCTTGGTCAGCAGCACCATATCGGCGACGGCGGCAGGCGGCGCGAGCAGCCCCAACAGCGGGAACACCGACGGCAGCGCGGAGACCATCGCCAAGCCCGCGTTCAGCGACGCCACATCCTCAATCATGCGGTTCACGACCAACTCGCGCGTACCTGGCAATACCCGCGCCAGCGCAATCAGCGGGAACTCGTGCTTCTGGAAGTGGTCCACAATCGCCTCGATCGCGTCTTGGGGCACCTCCAGCGCGTCGCAGCCCAAAACGAGGTCGAACTCCTCGTTCACCGGCGCGTTGTAGCGCTTGACATACTCGGCGGCGGTCTGGAGCTGGGTAGGGCTTGCGCCTGCGGTCAGCACGCGCCAAACAGCTTCCACGCGGTCAGGCTGTCCGACCAGCGCAATCCGAAACGGCGTCAGCAGCTCGCGCTCCACCTGCTTCGGCGAAAGCTCCTTCGCAATGTTCCACCAGTGTGTCAACTGGTTCAGTCTCTGTCGTATCATACAGTCCCCCAGTATAGGCAAATGATACCCGATAGGCGTCGGGTATCATATACGGGGGTTGCGATGGCGTTCACTGTTGAAGACTTTGAAGACATGCTGCGCATTCTGGAGCGCAATCCAGAATGGCAGGAGCGGATGCGTCGGGCGATTCTAAGCCGCGAGCTGCTGGAGTTGCCTGAACGCCTGCTGGCGCTGGTGCAGCAGCTTATTGAGTCGGATGCCCGCAACAGCGAGCAGATCGCGGAGTTGACGCGCACTGTGCAGCGGCACGATGCGTTGATTGCCGAGCTTATCCAGACGGTGCAGCGGCACGATGCGTTGATTGCCGAGCTTATCCAGACGGTGCAGCGGCACGATGCGTTGATTGCGGAGTTGATTCAGACGGTACAGCGCCACGACGAGCAGATTGCGGAGCTGGTGCAGGTGGTGCGCGAGCTGGCGGAGGCGCAGCGTCGGACGGAAGCGCGGCTGGAACGGCTCGAAAACAGACTGGAGGGCGAAATCGGCAGACAAAGCGGCGAGCGCTACGAACGCGAGGTAGTCGCTTCGGCGCCTGTGTTTTTCTACGGCGGACAAGGAGGCGGCTTGGGCAACCTGATGGTACAAGACCAACTGCGGCAGTGGCTCCAGCCGCTCTTCGAGCAGGGCGTCGAGATTTCCAATTTGGCGAACCCGTTTCGAGCGGACATCATCTGGTGGAAAGGCGACCGCGTGATGGTGGTGGAGGTCGGCATCAAGGTCAGCAGGGACAATGTGAAACGCGCGGCGGCGCGGGCAGAGCTGCTGCGCCGCGCGGGAGTCAATGCGACGCCCGCTGTGATTGGGGAAGAGTGGGCTTGCCCGATGTGCAGGCGCTCGCCCAGCAGGAAGGCGTGGAGTGGTTCGTCGGCGACGGGCTGTCGCAGGGGTTCTTGGAGTTCCGCAAGCTGCCCGACGGTCTCCCCCGTCGGTAGGCAACTACAGCGCGACGGCGTGCAACTCGGTGTAGACCGAGCCGTCGGGGGTGAGCGTGCTTTGCATCAGGCTAATCGTGCGCAGCTCATACCGCCCGAAGTCGGCGGGCGTAATCCGTTGCACAGCGTCGTGGAGCCGCTTTTTCAGCCCGTCGGCGTCGCGGCAGGGCGTCTTGAGACGCGCCAGCGTGATGTGCGGGTGGAACGGCTTGCCCGACGGGGCGGGGAGCAGGACGCGCTCCAAAGCAGTCGCCATCTGCCCCAGCAATTGCCCTCCCTCCGAGACGCCCGCCCACAGCACATTCGGGCGGTTCCAGTTCGGGAACACGCCCAGCCCCTGCACGGCGACTGTGAACGGCGGGACGGCTGCACGCGCGGCTTCCATCGCCCGCACGATGGCGGGAACGCGCGCCGCGTCCTGCTCGCCGAGAAACAGCAGCGTGATGTGGTAGTTTTCGGGGGCGACCCAGCGCAGGGCGCGGTCAGGCGCGGCGCGTCGGAGCTGCTCGCGCGCCTTATGGAGCGCGTCGCGCACCGCGTCGGGAATCAAAGCTGCGATAAAGAGCCGCATCCGCCCGCTTGCACCCCCTTGTAGAGTAGCCACAGCGCGTACTGCGTGGCGCGGTACTTGATGGTCGCACGGTCGCCTGCGAACAGCTGCCGCTTGACGATTGTTGTGTCGGGGTCGCTGACGCCGAAGTAGACCAGCCCAACAGGCTTTTCGGGGCTGCCGCCGCCTGGTCCCGCGATGCCCGTGATGCCGACGCCCCACCAGCCGCCGAGCCGTTGGCGCACGCCTTCCGCCATCGCACAGGCAGTGGGTTCGCTGACCGCGCCGTGCTGGGCGAGAATCTCGACGGGCACACCGAGCAGCGACTCTTTCAGCGCGTTGCTGTAGCTCACGACCCCGCCCAGAAACACCTCCGAGCTGCCAGGCACATTCGTGATACGGTTCGCCAGCAGCCCGCCCGTGCAGGATTCGGCGACAACAAGGCTCTGTCCCGCTGCGATGAGGCTCTGCACGACCGCCTGCTCAAGCGTGGCGTCGTCCGCGCCGAAGATGTACGCGCCGAGCCGCGCGCGCACCTCGCGCTCCATCGCGGCAATCAGCTGTTCCGCCTGTTCGGGGCTATCGGCGCGGGCGGTGATGCGGAAATGCACCTCGCCGAGTTTGGCGAGCGGCGCGAGCGTCGGGTTCTCGCTGGCGATGAGGTCGTGCAACTGCGCCTCGGCGTCCGATTCGCCAATCCCGCACAGGCGCAGCACGCGCGAGCGAATAACACGCCCGCCCGTGCGCGCGGCAAGGCGGGGCAGCACATGGTCAGTCGCCATCGGCTGGAACTCGTTAGGGGGACCGGGCATCGCGATAATCGGCTTGCCGTGCCGTTCGGCATACAGTCCGGGCGCGGTGCCGTGTGGGTTGGGGATGGGTTGTGCGCTGGCGGGTCGCATCGCTTGGCGCAACTGGCGTTCGTTGGCGTCGCGTCCGCGCGCGGCGAAAAAGGCTTTCAGGCGCGCGGCTTCGCCCTCGTCCAGCACGAGCGGCTCATTCAGCACGGCGGCAATCGCCTCGCGCGTGAGGTCGTCGTCGGTCGGTCCCAGCCCGCCAATCGTGATCACGCCGTCCGCGCGCGCCAACGCCTCGTGCAGCGCGCCGATGATGCGCTCGCGATTGTCGCCGACCGTCGTGCGCCGATAGACCCCGACGCCAATCTCCGCCAATCGCGCCGACAGCCACGCCGCGTTCGTGTCCACAATCTGACCCAGCAACAACTCCGTGCCGATGGAGACGATTTCAACCGTCATCAACCTCGAGTGTACCTCAGAGGTGATTCTGCCGATAATGTGGAAGGAAACGACGGGTAATGGTATGCACAGCTGGACACAGGCGATACTGTGGCTAAGCGTGGGGTTGTACGGGTATCTCATCGTCCACCACGCGCTGCAGGCGCTCCTCTCCAGAGAGAGGGGGCTGAACCTGTGGCTGATTGGGTTTCTCGCCTGCTGTTTGGTGTTCAGCTTTGTGGATGTGCAGATGTATCAGCCGACGCCTGACCCTTCTCGCTATGCCTACACCTCCGCCGTAGGGCAGTTCGTCGCGTCGGGATTCTGCGCGGCGCTGTTTGTGCAAATTTTGAACCAAATATTGCACTTGCGCTTGGAGCGGTGGGTGCGCGGGTTGTGGGCGATTACCCTGCCGTTGCCCCTACTTGCCGCGCTGGGCTGGATTGTCGCGCCCGCATTTGAAGCGCGTCCGATTCTACTGGGGGGCTACTACATTCAGGGCGTCAGTACAGGACTGGGGCTTGTTTATTCTGTTCTGTACCTGTGCGTGTTTCTGGGCGTTTTTGTCGTGGCATATCGGCAGTGGCGCCTGCTCACGCCGCAAGACAGACTCCTACTGGCGGCGTTGAGCATGATGGTTCCGCTCATCGTGACGGATATGCTCGTCTACTATGGGGCGCTGACCTTCGTGCCGACCTGGAATCTCAATTACTGGGTGGTTTCGTTGGCGCTTTCTATTCGTCTGAATGCCCAGATTTATCAGTTGACGCGCGATTTGGATGAGGCGAATCGCGAGTTGCAGGATGCGTACCGCCAAATGGTGGAGCAGGAGCGGCTCAGCGCGATAGGGCAGGTCGTGCGCGGGATTGTGCATGACCTGAAAAACTTTTTCAATAATGTGCAGTCGCTCGCCGATGTCGGGATGATGCGGGCGAAGCGCGACCCGAACTTTGACGCGACGCGCTACTTTGAGAACATTCGTGGCGCGACGGAGCAGGCGCACCAATACCTGATAGACCTGTTGGCGATGACCCGCGAAGACGGCGATTTGGAACTGAGTGAGGTCGCGCCCGCCGAGATTGTGCGCGAGGTGGAGCGGCTCTCTGGAGCGCGACTGTTCAACCCGCCGATTACGCTGGTCAACAATATCCCGCTGACCCTGCGCGTGCGCGCCGACCGCCGCTACTTGATGCAGCTGTTTTTGAACCTGACGCTGAACGCGATTCAGGCGATGCGCGACTGGCACGGCGAACGGCGCATCGAGTACGACTGGGTGGAACATCCCGAACAAACGATACTGGTCATCCGCGACACGGGACCTGGAATGCCCCCTGAAGTGCGCGACCACCTCTTTGAGCGCGCCGTCACCACGCGCCAGCACGGGAGCGGGATTGGGCTGATGCTGGTGCATCGCGCCGTAGAAAAACACAACGGCACGATTCAGGTGCAGTCCGAATTGGGGCAGGGCACGACCTTCGTGTGCGTCTTCCCGACGCCGCCGATTTGCAGTACGCCGTCCGAGTCGGCAGTGATTGGGGCGGCGTGAGCGTGGGGCGTTAGTGTCCTGCGTCGCTCAGCACCCGTTCCGCCGTTGTGTGCAGGTGGCGCAGGTGATGTTCCAAGCTGAGGCACTGACGCAGTTCAGCTTCACTCAAATACTGGCGCACTTCGGGGTCGCCAAGCAGCGCGTCCAGGAACGAGACGCGCTCGTCCCACACGCGCGCGGCGTTGCGCTGCACCAGTTGGTAGGCGTGCTCGCGCGAGAGACCCCTCTGAATCAACGCCAGCATCACATGCTCGCTGTAGGGCAGCCCGCCAAGCAGCTCCAGATTGCGACGCATGTTGTCGGGCAGCACCACCAGCCCCTGCAGGATGCTCGTGAACTTGCGCAGCATCCAGTGGACGAGCGTGCAGGTGTCGGGGATGACGATGCGCTCCACGCTGGAGTTGGTCAGGTCGCGCTCGTGCCAGGTAGCGACGCTTTCGAGCATTGCGAGCGCGTTCGCCCGCACGATGCGCGCCAGCCCGCTGATTGTCTCGCAGTTCCACGGGTTGCGCTTGTGTGGCATCGCGGAGGAGCCTGTCTGCCCCTGCGCGAACGGCTCCTGCACCTCCAGAATCTCGGTGCGTTGCAGGTTGCGGATTTCGGTCGCGAACTTCTCCAGCGAGGCTGCCAGCACCGCCAACGCGCACAGCAGGTTCGCGTGTCGGTCACGGGCGACGATTTGGGTGGAGGCGGGGTCGGCGGTCAGCCCCAGTTTGGCGCACACATACTCCTCCACGCGCGGGTCAACATTCGCGTGGATGCCGACCGCGCCCGACACCTTGCCGACGCTGATTTCGGGCAGCAGGCGTTCCAGTCGCTGGCGGTGGCGCGCCAACTCGGCGTACCAGCCCAGCAGCTTGAAGCCGAAGGTAATGGGTTCGGCGTGAACGCCATGCGTGCGCCCAATCATCGGCGTGTGCATGTGTTCCAGCGCGAGGCGACGGATTTCGGCGTGCAGCGCGTCGCACTCGGCGAGAATAAGCTCCACCGACCGCTTGAGACGCATCGCCAGCGCGGTGTCCACCACATCGTAGGAGGTCACGCCGTAGTGGATCCAGCGTCCTGCCTCGCCGACAGTTTCGGCGAGGTTGCGCACGAACGCCATCACATCGTGGCGCGTCTCCTGCTCCAGCTGGGCAATGCGTGCGGGGTCGAAGCGGGCGCGTTCGCGAATAAGGGCGGGCGCATCGGCGGGAATGTAGCCGTGTCGCGCCAGCCCCTCGCAGATCGCCAGTTCAACCTCCAGCCACGCGCGGTATTTGCCCTCTTCGCTCCAGAGGTCGCGCATTTCGGGGGTGGTGTAGCGGTCAATCATAAATTCCCACGCAGTGCTTGTTCGCGCTCGATGGCTTCGAACAGCGCTTTGAAGTTACCCTTGCCGAAGCCGCGCGAGCCGTGACGCTCAATCACCTCGAAAAACAGCGTCGGGCGATCCTGCACGGTCTTGGTGAAGGTCTGCAGCAGGTAGCCCTCTTCGTCGCGGTCGACGAGGATGCCCAGCTCCGCGATTGTGCGCAGGTCTTCCTCAATTGCGCCGACGCGCTCGGGCACTTCCTCGTAGTAGGTCTGCGGCACATAGATAAACTGCATCCCGCGCGCCTTGAGGTGGCGCACTGTGGTGATGATGTCGTCGGTCTGCAGCGCGATATGCTGCACGCCCGGACCCGCGTTATATTCAAGGTACTCCTCGATTTGCGACTTGCGTCGCCCTTCAGCGGGTTCGTTGATGGGCAGCTTAATCTTGCCGCGCCCGTCCTGCACCACCTTGGACATTAGGGCGGAGTATTCGGTGCTGATGTCGTCGTCGGAGAAATGCACCAGCAGGTCGAAGCCCATAATCTCGCGATAGAAGTTCACCCAGTAGTTCATCTTGCCCAGCTCCACATTCCCGACGATGTGGTCGATCTCTTTGACGCCGATGGATTCGCCAGGGATGAACATCTCCTTGAAGCCGGGCATAAAGGTTCCCTTGTAGCGGTCGCGGTTCACGAACGAGTGCAGCACATCGCCGTAGGTATGGATGGCGGCGAGATGCACTTCGCCGTCGTCGTCTTTGAGGACGGTCGGCTCCATCGCGCCTTGTGCGCCGCGCCGAACCGCTTCGCTGTAGGCGCGCTCTACATCGTCCACCTCAAAGGCGATGTCGCGCACGCCGTCGCCGTGCTTGACCAGCCACTGCGCCAGCGGGTGGTCTTGCTTGTACGGGGCGGTCAGCACGAAGCGAATGTCGTTTTGCTGCAGCACATAGCTGGCTTCTGTGCGGTTGCCCGTCTCCAGTCCCGAATACGCCACGACATCGAAGCCGAACAGGGTACGGTAGTAGTACGCCGCCTGCTTCGCGTTGCTCACAAAGAAGCGCACATGGTCGATGCGCCGAATCGGCATGATATCTTGCATAGTTCCAACCTCCTTCGTTGCAGGTGGCGGTAGTATACCCGTTTTGGGAGGGGCAGGGTATGCTACTGGTTAGTGGCTCGTACCGAGAGGCTTGCCGTATCGGAGTGGATGGAAGGGCTATGGCAGTCGTCGCCGCCTGTGTGGTTGCGGGGGCTGGCGCGGCTCTACGCGCTGGGCTGGCGGGCATATGCGGGCGTCTACGCGCTTGGGCTGAAGCGGCGCGTGTCGATGCCCGTCCCCGTGATTGGGGTCGGCTCGCTGTGGGCAGGTGGGGTGGGCAAGACGCCCGTCACGATTGCCGTCGCTCGCTTGCTACAGGAATCGGGCGTGCGCGTGGCGGTGCTGACACATGGCTACGGGGGCAGCCGCTACCGCACAGGCGCATGGATTGACCCCCTGCAGCACCCAGACCCCGCCGAGGTCGGCGACGAGGCGGCGGAGTTGCGCCTCGCGCTGCCCGACATACCGATTGCGGTCGGCAAGCACCGCGTGCGGATGGCGCACGCAGCGATCGCACGCTGGTCGCCCGACGCGCTGGTGCTGGATGACGGCTTCCAGCATCTGCCGCTGGCGCGCGCGCTGGATTTGGTGCTGCTGCCCGCCGAGTCGCCGCTGGGCAACGGCTACTGCCTGCCTGCAGGACCGCTGCGCGAGCCGCCAGAGGGAGTGCGCAGGGCAAGGGGGGTGGTTTGGGTGCGATCCGGGAACGAATCACAACTTTGGAGTGCGGAAGCGGAGCTTCCGCCCAACGCTGAAGCTGCGCTTCAGCACTCCAAAATTGCCATCTACACCGCCACAATCGCGCCCACAGCCCTGCTGCGCCTTGCAACGGGCGAACGCCTGCCGTTGGATGCCCTGCAAGGGCAGCCGCTGACAGTTGTGTGCGGAATCGCGCGTCCGCAGCGGTTCCTGCAAATGGCTAACCTGCTGGGCTACACACTGGCAGAGGCGCACGCTTTTCCCGACCACCATGCCTACACGCCCGACGAGCTGTATAGGTTTTCGCGCAAAACTTTGCTCACCACGCTCAAGGACGCTGTGAAGCTGCGGGGGCGGCTCCCCGACGACTGCGACGCCTACGCGCTGCTGATTGAGGCGCACTTAGACGACGCACTGCGCGACCGCATGCTGAGTCTGTTTACAGGAACTCCCGCAGGTCGCCGAGAATCTTAACGCTATGACGCTCATCACCTTGGACGATGTGCGCAACAACGAAACGGTTCGCATCTACATTCAGCAGGCGAACCAAATGCTGTACGCGATGGGCTACACCGAGCATGGGCTGCGCCATGCGGGGCTGGTGGCGAACAACGCGCGGCGGCTATGCCTCAAACTCGGCTACACCGAGCGACAGGCGGAGCTGGCGGCGATTGCGGGCTTTCTGCACGATGTCGGGAATGTGGTCAACCGCGATCACCATGCCCAGACGGGGGCGGTGATCGCCTTCCAGCTGCTGACCCAGATGGGCATGCCGCCCGACGAAATCGCGATTATCATCAGCGCGATTGGCAACCACGAGGAGACCACAGGCTACCCCGTCAACTACGCTGCCTCCGCCGTGATTCTGGCGGACAAGTCGGATGTGCATTTCTCGCGCGTGCAGAACCCCAATCAAGGCGAGTTCGACATTCACGATCGCGTGAACTTCGCCACGCAACGCTCGCGCCTGCGCGTGATGCCCAAAGAGCGACTGATTGAGCTTAACTTGGAAATTGACACAAGCGTCGCCAGCCTGATGGAGTATTTCGAGATCTTTCTGGAGCGCATGGTCATGTGCCGTCGCGCAGCGGAGGCGTTGGAGTGTCAGTTCCACCTGATGATTAACAGCGCGCCGATTGGCTAATCAGGTACAATTCGGGGCAGGGGAGAACGCGATGAGACATACACGCTTACATGGACGCGCATCGTGCTGGCTGCTGGGCGGCATCGGCTGCCTGGGACTGCTGGTTATCGTTTTAGTAGCTGCTGTTCTCGGTGGACGCGCGCTGGTGAACACCTTCGGGGAGCCTATCAAGGAGTTGGCGACCAAGACCCAAGCGATTGTGCCCAAGCAGCGCGCTGTCTACGACGCCCTGCAACGCTACAGCGCGGAGAACAACGGCAAGTACCCCCAGAGCCTCAAGCAGCTTGCGCCGAAGTATATGCCAGAAGACCCGACGCGCCCCATTCCGTTGGATGACGGTACAGAGGTGCGACTGGTCTACAAACCGCCCAAGCCCGACGCCGCGCCGGAAACAGTGGTTCTGGAACATAAGCCGCCTATCAAGACCACTATGCAACTTTTCGGGCAAAAAATCGACATGCAGGTCACCTACCAAGTGCAACTCAACGGCGAGGTCTATCAGCAGCGAGTGATTACCGACCCGCAGGGCAACAAGCAGATTCAGCGCGAGCGGGTGCGCCCCTAAACGATGTCCAGCGGCGGCTGGAGCGCAACCCCAGTCGCCGCGATGCCCAGATGCGCGTAGGCGCGTGGGGTCGCCATGCGCCCGCGCGATGTGCGCTGCACGAAGCCCAACTGCATCAGGTACGGCTCGTACATGTCCTCAATCGTGCCCGCGTCTTCCTGAATGGCGGCGGCGAGCGTGTCCAGCCCCACTGGACCGCCCCCAAACTTCTCGATGAGCGTGCGCAGGATTTTGTGATCCATCTCGTCCAGACCCAGCGGGTCAACGCCGAGCCGTTGCAGTGCGTCTTGCGTAATCTCCAGCGTGATGACGCCAGTGCCCAGCACTTGCGCGAAGTCGCGGACGCGCCGCAGCAGGCGGTTGGCGATGCGCGGCGTGCCGCGCGAACGCTTCGCAATCTCCTCGACGGCGGGTTCCTCAATGGGCGTCTGCAAGATGCGCGCCGAGCGTCGCACAATCTGCACTAACTCTTCGGGCGTATACATCTGGAAGTAGTGGACGATGCCGAACCTATCGCGCAGAGGCGAAGTGAGCAGCCCTGCCCGTGTGGTTGCGCCAACCACCGTGAAGTGGGGGAGGTCTAACCGCAGCGATCGAGCCCCCGCGCCCTTGCCCAGCACGATGTCGATCTGGAAGTCTTCCATCGCGGGGTACAGCACCTCCTCGACGGCGCGTGCGAGGCGGTGAATCTCGTCAATAAACAGCACCTGCCCGCGCTCCATGCTGGTCAGAATCGCCGCGAGGTCGCCAGGACGCTCGATAGCGGGACCCGAGGTGATGTGAATCGGGACGCCCATCTCGTTGGCGATGATAGTCGCAATCGTCGTCTTGCCCAGCCCAGGCGGACCGAACAGCAGCACATGGTCTAACGCCTCGCTGCGGGCGCGCGCGGCTTGGATAAACACGCTCAGGTTCTCGCGTAGTTGCTGCTGCCCGATGAACTCGCTGAGCCGTTGCGGGCGCAGAGTCGCTTCACTGGCGGCGTCTTCTGCGCCGCGCGCAGGGTCTACCACGCGGGGCTGGGCGTCGGATTTTGGCATGCCTCAATTCTACCCACTGGGCGGGAAAGCGTCGGCGCGCGGCGAATCGGCTCCGTATGCGAGGCAGGAACCGCATCAGGGTGCTCACTGTGGACGACACGGCGTGGAAAGCCTTCACCGACGACGCCGAGCGATTGCAAGCCCTTCTCAAACACGGCTTGCCGCGCCTACACGCCCAGATTGACTGGTCGCGCGGCGTCGAGTTTCTGGACAAAGAGCTGTTGCGCGTTGCCCCCAAAGAGTACGCTAACTTGCAGGTGGTGGACAAACTCTTCCGCGTCTACCTCAAGGACGGCACGGAAGAGTGGATACTGGTGCATCTGGAGGCGCAGTCCACGCCTGACCCGAACTTTGCGGAGCGGATGTTCGCGTACCACATCGCTATCTGGCTACGGTATCGGCGGCGTGTGTTGAGTATCGCGATCCTGGCGGATGACAACCCGAACTGGCGTCCGCGCGAGTTTCAGTACGCAGTGGGCGAATGCGAGATTCGCTTTGCGTTTCCGAGCATCAAAGTGCTGGACTTGGACGAGCAGCAACTGCTGGAGGCGGGCGATGCGGCGTCGCTGATTCTGGCGTCGTTTGTGCGCGCCGTGCGCACAAGGCATACACCCGAAATCCGCCTCCAAGCACGGGTGGAGTTGATGCAGTTGGCGTTGGAGCGCGGGTATAATGAAGAGGAAATTCGCCAAATCTTGGCGTTTCTGGAGCGCGCCATGCGATTGCCAGCCGAGTTGGAAGAGCAATACGAGAAGATGCTGGAAGAGGCGAGCCGCAAGCGTCCAGAGGAGTTGCTCACCTCGATAGAGCGGCGAGCCATCCGTCGCGGGTTATTGCGTGGGTATCGTCGGGGGATGCAACGCGGCGAGAAACAGGGTCTGCAGCAGGGTCTGCAGCAAGGTTTGCAGCAGGGTCTGCAACAAGGACTGCAACAAGGACTACGGCAAGCGATTCTTGGCATCCTGCGCGAGTTGTACGGCGAGCCACCCACAGAGCTGGTTCACGAACTGAACCAGATTGACGACCCCACGCGCTTGCTGGAGCTGCAGACGGTTGCCCTGCGCGCGGGCAGCTTGGCAGCTTTCCTGCAGCGACTGCGCGAGATGATGCATCGCGACGAACCTTCCGCATAAGCCATGGTCGAGCGCAACTATTACCTGCCGCGTTCGGGACCGATGCCGCGTCCGAAAGACCTCGCCGAGGCGGTGGAAGCCCTCCGCCAGGAGGCGTTTCCCGCGCCTGCCGTCAAGCGCGTCACCCTGCACGCGAAAGAGTTCACTGCTATCTGCCCGCGCACAGGACAGCCCGACTTCGGCGAGGTCATCGTGGAGTACGAGCCGAACCTACTCTGCCTCGAATCGAAAGCGTTCAAGTTCTACCTGTGGGCATTCCGCGACGAGGGCGCATACTGCGAATCGCTGGCGGCGCGTATCGCTGACGACCTGTTCGAGGTGCTGAGCCCCCGTTTCCTGCGTGTCGTCGTGAAGCAATATGCCCGCGGCGGAATCGAACTGGAAGCTGAAGCCGTGCGCTATGGCGACGAATGATTTGTCGCATGGGGTATACTATAACGCGCAGGGGGCACAAACGCGCACATTTCGGGAACTCTCCTGACACTATACTCGTAGCAGAGGTGGGAGACAGTTATGTCGAGATACAGGGGACATCGGAGCTACCGACATGAGGGGGATTCGCAGAATCCTCTTCTCACAGGCTTGGCGTTGGTCGGGATACTTGCTGTAGGGGCTATTCTTGTAGGGCTGGTGTGGAACTTCAGTCGCAGTCAAGGGATTCGGACGCCGCTGGCGGTCGGCGCGGGGTTCGATGTGAGCCAGTCGATGAGCAAGGAGCAGAAGCAGCGTTCCGTCGCGTTCCTGAACAAGGTGATTGGCGAAGTCATGCCCGCGCGCACGCCCACCAAAATCTGGCGCTATGCAGAGACCATCGAGACCGTGCATGAGAGTCGCCCTATCGCCTCGAAGGAGCTGAACAAGGTCTCGCGCGACACTATCGAGAACTATCTGGGCAAGTGGGGCACGCGCCCTGACAAAGTGATGCAGGAGTTCCAGCGCTACACAGCGCAGTATCCCAATCGCAAGTTCGTGCTGTGCCTGTTCACCGATGGTGAGTGCCACACGCCCAAAGAGACGCGCGAGCAAGCGGCTCGACTGGCGCAAGACAGCCGAGTGGCGGCTGTGGTCGTGGGTCCCGTGATTAACCGCTATCGCCGTGCGGTCGAGAACAGCTACTACGCGCCCCTGCACGACGCGGGCAAGCTGTTCGTGTTCGGCGAAACGGACGGTCTGGACGCGCTCGCACGCCTCAAGGAGCGGCTACGCGCCCTGGAGAACTGAGGGGGACAGAAATGGAGATGGAACGCAACGAGTTCGACCGAGTAGCGGCGCACCTGCCCGCAGACGAGCCTGAAACTGCGACGCCTAACGCTGTGGAGCCACAAGCGAGCCTATCGCCTGCTGCGCCGCCGCCCAGTGAGACCAACGGCACGATTGCCGAAAACACGCAGCGACAAGTTGGCGAGCCGCCCGCCGTGCCCAGTGTGGACGGCGTCTTCGCGCCCAGCCCGCTGATTGAGCCGTACCGCGACGCCGCGCCGTTCTGGCACATGCCGCTGGAGCCGGGCGCGTTCCACGAGACGCCGCTGATTGTCCACAGCCAACTCTCGGACGCCGAGCGCGTTGTGATGCTGGTGGAGTCGTACCTGCGCAAGGCGGGCTACGAGGTACAAGCCAGCGAACTGCGCATGCGCTACACCCACTGGGTCAAAATTCCCGCCACGCAATACGAGCAGTTGCGCCAAGAGCTGGAGCCGCAGCGCATCGAGTGCCAGCGGGAAATTCACGCGACAGACAAGGCGATTGAGCAGGCGCAGACCGAGTTCATGCAGGCGATGGCGACCGCCCGTATCCCGCTGCCTGTGCCGCCCCCGCCCAAAAAGCGCACGAAGCAGCCGCCCGCGCCCGAACCGATTAGCCCGCTGCTGGTGGAGCGCGCGCTGCAAGCCGACTTCGCGCATGAAGACGAGGTGTGCGGCGAGCAGGGCGTTGCGCCTGTGTCGTCCAAAGGGAATGTGCTTGTCACGGTCGGGCAGTGGCTGTTCGAGTTTTTCGCGCCGTTGGCGGCAGGACTGCTGCTGGGCGTCAACTTGGGCGTGATTACAGGGTTAGTGACTCTGGAAGTGCTGCAGCGGGGCGAGGCGCTGTGGCTGGTCGCGTTGGCAGCGGTAATCGGGCTGTTTGTTGAGAAGCTGGTCGGCAATACCGCCTACTCGCTGATGTCCTCGGCAGCGATGGCGTCAGAAAAGCGCGAGGTAGTCGGCGCGACGGAGCCGTTTCCCAGCATGCGTTCAAGCGTGCGCACCGCCTTCTTTATGGCGATTATCGCGCTGATGACCGTCGCGATTGCCACAGTAGATGCGCTCGGCTTGCATATGCTGTACCAAGAGCGTCAGCAGGAGGCGCAACTGGAGGGGGGCGGAGGCGGCGAACAAGTACCGCTGTGGGTCTTCTTCATCGCGGGGCTAATCATCAGCGCGCCGTACATCGTCTACAAGGCGGTCAAAGGCTGGCGCGAGCCTGAAACCCGCCAACGCGAGGCGCGAATCACCTACCTGCGCTGGAAGCATGTGGATCGTCGGCGCGAGGAGCCTGCCGTGCAGCAGGCGTTCGCCAAAGCGCAAGAGGTAGCGAACCTACACCAGCGCCGTGAGACGCTCATCGCCGAGCTGGAACACATCGAACGGCGGCTCGATTCGGCGCGCACGGAGTGCGTCGGCAGCACGCAGAAGTTCTGCGACTACTGGGACGGGCTGATTGCATGGCTACGCAAAGAGCAGGCGCCCTACGCACACGCGCCGCACTACGCCCCCCGACGGCACGGTTCCAACGAGACGCTGCTGCAGAAACTGCTCGGGCTGTTTCGGAGGTAGGCGATGGGGGTCAGGCTGCTGTTTGGCGCGATAGGGCTTGCCGTCGCTCTGGGCGCCGCGCTGGGGCTGAACGCGCTGTTCGATGCGCTGAACACCCGCGCACTGCTGGCGGGCACGCAGGTGCTGCTGTTCGACACCGACGACGAGGTGGTGGAACGCCTCCAAGAGGCAGGCGCGCAGTTCGGCGACCCGCAGTTCTCGCTGGCGTGGAACAACCGCAACGACTTAGACCTGCATGTGATTGACCCCGCAGGCAACCATATCTGGTACCGCCAGCGCACCAGCCCCACAGGCGGCGAGCTGGATGTGGACGCGAACGCCGACCGCCTGCGCACGACGGAGCGACCCGTGGAGAACATCTACTGGCCGCCCGACAACGCGCCCGAAGGCGTCTACAAGGTCTATGTGCATCACTACGCCAATCACGGCGCGCCCGACCCCACGCCGTACACCCTGCGCATTACGATTGGCGGGCGCACACGCGAGTTTCAGGGGAGCCTGCGGCACGGCGAGAAGAGCCAAGAGATAGCCGTAGACCCCAACGCCGTCGACGACTGGTATCCGCTGCCTGCAGAGCGGATGGGCTGGGCGTTTGTGGTGATGGGCGCGTGGGGCGCAGTGTTGGGGCTGGTGTTGGCGTTGGGGCTGCGCCTGCCGCAGGCGTTCTTCAGGCGACACGAGGCGTATGACCCACGCGAGTTGAATGTCGGGCGCATCGTGGTCGGTGCGCTGGGCGGGGCGCTGCTGGGCGGGCTGGCGGGCGCGCTGGGGCAGGCGCTGTTCGGCTGGTTCTACGGGCTGGGCGAGGACTTCGCGCGGCTGGTCGGGCTGGCAATGCTGGGCGGGCTGCTCGGCTATGGGCTGGCGCACTGCGTCCCGAACCTGCCCGTGAACCCCGCGCGCTGGGCTGGCGCAATCGGCGGCGCGCTGGGGCTGTGGGCATACGGCTGGGCGCTGCAGTACTACTCCGACGCCACAGGACGCTGGCTCGTCGCCGCGCTGCTGGGGCTTGCCATCGGGCTGATGATTACGCTCATCTTCTGGGCGATGCAGTACGCGCTCGTGCGCTCAGGCGGCACGATTCGCAAGGAGCGACTCAGCAAAGCGTATCGGCTGAAGGCTGGAGGCTCGTGAATAGTGATGGTGACCTCTATCGGGGCATTCTTCACAAGGATAGGGCAAGCCAAGAACCCCCTCCTTAAGGTTCCCCCTGCTCGCAGGGGGAACCGAATGGGGGCGCTTCTCGGTTCCCCTCACGAAGTGGGGGGAACCTCAAGGAGGGGGGAATTTTGCTTTGGGAGTCTAACCCCGTCCCAACTCCCGTTGCATCTCGCGCTCGATGTCTTTGCGCTTGATGGTCTCGCGCTTGTCGTACTGCCGCTTGCCCTTGACCAGCCCAATTTCCAGTTTCGCCTTGCCGTTGCGGAAGTAGAGCTTGAGCGGGATGAGCGTGTAGCCCTTCTGTTCGGCTTTCCCGCGCAGGCGTTCGATTTCCCATCTGTGCAGCAGCAGTTTGCGCTTGCGGCGGGGTTCGTGCTGGGCGTAGCCTGCGTTCTCGTAGGGCGCGATGTGCATATTCTGCACCCACATCTCGCCATCGTCGACGCGGCAGTAGGCGTCGGTCAGGCTCGCCTTGCCCGCCGCGATGCTCTTCACCTCCGAACCCGTCAGCACGATACCCGCTTCGATCGTGTCTTCCACATGGTAGTCGTGGTACGCCTTGCGGTTCGTGGTGATAATCTTAATTCCGCCTTCCGACTGCTTCGCCATCATGCAGATTGTACCTTCAAGAGGGGACGCTATGCGACGCTATTGCTGGATACTGTTGGGGATGGGTCTTTGGCTGGCGGGCTGCGCGCCTGAGTATCGGGTGCACGAGCTGCCCGCCGAGCCGTTGGGACGCGAGACGCGCGTGGCGCACGCTGTCTATTTTAAGGCGGATGCGCCGCAGTTGCGCGAGCCTGACCCAAGCGCGTTCAAGGTTGTCTGCGACACGCCTGGCGTGCGAGTGGAGGTGCTTGGCTGCAAACCGTCTAAAGCGCGCCGCCCGCAACAGCAGCGACGCCTCAGCGTGCTAATTGCGTGGGATCAGTCGCTCTCGCTGCGCGACACTGACCCTGCGCGACGCCGCTTCCCTGCAGGCGAACGGCTGGTGAACGACCTGCCCAACGGTGCGCGGCTGGGGCTGGTGAACTTCGCCTCGCTGGGCGTTAGCTACGCCGACTACGATGTGCGTGCGCCGATGGGCAGCACGAAAGCGCAGGTCATCGACGCGCTGCAGTATCTGAACCGCAGCGACTTCTCCACGCACGGCACGCCCTTGTGGAACACGCTCTGCTACGCCATCCCCCAACTGCTGGCGAACGAGCCGCCCGACAGGGAGCGCTGGGTCATCCTGTTCACCGACGGGCAGAACGACACGGCAGGACACACCCGCACGGAGCAGGAGGCGTTGCAGGTGGCGCAGCAGCATCGCGTGAAGTTGGTCTTCGTGCTGCTGGGCAGCGAAGCGACCATCCCGACCTATGCGCAGGTGTACCGCACGCTGGAATACATGGCGGACGTGACGGGGGGCAGCGTGGTCGCCGTCGCACAGGCGCAGGACTTGCGCGAGGCGTTCGGCGCGGTGCTGGACACGCTGGAGTACGCACCGTGCTACGACCTGCACCTGCGGCTGCACAAGCAAAGCGGGTTTCGGCGCGGCGAGACAGTGCGCGTGCGCATTCAGGCGACGGGCGGCAAGGAGCGCGTCGCCACGCTACGGCTCTGACGGGCAGGGAACCTTGCGCAGCCCGCGCACCAACTGCTCGGCGAACATCCGCCCGATTTGCTCCTTGCTGAGCGAGCCGCGCGGGTTGTACCAGTTGGGAATCCAGTTCAGCGCGCCCAGCACGACATACGACGCCATCTTGACATCCTGCGCCTCAAAAATGCCCTGCTCGATGCCGTCTTGAATGCACTGCTGATAGGTCTGCTCGTACTGGTCGCGCATGGCGATAATCTCCTTGCGCTTGCGTGGGGGCAGGGCGTGGTGTTCGCGCAGCACGACGACGCTATACATCGCGGTCGCGCCGCCCACGATGCGCACATACTCTTCGATCATCGCCCCCAGTTTCGCGTCAGGCGGGTCGGGACGCGCCATAATCGCCGCCTGCGATTCCAGCAGCATCGTCATCGCGCGCTTGTAGAGCTGATACAGCAGGTCGCTCTTGTCCGACACATAGTAGTAGATGCTGGCTTTGGTTAGCCCCAGCTCCTTTGCGATTTCATCCACCGTGCTGGCGTGGTAGCCTTTTTTAGAGAACACGCGCGCCGCGCCGTTGAGAATCTGCTCGCGCCGCGCTTCTTGCCGTTCGGTTCGTCGTGCCATCGTCAGGTCGCCTCTCCCAAAGGGGCTGTATACGCCGCCGTGCCGCTGATTCCTGCAGGTTAGGCAACGATGTCCGTGTGCAGCCCGATTTCGCGCAGCACCGCCTCCACGCGCAGGCACTCGTCGATGTCGCCCGTCCACACCACCGCACGCCCTGTGGTGTGCGCCTCCATCGTAATCGCGTAGGCACGGCGGTAGGGGTAGCCCGTCGCCTTCTGCACCTGCGCCACCACTTGGTCGAACAGGTGATAGTCGTCGTTGTAAAGAATCACCTGCCACACATGTCCTTCCGAGTCGCCGATATGCTCCAGCGTCTCGCTCTCAGGAACCTCCAGCACTGGCATCGCGTCTCACCTGTTGCAATTATACCGCGTGGGGTATACTGTGGGTAGGGGGTAATGCATGCGAGTTGACGATTGGGCGGCGTTGCAGTATATGTTGGACTCTGGGGTTAGCCCCGATGTTGTTTGTCCGTTCGAGCATTTCCTCTACTTCGACGATGCGCGTCTGGCGGGTTTTGCTGCGCTGGCGTTGCAGGATGTGGGCTATCAGACGGAGGTCGAGCCTACCGCAGGCGGGGAGTGGCTGCTGGTGGTCTATGCTTACCACTGTCCCCGCGCCGACGAGCTGGAGCGACGGATTGCGTTTCTGGAGCAGATTGCCGACTCGTTCGGCGGCGAGTACGACGGCTGGGGCGTGCCTGTGAAGCGATAGAGGAGGCTGACTGATGAAGGCTGAGATCGAACTGACGCCCGAACAGTGGGAACGGCTCAATACAATAGCGCGAGAACGCTGTATGACCGTATCGCAACTGCTGGAGGCGCTTGTGAACCAAGCCCTCGCAGAAAACGCCCCTGAAGATTGGGAAGAGCGGAAGCGACGCGCACTTTCAGTGGTCGGGCAGTTTCGGGGAGCGTCTGACCTTTCGCAGAATCACGACGAGTATTGGGAGTGAACTCGTGGCTGTGTTCGTGGATACATCAGCGTTCCTCGCGATCTTGAATCGCGATGATTTGAACCATGAGAGCGCACGCACTTGTTGGAAATCGTTGCTACAGGCGCAGGAGCGCATAGCCTGCAGCAAAGCGACTTCGCTACGCAAGGCTTTCCAATACTCCCTAAACAAGATGGTAAATCGCCTTTCCTATATGTTCTATTTTTTGATTCTACTCGTGATTTAAGCAAGGCTAAAAACACAACCCAAGTAGCTGTAATTATCTGGAGAGATACAATATACAACAACCATACTGATTCCAAATTAGAATTCATAACAAAATACAAAGTAGTCGCATAGGTCAATAACACAATGGTATTCAAGAATATAGAAATTGTTGAAGCATACCGCACCAGTCCTGCGCTTTCGCCCGCAGAGAAGTATGGCGCGATACGCTTGAGCAAACATATCGCAACGACTATTCCCAATAGCTGCAAAACTAAAACGATACCAACAAGCAACATCTTAAAGTACCCCCAGCCTTGGGTATCGTGGCTCTGGACGACGATACTCATCGAAGTAGTATTTGGGATACTTAATGCTAAAATCTGGAGGACGGGGGAAATTCGGATTGTTCCAGTAATAGCAGTGCGCATTTCTCCAAGCGTTGCGAATATCTTCCGCAGTCGGTGGGGGTAGAGAAGCATCAAAATCAATCAACTGCTCTGCAAGGAAAGTGCCAAATGCGTATGCAGGATAGGTGAGCAGTAAAAGACCACCAACAATTAGTACCCCGCCTAATCCAGTAGTTGCCCCGAGCGCAGCTCCTGCACCGATCATTCCACCGGAAACTATGCCAGAGGCGTTCAGAGCATCAGATTGACTCACTTTTCTACCACTCGGATCCACCGCATTCACGGGGTCATTCACACAATACCCATACGCATTCAGCGTGAGCGGCGCATAAATAGACCCCAACCACGGATCCTTCTGCAAAAACCGCCCAATCGCAGGGTCGCACCAACGCACACCCACCTTCTGCAACCCGCCCGTGAGCGCCTCGTTGCGATAGCCCCACGCGCCGTTCCAGTCGTAGGTCTGCCGCGCGCCTACTATCGTGTCGCCGAACGCATCCGTAATCGGCGCAGGCGAATACGCACCTGTCGGGCTGCTGGTCGCTACCAAGTCGCCCCGCAGGTTCCAGTGCTTGTATTCTGTGCCCGCGTTGCTCACCTGCTGGTACATCGCACCACCGTAGCCGTAGTATACCCACTGGAACGGGATGTCGCTACTCTGTGGACTGCCCTCTGCTACCAGCGTGTCGCCTGAATACAGGTATACCACCTCCAAACTCCCACGCACCGCCGAGGCGTCAGAGCGATATATGGGCTCACAGGTATAATCTCCCTGCGATGAAGGCGATTTGTAAGACCCAGCCCGATGTGGGGCTGGCGGTGTGCGAGGTTCCTGAACCTACGATTGGAGAGCAAGAGGTTCTCATCCGCGTGGTGCGCTCCTCGATCTGCGGCACGGACTTGCATATCTATCAGTGGGACGCATGGGCGCAGAGCCGTCTGAAACCCCCTGTGATTGTCGGGCACGAGTTTTGCGGCTATGTGGCGGCAGTCGGCAGCGAGGTTTCGCATGTGCAGGTGGGCGACTTTGTGGCAGCGGAGAGCCATATCGTGTGCGGGCACTGCACGCCATGCCGACTGGGGCAGGCGCATGTGTGCCTCAACACGCGCATTCTCGGCGTGGATATGGACGGCGGTTTCGCGCCCTATGTCGCCATCCCCGCAGCGAACGCCTGCAAGACCGACCCCAGCCTGCCGCCCGAGGTGGCGACAGTACAAGAGCCGCTGGGCAACGCCGTGCATGCGGTGACGGCGGCGGATGTGCGCGGCGCAACGGTGCTGGTTACGGGCTGCGGCGCGATTGGGCTGTTCAGTATCGGCGTGGCGAAGGCGCTGGGCGCGGCGCGCGTGATTGCGACCGAAGTGCGCCCCTACCGCGCGGAGCTTGCCCGACGCATGGGCGCGGACGCCGTGCTGAACCCCACCACCGACGATGTGCTGGGCTACATCCACCGCGCAACCGACGGGCTGGGCGTCGATGTCGCGCTGGAGATGTCGGGACACCCTGCCTCGATAGACTTCATCACCCGCGCCATCCGCCCTGGCGGCGAGGTGAGCCTGCTGGGGCTGTTCGCGCAGCAGGTATCCGTAGACCTGAACGCGCTGATTTTCAAGGGCGTGGCGATTCACGCGATTATCGGCAGGCGGCTGTTCAACACATGGCAGGTCATGCAGAATCTGCTCGGTTCAGGCGTGCTGGATGTGCGCCCTGCCATCACGCATGTATTGCCTTGGTGCGAGTACGAGCGTGCCTTCGAACTGATAGCGTCGGGGCAGTCGGGCAAGGTTGTGCTGACTTGGGAGGACTGAATGCGCATTGCTGCGCTGGACTACGGCACGCAGCGGATTGGGATCGCCGTCGCAAACACAGAGGTCGGGATCGCCTTTCCCGCCGCCGTGCTGCCGAACGACCTTGAGCAGGTGGCGTGCTGGCTGCAGCAGGAGGGGGTGCAGCAGGTGGTGGTCGGCGCGCCGTACATGCTGTGGGGCGAGCGAGGCGCACAGCTGCAGACGGTGGAGGCGTTCGCCGAGCAGTTGCGCCAACGACTGGGCATTCCCGTCGAACTGTATGACGAGCGGTTGACCACGATGGAGGCGGAGCGTCGCCTGCGCGAGGGCGAGCTGCCCCGCAAAAAGCGCGAGGCGGTCGTCGACGCCGTTGCCGCCGCGATTCTGCTGGACACCTACCTACGCGCCCAGAAGCGCAAATAAACGCGCCGAGCCGCTACATCGCCTGCAGCAGCTCCAGCATCGGGCGGTCTAACTTGTGCCCGCGCCACGACTGGTATTGCACATCGGCGCGCTCGCTGTCGATAACGCCGAACGAGCCGCGGAAGTTCCACAGCGCCCAGCCCCAGCCCGCCTGCTTCCACAGCTCCAGCAGGTCGCGCATCCACGCCAGCACGACGGCATGTGGGGTGTGCTTGTACGCGCCGAACTCGCCGACCATTATGCCGACGCCCTTGCCTTCCAACGCCTTCCATGGGGCGTACCAGCGTTCCCACAGGCGCGCCTTGTCCCACACGGTGTCGCCCTCGCGCAGGGGGTACTCGCGCGGCGGCTCCATCTGGTCGGCGCCCTGTACCCACTCGGCGCGGTAGTGGGTCAGGCGGAAGGGCTGGTAGCCGCGCGTCGCCTGCGCCACCTGCAGCGGAATCAGGTCGTCGTTCGGCGTCATGCCCCAGTCGCGCCCGTCGCACACAATCAGGCGATTGGCGTCCTCTTTGCGAATCGCCTCCACGACGCGCTCCACGACCCTGCGGTGCGACTCGGCGTCCACATTCGCAGGCTCGTTGAACAGGTTGAAGCTCAGCTGACGGCTCGGCTTGCCCTTGTAGCGCTTGGCGAACTGCGTCCAGTGGTGGATGCACAGCCGTTGCGCCTCCTCGTCCTTCCAGAGGTTCAGCGGCTCAGGGGGCGCGGCGACCGTGTAGCCAGGCGCACGGTGGAAGTTGAGCATCACATGGATGCCGTACTTCTCGCCGAACTGCACGGCGCGGTCAATCTCGCGCAGCTCGGCTTCTTTGAGGCGGTACGGGTTGTCGCTCTCTGTCCAGATGCGGTAGTCCAGCGGCAGGCGCACGAAGTTGAAGCCCAGCTCGGCAATCCACTCGAAGTCCTTCTCCTCAAAGGGCGAGTTGCTCCACTCCAGTCCGAACTTATTCAGCAGGTTGAACCCGCGCCAGCGAGGCAGCTTACGCGGGGTCGCCTCTGGCAGTGTGCGTTGTGTCATAGTGAGAGGGAGTGTACCTGATGAGAACTCTCATCGGACTATCATCCTATCCAATCCTCACAGCTTAGGTTAGGAATACGCTCAAATTCACGAAGGTTGTTGGTGATTAGGGTCAGCCCATTCGCCAGTGCAATCGCTGCAATCATCAGGTCGTGAGGACCAATAACCGCTCCCTTGCTTGTCAAATCCGCGCGGATCTCTCCATATACCCGTGCAGCCTTTGAACAAAAGGGCAGGGAAGCGAAGGGTTCGAAGACTCCTCCAGCAGGCTGAGGTTATGCGCAAGGTTTTGGCTACGCCAAGCACCGTAGTAAAGCTCTGCTTGAATGATGGTACACAGGGCAATCTCATCAGGCGAATGCGTCTGGAGTCACGCCCTCACTTTGGAGTGCGGATGCCGCAGATAGTCGATGCGAGTGTTGGTATCAAGTAGATACCTCATGGGTGTCCAGCGTGGGGCGTACTTCGTAATCCTCTATTGCGGGACGCTCCAGCTCGCCCATCCAGCGTCCACAAGTGTTCTCGAAAAACGACTCTGTCCAGCGATTGGCAGGAGCGTTTTCGGCAGGGCGCACAATCAGTAGCACATCCACCTCTCCTTCGGGCAGAGAGGTGGGTACTCTGAGTTCCAGCAATCCCTCCTCGCTCACACGCGAGCGAAGATGCACGCTAAGCGTCGCCATCGGTTCACCTGCAAGGATTGTACCCCATCGGGTATCCTATCTCCCCGATGTGGCGAGTGTGGTGTTGGGTATGGCTGACAGGCATAGTAGCGAGCGCGTTCCCCCAGACGCTTCCGCCGTCGGTCGCACTCACACGGCGCATGGGGCTGGAAGGGCGCGTGATGTGGGTGGATGCAACGGCGAACCTCTCGTGGCTGATTGACCGCGCCCGAATCCGCCAGTTCGTGCGCAACTGCCGCGAGGTGGGCATCAACTGCATCGTGCTGGATGTCAAGCCTGTCAGCGGGCATGTGCTATACAACAGCCAGATCGCGCCGAAACTGACCGAGTGGCGCGGAGTGCAGGTTCCCCCTGACCTCGATGTGCTGCAGGTGTTTCTGGAGGAGGCGCACGCCGTTGGGCTGGAGGTGCATGCGAACATCAATGTGCTGTCGGAAGGGCACAAGATGTTCAACACGGGTCCCGCCTACGAGAACCCCGACTGGCAGATGGTCGCCTACTCACGTCGGCGCACGCTGGTCTTGCCTGACGGGTCGCGCTACGACCTGAACCGCTTCGACACGACCCCGCCGCCCGATGGGCTTGCTGCGTATCGGCGCAATCCCGCGCCGCCGCCCCCTGCAGGGCGCACTTGGGCATACGCCATCCTGACCGACGACCTGCGCGTGCAGGCAGTCATCGACGGGCTGTTCGTGTCGCGCCCACTGACGCCCCCCGAAAACGGCTGGATCCTCGTCGCCGACGGGCAAGCCGCGCTGAGCCTGGAGCGCATGAGTACGCTCGGCGTCGGGCTGACCCTGCAGACACAGCCGATTCTGCAGCCGATTGCCGAGTCGGACACGGAGGGCATTGCCGTGTTCGTGAACCCGTTGCACCCCGAAGTGCGCGAGCGACTGCTGAACATCATCCGCGAGATTGTGCAGAACTACCCGATTGACGGCTTCGTGCTGGATCGGATGCGCTGGGCGAATGTGTATACCGACTTTTCGGAGCGCACGCGCGCGGCGTTCGAGGCGGAGTACGGGCGTGTAACGAACTGGCCCGACGATATTGTGCGCCCGCCGACGCTGCCGCGCGAGGGCTTCACGCGCGGGGCGCGCTTTGCGGAGTGGGCGGAGTTCCGTGCCCGCGTGATTCGCGACCTGCTGCGCGACATTCAGCGCACGATTGAAGCGATACGCCCGATGCCCATCGGCGCGTATGTGGGCAGCTGGTATCCGATTTACTACGAGTTGGGCGTGAACTGGGGCAGCGACGCGCTGGCGCGCCCCTACGGGTTCGTCAGCCCCGAATACCGCCTCACCTCCTACCTGTACGATATGGACTACCTGATGCCTGGCGTCTACTTCAACATCCCATTCATGAACGAGGCGGCGCTGTATGACGGGGACGAAATCCGCACGGTGGAGGGCATGACTCGCCGCGTAATGGAGTGGACGAACGGCGATTTGTTTGTTTATTCGGGCATCTACGCGCTGGACTATCGGGGCGACCCTGCGGGTTTTGAGCGGGCGATTCGCGCGGCGCGGCTGAACTCGCACGGTGTGATGATTTTCGACGCCTCGCACATCGTGCAGTGGGACTGGTGGGAGACGATTCGGCGCGGGCTGGGCGTACCCGACGGCTTCGCAAGCGAGGCGACGCCGCTCGCCCCGCACCAACTACCCACGCTGCTGCCGACCTTGCGGAATGGGGGGTTAGGGCAGTAGCGCGGGCGTGGCTTCTGCAGGGCGCGCTCTACGCCGCCTCCAAACGCGCCTGAACTGCCTTTAGGCACGGCTCCAACGCCTCCACAACGGAAGCCGCTGACCAATGCGCCAGACGCTCGCGCAGAACGCCCTCCAACGCCTCAAGCGTCGCCCGCTCCAAGACATCGACGCTGTCCTGCAACGCATGCGCGGCGTTAATCACAAACAGATAGTGGCTCGAGAATAGGTACTTCTCCAACAGCGGGTACGCCTCATCCACGCCGTGCGCTAACAAAGCCCTCAACGCGCTAATCTTGACATAATGCGACGAGTCGCGACGGTAGACCTTCCAGAGGAACGACTCCAGCCACGGGTAGTCAGTGCTGCCCAGAGCCATCACCGCCCAGCCTCGCACCAGCCAGTCATCGTCGGCGATTGCCAACCCCAGCAGATGGACATCGATTTGGAGCTGCGGGATACCTTCCAGCGCGTCAATCGCGTTCACCCTCACGAGCGGGTTTGGGTCGTTCAAGAAAGGCAACAGGTACTCCACAAGGGCTTCGCCATCGAACTGGGCGCAGACTTGTTTGATGGCTTCGCACCGCTCTGACGCATCGGTGAAGTGGCGCGCTGCTTGGAGAAGGCGTTGGGCGTCTTTCAGTGTCCCCAGCGCGGGCGCAGTCGCTGGGGACGCTGGCGGGGCATCGTGCTGCGTTTTCTCAAGCCGCTCGTCGCTCATTCGGTACTATCACCTTGTTGAGTATGGAGTGCCGCGCGAACACCCATACCGTAGCCAAATGCAGACACTAAGCCGAAGCAAACAAAAGCGAATGTATAGGAGATGGTATCTGTTGCTTCGCGACAGGCACGGGTTCATACATCTCTCCCCCAGCCGTCGTATTCGCCGCCATATGCTTCGGCGATATGCTCCAGTTGCGCAATCACTTGCTCGAACGCATCCACGTCGCTAGGCGTATCGTCATACACCAGCACGCCGTAGGTGTCCTCTTCTGGGTCGTCCATCAGCTCGGCATCGAAGCCTGCCGCTCGGTACGCCTCCAGCGCACGGGAGGCACTCGCGGCATCTGGAAACAGGATAAGATGCTCCATGCGCACATGCGAGGTAGACGCTTCACTTGTCGCAGGCGCGGGCGTTGGAGGGGTCTCCTCATATAGGGCGCGATAGTGCGCGGCGCGCGCGGGCTGGTCTAAAACCTCGTAGAGGTTGGCAAGCATCTCGTAAATCTTCTGCTTCGGGGCTTCTTCGCCGCCGTGCTGCAACGCCTGCTCCAAATGCCAAGCGGCTGGCTCCAGCTGACCGACTTGGATCTGCACCAGACCGAGTAGCATGTGGCTATCCTACTTATCGGGTCGGATTTCGAGGGCGCGTTGCAAGTAGGGGATGGCTCGGTCAGGGTAGTCTTGTCGGTAGTAGCCGTAGCCGATGTTGTGCCACGCGCTTGCCATTTCTGGGTCCAACTGGGTCGCGCGCTCGAACGCCTTGATAGCATCGCCCCAGTGTCGCTGCTCCATCAGGACAACTCCCAGAAGGAAGTGTGCTTCCGCGTGGTCGGGCGCAGTAGCAAGCAGTCGGCGGAGCTTCTCCACTGCCTGTGAGTACTCGCCTGCTTCTATCAGCGCATAGATCTCTGCCTGGTAGTACTCGAGGTTCGTATTCATGAAAGCCTCCTAGTGTTTGGGTAGCTTATTTAGCAGTTCGCCCCCTGCTTTTCGGGTTTCTCGTATCAGAGTCTCTTCTACGACACGCGCCTTGCGAACATCGTCTAATTCTACTAACTTTTCTATAGTGTCAAAATCTTTACCGCTACGGAAATGCTGTCTGCCCCTTGCGCGAAGGGATTGTCTAGTTATGCCGTAGTATACCACACGCCCTGTTCAGCAAGCGGTACACTACCACCCCTTTGGCGAGTTTTTTCACTCCGACGACAACAAATGGTAATAAAATTGGTGCTTGTCCGTCGGGGTCTATCAACTGTATCGGTTCGTTTACGCAATACCCATACCTGTTCAGCGTCAGTGGCTCGTAAGGCGTGCCCAACCACGGATCCTTCTGCAAGAACCGCCCAATCGCAGGGTCGTACCAGCGCACGCCCACCTTCTGCAACCCGCCTGTGTGCGCCTCGTTCCGATAACCCCACGCGCCGTTCCACGCATAGACATCGGGCTGCCACTCACGAGGTCGCCGAACGCATCGAACACAGGCGCACGCTGCGTAGGCTCACCGACGCCAGCCGTCGCCGCCAAGTCACCCCGCCAAGTCCAGTACTGGTTCACAGCGTTATGCAACAACACGGGCGTCTGGGTTGGAAACGGTAGCGGGTTGTCGAGGTGGACATGTTTGCACTGCAGCACGCTGTTCACTCGATGTCGCCTGATTGGGTGCTTTCTCCTCCCCCGCCACGACAAAAGTACGGACCGAGAAGTGGCTGTTCGTGGGTACAAACAATTGTCCAGCGTAAATCTCGGATTGGTGTAATGTATAGGTCGGTGTTGATTGTATCAGGCTGAAGCGTGTGTAGGTATCGCGCCTCGCAGGCGAAAGCGGGTAAGTCACAGCGTTCGAACCATAGCGCAATTGGTTCTGCTCTATCCATAAGCAGTTTGCTAAGCGGCGGCACTGGTGCAGCGCATTCCAGAGAATCCCAGTCATACCCCCAGTACCCTCTACTGCTACAACCTTCGCAACGGTGGCGTTTTCGCGGTTGGATACGGGCAGGAAGATACTTCTGACGCCACTGTGCCCGCAGGGATTGAGTCTCCATCTCAGAGAGGGGATTTACGGGTAGATGGTGCGCCCTCAGGAACGTGATTGCAGAAGCATAGAGCTTTGAGTAAAGTGGTCTTTCAGCGCTTAGAAGTACAAGAAAGATGGGCTGGCAGGTCACGGCGACTCGATTAGCTGCACTACGAATGCTTTGCGTCGTTTCGCGCGCGATTTCACTCACGGGCAACTCCGCGGCATAGTCGCCGGCCTCGACAACACAGACAATACTACCATTTTGTTGTGCTATCCACTGCCGCGTCTGCTGAATCGCTTCTGATTCAGTCTCTGCACAGACAAGGACAAGCCCAGTCGCGCTCTTTTTTCCAGGCGCAACTGGGTTTTCGCGCTTGAGGCCGACTACCGTTAGAACCCAATAGATCTTGTTATTAAAACCTTGGATCATTTTTTATATTCTCCCACCTGAACTTTTCCCATCCTGGTGCTCCACGCCGCTTAGCTGCTTCCGCAGCGCCACGCCAAGTAATGTGGATTTCTTCCATTAGCTCGTTTTGAAAGTGGGGAGGACCGTCCTTATGACCAGGATCAAGTCTAACTCGCCCCCCTTTCTTGAGCAAATGAGTGGCTTTCTTAGCCGCACGGAACGTCTTGTAAACGCGGTAGATAATGAGTCCTCCTTTGGCAACGCCAACGATGACGACTACGAAGGGTGCCAGTCCATCAGGATCTACCAAATTTATGGGCTCATTCACACAATACCCATACGCATTCAGTGTCAGCGGCGCGTAGGGCGTGCCCAACCATGGATCCTTCTGCAGAAACCGCCCAGTCGCAGGGTCGTACCAACGCACGCCGACCTTCTGCAACCCGCCTGTGTGCGCCTCATTCCGATAGCCCCACGCGCCGTTCCACGCATAGACATCGGGGCTACCGCTCACCAAGTCGCCGAACGCATCGAACACAGGCGCACGCTGCACTGGCTCGCCAACGCCAGCCGTCGCCGCCAAGTCGCCACGCCAAGTCCAGTACTGGCTCACGCCACCACGCTGCAGCAAGTCCAGCCCGTACACCATCGGTATCCACTCGTTCCCGCGCCTCACCATTCGCACACAATAGGAGTGTCGCTGTATCTATCGGAAACGACGCTCCAGAGTGCCATCCGCCCGCTGCAGCCACAGCGGCAAACGCTCTGCTCCTCGCGCGTCGGATACACCACAACCGACCTCACAAGCCATCCCTCGGCAGTATACTCGTGTCGCTGGAACAACGCTCCTTCGTAAAAGCCCCACACATAACGAGACTGCGGATTGTAGCGTATCTTGAAAAGGTAGGGGGACTCAAAACGCGCTACTGGTCGCTGAAATGCCTCTTCTATGCCGCTATCACCACGATTCCAGTTCGTCGCAAGTAGTCTTCCAAAGTAGTAGAAGCCCCAAAGCGTGTGCTGACGCTCGTTGGTGCGGAGCATTAGGTTGGTGCGCCGTGCCCACCAGCGCAGCGTTGTACCCTCACATTCTATATCCATCAGGTAGCCGTTTGCGCCAATCGCTGCGTCCAGATTGTATATAAGTGCCTCGCGTACTGTGAACTGTTTGGGTATCAGAGGTCTCTGACGCAACTCTGGTGTCGTGATTTGCATGAGGGTAAGTCTTGTGAAGCGATCGCGTGGAACTTCAGGCTGAGAAGTTCCACGCCCATTTGCGCTCGACAGCGACCCAGTAGGGAGGGTATCCAGTATCTGGTCAAGCGTGCTTCCCACGGTCTTTGTAATGAGACGGTCGTACTCTCGCGCCACACGCAATGATAGGTATGTGTCGGCGAACAGCACTAAAACTGCTCCCAGAAATGCTATCGGAAGCACTTTTTTCCAAGTTGGTCTCTTGATCGGCATAGTTGTTTCACCTCGTGGGGTATGGGGTGACTCGTGAGGCGACCGCTTTACCGCCCACTGTGCCCCCTGTGTAGTGCAGCGTTCTGGTTGTTCAGAGTATGTCGCGCATCAGACGAGTCTATTATAGCACAGGAGTTCAGATTTGCCGATGGGGGTGGGGAGGCTGTGTATTCGCCAGCATAAATCTGGTATCTTAACGGTAGCCATGACAGGGAATGTGCTGGCGGCGCGTTATGAACTCATCGAGCAACTGGCGGAGGGGTTGCTGTTCCATGTGTACCGCGCGCGTGATTTGAGCCGTTCGCGTGTGGTGACGCTGAAGGCGTTGCGCGCGCCATATGCGCAGAACCGCCCGCTGCTGGACGCGCTGCAGATGACGCTGGACGCACGGAGGCGACTGCGCCACCCCAACCTGCCCGAACTGTACGAGGTGGACTTGGAAGCGCAGCCCCCGTTTCTGGTGGAGGAGTTCGTGCGCGGGCTGGACTTGGCGACGCGCATCCGCCGTACCGCCCCGTTCACCGTGCCGATTGCCGTGGAGATTATGATTGGTGTGGTGGAGGGGCTGCAGGCGGTTCACAGCGCGGGGCTGACACACGGCGATTTGCGCCCTGCAAACATCATTGTCGGCTCCGAGTGGCATGTGTGGCTGAACGGGGTGGGGATGCGTGGGGTCTATCGCGCCGAGCCGGGGCTGGCGGCGGCGCATGAGGCGCGCGCGGCTGCCTACACTGCGCCTGAACTATTTCGTGGGGGCGCGCCCAGCGTCGCCAGCGATATCTACGCCTGCGGGGTCATCCTGTTCGAGATGATTGCCGCCGCGCCGCCGTTTGTGGGCGAAACGCCCGTGCTGACCGCTGAAGCGCACCTGAACGACCCTATCCCGTCGCTGCGCCAGCGCAACCCCGCCACGCCACGCACGGTGGAGGGCATCGTCGCCAAGTGCCTGCAGAAAGACCCCAGCCAACGCTATGCCAGCGCGCTGCACCTGTTGAACGACCTGAAAGCGGTGCGCGACGCGCTGCGCTTCGGCAAGTCGCTGGGCTGGTCGCCGATTGACTTGCCCGATTCGCACAGCACAAGCCCCGCGCAAAGTGATATTTTTGCACGAAAACCTACACAGCCGCCCCCGCCTGTCGTTGAGGACGACGAAGAGGAAGACGACATCCCGCGCTGGCTGCGCACGATGCTGCGTGTGACGGGCGCGCTGGTGGTCGTGGGGCTGGTGGTCGGCTTCGCGGCGTGGATGGCGCTGCGCTTTGTGCCCGAGGACCGTCCCGTGCCGCAGGTCGTCGGCAAGCCGTTGGAGGAGGTGAACCGCATCCTGCGTGAGGCGGGCTTGGAGCCAGAGGTGCGGCTGGAAGGCTACAGCGAGCAGTACCCGCCAGGCGTCGTCTACTCGGTCAGCCCGCCCGAAGGGCGCGTGGTGCGTAAGGGCAGCAAGGTCTACCTGTGGGTGAGCAAAGGCTCGCGCTTCGTGCAGGTGCCGAATGTGCGCAACCTGCCCGAATCGCGCGCCCGCCGCGAACTGGAGGGCATGGGGCTGGTGGTGATGGACGCGGTGGAAGAGCGACGCGACGCCGAAATCCCGCTGGGCTATGTGATTGGCACCGTGCCGCCTGCAGGCGCGCGGGTGGATCGCTCGCGCCCCATCAAACTCATCGTGAGCATCGGCATGGGCTACGACACGCCCCCGACATCCCCAGAGACCGCCCCGCCGCCCGACACGCGTCCGCCCAACGAGCCGCAACGCCTGTTCGATGTGCAAGTGGACCTGACCGACCAGCCCGACCGACGCATCCGCATCGAGGTGGAAGACGCGCAGGGCACGCGCACCGTGTTCGACGAGACCCGCGCAGGCGGACAGGTGTATGTCATCCCCGTAGAGGCGTATGGCAAGCGCGTGCGTATCCGCGTCTATGTGGACGATGAACTGGTACAGGAGATCCTGAAATGAAGGCGCAGCAGCCCCTAATCGCCCCATCGATTCTCTCCGCCGACTTCGGCGCGATGCGCGAGGCGGTGCTTGCCCTCACTGAAGGCGGCGCGGATTGGATTCACTTCGATGTGATGGACGGGCACTTTGTGCCGAACCTGACCTTCGGCGCGCCGATGGTCGCCGCGCTGCGCTCGTACTCGCACCTGCCCTTCGATGTGCATCTGATGATTGAACACCCAGAGCGGCTGATTCCCGACTTCGCGCGGGCGGGCGCGACCAGCATTACGGTGCATGTAGAGGCGTGCGTGCATCTGCATCGCGTGATCCAGCAGATTCGCGAGTTGGGCTGCGGGGTGGGCGTCGCGCTGAACCCGCACACGCCGTTGGAGAGCATACGCTATGTGCTGCCCGCGATTGACCTGCTGCTGGTGATGACCGTGAACCCTGGCTTTGGCGGGCAGGCGTTCATCGACCTGATGTACCCGAAGATTCGCGAGGCGGCGGCGCTGATTCAGCGCGACGCGCCCCATGTGCTGTTGCAGGTGGACGGCGGCGTCTCGCCCGACAACGCGCGGGAACTGGTCGCGTGTGGGGCGCAGGTGCTGGTGGCAGGCTCCAGTGTGTTTGCCGCGCCGACCCCGCAGGCGGGCATCAATGCGCTGCGCCTCGCGCTAATGAGCCAGAAAGCATGAGCAAGCGACTGTCGCACCGAGCGTGGATGGCGATTCTGCTGGGGGCGTTGGTGGGGCTGATCCCGCTGCGCTTTGTGCTGTTGAACGCGCTGCCGCGCGAGACCGCCGACGAGAAGCGGCTGTGGCTGCTGGCGGCGAGCGCGCTGCTGGTGATTGCGGTCGGCTTGCTCTTCGCGCTGATTTGGCTCGCCCTCAAGGACATCCAGCAGATTGGCGAGCAGTACCGCAAAGCGCACCGCGAGGCGTTCGAGGAGATGACCGAGCAGATTCGCGCCGACTACCGACGACGGCGCGAACGCGAGCGAGGGAGCAAAAATGGCGCTGAGTGAGCAGGACTTGCAGTGGATGCGCCGCGCGATACGGCTTGCCAAGCGCGGCTTCCCCGCGCCCAACCCGCATGTGGGCGCGGTAATCGTGAAAGACGGCGCGCAGGTGGGCGAGGGGTTCCACCCCTACAAGGGCGCACCGCACGCAGAGGTGTTCGCGCTGCGGCAGGCGGGCGAACGCGCACGCGGCGCAACGCTCTATGTGACGCTGGAACCGTGCTGCCACTACGGCTTCACACCCCCCTGCACGAACGCTGTCCGCGACGCAGGGATCGCCCGTGTGGTGGTCGGCACGCTTGACCCCAACCCCGAGGTGAACGGCAAGGGCGTCCAACAACTGCGCGAGGCGGGCGTGCAGGTGGAACTGCTGAATCCTGACATCCCTGCTGAGGCGAAACTCATCAATGCGCTGGAGGCGGTGAATCGCATTTATCTCTATTGGCGTCGGCACGACCGCCCCTTCATCACGCTCAAGGCGGCGATGAGTCTGGACGGCAAGATTGCCACGCACACGGGCGACTCGAAGTGGATTACGGGCACGCGGGCGCGCGGGATGGCGCACAGGCTCCGCGCCGAACATCAAGCGGTGCTGGTGGGGGTGGAGACGGTGATTCGCGACCGCCCGCGACTGACGGCGCGTGCGCGCGGGGTGGTGAACCAGCCGCTGCGCGTCGTCCTCGATGCGCAAGTGCGACTTGCCCGCTGGTGGCGGAACCCGCGCGAGATGCCCATCCTGAACACTTGGAGGGGCTTGGAGCATCTGCGCACCATCGTCTTCTACAAGGGGTTGCCGTACTATCCCGACGGCAAGCAGTTGCACAAGCGGGCGCGTCGGCTGGAAGATCTGGGCGTCTCTACCGTGCCTGTCTACACCGATCCTGAAGACCCGTACCGTGTCAGCGTGCAGACGGTGGTCAGCGACTTGTGGCGTGTGTGGGAGGTGCGCAGCATTTTGGTGGAGGGCGGGGGGCAGGTCGCGGCGTCGTTTTTGGAGGCGAAGCTCGCGAACCGCATCGCCTACTTCTACTCGCCGAAGCTGATCGGCGGCGCGGATGCACGCACGGCATTAGAAGGACTGGGTGTTGCTGAGGTCGCCCGCGCCCCGCGTGTGGTCAACATTACGCACCGCAAATTCGGCGAGGACTGGCTGATTGAGGGCGATATTGTGTACCCCGACTAAGCCAGCACCGCCTGCACCAGCTCGCGCGCCGCGACGACCGACTCGGCGAACACCTGTAGCGCGAATTCGGCATCGCGCTCGGTCAGAATCAGCGGCGGCTCCATGCGAATCACCTTCGGGTTGTTCAGCGTGTAGGCGGCGATGACCCCGCGCTGAATCATGTTGGTGATGGTCAGCTCGCCGAAGTCCGCCTCGTGGAACTCGACGCCGATCATCAGCCCGCGCCCGCGCACTTCCTGAATGAAGTCGGGATACTCGGCGTGCACTTGGCGCAGCCCGCGCAGGAGTTTCTCGCCGACGCGCTGGGCGTTTTCCACCAGCCCGTCTTGCTCGATGACCTCCAGCGTTGCCAGCCCTGCGGCGCAGGCGAGTTCGTTGCCGCCGAAGGTGCTGGTGTGCAGCAGCGGGTTCTCGCCGAACATCTCGTCCCACAGCGCCGCGCCTGCCGAGAAGGAGCCGATGGGCATCACGCCGCCGCCCAGCGACTTGGCAAGCGTCACGATGTCGGGGCGCACGTCTGAATGCTCCACGCCCCACAGCTTGCCCGTGCGTCCCAGTCCCGTCTGCACCTCGTCCACGATTAGCACGGCGTTGTAGCGGTCGCACAGCTCGCGCAGGCGGGGCAGGTAGTCGTCGGGCGGGATGCGGATGCCGCCCTCGCCCTGAATCGGCTCGATGATGACCCCTGCGGTCTGCTCGTCGAAGTGCGCGGCGACGGCGTCGGCGTCCCCGAACGGCACATGCACAAAGCCTGGCAGCAGCGGGTCAAATGGCTTGCGGTACACTTCGCGCCCGCTGGCAGAGAGGCTGCCCATCGTCTTGCCGTGATAACTGCCCACCGCGCTGATCATCTTCACGCGCCCCGTCGCCTTGCGGGCGAGTTTAATCGCGCCCTCTACCGCCTCTGTACCAGAATTGCAGAAAAAGCTATACTGCAGGTCGCCTGGCAGCACCTCTGCCAGTTTCGCTGCCAGCCGCGCTTGTGGGGCGTTGAACATAATCTTGCTGGGCATCGGCATCATATCCAGCTGGCGCTTGACCGCCTCCACAATCTTCGGATGGCGATGTCCCAACGCGAACATTCCGTACCCGCCCAGACAGTCCAGAAACTTGCGCCCCTGCGCGTCCCAGATATAGCACCCTTCGGCGTACCACTCCACGCCCAGCCCCGCGAAGCGCAGCACCTTCGCCAGACCGGGGTTCAGGTGACGCTCGGTCAGTTCGGCAATCTCGTCAGTAAACGCTTCGGGATTTGTCGGAAACTCTCGCATCGCACCGTCGCTCCTTGCTGGGGATTATACCCCTTTTGCTATTCGGCGTTGACCTCCTGCTGGCGCAGTTGTTCGCGCAACCGTTCCAGTTCGGCTTGCAGGCGTTCGCGCTCGGCGCGTTCCTGTTGTACCTGCGCTTCGGTGCGGACGCGCGCGGTGCGTTCGCGCTCGGCGCGTTCTGCTGTCGTCGGCACGAGACGCCCCTGCTTATCCCAAAGGCGCAGCCACGGGAAGCGACGCCCGCGATACTCCCCGCGCCACACGCCCAAATACGCGCCAAGCACCTCACTCCACAACCGACCACGCGCATCAGGCGCTATGGGGGTGTAGCTAACCCCTGATAACCGATACCCTGCCAACTCCCCAGTACGACGGTCAAACCAAAAGTACTCCAGCACACGAAACACCCGCGCATAGAACTTCACATTCTCGTCCACATCCTTCTTGCGCGTGGAGGTGGAGATAAACTCCACCACCAAGTCAGGATACCGACCGCCCTCGTCCCACACGACCCAACTCTCGCGCGGTTTCGTGCCGTCTACATCGCGCACAAGGAAAAAGTCGGGACCCTTGAAGCGCGGCTTGCGGGCGACGGTTTTGGCTTCGACATACTCCTCGACTTCCTTTGCCTGCGCGACGCTGTAGTAGATGAACATATTGCCGCCACAGAAGTAGTGTTTGGGCGCGCCCAGATGGTTGCGGACGAGTTCGTCGAGGAGCGTGATGCTCACGACATGCCAATCGGATTCCATTCGGTCTCCGTCTCCTGGGTAGAGTTTGAGTTGTTGGAGTTGCTCCAGCGACGCGCGGATGTCGTCGGCAAGCGGCGGGGCGTCCGCTTGCGGTGCAGCGCGTTTCGGGCGCTTCGGTTTCGGGGTAGTCGCTGGCGTCGCCATCACGAGAAGTATACCCCGTGAACGACGGCGCGCGGGGGTGTTGAAACTTTTCGGCGGGTTTGCTTACATTAGCGGGCACGATGCGTAAGTTCGCTTACATCGGCGGCTGGAGCAGGCGGAGCATCTCGTGGGCGATGAATCGGCGTCGGCGGGGCGCGCCCTGCACGGTGAGAACGCCCAGCCGTGTCAGCTCGGCAAGCGCAGTGTTTGCAGCGACATGTGAGCAGCCCGCTGCCTGTTGGAGCATACGCGCCGTCAGTACGGGTCGCTCCAGCAGCAGGTCCAACGCGCGGGCGACCACACGCGAGCGAAGTTTAGCGTCCGCCACGCGGGCGCGCCAGTCGGCATACAACGCCTGCAGCGCGCGGAGCGTCTCCACCGCGCGGAGGCTCTGCTCGCGCACGCCTTCAAGGAAAAACAGCAACCAGTCGCGCCAGCGTCCCTGCGTGCTTACCGATAGGAGCAGATCGTAGTAGTCCTGCCGATGGCGCTCGAAATACTCGCTGAGGTACAGTATCGGCGAGGGGAGCAAGCCCCAGTGAACCATCAGCAGGATGATGAGCAACCGTCCGATGCGCCCGTTGCCGTCCAGAAACGGGTGGATTGCCTCAAACTGGTAGTGAATCAGCCCCAACCGTACCAGTGAGGGGTGAGTGTTGTCCGTCTGCAGATACGCCTCAAGGTCGTAGAGGCACTGGCGCATCTCGTCGGGTGGGGGTGGCACAAAACGCGCCTCATCGATTGGAGCGTCCCGCGCGCCAATCCAGTTCTGCACAGCGCGGAACTCGCCTGGCGCAACATAGCCCCCACGCCCGCCTGCCATCAGCACCGCGTGCGTCTCCCGAATCAGGCGTAGGCTCATCGGCAACTCCTGCAGGCGGTTCAGCGCGTACTCCATCGCCTGAATGTATTGGTGCACTTCTCGCGCGTCGGGAGCAATCTCAAAGTCTGGCAGAGTGGCTTGCCCCGTTTCGTAGACATAGAGGTCGAGCAGGTCTGCCTGCGTGCCCTCGATTCGGGACGATAGCACGGCTTCACGCGCGGTCAGCGGGCGCGCCAGCAGGTACGGGTTCGGTAAGGCGCGTGCCAGTCCCGATAGTTCGCCCAGCGCGCGGTCTGCCGCCGAGAGGGCGTTGACCAGCGCGGGGTCGTACTCCAGCGGCGGCGGTAGCGGATAGGGCACATACGCCCAGTAGCCGCCTTTGCCAGATCCGACGCGAATCAGCCGTCCCCAACTGTCCTCGCTGAACTGTTCGGCGCGCACCGCCTCATTTTACCTGTCCAGTCGGCGACCACAGCCCCAGCTCTTCCAGCCGTTGCGCGAGCGTCGCCAGAGGCAGCCCGACCACATTGAAGTAGCAGCCCTGCACCTTGTCGATGAGCAGCGCGCCGTACTCTTGGATGCCATACGCGCCCGCTTTGTCGAACGGCTCGCCCGTGGCGATGTACCAGCGGATCCATGCATCGCTGAGCGGGCGGAAGGTCACGCGCGAGCGCGGGGCGTCCAGCACGGTGCGCACGGTGCGTCCCTCACGACGCAGCAGTAGACACAGCGCGGTAATCACCGTGTGCGTGCGCCCCGACAGCAGGCGGAGCATCTCGAACGCCTCGCGCTCATCGGCAGGCTTGCCCAAGATGCGTCCGTCGATGACCACCAGCGTATCGGCGGCGATAATCAGCGCGTCGGGGTAGTGCGGAGCGACCGCTTCCGCTTTGGCGCGCGCGAGTTGCTTGCCCACCAGCGCAGGGCGCGCCGCGCGTTCGGGCAGATGCTCCTCAATCTGCGCGGGGTGGACTTCGAAAGGCGCGCCGAACAACCGTATCAACGCTTGTCGCCGCGGCGACCCCGAAGCCAACACCCAGCGCAACGACTCCATCGTTAGTCCACAACCGCCTCGAGGAAGCTGCGGATGTCCTCCTCGCTCATGGTCGGCTCGCCAGGAGCCACATTGTTCAGCTTGCCCTCCAGCATCCACCGCTCCAACTGGTCGACAAGGTCGAACAGGTGGTCGAACGAGTCGACGATGAACAGCAGCGGCTGGTAGTGGTCGATCTCGAAGTATTGGTTAATGACCCACTCCAGTTGGATGGGGTAGCGTTGCACATCGGGCGACTCGATGGCGTGGGCGATTTCGCCGTAGGAGCTGAGCAGTCCGCTGCCGTACACCTTCAGCTCGCCATTTCTGCCGCGCATCAGCCCGAACTCGATGGTGAACCAGAAGAATCGCGCCAGCGCGCGGGTGATGCTGATAATGCGTTGCACCTGCAGCTCGGGGTCTTTGATCTCCTGCACGAGGCGCGCGGCGGTGTGCGCTGCCTCACCGAAGCGCACCAGCGTATCGGCGAACCGCTTGTCGGTGTGCATCGGCACATGCCCTGCGATGTCGTGGAAGATGTCGGGTTCGGGCAGGTAGTCCAGCGAGTTGATGTCGCGCACCGTGATCGTGGTCGGGAACTCGCGTCGGCGCAGGCAATCGAAGAAGATATAGGCGGGCACATAGCCCGACACCGCCTTCGCCTTGAAGCCCGTCAGCGGCGCAAGGAATTGGTTCACATCGTCCAGACGCGGCACGCGGTTCGGGTCTAAGCACAGCTTCGACACGCCTTCCAGGAACTTCTCGGTGGCGTAGCGTTGCCAGCGGTCTTGGATGCGTGCGTACAGGCGTTGCCACGCTTCGTGGTTCTCTTCGGAATACAGCTCGTAGGGCTGCTCGATATAAAGCTCGCCGCGGCTGCGGGCGACCTCGATAAACGGGGCTTTCGTGGTGGTCAGCCCCATGCCAGGCTGAAACTGCTGCGTCTGTGTTAGCGCCATCGCTCTCATCCTCCGAGGGTATAGGATACCCTCATCTATACGATTGACGAATGGGGGGCACGATACATCTCTCCCCACAAGTTGCTATCTGCAGTTGGTTCCGAAATCAAACAGTACCTGAAGCAGGTCGGCATCGTCTACGACGCCATCTCCATTTACATCACCATCAGAGATACTGGATCCGAAGGTGAACAATACAACGAGAAGGTCGGCGTCATCCACGCATCCGTTGCCATTCACATCTGTCGGTGGGAAGGGATTGCGCACTGTGATTAGGTTCGCGTCGGATCGTGTGTAGGCGAGGTAGTCGCCGCGAGGTGAGATGCTGACACGGTTGATAGCGACGCTTGATTGAGCGCCGATTTCACGGTCGTCTTGGAGGACAATCGCTCCGTCGGATGTGCGCCAGACAATAATCCGTCCACCTGCATCGCCCGCAATCGCGTATTGCCCATTCGGAGTGAGCTGCGCAGTGAGGATGTTGGCGGGCGCGCCTGTCAGGGTACGCAGTGGCGTTAGTTCAGGCACCCGCACAAGTTCTAGACGGTCGGTCATATTCACCAGCGCGAGATGTCGCCTTGAAGTGAGAGTCAGCTCGCGTGCTGTGCCTATGTACCTGAGAGCGCGTTCCTGACGGTTCTGGCTCACATTCCACAACACCAGATTGCCTACGGCGTCAAGAATCAGACATCGTTGGTCATCCACCCAGCGGACGCCCAGCACCGCGTCAGAGCGGCTCACAGAGAAGCGTGTGTTTGTATTCAAGCGGTAAAACGTCGCAGTGGTACCTATTGCAGCCGAGAGCGTATTGCCGTCCGGAGAGAATTCCAACTGTCTTGGCTGGGACCAGGTGCTCCATTTGTTGACCCACTGTCTGGTGCGCCAATTATAAAGCCCTATCCCTGAAGTGCGCCCGCCCACTGCGATTAAGGACTCGTCAGCGGACGATATCGCGAGCGTACCGATTGGAGTGCCAGCCCAGACGCCTGCGAGCAACGCGCCGTTATGAGCATCCCAGACCCGCAGGTATTCCCGACTTGCGGAGACCAGTGCGTTGCCGCTTGGGGTGTAGGTGATGTCCTCAATTCGTTCAACGAAGCTGGAGAGTTCATTAGTAGACATCAGAGTTTCCAAGTCCCACAGACGGGTAAAGAATTGGTTAGTTGTCACGAAGGTATCCCCGTTGGGCGACATTTCCAAAGACAGCGCAGCGATGGGAATCTGGTGTGTAATTGCGGCTGAAGCAGCATTCCAGACAAGGATAGCGTTTTCATGCCCGCTGATAATTCGGGATCCATCAGGGGTAAAGCGGAGGTCTTGCAAGTACGAGGAGTCATAAGGATATGAGGCTGAGGTCAGCAAGTTGCCGTTTCGGGCGTCCCATAGACGCAATTCGCGCGGAGTGTAGTAAGAACTCGCAAGCGTTTGCCCGTCTGGAGAAAATGCCGCCGCCAAGCCATAGGAAAACTGCTGGTTGGTCATCGGGAGTCGAAGTTGTATCGTGCAATCAGGGAAACTCCAGACGATGGACTCAGGCATCCCGATGGTTAGCAGGCGGCTCCCGTCAGGTGAGAACGCGACCTTTCTTACGCCGAATGTCAGGGTGCGCACCAGTGCGCCGTCCGAGAGGCGCGTTAACTGAACTGTGCCAGATGTACTCACAAGGTACTGCCCGTCTCGTGAGAACGCAACAGAAGTCACGGCAAATGCATGTGGATACACAACTTGCACGGGAGCGCCATCAGACACCCGCATAATCCACACGGAGCCAAAAGTCGTACCGACGGCTAACAGCGCGCCATCAGCAGAGAACGCCACCGCGCTGGCAAGTTCAAAGTCAGGGATCCGAAGTTCGCGTTCCACTAATCCATCCCGCATCCGAACCAGCGGAACCGTTGCGCTTCTACCTGCAATTGCAACGAGTTGTCCGTCGGGCGAGATAGCCGTTTGCTGGGGCGGATTGGGAAAACCTGCTCGCGCCCAGAGCCGCTGAAGGCTCGGCTGCGCCGAAACAACACCAGATACGACCAAAACGGCTAAGCCGATACCGAAGTGAGCTATCGTGCGTATTACCTTCATAATATCCTCCCATTACACGCCAAAGTGGAATAATACCAGCAGCAAGTCGGCGTCGTCCACGATGCCGTCATAGTTTGCATCGCCGAGAACATGGTCGCCGCTTGTGCCAAAGTGGAACAACACGGTGAGTAAATCGGCATCATCGACTTGTCCATCGTTGTTGAAATCGGGGTAGAATGGGTTGCGCGCCATCGTGAGACCACCATCGACTTGTGCAATCGCGAGCTGTTTGGCATCTGGGGAGAAGACCAAGCGCCCCGCAGCGATGCCTGGCGCTGTGAACTGCGCTACAGGCTGCGCATCTTGTGTGCGCCAGAAGGTAATTCTGCCCCGACTGGACGCGACACCAATGTAAGCGCTGTCAGGCGTGAAGACCACATCATTCACACTGCCTGCGGAGATTTCGATGGAAAGCGCGCGGTTTTCCCGCCAGTTCCAGAGATAGACTGTTGGGTTGTCATACCCGGCGCAAGCAACCCACGCGCTGTCGGGTGAAAAGACAAGGCTCACTAACCCGTAGGAAAACTGTGGCATGCCATCTCGAACCGCAACCACACTGTTGGTTAGATTATCCCACACCCGAAGCTGGCTTGTGCGGAAAGATGCCGTATACCGCCTGTCGGCGGACAGAGCCACATGCCCCGCAGTCGGACCGACCAACGCGCCCTCATAAAGCGCGCCGTCAGGGAGCAGCCGCCATATCGCAATACCTCTGCGCCACGGCGCTAGGTAGAGACGGCTGCCATCCAGAGAAAAGTCGATCAGCCACACGGCGCGAGACAGGTCGCCGCTTCCAGGAATCAGTAGCCACGGCGATCGGGTCAACCGATCGCGCAGTAAAACAGCGCTCCAGTCATAGAGCGAAATCGCCAGCCACCGCTCAGAAACTGCCATCACCGCTACTCGCGCCAACTCGCGGAATGAAGGCGCCGTGGGATATCCTGTGCGTGAGTCCCATTCATAAACCCATCCCGATCGCGGCGAAGCCGCGTAGAAAGTCCGAGAATCGGGGCTGAAACTCACAATCGGCGTTTCGTTGTGGAAGGGGACGAGATTATCTACCCACGCACCTGTAGAGAATGCCCGAACAGGAAGCTGTGTATTTGAACCCGCCTCGACCCAATACCGCCCGTCGGGGAAAAAGGCGATGAGTCGCGTGTTTTCAATTAACGGACTTTCAGGAAGATAGGGGGGATACAGCTGTTCGAGATTGGACACGCGCCATACGAAGACATTATGATGTGCCAGCGCCACGCACGCTGCGACATATTGACCGTCGTGCGTAAACGCAACTGAGACGGCGCGTGCAGGAACCTGTAGGGTCGCTGTTGTTTGCCCTGTGTTAAGGTCTACAAGGCGAACTGTGTTGTCGTCGAATCCTGCAATCGCAAGCATCTGCCCATCAGGCGCAATTGCAGAAGCGCGATGGCTGCCTGCATCGCCTATCAAGTACTCCGACTCCAGCGTAAAATTGTCCAGACGCCATAGGCAAATTAACCCGTCCAACGCCGATGAAACAACCCGCTGGCTATCTGGAGTAAAATGAACTGCCCCAACCGCACGCGTATGTCGCGCCCATTCATGGGCGATTGTGCCATCACTGCGCCGTAGCAGGTAAACACGATGGCGCAGTGCTGAGCCAACGGCGACATACTGATTGTCAGGCGAGAACGCTATAGAGAAACTTGTGTCATTAGGCAGCGCGCTTACCCACAATACCGTACCGTCTGAAGCACTGAACAACACCACCTCTGTACCAGTCGTGGCGCCGATGGCGGCACCATCGGCACTAAACGCAATCTGGCTGAAGGAGTTGCCAGAGGGTGAGGTGAATTCTCGCACGACCATGCGCGTAGTCATTTGATAGAGACTAATCGTGTTTGCATGGGTGAATGCTATGAATTCACCTGTTGGCGAAAAGACTAAGTTGCTTACATTTGAGTAATAGCCACTTCGCTGCCAGAGTACATCGAGTAACGGCTGAGCTTGAGTGCCATTCGCCCATAAAGCCACTGTAAGCAGTCCCACCAACTTCCAGCACCGTTTCACTGGGTTCACCTCCAAGATTAGTATACTCCAGACTCAAACGAAATCCTCCACCTCGCCCAGTGGGGGTTCGGGCGCAAGCAGCAGCACGCCCACATAGAACGCTATCGGTAACCACACAGGCAGCGCGGCAAGGCGCACAGCGGGAACCCAATCCGCGCCGAAGGTGAGGGCGACCCACCCCTGCCACGCGCACAGCCACTCCAACGGCAGCGCGCCCACCCCCTGCGACAGCCAGAACCAGAAGCCCAACGCCAGCGTCGGATACGCCACTGGAACCGCCAGCAGGTTCGCCACAGGCGACAGCAGCGACATGTAGCCGAAGTGGTACAGCTGCACGAGGCTAATCCCCGCTTGGGCGCACAGCGTGACGCTCAGCAGCGGAATCAGCCCGTTGCGCACCGCCTTGCCCGCCAGCGACTTCGCCTTGCCCGCGTTGGGCAGCACGCCCGCCCGCGCCGCCAGCCGCCGCAGCGCGTACTCCAGCCTGCCGTAAAACAGCAGGATGAACAGCACGGCGCAGAACGAATACTGGAAGCCGACTTCGAAGATGGCGTGTGGGGCAATCAGCAGCCACAGCGCGCCCGCAAAGCCCAGCGCGTTCAGGCTGTCCGCCTCGCGCCCCACCAGGGGCGCGCACAGGGCGCAGGTGGTCATCGTCGCCGCACGCACAATCGACGGGCGCAGCCCCGCCAGCAGCGCGTAGCACCACGCCGCCGCAATCACCAGCCCAATCCGCCCCGCGAACGGGATGGGCGTCCCGCGCAGTAGCAGATAGACCATCTGCAGCGCCATCATCACATGCAAGCCCGAAGTCGCCAACAGGTGTCCCGTGCCTGACCTGTGGAACGCCTCGCGCAGCTGGGGCGGGAAGTCGCCCGCCGCGCCGACCAGCATGCCCTCCACCAGCGCGGCGTCTTCGCGGTCAAGGTGCGCCCGCAGCGTGCGCCGTAGCGATTGGCGCGCCGCCGAGAACCCACGCTGCCACCGCCCCGCGCCCGACTCCAGCACCGTGAACTGCCGCGCGCTGAACACCGTCGTGATGTGGTACACGCGCCTGCGCTCCAAGTAGCGCGCCCAATCAAAGCCGCTGAAGCGCACAGGACGCCGCCACGACGCCTCCAAGCGGAACAGGTCGCCGTGATCGGGCAGGTTGGGCACATTCGCGCGGAAGTAGACCAGCGCGTAGGTGGGCAGGGCAGGCTGCTCAAAGGCGCACAGCAGGCGGTAGCCGTTGCGGGTAGGTTCCAGCGTGCCGACGGCGCGCAGGGTCGCCACAGGCGGAGGTGTCTGCACGGGCGGGCTGCGCCACAGGTCGTAGCGCACCGCGCCCAGCGCCAACCCAATCGCCAGCCACGCCCACGCGGGCGACGCCAGCGCGAGAATCACGCCCACCAACGCCAGCACGACCGACGGCGCGACGGGCAGCGCGCTCCACTCCACAAGGCTGATGCCCAGCGCCAGTCCCAGCGCGAGTTGCAACATCGGGCGCGGGCGCACTACCTCGCCTATCCGCCCCTTTTGCAGAGAAAGCAGACCGCCGAGTCGCTGCTGTGATAACATGCGCACATCGGGCACTTGCGCCAGCCGCGCTGCTCCAGTTGCTTCTGGTAGCGCAGGGTCGCCAGTTGCGCCCGTCGCAGCGCGTCGCGCAGGGCAGGGTCGCTGACGCCCTGCAGGTTCGCTTCCACTTCGGCAAGCTCCGCTTCGCTCAGTTGGGGCGGCTCTGGCGGCGGGGCGTCGGGTGTCGCCTCGTCCGCCGCTTGGAACGCCGTCGGCAACTCGGCGCGCACGGTGAAGCGCACCTCACGGAACCGCTCCTCGCCCACCCGCTCGTTCAGCCGCTGCAGAATCGTTCGCTTGTGGAAGGTGAGTTCCTGCATCCAAGCGTGGCTTTTGACGGCGACCCATAGCGTGTGGGCGTCGATGCGCAGCGGGCGTGCGACCTGCGCCAGGTGCGCGCCGACGATTTCGTCCCAGTGTATCAGCGCGCGGTAGGTGCGCAGTTGCCTGTCCAGCCCCAGCCGCTCCAGCAGGCGTTGCAGGGCACTGCCTGCCGATTGCGCCTCACGCACGGCGGCTCACCGTCCCGCTCTGGATTTCGAACAGCGCGGCGTCGCGCAGGGTTGCCTCGTCGAACGCGCTCAGGTCGGTGCAGGTGATGAAAGTCTGCGTGCGCGGGGTCAGGTACTCCACGAGGCTGCGCCGCCGCGCGGGGTCAAGGTCGGAGAAGACATCATCCAGCAGCACAATCGGCGGCTCGTTGCGGATGGATTCGACCAGCGCGACCTCCGAGAGGCGCAGGCTGAGGGCGCAGGTGCGCTGCTGCCCCTGCGAGGCAAACAGGCGCGCCTCGTAGCCCTGCACGAGGATCTGGAAATCGTCGCGGTGGGGTCCGTACAGCGTCGTCCCGCGGCGCAGTTCCTCGCCCGCCGACTGGTGCAGCGCGCTTAGCAGGGCATCCGCCCAGTCCTCCTCCTTTTCAGGCAGCGGTGTGCGCACGGGCAGCCCAGGCAGGTACTGGAGTTGCAGTCGCTCTACGCTCTGGGTGAGGGCGTGGTGGGTGGTCTCGGCGAGGGCGTTCAGCCGCTCCAGAAACTGTCGCCGCGCCTGAAACAGCCGCGCGCCGTACTTGACCACCTGCGCGTTCCATTCGGGCAGGCTCTCCAGCGTCGCCGTGCCTTCCAAGTAGGCGCGCAGTAGGTTGTTGCGCTGCTCCAGCGCGCGCTTGTAGTGCGCCAGCGAGTAGAGGTAGCGCTGGCTCAGCATGCTGATTTCGGTATCGAGGAAGCGTCGGCGGTCGGCAGGCTCGCCGCGCACAATCGTCAGGTCGCTTGCGGTGAAGCACACGACGCTTAGCCGTCCGACGAGTGCGCTCGGTCGCGCGACGGGCTGCTCGTTGAGGGTAATCGTGCGCTTGCCCTGCGCCTGCAGGCGCACTTGCAGGTCGTCGGTCAGCCCGTCCGATTCGTACTGGGCAGCGAGGCGCATCTCCTGCGCGCTCCACTGGATGAGGTCTACCTCGCGCACGGGGCGCAGCGGGCGGAACGCGCTGAGGTAGTAGATCGCCTCCAGCAGGTTCGTCTTGCCCTGTGCGTTCGCGCCCAGCAAGATGTTCACGCGCGGTGAAGGACTGATTTGCGCGTGCGCGTAGTTCCGAAAGCAGCTTAGGCGCAGGGCAACGAGTCGCATCGCATGGAGTATACCTACGCGGGCAGGAGGGGCGCGTCGTGCCTGCCACGACTGTTTCCGCGATAGTCGCGCCCAGTTGTCCGTCCGCAAAGGATAGTCTACCCGATTTTTGTCCTTCTGGGAAGGATAAATTGCAGTGCGATCGCTTACCTAACCGCGCCTCTGCCGAAGATGCTCGGCGACCACCTCAATAATCCGCTCGGCGCAGGCGCGCTTGCTCATCAGCGGCAACTCCTCGATGCGCCCGTCGGCATACAGCAGCGTCAGGTGGTTGGTGTCCACCTCGAAGCCGCTGCCAGGCTCCAGCACATTGTTGACGGCGATTAAGTCCAGGTTTTTGCTCGAAAGTTTCGCTTGCGCGTGCTGAAGCGCCTTATCGGTTTCGGCGGCGAAGCCCACGACGAAGCGGTCGCCCTTGCGGGCGGCGACGCTGGCGAGGATGTCAGGGTTCGGCACGAGGCGCAGCGTCCACGCTTCGCCCGTGCGCTTACGCTTGCGGGGCAGGGCGCGTTCGGGGCGGTAGTCAGCGACGGCAGCGGCGGCAATAAACACATCACAGGCGTCGAAGTGCGCCTGCACCGCCTCGTACATCTGCTGCGCCGTCTGCACGCGGATTACCGTCGCGCCTGCAGGCGGGGTCAGCGCGGTGGGTCCTGTAATCAGCGTGACGGTCGCGCCGTGCGCCAGTGCCGCTTCCGCCAGCGCGTAGCCCATCTTGCCGCTGGAACGGTTGCCCACAAAGCGCACGGGGTCTATCGGCTCGTGGGTCGGACCCGCCGTAATCAGCACATGCACGCCCTGCAAGTCGTTCGCGCGGCGCAGGTGCAGCGCCACCGCTTGCACAATCGTCGGCGTGTCGGCGAGTTTGCCCCAGCCCTCGTCGCCGCACGCCATAATCCCGTAGGCAGGCTCGATGAACACCACGCCGCGCTCGCGCAGGGTCGCCACGTGCGCTTGTGTGGCGGGATGGCTCCACATCGCGGGGTTCATCGCAGGGGCAATCAGGATGGGCGCGCGGGTCGCCAACGCCAGCGTGGTCAGCATGTCGTCCGCCAGCCCCAGCGCCAGCCGCGCCAGCGTGTGCGCTGTCGCAGGCGCAATCAGCACCAAGTCCGCCTCCTGCGCCAGTCGGATGTGCGCAATCTGCCCCGGCACAGGCTCGTCGAACACATCCACCACGACGGGGTTGCCCGTCAGCGCGGCGAAGGTGTCGGGGCTAATCAGGCGCGTTGCTGCGCGGGTCAGCACCGCCTGCACGGAGTGCCCTTCCCGCATCAACTCCCGCGCGATGTCGCATGCGCGGTACGCCGCGATGCTTCCCGTAACGCCCAGCAGAATCTTCGCCATCGGTTGCCTCGTCACCAAAGCGTCGGTTGCTCCGCGCCTGTTGCCTCCAGCGCGTCGGCAACCGCCTTGTATTTCGTCGCCACGAACAGCATCTCCTTGTTGCGCGTGTGGGAGACCTGCCCAACCTTCTCGCCGCGCGGGTTGTGGATGCCAATCAGCGCGCCCACATACCGTCGATAGGATCGCTCGAAGCAACGCACATAGCCCCATTCGCCCAGGATTGCCTCCAGCTCAGCGCGGGTGAGGTAGCCCTCGTTGTTGAAGGAGACCAGCAGGTGCTTCGCACGGATTTGGCTGACCAAGTGCGCCATCGCTGCGCGGGCTTGGGTACGCGCGTTGAAGGGGCTTTTGCGGTGCTTGACATCGACGCGCTTGCGGACGACGCCGTAGGTTTCGGGACAGTCCCACAGCACCAGCGTCTCCCACACATGGTAGTTCGCAAGGTACGAGTGCTGATTGTACGGCGGGTCTAAGTAGAACAGGTCTGCCTCCAGCGCGCCCGCGAGTTCCAGCGCGTCGGCGTGGTAGGCTTTGCCCATGCCGTGCAGCAGCGGCGGGTAGCGCAACTGGAGCGGGTTGTAGGCGCGCGGCGCCCATTCCTTGAGATACGCCATCTGCAGCCCTGTTGTGGAGTCCACCTTGTCGGCGGCGAGCATCAGGCTGGTCAGCAGGATGGCTTGCAGGGTCGGGTCGTCGTAGCGGGCAATCGCGTTGCGGATGGCTTCGATGCGTGCGCCGTTTTCGGGGCGGAAGTAGCGCGCCTCGTCGCAGTAGGTGCGCGTGAACCAGCCGTGTTCGGGCGGCAGGCGCATCAGCGCGTCCAGAATCGGCTGAATGCGTTCAGGCGGGTACTGGGCGCGGTCTGCCTCCACCAGCGCGCGGGCGAGCGTGTAGGCGTAGGCGGCGTAGTCGTTCGCATGCACGGAGTAGCCACGCGCTTTGAAGGCGTGTGCCACGCGCGCACTGCCCGAAAAGAGGTCTACCACCGTGCGGATAGGCGCGTAAGCGTGGATTGCCTCTGCTGTGCCAACAATCCAGCCCACCAAACTGCGCTTGGAGCCGAGGTACTTAATCATTCCGTATGTGTCGCCAGTTTCGGTAGGATTATACCCGTGAGGCTACGGCTGGGCGCGCTGCTCTTTTTCGGCTTGCTGGGCGCGTATCTGCTTGATGGCAGTCGCAGCGAAGCGGCAGAGTGAGGGATCGGATCTAAGGAGTCGCTCCAGATGGGGGATAGCCGACGGGTCGCCAATCTTGCCGAGGGCAACGCACGCCGCGTGGCGATAGGGTGAGTTCGTATGTGTGAGAAAGTCAATCAGTGCAGGCACGGCTTGCGGGTCGCCGATTTGCCCTAATGCCTCGCAGACAGCGAATGAGATGTCGGGATCCCACAACGCTTGAATCAGCGCGGGCACAGCGCTCGGGTCGCGAATCGCGCCCAACACCCGACAGACTTCCACGCGAAACAGCCAGTCTTCCTGTTGCAACGCTTCGATAAGTGCAGGCACGACGGGTGCGCCTAATTTGATCAGCGCCGTCTTTGCGGGGGTACGGGCATCGCTGCTGAGATTGTGTAGCGTCCGGATGAGCACGGGCACGGCTCGTAGGTCGCCTATCAGAGCCAGCGCGTGGCACGCCAACCTGCGCACAAACTCGGCGTGTTTTTCCCATTCGTCCAGCAGTTGTATCAGCGCGGGCACGGCGGGCGCGCCAATTGTGACCAGTGCGTCCTGCGCGGCTTGCCGAACCCAGTGGTAGTCGTCGTTCAGGGCGCGGACGAGCGCGGGCACAGCAATCGGATCGCCAATCGCGCCCAGCGCACGGCATGCTCCCTCGCGCACCCACCAGTCCTTGCTCTCTACAGCCTCCAGCAGCGCGGACACAACAGGCGCGCCGAACCGCGCCAGCGCGTTCCACGCTGCCTCGCGAACCTCTACCTCTTGGTCGCGCAACGCCTCAATAAGCACGGGCACAACTTGCAGGTCGCTGAGTTGCCCCAGTGCGGCGCACGCCGCGTAGCGAACTTCCTTGTCGTAGTCCCCCAACGCCTCGCGTAGCACAGGCATCGCGGGCAACCCCTGCGCCTGAAAAGCCTTCACCAGCCGAAACTTGAGCCTCCGATCGGTATGCAGTCGCGCGGGGAACTTCTCGTGCAGGTAGTGCGTGCAACCTGCCATCCGTGCGAAGACCGCACCGAGCAGTTCCTCGCAGGGGTTGTAGACGACCTCGTACGCGCTCCAGCCCGTGAAACGCAAGCCCACCCGATGCCGCTTCCCCTCCGCGCAGGGAACCATCACCTTGAGTTCCACGCCAAGCCCGTCGGTCGTCGCTTCAGGAGTGCGCGTATGCGTTTGACTCACCGTATTTTCAGGATACCCAATAACCAACCCGATTCGGGCTGACCTTAGCAGGTACAATACACCTGATGCCAGAATCGCGCCTGCTGACGATGAACACGCGCCTTGAGGAGCAGTTGTGGCACGACTTTCACCCGAATATGATTGTGTCGATCCACTCGTGGCTGATGCCGCGCCTGCTGCCCAAGTACGCCGCGCAGATCGAAGAGCGCGTGTATGTGGAGCATACGGAGCCTGTACCCGCACGGCAAGTTTTCCGACCCGATGTAGTGATTCATACGGAGACAGCAGGCGAGGGGCGAGCGCAAGCATCTCGCGCTGCCGTAGCAGAGCCAGCGATTCTGACCTTGCCAATGCCAACCGAGCAACGCGAGCGGTACATAGCCATCGTTTCCTTGCCAAGTCGCGAGCAGGTGACCGTGATTGAGCTGCTTTCGCCTGCGAATAAGCGTGCGGGCGCGGACGGCAGACGCGAATACCTGCGCAAGCGTGAGCAAATCCTGCAAAGTGCCGTGCATCTGGTGGAAATCGACTTGCTGCTGAAGGGCGAGCGCTTGCCGACGGTAGAGCCCCTGCCCGAAGCTGACTATTACGCCTTCGTGTCGCGCAGCGAGTACCGCCCCGCTGTGGAGGTCTACTACTGGCGGCGCAACGAGCGAATGCCGACGATTCCCATCCCGCTGCTGCGCGACGACGGCGAGGTTCTCTTAGACCTGCAGGCGGTCTACGAGGAGACTTATAAGCGAGCCAGGTATGATGTGCGGCTGAGCGATTCTGGGTAGCGCAACTACGGCCACGGGTACACGGGCGTATCCACGCCGTAGAGCAGGGCAAGCACCGCCCATACCGCCGCCGAGAAAAACTCGCCGAAAATCAGCCCCAGAAAGAACGGGCGCACCCGCCGATAGAGGGGCATCCCGCCATAGCGCAGCAGCGGTGCCTTAATCAGCCACGCGACCAGCATCGAGAACCACAGCACAATCACGCCCCAAGTCGCGCTCATCGCGAAACCCAACGGATGGAACGGAAAGCCTGGGAACACCGACCGCCCCCACGCCAGCAGCAGCGTCATCACGAACCCCAACGCGAAAAAGAGCGGGCGGAACGCAGGCACGGGCGTCTCGCCGCCCGATGGGGTCATAAACGGCGCGTTCTCACGGAAAAACTGCGTCGGCTGCCGCTCGTACACATACCCGTACAGGTTCAATGCGCCGTAGGTGTAGGGCAGCCACAACTGGAAGACGAACGCGACGGCAATCGCCGCAAGGATGCCCACCACCAGCGTGCCCAGCAGCGTGCGCTTGGCAAGGCGCGTCTCGTCGCTGAGCTTCTGCGCGTCCAGAAAGCCCGTTATCGGGATGCCGCGCAGATCGCGGAACAGCACGGCATCCTTGAGCGCCATCGCCGTCAGGTTGCGTGGCGACAGCAGCGAATACTTCTCCATCGTGATGACATCCATCGGTGTGAAGCACCCTTCGGTAATCAGTAGTCCGCCCTCTGCGGTGCAGCGCGCCATCACCAACCCTTGCACCATCAGGTATATCGCGAACACCAACGCAGCGACCCACCAGTCCATGCCCGCCCACTGCGCCCACAGCAGAATCACCACGAACGCGCCAATCAGCCCCCAGAACGCCCAGCGGTAGGACATCAACTCGCTGCCAGGCGGCGGGGGCGGCGCGTCGCCCTTGACCACCTGCCAGATGTAGCGCAGATGATGCCGCGCCGAATACAGCACATACGCCGCCACCGCGAAAAACGCGCCCGAACCGAGCCACTTCACGAACCCCGCCGCCGCTGCGTGCTTCGCCTGTGTCTCAAAGCCGTAGGTCAGCCCCAGAAACTCAAAGCCCTTGCTCAGCAGATAGAAAAACCAGAAACTGAACAGCAACTCGGTCGGGATAAGGAAGAAGAACCCCACCGCCGCGAACGACAGATAGAGCGAGAACATCGTCATCTGGTCATATGGCGGTGCGCTGAAGTAGTCCTTGAGGGGGTACACAAGCGTGATTTCGGGGATGGTGGGGATGTTGCGGTGCAGCCCGTTCAGCGTGAAGACGACGATTGGCACGAGCGCGCCGAGCCAAAACGCGCGGTTCCCGAAAAACTCGCCCCCGCGCATCAGCTCCAGCGGCAGCTGCACCAGCGGGAACGAAAGCCGCTCGTTCTCCACCCACTGCTTGCGCAACAGCACGCTGATACACAAAAACGCCACAAACACCGCGCCGATGAGAATTAGCCAGCGCGCGGTCGAGGCGACCCACGCGCCCCACGGAATCGGCTCGCCGAACGCGATGCGCTGGTAGAACCACTTGACCAGCGGCTCAGGCTGTGGCTGACTGGGATCCCACGGGAACAGCGCAGGGTTCAGCAGGGGGAAGTAGAGCTGTTGCCAGTTGTTCGCCTCTGCGTAATAGCTAACGCCGACCTGAGCGGGCAGGAGTCGCTCCATCACGCCGCGCGAGGCAATCATCGCGCTGAAGAGCATCATCACGAACACCACGACGAGTTCGGGCGTGCGCAGCGCAGCGTGCGGGCGCGCCCACGCAACCACGCGATTCGCCAGCGCCACCACGAAAAACAGCGCAACGACCGCTGGGGGCAGCTGCATCATCCCGATTTGGATGGTCTGCGACACCAGCTCGGCGGCGGCGACAATTATGGAGGTCGCCGCGCTGCCCAGAAGTCCCAGCAGTAGGGTGCGTCCGAACCGCACGGGCGCGTGCGGGCGCGACTCCCGAATCGGCGGCTCCTGCAGAAGCGTCATCGGGAGCGGGAGATTCGCCGCTCACGATGGATTTCCTGCAAAACCACAGGTTGGCGAGGTTTTAGGGCAACGCAGGCGGGAACCGCGTCGCGTCGGGTTGGTTCCAAGTGTTGCCTTTGCCCGTCATGTCCCACAGCAGGTCTACAGGCGGGATGCCGAACCGCTTGAGTCGCTCGTCGGGGTCTTTGCCGTTGTCGCGCAGGGTGTTGTTGTAGATGCGGTTGCCGTCGGGGCTGGGGTCTACATCCAGCGGCGTTGGCGCGGGGAATATCTGGCGCAGCCCAATCGTCATAATCCCGAAAGTGCCGTTGCCGACGATTTCGTTCTCGTACACTTCGGTGTTGTCCGCCGCCAGCAGCATGATGCCCGTGCCCTTCAGCACATTGCTCACAATCGCTTCGGGGTCGGCGAAGTTCGGCGTGTTGTTGTTGATGACGCGGTTGCGCCGCACGATGCACCCGTCCTGCACTTTGGACGGGTTGAACGGCAGCAGGAAGACCAGAATGCCGCCCGTGTTGTTGTGGACATAGTTGTCTTCCACGATGGCGTTGACGCTGTTCTCGATCTCGATGCCCGTGACATTCTGGAAGGCTTCGTTGCGGCGCACGACGATGTTGCGCGACTGCCCGACATAGATGCCTGCGTCGCGTGTGTCCGACACCTTGCAGTCTTCCACCAGCACGCCGTCGCACTCGATGGGGTAGACGCCGTACAGCCCTGTGTTGTGCAGGATGAGGTTGCGGTAGACGACATTCCGCGCTTTATGCACCACGACGCCGTTGCCCTGATAGTTGCGGATTTCGAGGTTCATCACCTTGAAGTCGTTGCCCAGCCCAGAGATGGCGTCGGGCAGGAGGTTGCGCCCGTCCAGCACGGGTCGCTTGCCGTTGCGGATGACGCCCTCGATGGTCACGCCGTGATGGATGACCAGCACATTCTCGTGGTAGGTACCAGGGTAGATACGCACGACGCCGTTGCGCCCCGCTTTGTCGACGGCTTCCTGGATGCTCTCGCCAGGGCGCACCTCCACGACGCGGGCGGGGGATTTCGCGCCAGCCTGCTGAGTGCGTTTGCCTGCCTCCTGCAGGTTCCGTCCGCTCACGCGATAGGCGTCAAGCCGCGCGCCCGCTCGGTTCCCCCTGCGAGCAGGGGGAACCGAAGTTATGACGGAGGCGGACGATGAAACTTCGCGCTCCGCGCGGCGCTGCAGCTGTCGGATACGGCGCAGTTCGGGGCTGTTGAGATTCAGGCGGGTGGGTTGACGGGGCACTTGTGGCTGCACGACAGGCAGCCCCGACGGCACGCGCTGGGGAATCTGGGGCAGCGCGGATTCGTCGGTCAGCGCAAGCAGGAACGCGATCAGGTCTGCCTTTTCCTGCGGGGTGAGGTTGAACTTGCGGATTTTGTCGTCCTGCAGGGGCACATCCAATCCCACCCCGCGCCCGCCACCGCCCGCGTAGAAGTCCAGCACCTCCTCCAGCGTCTCGAACGCGCCGTTGTGCATGTAGGGCGCGGTGAGGGCGATATTGCGCAGGGTGGGGATTTTGAACGCGCCGTTGGGACCGCCGCCGCGCCCGCGTTCCGCCTCTGGCTTGGCGACGTCGGCGGGTCCGTCTTTCGGGTCAGGCACGCCAATCACTTTGAAGTTGCGGTCGGCAAACACGGGGATGCCGTGGCACTCGTTGCAGCGCGTCTTGGGCGAGAGGAACAGTTTCAGCCCGCGCTTCTCTTGGGGGCTCAGCGCGCTGCCGTCGCCCGCTGCGTAGCGGTCGAAGCGCGAGTTGAAACTGACCAGCGTGCGCTGGAACGCCGCAATCGCGTAGGTGATATTCTTAAAGGTAATTGCCTCGCCGTCCTTGCCGCCGAAGGCTTTATCGAAGAGGGCGCGGTACTCGGGGATGGCTTTCAGTTCGCGCACGAGCTCGGCGGGGTCGGCGTTCACCTCTTCGGGCGTGGTGATGACCATGCGCGCCTGCTCTTCGAGGTGCGCCGCGCGTCCGTCCCAGAACTGGCGGTGGTTGTAGACGGTGTTCCACAGGCTGGGCGCGCCCCGTGTGAGTTCGATTCCGCCTGTGCGCTCGCGCCCTGCGCCTTTGCCCCCGCGTCCGCGCGAACGCGGCAGCCCGTCCGAAAAGCCCAAGTGCGGATGGTGGCAGTGTGCGCACGAGAGCGTGTTGTCATCCGACAGAATGGGGTCGAAAAACAGCAGCTTGCCCAGTTCCACCTTTTCGGGAGTTGTGAGGTTGTCGGCGGGTTGCACGATTTCGGTCGGGAAGGCTTTCTGCAGTCCCGTGTCGGGGTTGTTGGGGTCGTGGGGCGGGGGATTGGGAACCAGCGCGCCGTTGTCGAGGCGCATGCCCACAAATCGCCCCTCCGAAATCGATGCGCTCACCAGCAGCAGCGGCAGCAACGCCGTCGTTAGTCCGAACATCCAGCGCGATTGAATCATCGTTGACGCCTCCGCGCGTAATTTTCGACTGGGCGGTAGAAAATCCTGCCCATCGCACGCGGATCAGCGACTATTTGTTATGAGGGGCGAGTTGTACGGCGTTCGAGGAACGCTCAGGACGCGCTTTTGACCTTTTTGGTGGGGGCGGGCACATCTTCGGGTTGCGCCTGCGCTGCCATAATATTCTCTCGCTGGATGGCGTCGTAGATTTCGCGGCGATGGACGGTCACGGTGCGGGGCGCTTTGATGCCGAGGCGCACCTGCTCGCCGCGCACCTCCAGCACGATGACCTCAATCTCATCGCCAATCATGATGCTCTGGTTGACCTTGCGCGTGAGTACTAACATCGAATCTGCCCTCCCTGGCGTGAACGATTAGCTCGCGGCTTCCACCGCTTGCATGCTGCGCCACATCTCCTGCAGTATCGGATGGCGCGTATGGTAGCGCTCGTCATCTAAAATCACCTGCCGTCCTATGCGCGACTCCGTGTTGATAACCAGCGGCGCAAGTAGGTTCGCCGTCATCGCATGCGGGTTGCCCGACGGGATGGTCACCGTCGTGAGCACCGCTTTCGGCGTCTCCTCGCGCAGCTGCAGCCGTTCCGCATCTGCATCCGACAGCACCACCTCGTAGTCCGCACAGAAGAACCACGGGTCAATCAGCAGCATCGCGAAGCTCGGCTCGTCCGCCGACTGCAGCCACCAGAACGGACCTTCGCTATCATGCCGTATGAGGACGAAACGACGATACTGACTAAGACCCACCAGCCCGTCCTCGAAGGTGATGATGTCGTCCGCGTCTATTCTAATTGTACCGAATCGCGTGGTTTCAAGTTCCATCGTTTACCCTCCGCGTAGGAAATCGAACAGGTTCACGCTCTGAATGCGCGTGAACACCTGCAGCGACGCCTGATATCGCAGCTCGGATTGTTTGAGTTGGCTAATCGCTTCGGCGAGGTCTATCTCCTCGATGGCAGCGAGGTTGCCTGTGAGTTGGTCGCGGCGGCTCAGGTGCAGCCGCTCGTAGTTGTCCAGCTCGCGCGTGCGCACGCCCACCTCGCCCCGATAGCGGTGGAACTCGCTCTGGAACTGTTCGATGTCGTTGAGGTCGACCATCGAGAGTTGCGCCGAGTTGCCGCTGAGGAGGTTGTTTTCGATGTCGTTGAGTTTGTTGTGCAGGTCGGCGATGCGCGCGCCCGAAAAGTTCATCGTGATGACGCGGTCAGCGGCGATGTTGACCAGCAGTGGGTTGCCGTCGCCGACATAGCTGGCGACGCCGCCTGTTACGGTAATCGGTTCGGTATGCACGGTCTGCCCGCTGAACAGGTAGCGTTCGCCGTCGGGGCGCTGGTTGCCGATTTGCAGCAGGCGTCGCTTGAGTTCGCGAATCTCCTGAATCAGCGCTTCGCGGGCGTTGGCGTCGTTGGTGTCGTTCGCGCCCTGCGTGACGATTTGGCGCGTGCGGTGTAAAATCTCACCGATGTCCGCAAACGCCTGTTCCGTCGCTTGCAAAAACATGCGCGCTTCGCGGATGTTGCGCCCGTACTGGTCAATCTGTTGAACCTGCTCACGCAGCGCGAGTGCGTGTACCGAGCCGACGGGGTCGTCGGACGGCTGCTCAATGCGCCTGCCTGTCGCCACGCGCTTTTGCCAAAGCGTCATCTGCCCGACGCTCTGCTCCGTCGCGCGTTCCATCCGACGAAACTGCCAGTAAGTGCTAATCCGCATCGCCTATCTACCCCTAACGCGGCGCGACAAACTGCAGCACATCCTGAATCAGCGAGTCGAAAGTGCTGATTACTTTCGCCGCCGCTTGGTAGCTGCGCTGAAACTTCACCAGATTCGCCGCCTCCTCGTCCAGCGACACACCCGACACCGATTCGCGAATCTGGTGCAGATGCTCCAGCGTTAATTGTTGCGATTCGGCGCGATTTCTGGAGACCCGTGCGTCGTTGCCGACCTGCCCGACGAGGTTGTTATAGTATTGGCTGAGGGTCATGCCGCCGAGTGCGCCTTGCGGCTGGTTGCGCAGGTTCACCAGCGCCATCGCGATGCCGTTGTTGCCGGGCGCGCCTGCGACGCCGCTGGCGGCGATTCGGCGCGGGTCGCTGATGTCGCTATGCAGCGCAATATCGGAAGCGTCCGTCCCGTCGAAAAACAGCCAGCCCGTGTTGCCGTCCAGGTCGAAGCCCGTCTGGTGCAGCGTGTTCACTTGGGTAATCAGCGTGTTGGTGAACAGGTTCAGGCGATTCTGGTAATCCTGCAGGTTGGCGGAGGCGTCCATCAGCCCGCGCAGTTGCCCGTTCTGAATGCGGATGTCGACGGGCGTGCTGTCGAGGTCGCGGTTCGGCACATCGATGCTGAGGGGCAGCGGGAACGACGCGCCGTCTTGCACCAGCGTGTGCCCGTCCACGAAGACCATCAGGCTGCCGTCGGTGTTGTAGTGGGCGCGTGCGCCGACCAGTTCGCTCAGGCGCGTCATCAGGCGGTCACGCTGGTCGAGCAGGTCGCTTGCTTCCGCGCCGCCCGAATGCGCCGCGCGGATTTGCTCGTTCAGGCGTCCGAGTTGCGTCGCGAGGTCGTTTGCCTCGCGTACGGTCTCGGTCATGCGCTGCTGGAGTTGGGTCTGCAGGGTGTTCCAGTTGTCATGCAGGCTGCGGATGGTTCCGACCAGCGCGCTGGCAGCCTGCAGCACGCTTTGGCGGGCGGCGAGGCTATCGGGGCGCGTGGCGAGTTCGTCGAAGGCGTTGAACAGCGCGTTGAGACGCGCGCCGATGCCCTGCTCGCCAGGCTCCATCAGCAAGCCCTCGATGTTCTGCAGTTGCTGGCGCAGGGTGTCCAGCCGTGCGAAGTCACCCGTGTTGGTGTTGATGCGCTGCTCCAGCATCATCTCGCGCACGCGCTGCACATGCTGCACGATCACGCCCGTGCCGATGCGGATGTTGGGGTTGAAGGCGTATTCGGGCGTGTTGGCGAAGTGGACGCGCCGTCGGCTGAAGCCTGGCGTGTTCACATTCGCGACATTGTGCCCCGTGACCTCCAGACCAATCTGGAAAGCTCGCATGGCGCGTGCGCCTAACTCGATGCCTTGAAAGCTGGGCATGCTACGCCTCCGTGTTCAGCAGCACATTTGTGCGGTTGGGCGCGGCGAGGGTGGGCGCGTAGTGGTCGGGTTCCGCCGCGCGGGTCAGAATCGCCATCATGCCGTGTGTGTAGTCCAGTTCGTCGCGGATGATGTCGTAGGCGGTCTGGGCGACGGCGTCGATGGCTTGTGCGGTCGCCATCGCCTGCTGCAGCAGGTCGGTCGGCAGGGCGTCGCGCTCTGGGATCTGGGCGACCGCTTGCCGCGCATGTTCCAGCCGCTCCAGTATCGGCGTCAGGCGGGCGTTCACTGCATCGATGCGCGGCGCGTCGCGGGCAACCAGCGCGTCGAGCCACTCCTGCAGCAGCGGCAGAGCGCGCTTGCCCTCGTACAGCCATTCGCGAAGCCAATCGGCGTAGGTTCTCATCGTGCTTCCCCCGTATTCGGCAAGTGTCGGCTCAGTTGCTCGTAGAGTTGCTCTGCCAGACCGAAACGCCCCTGTCGGCTTAAATGGTCGGCAAATTGAACATCGAACGTTTCGGTATAGTTGAGTGTTTTGCTCTGGGTGGGCACGGTGCGTTGCATCGCCCGCCAGAGTTGCAGCACAAACAGCGATTCGAACTCCTTGCAGGCGCGCAGGAGGGCGGGATTAGCAGCACTGCGCGTAGTTTTGGAGTGCGGAGGCGGAGCTTCCGCTTGCTGAAGCCTGTCGGAGTGCGGAAGCGGGGCTTCCGCACTCCAAAAGGGTAGCGTGCTGGTGAACGACTGGATCCTTGTCTCCATCACTGCACCTCGATTTCGGCATGCAGCGCGCCTGCCGCTTTGAGTGCCTGCAGAATCGCGATCAGGTCGCGCGGGCTGACTCCCAGCGCGTTGAGTGCCTTGACCAGCGATTCGACGGACGCGCCCTCGCGCAGGTAGACCATCCGCGCAGGCTCTTCGTTAGCGTCCACCTGCGTTTGGGGCACGACCTTCGTTTGTCCCTCGCTCAGCGGCGGCGGCTGCGACACTTCGAAGGTGGTTTGCACGCGCACGGTGATGCCCCCGTGTGCAATCGCGACGGGCGCGACGCGCACATCGCCGTTGACGACCACAGTGCCTGTGCGTTCGTTGACCACCACGCGCGCCGCAATATCGGGCAGCACGCTCAGTGTCTCCAGTTGCGCAATCAGCATCACGGGGTCGGTCGCATATTGGGCGTCCAGTGCAATCCGCACGGTGGAGGGGTCTACGGCGCGCGCGGTTAGGTTCGGGAACGCGCTGCGGATACTGCTGACCACGCGCGCGGCGGTGGTGAAGTCGGGCTTGTGGAGTTGGATGGTGAGGCTGTTGTCGCCCTGCAGGAAGTTAGCGGGCACTTCGCGTTCAATTAGGGCGCCGTTCGGGATGCGCCCGACGGTCGTGTGGTTGCGTTGCACGCGCGCGCCGCCCCCGCCGAAGTTGAACCCGCCGATAGATAGCGGTCCCTGCGCCACGGCGTAGACCTGCCCATCGGCACCCCGCAACGGCGTCTGCAGCAGCGTGCCTCCCTGCAGCGAGCGCGCGTCGCCGATGCTGGAGACCACCACATCGATGGTGTTGCCCGCCCGCGCAAACGGAGGCAACTCGGCGGTCACCATCACCGCCGCGACATTTTTGACCTTCAGCGCGTTCGGCGGGACAGTAATCCCAAAGCGTTCCAGCATATTCGCGACCGACTGCACGGTAAACAGCGCGCCGTTGCTGTCGCCTGTGCCTTCCAACCCGACCACGATGCCGTAGCCCACCAGCTGGTTAGTGCGCACGCCGCGGATTTGCGCGATGTCCTTCAGGCGCACGGTCGGCGCAGCGGGCTGCTGCGCGGGTAGTAAGGCAGGGAACACCAGCGCAAGCCCTACCGCCAGACTAAAGTTCACTAACCTGTGCGAGGTTGAAGACCCCCTCCTTGAGGTTCCCCCTGCAAGCAGGTGGAACCGCGTGGGTGGGCAGCTCGGTTTCCCTCGCGAAGCGGGGAAAACCCCGCCAAAAGCACGAATAAAGGACAACCCCCTCCTTGAGGTTCCCCCTGCGGGCAGGGGGAACCGAGTCTGAGCGGTTCCCCTCGCGAAGCGGGGGGAACCTGCAGGAGGAGGGGGGCAACTCATGAGCTCTGAATACGCCATCGGAACAGTGTCTCGCATACCGTCTCCCCACTAAAAAATAATCTTGAACAACCGCGTCAGAATCCCCTCGCGTTGGCGCGAGCCGACGATGCCCTTGCCCTCGAAGTAGATCTCGGCGTTGGCAATCGCGGTGGAGGGCACGGTGTTGTCGGCGCGGATGTCGCGGATGCGCACCAGCCCGCTGAACACCAGCGTCTGGGTCTCCTCGTTAATCTTCAGCGTGCGCTTGCCCTCGATGCGCAGCACGCCGTTCGGGAAGGTCTCTACCACCTGAACGGTGATGCGCGTCTGCAGCGTGCCTGCGCGGGCGGTGTTGCCCTGCGCGTTCGACTCGGTTCTGCCCGACGCGCCCAGCTCGGGCCAGAGGAAGTTCAGCAAGGGTCCGACGCCCGCCGTTGTGGACGCCGACTCGGACTTCTGGACGGCGGTATTGGCGCGTGCAGAGGCGGTCGTGTTCTCGACGACTACGATGGTCACCAAGTCGCCGACGCGCCGCGCTTTGAAATCGTCGTACAGGCTGCCCGCGCGGTCGTCCCACAGCGAGCCTGTTGCAGGGGGCACATCCGACACGACAGGATTAGGAGTGTCCTGCGGCGTTGACAATACCAGATATCCCGTTAGATACAGTGTCCAAATCGCGATACTCATAGCCTCACCTCCAGTATGCCCGTGTCCACAATCTGGGCGCGGAGTGTCTTCTGCGTTTCGGGGATGTAGACGGGGATGGTCTCATCGAGGGCGCCTGTGGCGCGGGCGACGCCTTTGACTTCCAGCACCACGCCATCAGCGACGACGCGCACTTGGACACTCTCGCCCGAGCGCACGGCGATTTGGCGCGCCTTGGCGGGCGCCTTGAAGCGCAGCAGGTAGCGGGCGCGGGGCTGGTTCTCCACTAATGCGACCACCTCCAGCGTCGCCGACTGGGACGCCACGCGCGGCTCGCCCTCCAGCCGAAAGCTCACCGCTCCGCTGGGGATGGAGGGGGGCGCGGGCGGGTTCTCCAGCGTCCATTCGCTTGCCGCCTCGCCCAGCACTGCCCGTAGCTGCTCGCGGGCGAACTGTTCCAGTTGCGTCGTATCCAGCGACTGCGCCCCGCGCGTGATGCGCACTGTGTGCGGCATCTCCAGTTGGGTGGCGCTGAGGTCTATCCCGTGCTGGCGCAGGCGCGTGATGAGTTGCTGGCGCGTGAACAGACGCGACTGTCCAGCCAACGGCGACGCACCCAGCTCAATCTGTCGAAGCGTTTGACAGAGCGTCTCGTCACCCTCCACAAGGGCGATGTCGCCCAGTCGAAAGCGTGCGACGCCTACAGTCACTTCATCGGGAATGCGGATTGTGGCTTTGACAGCCTGTCTATCAGCGTTGACACTTGGCTTCGCACAGCTTGACAAGGCGTTGAATTGCGTGTCAAGGCATGCGTAGCCGCTGTGCAACGGCGTTAGACAGTCTGTCTGTGTATGTGGCTCCTCCGTAAGCCGCGCTGTGGCAATCCATAGCATGCCCAAAATCAGCACGGCGCACATCACCCCCCGATTATCGGCAGCGGAACCCGCATTTTTGAGAGTCCAGAATGCTGAACACGCTGCCGATAATGGCAACGACGGTGGAGTCGCACGGAGGCGCGGCTGATGAGAAGGGCATACCAGGAGGTGGGTCAGAATGATCAGCGGCAATGTGAGCGGAATCAACTTTGCAGGGTTAGCGACGGGGATTGACACCGAGTCGATCATCCAGAAGCTAACGGAGCTGCAGGCGCGCCCGATGCAGCGGCTCATGGCGCGCAAGTCGCAGCTCCAGAGCCGTATGAGCGCGTTCGACCAGTTTCGGGGGCTGGTCAATAGTCTGGCGTCTGCCGCAGGCGCGCTGTCGGTCAACAGCGCGTTCAACTCCGTGCGCGGCAGCTCCAGCGATACGCAAGTGGCGACCATAACTTCCTCGACCCAAGCGCTGCCGGGAACCTATGAGTTGAAGGTCAGTAAGTTGGCGCAGGCGCACAAGATTGTCAGCGGCGCGCACACCTCCGCCACCGCCGAGCTGGGCGTCAACGGGCAGTTTATGGTCAACGGGAAGATTATCACGCTCCAATCGACGGACACTTTACAGAGCGTCGCCCAGAAGATCAACGAGGCGGGCGCAGGGGTCACTGCCTCCCTGCTGAGCACGGACGGCGGCGTCTACCTCACGCTCACGGCGAACGAAACGGGCAAGAACAGCAAGATTCAGCTCACGGATGTGGACGGATGGCAGGTGCTTGCGCCGACGCTGAAACTCGTCTCATACGATGAGTTCGTCCGCAACCAGCAGAACAACGCCGCGCTCTCTGACCGATTCCGCGACGCGGGGCAGACGCTCGCGCAGGTGTTCGGGATGACGAACCCGCCCAGCGGGACCATTCAAATCAACGGGCACAATATCGCCATCGACTTCGCGACCGACACGCTCGCCTCGCTGGTGGGCAAAATCAACAACGCGGGCGCGGGCGTCACGGCGTCTATCGTCAGCGAGACGGAGAATGGCGCGACCTTCTACCGACTCAAAATCGACGGCGGGAGCAACCTGCCGACCTTCGTGGACGACAGGAACATCCTCAAGAACCTTGGCGTGCTGCAGAACGGCTACGAGAACGAACTGGTACAGGCGCAGGACGCCGAGTTCACCATCGATGGCTTCCAGTTCAAGCGCAGTCGCAATCAAGTGAACGATGCGATTCAGGGCGTGACGATTAATCTGCTCAGCGCGGACGCCAACAATCCCAAGACGGCGATTCTCACGCTCTCGCGCGACACAGAAGCCGCCAAAGGCGCGGTCAACAACTTTGTGAACGCCTTCAACAGTCTGGTGGATTTCCTCAAGCAGAACGCCTCTATCGATAAGAACACCCTGCAGGCGGGCGTGCTGTTTGGCGACACGACTGTCGGCTCGGTCATGGACGGCATCATCAACCGCACGATTAGCGCGGTGCCGAACCTGCAGGACAACCTGCGTGTGCTGGCGCAGGTGGGCGTGCAGCTGGGGCAGGACGGCAAGCTCAGCTTCGACGAGGGCAAGTTCACGCAGGCGTTGGCGCAGGATTTAGACGGCGTGATGCGCCTGTTCACGGCGTCGGGGCGAGCGACCGACCCGAACATCAGCTTCATCTCGTCGACCGACAAGACCAAAGCCTCGCCGCAGGCAGGCTACGAGGTGGTGATTACGCAAACGGCGACCCGCGCGGAGGCGATGGCGGGCGTCGCGCAAACCTCCGCCAGCACGACGACGGAGACGCTCACTTTCAGCGGCGCGCTCTTTGGCAGCGACCCTGTGAACCTCACGCTCGGCGCGGGCAACACGCTTCAGGACACCATCAACCAAATCAACAACGACCCGCGCCTGCGCAATCGGGTCGTCGCCAGCCAAGAGAACGGCAAGCTCGTCATTCGCGCGGTCAATCACGGCTCGGCAAGCAACTTCACGGTGGTCTCGAACCTCGCGGCGGCGTCCGACAACTCGGGGATTGGCACGACCGCCATCAACACGGAGGGGCTCGATGTGCAAGGCACTATCAACGGTGAGCCTGCCACAGGGCGCGGGCAGTTCCTCACGGGCAACAGCGACAACCCGAACACGGCGGGGCTGCAAATCCGCGTGACGGCAACCGCGCCGGGAACCTACGGCAAGGTTCACTTCACGCGCGGCGTCGCCGACCAAGTGCGCCTGTTCGCGCGGCAAGTGACCGACATCGTGAACGGCGACATCCAGAACGCCACGAACACCCTCCGCGACCAGATGAGCGCGATTGACCGCCAGATCGAGTCCATCCGCGAGGAGGTCAATCGTCGGCAACTGATGCTGCGCGAGCAGTTCGCGCGAATGGAACGCGCGATTAGCCAGATGCAGAGTCAAGGCGCGCGCCTGGCTGCGCTTACTGCAGGCATGCCGCGCATGGGTATTGGGATGTAATCGGAGGTCATTTATGTATGGCGGTGTGAACGGACACAATCGATACTTGGAGACGGCGGTGGAGACCGCCAGCCCCGCGCGGCTGATTGTGATGCTGTATGACGGGGCAATCCGATTCATCAACGAGGCTGCCTACGCGATGCAGCAGCGCGACTACGAGACCCAGAACGCGAAACTGCAACGCGCCCAGAAAATCCTCGCCGAACTCATCAGCAGCCTCGACTTCGACAAGGGCGGCGAAATCGCCGAGAACCTGTTCCGCCTGTATACCTACATGTATAACCAGCTGGTGGAGGCGAACATCAACGACGACACTGCGCGGCTGGAGCATGTTGTGGGACTGCTGTGCGAGATCCGCGAGGCGTGGGAAACGATTGCCGCCGAGTCGGAAGCGCAGGTCGCGCTCCCCGCAGCGAAGGTGAGTCTGCATGGCTAAATCGCTGGTAGAGACGCTACTGCACGACTTCTGGATGCTCAGCCTCTGCTTGGAGGACGCCCTCGAAGACGAGCGCTGGGACGAGGTCACAGGGCTGCTGCAGCGGCGCGAGGAGACGCTGCGCACTTTGGAGCGTCTGGAGCCAGACCCGAACTGGCTGCCGCTGCTGCGCCGCGCGTTGGACGCAGACGAGCGCTGCCAGAGCCTGCTGCGCCGCAAGCAGCGTGCGCTGCTGACCGAGTTGGAGCAGGAGGAGCGGCAACGCGCGTGCCAAGAGACCTACGAGCCGCCGCCCCCCGCAGACTGGAAGTTCGACGCGGAGGGGTAGGAGATCTCCGCTCACTCGCCACGCGCCTTCCGAATAAACTCCAAGATTTTCCCCTCCGCGCCGTGCGTCGTCGGCTCGTAATACGGCAGGCTCCAGTCGCCGTCGGGCAGGTACGCTTGCTCGACCCAGCCGCGCGGGTCGTCATGCGGGTACTGGTAGCCCACCGCGTAGCCCAGTTCGCGCATGCCCGAATGCGGCGCATTCCGCAGGTGCATCGGGATGGGGGTCAGCGGCTTCGTGCGGGCGTCCTCCAGCGCACGCTTGAGCGCGATATAGCTCGCGTTGCTCTTGGGCGAGCAGGCGAGGTAGGTCGTGAGGTGTCCCAGAATGATCTGCGCTTCGGGCATGCCGACGCGCTCGACAGCGTGTGCGCCCGCCGCGGCGAGGATGAGCGCAGTCGGGTTCGCGTTGCCGATGTCCTCGCTGGCGAGAATCAGCAGCCGCCGCACGATGAAGCGCGGGTCTTCGCCTGCCAGCAGCATCCGCGCGAGGTAGTGCAGCGCGGCGTCGGGGTCGCTCCCGCGCACCGACTTGATGTACGCCGAAATCGTGTCGTAGTGGTAGTCGCCCTGCTGGTCGTAGCGCAGCATCGGCTTCTGCAGCAGTTGCTCAACCACGGGCAGCGGGATGGTTCCGCCGTCGGGCGTCTGCAGCGCGGCGGTCTCCAGCAGGTTCAGCGCGAGTCGCGCGTCGCCGTTCGCGCAGCGCACGAGGTGTTCCAGAGCGTCGGGGGCAATCTGCAGGCGGCGTGCGCCCAGCCCGCGTTCGGCGTCGTGCAGCGCGCGTTCAATCAGCAGGCGCATCTCCGCCGCGCTCAGCGGCTGCAGGGTCAGCACCCGCGCCCGCGACAGCAGCGCGTTGCTGAGAATCAGGAACGGGTTCTCGGTCGTTGCGCCGACCAGCGTGAAAGTGCCGTCTTCCAAGTAGCCCAGCAGCGCGTCCTGCTGCGTGCGCGTGAAGTGGTGGATCTCGTCCAGCAGGAGGAGGGTGGGCTGCCCTGTGGTTTTGAGGCGTTGGCGGGCGCGTTCGGCAGCCTTGCGGATGTCGGCGACGCCCGCCGTGACCGCGCTGTGCGCCTCTACGCTCGCGTTGGTGTAGTGCGCAATCAGGTACGCGAGGCTGGTCTTGCCACAGCCTGGCGGCGCCCAGAGGATGACCGACCCCAGCGCGCCCTGCTCGATTGCGCGGCGGATGGGCATCCCCTCGCCGAGCAGGTGCGCCTGCCCGACGAACTCGTCCAGCGTGCGCGGGCGCATGCGCGTCGCCAACGGCAACGGCGGGGTCTTCTCGGTCATTCCGAACAACTCGGATTGCATCCCATACGATAGGATACCCGCACTCAGTTGGGTATAAATTGTGATGGAGGCAGGTATGTACCTCTCGTGGAGGGAGATAGCGATTGTTGCGGGCGCGCTCGCGCTGATTCTGCTCGTGATTGTAGTGAGCGCGATCGTACAGCAAGTTAATCTGCGTAGGCGAGGCAACTCCGGAGGTGGATCCGACGCGGATGGGGGTGCTTATAACGCTCCCAAGAAGGACGCCGAGGGGTCGGGAGGCGACGCGGGCGGCGGTGGGGGTGATTAGTGTCTGTCCCCCTCTCCCGCGAGGCGGGCGCGGAGGATTATGGGGTACTGCGGCGAAGCTTCCGCCCATGCTGAAGCTAACGCTTCAGCACTCCAAACAAGTCAGCGCGCGGCTCCCCTCTCCCACAGCGTGGGAGAGGGGCTGGGGGTGAGGGCGAAAAGTAGGGGCACGGCATGCCGTGCCTCATCAGTGAGGGGTAATAAGTGCCTGTGCGTTGGTTTTTCAACACGCCACCCTCCTAACCTCCCCCGTGGACGGGGGAGGAGCCGCGGCTCCCTCCCCGCCCGCGGGGAGGGTTGGGGTGGGGGCTATGTTTGAGTCTCACTGCAAAGACACTTACCAACTTCGCAAGCAGAGTTTGTATTTGCCCCCCTCCTACCCTCCCCCGTACACGGGGGAGGAACTCCCTCCCCGCGTGCGGGGAGGGTTGGGGTGGGGGCGCATTATAACTTCTACGCTGGACACTTTTTCGCAAACTCTGGTTGTCGAATCGCGATTATAAGGTATACTCTGTGCGATTGCAAGGGACACAGCAGCAATGCGCACAGCGGTACACGCGGGCAACCGAACGCTCTCGAACGCGAAGGCTGCCAAACAGGACGAGTTCTACACCCAGTACGACGACATCCAGAAAGAGGTCGAGGCGTATCTGGAGTACGACCCCGACACTTTTCGCGGCAAGGTGGTCTACTGCAACTGCGACGACCCCTACGAGAGCAACTTCTTCAAGTATTTCGCCGCCAACTTCAACAGGCTCGGTCTCAAACGGCTCATCACGACCAGCTATGACGGCTCGCCGATTGCGGGGCAGGGCGTGCTGTTCCCCGAATACGACGCCGATAACGGCAACCGCCCGCGCCCCAAAGCGCTCGCCGTCGTCATCGACCGCGTGCAGGACGAAGACGGCGACGGCGCCGTGAGCATCGCCGATGTGGAGGTCTTCCTCAAAACCAACAACGCCGCGCGGATACCGCTCAAGGGCAACGCCACCTACCCCGGCGGCGACTTCCGTAGCCCAGAGTGCATCGAGTTCCTGAAACAGGCGGACATCGTCGTCACCAACCCGCCCTTCTCCCTCTTCCGCGAGTATGTCGCCCAGCTCATCGAACACGGCAAAAAGTTCCTCATCATCGGCAACCAAAACGCCATCACCTACAAAGAGATTTTCCCACTCATCAAGGAGAACAAGATATGGCTGGGCGTCACTATCCATAGTGGCGATCGCGAGTTCCGTGTTCCAGATTATTATCCGCTCAATGCGGCGGGCTGGCGTATCGATGAAAATGGCGTTAAAACATTCGTGTCAAGGGCGTTCGCTGGTTCACCAACCTTGACCATGGGCGTCGCCATCAGGAGCTGCGGTTGATGACGATGGCGGATAACCTGCGCTACAACAAGAAGCTGCGCTGCACGATGGCGTACCAGCGGTACGACAACTACGACGCCATCGAAGTGCCCTTCACCGAGGCGATCCCCAGCGACTACGACGGCGCGATGGGCGTCCCCGTGACCTTCCTTGACAAATATAACCCTGAGCAGTTTGAGATTGTTGGAATTGACAGACCCTTGGTTTTTGAATTGACTGGAAAAGTCAGTCGTTTTCGGATACAGGGTAAGGAAATGTACGCCCGCGTTGTCATCCGCCATCGTCGCAAGCCTGCGCAGGAGGGGACGCCATGAAGACCACGCTGCGCACGGACATCACGGTCGCCGACATCTGCGACGGGTTCGTGTATAACGAGCTGGAGGGCAAGGGTCTGTTCGGGCTGGGCGGGCGGCTGGTCATCCAGCCCGAGTACCAGCGCAACTTCTTCTATCATCAAGATCAGGGCGGCAAGCGCGAGCGGGCGGTCATCCACTCGCTGCTGCGGGGGTATCCGATTGGGCTGCTCTACTTCAACAAAGTGGGGGAGGAGCGCTACGAGGTGCTGGACGGGCAGCAGCGCATCACGAGCATCGGGCGGTTCGTCACCAACAAGTTCGCTATCATGGTGGACGGCAACCCAAAGATTTTCGACAGCCTGCCCGCCGACCAGAAGGCGCGCATTCTGGACACGAAGCTCCTCATATACATCTGCGAGGGCGCAGAGAGCGAGATCAAGGAGTGGTTCCAGACCATCAACATCGCGGGCGTGCCGCTGAATGACCAAGAGCTGCTGAACGCCATCTATTCGGGGCCGTTCGTGACGCTGGCGCGGGCGGAGTTCAGCAACAGCCAGAACGCGAACCTTCACAAGTGGCGGGCGTACATCAAGGGCAACGCGAACCGACAGGACTTCCTGGCGTGCGCGCTGGACTGGGTGAGCAAGGGCAACATCAGCGACTACATGAGCAAGCATCGGTACGACGACAACATCGACGAGCTGAAGAGCTACTTCAACAGCGTGATTGATTGGGTCGCCACGGTGTTCCGTGAGGTATACCCCGAGATGCAGGGCGTGGAATGGGGCAGGCTCTACGAGCAGTATCACCGCACGCCGTACAATCCCGACGAGGTTTCCCAGAAGGTGAAGCAGCTTCGCGAGGACCCGTATGTGCGCAACAGGCGCGGCATCTTCGAGTATGTGCTGGGCGGTTGCCAAGACCATCGGCTGCTGGATGTGCGGGTTTTTGACGAGGCGGTCAAATGGGCGGTCCACGCGGCGCAGACCGCGGCGGCGAAGGCGGCGGGCGTCTCGAACTGCCCGCTCTGCGCGGTGGGGCACGGCGCGAACCGCAGCAGAATCTACTGGTACGAGGAGATGGAGGCAGACCATGTCACGGCGTGGATTAACGGGGGCGCAAGCACCGCCGACAACTGCCAGATGCTGTGCAAGACGCACAACCGCGCCAAAGGAAATCGATGAAGTTCATTAGGTACAATAGGCACGCGCGCTTATAATTGCGCGGGAGGCGATTACGATGAAAAGGCGACTATGCACTTGGGGCAGCATGACGGCGTTGATGGGCGCGTTCTGTGTCGCGCCGTGCTTTGCGCAGAGTTTGACCTGGCTGGGGACGCTGGACTACCGCTTCAGCATCGCGACCGATGTGTCGGACGATGGCTCGGTTGTGGTGGGGATCGCTTACACGCCGAACTTCTATTTTCGCGCGTTCTATTGGCCAACGGTCGGATGGAGCCGATAGCGCCGCGCTGGTTGGGCTGGAGTCAGGCGTTTGGCGTTTCGGGCGACGGGAGTGTCGTGGTCGGCGATATGATGGACTCGGTGGGCTACATGGCTGCCTTCCGCTGGACGCCGAGCGCGGGGGTAGAGTTTCTCGGCGCGCTTGGGGGCGTGAGTGGCGCGCAAGCGCGGCGTCCTACGATGGCTCCACGATTGTCGGCTGGGCGGAGGCTCGTAATGAGGATCGGTTTGCGTTCCGTTGGCGTCAGGGGCAGGGGCTGCAAACGCTGGGCACGCCGAATGTGAGTGTGGCGACGGGCGTCTCCGCGGACGGCAATGTCGTGATTGGGTATGTCAATCAGGGGGGCACGGTGCGCGCCTTTTACTGGACGGAATCGACGGGCGCCCAGATGATGATGGGCTTCGGGGGTGCGAACATCGCGGCGAACGATATTAGCCCCGACGGGCGCGTTGTCGTCGGGTACGCGGATTATCCCGACTATAGGCGCCACGCCTGCCGCTGGCTTGATCCGAACCAGCCGCCGCAGGACATTCACACGATGAGCAACAGCACGCTCAGTATCGCATGGGATGTGAGCGCGAGCGGGGATATCGTAGTGGGGCAATACCATCCTACGGGGGGCACGGTTTCGCTGGCGTTCCGCTGGACGCCGCAGCGTGGGATGGAAGACCTGAACACGGTGTACGCGGATCTGTTGCCCATCGGTTCGGTGCTATTCCATGCGTTGGCGATGTCGCCCGATGGACGCTTCATCGTCGGGTCGGGCATCAACGGGTTGACCGGCAGGCGCGAGGTGTTCCTGCTGGATAGCGGGTTCCCTGCCGCGCGCACAGCGGCGATGTCGACGAAAACGGCTGTGTGGACGACGCCGACCTGCTGGCAGTGCTGTTCGCCTTCGGGCAGGGGTGTTAGCGGGCGATCCATCCCTGCAGCGAGCGTATTAGTCTTTGGGGGACGCTTATGGAGACGAAGTGGCTTGTTGCGGGAGTGGTGCTGCTGCTGGGCGTGCTGGTGGTGGTCGTGATTGCGCTGAGTTCGGCGTCGTCGCCAAGCCGCCGTCGGCAAGAGGCGTTCGACGGCGACTGTGTCGTTGACGGCGTTGGCGCGTTCCGAGACAGCCGCAAAGACCCTGAGTCAGAGTCGGACGCCAGTGGGGTTGGCGCAGGGAAGGGCGGGTTCGACGGCGGCGACGCGGGCGAAGCGGGCGGCGCAGACGACGGCGGCGATGGCGGCGGGGGTGGTGGAGGTGGTGAGGGCGATTAGCAGCGGGAAATCCTCTCGCCCTGCGCCAGCAGCGTGTCAACCGCGGCGATGACCTGCTCGACGCTAACGCCCCGCACGCAAGCGAGGTCCTTGAGGATGCAGGCGTGTTGCGTGCAGCCCTCGCAGTAATAGGGCGGGCTAACGGGGACAGTGGGCGTTTGCCACGCATACCAGTTTTCTGGGGGGTAGTCGCGCCGAAAGTGGAGGCTGATGCACGGCGTCCCGACGGCAGCCGCGAGGTGAACCACGCCCGTGTCCACGCTGACCAGCAACGCGGCGCGGCGTAGGATCTCCGCCATATCCAGAATGCTGGTCTGTCCCACGAGGTTCACGGCAGCCTGCCCAAAGAGGGCGGCAGGGTCGCTCTCGGCGGGCGCGTCGTCCGCGCTCCCTGTGAACACAGGCGTGTAGGCGTATCGCTGCAGTAAATATTCACCGACGGCGGCGAACCGCTCCACTGCCCAGCGCGGTTGGACGCCGCCCGTGCTGAGGTGCAGCACGGCGTAGCGGGGGTGAGACGCGAGGGTGTCGGGCAGGTTGCCGCGCGTGGCAGGCGCATAGTGCAGCGGGTATCGGGGCAACGGGCGTCCCAGCCATGTTTCTGCAACGGCGAGGTTCTTCTCCACTTGGTGGGCGCAGGGGTTCAACGCCGCGACATGCGTCAGCAGGCGCGCCACGCGCGGTCGGCGAACCACTGCCCCGACGCGCGCCTTGACCCCCGCAAGGCGCGCTATCTGCGCATACCGACGGGTGTCGGGACGCAGAATCAGCACAGCTTCGGGACGCTGTCGGCGCAAAGTAGACGCCAGCCGCCAGCACGCACTAAGACGCGGGCGGTACGGCACGCCGCGCACAGCATCCAGCCACGGCGACGCTTCAATCACCGACCGCCACCTGTGCCCGACCCATGCCGCGACCTTGAACTCCGGAAGCGTCTCCTTAATCGCCTGAAACACGGGCGTTGCCAGCAGCGTTTCGCCTAACTTATCGTCGGGGCGGATGACAACAATCCATCGCTCGGCTCGGTTCATGCTACACACCAATAAGTTATGCGCCAGTGAGTTGGTTTCTCGATATGCCCACCACCTAACCTCCCCCGTCAACGGGGGGGAACTCCCTCCCCGCGTGCGGGGAGGGGTGGGGTGGGGGCGATGCCAAAATCTTTATGCATAGGCAGTTATCAACCCCAAATTCTACCCGACTGGGACACAGCCCGCGAAAAGTGGCAGGAGAATCGCGCCTTGCAGGGAACGAACACTGCGCCATGCTTCTCACCCTAACACTCGCCACAGGACCGATCGCCATGCAACCGACAAGCGACCGAGTATCGACCTACTTGCAGGATCTAAGCGTGCAGTATACGACGGCGCACGGGCTGCCCGACGCGCCTGTGCAGACGCTGGCAATCGCGGGCGAAGCGATATACGCGGGCACAGCGCAGGGCGTCTACCGCGCGTCGCTGCAGAAGCCCGACCGCTGGCAGAAGGTCGCCGAGCAGCCCGCAACGCATCTCATCCCCGACGGGGCGGGCGGCGTGGTGGGCATCGGCGGGCAGCGGCTGTTTCGTCTGGACGCGGGCGGGCAGACGCGCACCCTGTACGAAGGGGACGCCGAACTCATCGGGCTGCAAGCGGCGTCGCGCGGAGGCTACTGGACGCTGACCCGCGAGGCGCTGCTGCGCATCCACGACGGCAAGGTCGCCGAACGCCTACCCGCGCCCACCAACCGCCAGCTGCGTTGGTTCCACGAGGACACGCGCGCACGCCTCTACGCCCACGCCGAAGGCGAACTGGAACGCCGCTTCTACCGCTGGCAAGGGGGCGAGTGGCAACTCGTGCCCGTCAAGGACAATCGCGGGCGGTACTACGACGACCTCTGGCTGTGCGCCATCAGCGACGCCATCGGGCACTTGTGGATCGGCGCGCGGACAGGGCTGATCCTCAGCGACGGCGAAGGCTGGTACCTCTCGCGTGAGGTCTACAGCGAGACGCCCGCGCACCCCGTCGCCGAACTCATCCCGCCGTATGGGATGATTCGCTGCTTGGCGTTCGCGCCCAACGGCGACCTGTGGGCGGGCACACCCGAAGGCGCGTGTCGCCTGCGCGACGGCAGGTGGAGCTACTTCTGGGGCAGGCGGTGGCTGCCCGACAATCGCGTGCATGCCATCGCCGTAGACGCCCAGAACCGCGCATGGATTGCTACCGAGCGCGGCGTCGCCTGCATCGAATCGCGCCCGATGACCCTGCGCCAGAAAGCCGAACACTACGAGCGGCTAATCGCCCTGCGCCACAACCGCAACGGCTTCGTCACCAACTGCGACTGGGACGACCCCAACGACCCCGACAGCTGGAAAATCGAAGCGAGCGACAACGACGGGCTGTGGACGGCGCTCTACTGCGCCGCGCAGGTGTTCCAGTACGCCGCCACGAAAGACCCCGCCGCCCGCGAACGCGCCCGAAAATCCATGCACGCGCTGCTGGAGCTGGAACGGCTCACGGGCATCCCAGGCTTCCCCGCGCGGAGCATCGTGCGCAAAGATGAGACCCGCTACTACCGCTCCACAGGCGAGTGGCACGAGTCGCCCGTGGACCCCAACTACACATGGAAAGGCGACACCAGCTCCGACGAGCTGGACGGGCACTACTTTATCTGGGCGGTCTACTACGACCTGTGCGCCGACGACGCCGAAAAAGAGCGCATTCGCGGCACGGTGCGACGGGTGACCGACCACCTGATGCAGAACAACTGGCGGCTGATTGACAAGGACGGCAAGCCGACGCGCTGGGCGATCTTCAACCCCGAAGCCATCAACGACGACCCCATCTGGGAAGAGGAGCGCGGATTGAACGCCCTGTCGATCCTGTCGCACCTGAAGGTCGCCCACCACATCACGGGCGACGCCAAGTACCAGCAGGCGTATGAGCAGCTCATCCAGAAGCACCACTACCTGCTGAACGCCGTCACGCAGAAGATGCTCCCGCCCTATGACATCAACCACTCGGATGACCAGCTGGCGTTTCTGTGCTACTACCCGCTGCTGCTGTACGAGACGAACCCAGAGTATCGACGGTTGTGGCTGATGAGTCTGGAGCGCAGTTGGCAGATTGAGCGACCTGAGCGCAGCCCACTGTTCAACTTCATCTACGGCGCGCTGACGGGCAAGCCGTGCGATGTGGAGGCGGCAGTACAGACGCTTCAGGAATGGCCGTGGGACTTGCGCAACTGGGCGTGTCGCAACAGTCATCGGCTGGACATCGTGTTAGACACTCGCAAGGGGCTGCGCGAGCCGCAGTCGGTGCATATTGTGCCCTACAGCGAGCGCGAGGTGATGCGCTGGAACGGCAACCCGTATCGGCTGGACGGGGGCGACCCGCTCGGCAGGCGCGAGGACGACGGCACGGCGTTCCTGCTCCCCTACTGGATGGGCAGGTACCATCGGCTGATTGAGGAGTAGACAGACGCCGTTCAATAGCTAAGTGCCTCTGCGTTGGTTTTTCAACATGCCCCCCTCCCAACCTCCCCCGTGGACGGGGGAGGAGTCGCGGCTCCCTCCCCGCCCGCGGGGAGGGTTGGGGTGGGGGCTATGTTTAAGTCTCACTGCAAAGACACTTATTGATCGGCGTCCGATGGCTATTGATCGGCGTTCAACAGCGATTAGACACCCTGCGGCAGGATTCCCCACTCGCGCAGGATGTTGAGCAGAGGCTGCTGTCGCCAAATCCACTCCACGCGCAGCCAGAAGCCTGGCAGTTCACGGCTGTGGTAGACGCCTTCGCTGCCTGCGTAGGCGACGCGGTACGCCCCCGTGTCGTCCAGTTGCCAGAACTCGGCGTACTCGCGTTCGGGGTCGATAATCCAATACTCGGGCACGCCTGCGGCTTCGTACTCGATGAACTTTTCTCGGAGGTCTTCCGTCAGAAGCGGGTCGATGACCTCCACAATCAGGTTAGGCGCGCCCTCACAATAGTACTCCTTGAGTTGCGCCTGCCTGTCGTTCAGTACCACAACAAGATCAGGCTCGCGCGAGACTTTTTTGCCGTCGGGCAGTGAAAGGAACACCTGCAGTGGCGGATGGAACACATCACCTAATCTGTAATGTCCGACCCACATCGCCAGTAGGAAGAGGATGTCTCCGCTGACACTCTGATGCTCTACAGACGCTGGAGGTTTCAGAACGACTGTGCCATCGACCCACTCGGCGTGGCTTTCGTCGTCGAGCATCTCCAGAAACTCTTCGAAGCTGACGGTCTGCTTCGGCGTGGTCGCTTTAGTAGTCGGTTGCATCGTTCTCACCCGCTTTGGAGCATACCCGATAGAGGGCGCGTTCGGCGTCGCGTGTCCAGTAGCGTCCCGCTTCGAGGTGCGCGGCGACTTCGGGCAGGCGCGTGTGCAGTTCGGTCAGCCCCATCAGCGGCAGGTCGGGCAGCTGCGGGAAGACGACCACCTTGCCGGGATAGCGGTGGCTTTGCACGGCGTGTAGGGCTTCGGGCAGCGCGTTCAGCCCCGCGACTGCGCCGATGACCTTGCGGGCGGGCAGCGCGCCTTCCGCCACGAGGCGCAGGCACTCGGCGATGTCGTCCATCGTGGAGCCGCTGCTGCCCAGTAGGCGCATGTGGCGCGACGCCAGCGGCGTGAGGTCTAACGGGACCTTCTGCCCCTTCGGGATGCCCGCGAACAGGTTCAGCACGCCCCCGTCGGTCAGCAGCGGGTAGGTCAGCGCGACCGCCTCCGCCGACGACGCCAGCAGCATGATGTGGTCGTACCCGTGCGGGCACAGGGCGCGCAGGCGCGCTTGCTGTGCCTCAGGGTCGGCGTCGGCGTTGCAGTAGAACTGCAGCTCGATGCCCGCGTGCAGGGCGAGGGGAATGCCCATCTCGCGCAGCGGTTCCAGCCGTTCGGGGTGGCGGTCAACGACGACCACCTGCGCGGGCGGTTCGGGGCGGGTCAGCGCGTAGAACAGCTGCATCTGCCCCATCGCCCCCCCTGCGCCGAACAGCAGCAGGCGGTCGCCCTTGCGCAGGGCGGTGTCGCGCGTGTGGCGATAGGCGTCGGTGATGTCCCAGCTGCTCGTGCCCATCAGGAGCAGGCGGTCGTAGTGCAGCCTGCCGACATCGACGGGCACAGGAGACATCGTGCGGTGGCAGGTGAAGCTGAGTGCGCCGCCATAACACAGGGCGTCCTGCGCCGCTTCCAGTGCTTCGGGCGTCGGCTCGCCGAAAATCAGGATGTCGGTGAAGCCATCGGGCGCGTAGGCGTCGCGCAGCGTATGCACCTGCGCAGGGTCGTACAGCGCGTCGGCAGGCGCCTCGATGCGATGGGTTGCCATGCCCAGCGCGTGCGCCGCTTGCTCGAACGCCTCCGCCAGCAGGTTGCCGCGCGAGTCGGTGAAGAGCACGGCAGTTCCCCCCACCCCAACCCTCCCCGCCCGCGGGGAGGGCGTTCCTCCCCCGTCCACGGGGGAGGTTAGGTGGGGGGAACTGCCCGCATGCAACCCATCCACCCCCCCACACCGATACCGCACCATCGGCGCGTGTGGCAGGATGACCAGCCACCTACCGTTGGGCAGGGGCGTGGGGCGCGGCTGGATGCGGTAGCTGGCGACGACGCACGCCCACGGCTCCACCAGCGCGGCTTCCGCGTCGCTGAGGTGGTCGGGGCAGCGCAAAAGGTAGCACCCCGCATCGCCGTTCAGCACAGGCTCGCCGAAAACCGTGTATTGCGAGTAGCCGCCTTCCAGCGCATAGCCGACCGCCTGCACCCGCCCGTTCACATACACATCCGCCTGTACGATGTACCGCTCGCCGACTCGGAACCGCCCGTGCAGCGCATCGCCGACCTGCACGACCGTGCAGCAGATTTCGTGCCCCATCACGGCGGGATGCGTGCGCAAGTCGCGGGCGATTTTGGGGTGCGCCTCGCCCAAGCGCAGGATCTTCAGGTCGCTGAAGCAGATGCCAACGGCGTCGATGCGCACGAGGATCTCGTTCGGCGCGGGTTGGGGCGTGGGCAGGCGTTCAGGCTTGCCGTCGCGCCCCAGATTCTCCAGCCCCGCGCCGTACAGGTTCCAGCGGAGGTGTGTTGCGGGCGCGCTCACGGCATATCCTCTGGACGCACCCCCAGCGTCACGGTCAGGTCAAAAGTGCGCCCATCGCGCCAGACGCGCAGGGTGACCTTCTGTCCGGGCTTCGCCGTGCGCATGTAGTTTTGCATCTGTTCGATGGAGCGCAGCGGGCGTCCGTTCAGCTCGATCAGCACATCGCCGGGCTGAATCCCTGCGCTGCGTGCGGGCGAGTTCGCCACAACGCCGTCGATGAACATCCCGTTGGCGGGGAAGCGCACCTCGGGCAGACGCTCCTGCAGGAACCGTCGAATCTGCGGGTCGCTGATGTCGGCGTAGCTGATGCCGAGCCACGCTTGACCGACCGAGCCGTGTTCCAGAATCTCCTTGATGACCTGCTTCACGCGGTTGACAGGGATGGCGAAGCCGATGCCGACATTCGCGCCGACGGGCGAGTAGATGGCGGTATTGATGCCGATGAGTCGCCCGCGCGAGTCGGCGAGTGCGCCGCCCGAGTTGCCCTGATTAATCGCGGCGTCGGTCTGGATGAACCCGCTGGGCGCGCCTTGACCCTCCAGCGAGCGGTTGAGCGCGCTGACAATCCCTGCCGTCACAGTCGTGCCCAGCCCGAACGGATTGCCCACCGCGATGACCCAATCGCCCACCTGCAGCCTGTCGGAGTCGCCCAGCTGCGCGATGGGCAGGTTCTTGCCGTCGATTTTGAGCAGCGCGATGTCGTTTTGCGCGTCGGTACCCAGCACAGTCGCGCGGAATCGGCGCCCGTCCTGCAAGGTCACGAAGATGTCGCGGGCGATTTGCCGTTGGATGCGCACCACATGGTTGTTCGTCACGACATAGCCGTCCGCGCTGATGATGACGCCTGAGCCGCGCCCGCCGACCTCGCGCCAGCCGCGCCAAGTGGCGATTTCGCCTGTGGTGTCCACATTCACCACGGCAGGCGCAATCCGCTGCGAGGCGGTGCGCAGCATCATCTCGAAGTTCGTCGGCGCAGGCTCCGCCGTCGCGGGGCGCTGCTCCAACAGGTTGGTCAGCGCGGTGCGTTCGGCGTCGGTTTCGCCTGCAGGCGCGGCGACCACCCGTCGCACGCCGTCCCGCTGTGGGAAGTAGGTGTTCAGCACATACGCGCCAGCCGCAAACCCCAGCGCAAACAGCGCCACAAATCCCAGAAACTTTCGCATAGCGTATCCCTCCGTAGAGTGTACCCAATCGTTAGACGCCCGAAGGTACACTTAGGGTGTGCGCTCGGCAGTTGAGATTGGGTACGAGCTGCTGCAGCAAGGTCGGTATGCGGACGCGCTGCCGTTTCTGCAGCGCGCGGTCGCCGAGCAGCCGCGCGAGGGGCGTGTACACCTGTACCTTGCGCTCGCCTACGCCCATCAGGGAGACAACACGCACGCTGAGAAGCACTTCACGCAGGCGATTGCGCTCAGCCCGCACGACGGCTATGTGTTCTACAACTGGGGCGCGTACTTGCACCGCCAGAATAGGCTTGCGGAAGCGCTGAAGGCATACGAGACGGCGTATCGGTTAGACCCGGCGCTTATCGGTGCAATGCAAGCAGCGAACGCTTTGCGCGGGCGCGTGCCTGACTATATACCCGTCGCACCCCAGAGCCCCCAAGCGCCGACAGCCACGCCGCCGCCCGTGCAACCGACCGACCTCTACACGCCCGCTGCCAGCCGCTACCGCAACGCACGGGGCTGCATCTCAGCGGGGGTGCTGCTGGCGCTGTTCGGGCTGTGTGTGCCGCCTGTGGGGCTGGTCGGCGGGCTGATTTGCGGGGTGATTGCCCTCCTGCGCGGCTCGGTTGCAGGCGGGCTGGTGGTGATTGTGCTCACGATTGTGCTGAGCTGGATGGGAATGCAGGCGTGGGCGTTTCTCGGCGAACTCGCGCGAATGGCGGGGGAGATGTAGCCTAAAGTCGCACCCGCGTCTGCTCCTCCAGTTGCTGCTCCAGCATACGCACGCGCTCCTGAAGCGTCTCCAAAGCCATCTGCAGGCTCATATCGTACTGGGTGGAGGTGTCGCGCAGCTGCGCCAGCTCTTGGCGAACCGCCTCAATCTGCGCAATCACCTCTTGGTTGCTGAGCTTGCGCCGCTCCAGCTCCATCTCCAGCATCTCTTTGCGATGCCGAAGCACCATCGCTGTGATGGGTATAAACAGCGCGGGCCCGAAAATACACACAATCGCCGCTAACGGTATCAGCCCTTCCATTGTCCTGTCCCCTCTGATGAAGTATACCATGCCATGCGGTATACTTTGGGCGAGGTTGGTTTCGCCTATGAGACGGCTGTTCGGGCTACTGATGGGGTTTGCGCTTCTCTTTTCCTACAGCGTGCAGGCGCAGGGTCGCGCCGCGTTGGAAGACGCGCTGCGCCGCGATATTGAACGCGCCCGCGAGCGGGTCTTCCCCGCGCTGGTGAACATTCTGGTCGTAGACCGCTACTTTGACGGTGGGCGGGCGCAATATTCGCTGGGGGGCGGCAGCGGGGTGATCGTGTCGCCTGATGGGCTGGTGTTGACGAATTACCATGTGGCGTCGGACGCTGTGCGCATCTTCTGCACGCTGAGCACGGGCGAGCGGTTGGAAGCGGAGGCGCTGCACCACGACGCGCTGACGGATCTCAGCGTGCTGCGCCTCAAACTGCCGCCCAACACGCCCAAGCGGGAGTTCCCGTATGCCCCGCTGGGCGACTCGGACACGCTGAAGACAGGCGACTATGTGCTGGCGATGGGCAACCCGCTGCTGCTGGCGTCTTCAGTGACGCTGGGGATTGTGTCGAACCCCAAGCGCGTGTTCCTGAACCCGTTCAACCAAGAGATTGAGGGCGCGGAGTTCGAGCGCGGCGACCGTTCGGGGATGCTGACCCGCTGGATTCAGCACGACGCGCTGATTCTGCCGGGCAACTCTGGGGGTCCGTTGGTGAACCTGCAGGGCGAGGTGGTCGGCATCAATCAGCTGGGCGGTTCGGGGATTGGGTTCGCGATTCCGTCGCGGATTGCGCGCGCGGTGCTGGAGCAGGTGCGGCGCACGGGGCGCGTGGAGCGCGGCTGGCTGGGCTTCCGCGCGATGCCCGTCGAGAAGATGCGCCGCACAGACGGCGTGCTGGTCGCTGCCATCACGCCCGGTTCGCCTGCCGAGCAAGCGGGGCTGCAGCCGGGCGATATCGTGCTGCGCATCGACGGCAAGCCCACCAACGCCCGCTTCCCCGAAGAGATCCCGCTGGTCTACCTGCAGATTGCCGAGCTGCCCATCGGTAAGACGGTCGCGATCGAGTACCTGCGCAACGGCGAGCGCAAGACCGCGCAGGCGCAGGTCGAGCGCATGGAGCCGTACTACGGCGACGAGGACGAGTTCCGCACGCTGGGCTGCACGGCGCGGGACATCACGCGCCCGATGGCGCGCGCGAGCCGCCTGCCCGAAGCGGGCGTGCAAATCACGGGCATCCGCCCCGGCTACCCGCTGGACACCGCCGAGCCGAAGCTGAATGTGGGCGACGCGATTGTACGCTACGGCGAGCGCGCCATCCGCAACCTCCAAGACCTGCGCGAGGCAATCGACGCGCACAACGACCAAGAGAACATCCCCATCGTGTTCCAGCGGCGCACGGAGACGCTGATTACGGTCATCCGCAACCGCCCGCCGTCGCCGCCCAGCCCGAATGTGGAGCTGCCCAAAGCGTGGCTGGGCGTGCGCACGCAGGTCATCACGCAGCCCGTCGCGCAAGCGCTGGGCGACCCGAACTTGAAGGGCTTCCGCATTACGGAGGTGCTGCCCTACACAGAGGCGAGCAAGGCGGGGCTGCAAGTGGGCGATTTGATTGTCGCGCTGAACGGCGAGCCGCTGGAGGCGTTCCGCACGCAGGATGCCCGCGACCTTGAGCGGCGCATCGAACGGCTGCCCATCGGCGAGACGGCGACGCTGACCATCGTGCGCAACGGCACGCGCCAAGAGGTGCGCGTCGTGATGGAGCCAAGCCCCGCCGCCGCCGAAGCCGCCCGCAGCGTGCGCCAAAACGAACTCGACTTCGCCGTGCGCGACATCACTGCCTTAGACCGCATGCGCAACCGATGGCGCGAAGACCAACAGGGCGTGCTGGTCACCGAAGTGCCCAACGGCAGCTGGGGACAACTGGCGGGGCTGCGCAACGGCGACCTCATTCTCGCCATCAACGAGCAGCCCATCCAAACCGTACAAGATTTCCAGCAGGCGATGCAGACCGTCGTGCAGCAGCAGCCTCCCGTCGTTATCCTCTATGTGCTGCGCGACCGCGAGACCTCGTTCGTCTTCATCGAACCCGACTGGAAGGAAATCACGCAATAGGAGGACACTATGCGACCACTGTGGCTATTAACGCTGTGCCTGCCGCTGTATGCCTGGACGCAGGCGACGCCCGAAACGGGCAACGCGTACAAACAAGTGCTGGAGAAGGTGCAACCGAACATCGTGACCGTGCGCGTGGTTATCAAGGTCGATGTCAAAGCGGAAGATGAGAGCGAGTCCAACGAGAGCAAGTTCACGATGCAAGGCGTCGTGCTGACCAGCGACGGGCTGGTGATGGCGTCGGGCGTGCTGCTGTCGTCGGAGAGCTTCAAGCAACTCATCGGCGTCGAGGACGACGAGAGCGTGAGCTTCACCATCACCCCGCAGAGCTTCAAGGTCATCTTCGGCGCCGAGACCAAAGAGTATGAGGCGAAGCTGGTCGCCACCGATTCGCAGCTGGGCATCGCGTTCCTGAAAATCACGAACTTGGAGGGGCGCACCGTGACGCCGATTGCTTTCTCGAACGAGGAGCTTGCGGTCGGCAAGGAGGTGCTGTCCGTCTCGCGCTTGCCGAAGGGCTACGATTACGCGCCCTACTTCTCGACAGGGCGGATTATCAGCGAGGTGAGCAAGCCGCGTAGGGCGTTCCTGATGGAAGGCAACATCAGCGAGTTGGGGCTGCCCGTCTACAACATGAAGGGCGAGGCGGTCGGCGTGCTGGTGATTTTGCAGCACGGGCTGAAGGACGAGGAGGTGGACTTCGGCTTTCGCTCGAACTTCGGCGACGACTCGCGCGCGGCGTTCCTGCTGCCTGCCGCAGCGCTGCGCCCGTTGATTGAGCAAGCGGTGCAGCGCGCTGCCAGCATCCAGTGATGGCGCGTCGACCTGCCCAACTTTGCGACTTGGGGGTTGTGCCCTACGCCGACGCGCTGGCGCTGCAGCGCGCCCTGCACGCCCAGCGCGTCGCAGGCGCGATCCCCGACACCCTGCTGCTGTTGGAACACCCGCCCGTGATTACGCTGGGCAAGGCGTTCCACCCCGAACACCTGCGCTACGCCCGTGAGTTCTACGCCCAGCAGGGAATCGAACTCCACCCGACCGACCGCGGCGGGGATGTGACCTGCCACAATCCGGGACAGCTGGTCGGCTATCCGATTTTCGATGTCTCGAAGCACGGACGCGACCTGCACAAGTTCCTGCGCGACATCGAGCAGGCGATTATCGACGCGCTACGCGCGTTCGGCGTCGAGGCGCATCGCGAAGCGGGCTACACGGGCGTGTGGGTCGGCCACGCCAAAATCGCCGCGATTGGCATCAAGGTCACCAAGTGGGTCAGCATGCACGGCTTCGCGCTGAATGTGAACAACGACCTGCGCCTGTTCCAGACGATTGTGCCCTGCGGGATTGCCGACCGCCCTGTGACCTCGCTGCAGCAGGTGCTGGGGCGCGCTGTCTCGATGGAGCGGGTCAAACACGAGATCGTTCGCGCTTTCGAGCAGGCGTTCAAGATAGCTTTCAGGTATACTTCACAGGACACGGAGGTTGAACCATGCGAACTCTCATCACTTTAGGAGCGTTGCTGACGGCTTTAACGGTTGCACTGGGGCAAGTGGAACCGCGCGGCGAGAACCCTGCGATACGAGTCAACACCTTGCTGGGTCCCACAGGATTGATTACCGTGCCGACTTCCACCACCGCCCGCGTGGAGCGGTTCCAACTCGGAACGGCGTTCGGCAAGGACATCCGCATCGTCTCGCTGAACTGGGGCATCTTCGACAGTATTGAAGTTGGCGGCGCGGTCGTCGATCGCAACAACCAGAATAACAAGGTCATCGCCACGGCGAAGGTGACCATCATCCCGCAGAACTTCGAGTGGCTGGAGCTGGGCTTCGGTGCGATTGACCCCTTCGACGCCATCGACAACACCATCTACGGTATGGCGAGCGTGAATGTGCGCGTGCCTACCCAAGCGCCAGAGTCGGTTGTCGGGTTGCGCTTGCATATCGGCTACGGCACAGGCATCTATCGCGACAAGGTCATCGGCGGCGGCGAGGTGTTTCTGGGCAATCGGTTCTCGGTTGTCGCAGAATACAACGGCGTGGATACCAACGCTGCGCTGCGCTATGTGCATGACGACGCGCTTCGCCTGCAACTGGGCACGCAAGCGAAGGTCATCTACTTCAGCACGACCTACGGGCTGAGTTTCTAAACCGACTCGCAGGAACTTCGAACGCCGAGTCGAAAAAAACCTCCCTGTGCGAAGTTGCATCGCAACAGGGAGGTTTTCTCATATGATGATTCGGACAGGACTTGCGTTCGTTTTAGGCGCGTGCGTCGGCTGGGCGGTCTGGAGCCAGCCGCAAGCCGTTGAACTGAGTGTGCGCGGGGACACCGTGCGCATTACCCGCGATAGTTATGGCGTGCCCACCGTGCAAGCCAGCACCCAGTACGGACTGCTGTACGGCAACGGCTACGCGATTGCGCAGGACAGGCTGTGGCAGATGGAGCTGTATCGTCGCCAAGCGCGCGGCGAGATGGCAGAGGTGATGGGCAGCCGCGCCCTTGAGCAAGACAAAGCCGCCCGCACCGAAGGCTACACCGACGCCGAACTGCAAGCGCAGATCAGCCGCCTGCCCCGTGAATTGCAAGACGCGCTGGACGCCTTCGCCGCGGGCGTCAACGCCTGGATGCAAGAGGCGCAGCGTACAGGCAAGCTGCCAAAGCAGTACGCCGAGAACGGCATCGAGCCGCGCCCGTGGCGACCGACCGACACGGTGGCAATCGCCGTGATGATGCTGCGGCGCTTCGGCGGGGTGATGTCCGCAGGCGACTTGCGCAACTATGCCTTCTACCAACTCCTCAAGGCGCGCAACAAAGACCTCGCGGCGACTTGGGCGAACGACCTGCTGTGGATTCAAGACCCGACCTCGCCGACGACCGTGCCCCCAGAAGACGACTCGCGCAAGGCGCACCGCCGCGACCCGCGCCAGACGCTACAGCAGATGAACAAGCATCTGGAGCTGCTGCCCGACATCGGGCTGAATGTGATTCTGCCCGCGCTGCGCATTGCGTCGGGGCAGGCGCAAATTGAGTTCGCGCAGGAACACGGGCTGTATACCCAGTTCGGCAGCTATGCGATACTGATTGGACCCCAGAAGTCCGCGACGGGGCTGCCGATACTGGTCGGCGCGCCGCAGATGGGCTTCAGCCTGCCCCACATCGCCGCCGAGATTCACCTCAGCGGCGCGGGCATCAACGCGCGCGGGATGACCTTTCCCGGCACGCCTGGCGTGCTGATTGGAACCAACGAGAACCTCGCGTGGACTTTCACTTCGGGCGTCGCCGACTTCGTGGACGCCTTCATCCTGAAACTGGATCCGCAGAACCCCGAACGCTACTGGTACAAGGGCACTTGGCGCACCCTTGAGAAGCGCACGGAGACCATCCGCGTTAAGGGCGGCGCGCCTGTGGAGCTGACCGTCTATCGCAGCGTGTACGGTCCTGTCGTCGCCGTAGACGCCCGCAACGCCGTCGCCGTGAGCCTCAAGCTGAGCTACTGGAACAACGAGCTGGAGGCGTTTCAGGCGTACTACGGCTTCCTGACGGCGCGCACGGTGGCGGAGTTTGAACGCGCGGCGTCGCACATTCCCGCCTCGTTCAACGCCTTCTGTGCCACGCGCACGGGCGACATCGCCTACTTCTACTGCGGGCGCGCACCCATCCGCGCCGACGGGGTAGACCCGCGCTTGCCTGCGCTGGGCACGGGCGAGTACGATTGGAAGGGGATTATGCCGTTCTCCGAGATGCCGCGCGTGGTGAACCCCAAGCAAGGCTACATCGCGAACTGGAACAACAAGCCTGCCGTGTGGTGGGAGAACGCCGACACGCCCGTGTGGGGCATGATTTTCCGCGTCTACCGCCTGAACGAGCTGATTCGCAGCAAGCCGCGCCTGACGGTGGACGATGTGAAGGCGTACATTCGCGATATTGCCGAGTACGACGAGGACGCGGGCAGGCTGCTGCCGATGATGCTGCGCATCGTCAAGCGCAACGAGCGCAACTTCAGCGACGAGCTGCGGGCGGCGGTGCGCCTGCTGGAATCGTGGGACTGCCACGAGCGCGAGGGCAGCGCAGCGAAAGCCCTCTGGGACGCTTGGCTGGACGCTGTGCGCACGCGCGTGTTCGCGGACGACCTCGGCAACTTCTTCAGCCCCGACCTGTTCCGCCTCGCGATCCAGCCCAGCTACATCGGCTACGCGCTGTTGGGCAGGCAAGCCGCTGTGCCGCGCCAGCACGACTACTTCAACGGCAAAAAGCCCGAAGAGCTGCTGACCATCGCGCTGGCGGACGCCATCACGCAAATGAAGCGTCGGTATGGCGAGTCGATGAACCTGTGGCGCCACAGTGCGCCGCGCATGGGCTGGGGCGACACGATGCCCGGTGTGCCGTACACCGATCGCGGCTCGTACATCCAAATCATCCAGTTCGGCGCGGAGTTCTTCGGCGAGACGGTGCTGCCGCCTGGGCAGAGCGAAGACCCCACCTCGCCCCACTACGCCGACCAGCGCGACTTGGCGGGCTGGTGGATGTTCAAGCCGATGCGGTTGAAGTGAATCGCGCGGGCAGGTGGCGCGTCAAGGGTATACTGCGATTATGGCAGTGCGCGAGAAGTATGCCCACTTGCCTCCGCTGCCTGCGGACATCCGCCAGCGGCTGGCGTGTGTGCCTGAGTTGCTGGCGCGGCATCCTGTGCAGCTGGCGTACCTGTTCGGTTCCGCACTGGACGATTGCGACCGCGCAACCGACATCGACCTTGCGGTGTTGCCCGATGCGGGCTACTCGTTCCCCGCGCTGTACGCCGACCTGTCGCTGTGGCTGGGCACGGATCGCCTTGACCTGGTGGAGTTGCCCGCCGCGCCGTTTTGGTTGCAAGAGGCGATTGTGCGCACAGGCAGGCGCATCTACGCCCGCGACCCGCTTGACGCCGCCCGCTACGAGGCAGGAATCCTGAGCCAGAGCCTCGAACTCCGCGAGCGGCTGCGGCGATACGCGCCAGACGCCCTGCGCAACGCAATAGCAGTAGACCGCGATTTTCTGAGGCAGGCGGCAGTGAACCTGAACCGCGTGGCGGACGAACTGGACAAGCACGCGCGAGTCTCCGCCGATGACCTCGCGACCGACCTGACCTTGTGCTGGGCGGTGCAGCACGGACTGCTGGTGGGCATCTCATTCATCCTGCAAGCAGCGCAGCATATCTTAACGCGCCATTTTGGGACGCTGCCCGACAGATACGAAGCCTCGCTTGCAGCGCTGCAGGCGCACAAGGTCATCTCGGCAACGCTTTACAGGCGACTGCGCGGCGCAGGCGGCTTTCGGAATGTGCTGGTTCACGAGTATATGGAGGTGGATTTAGACCGTGTGGCGCAGCACGCACGACGCGCGCCCAAAACCTTTCGCGACTTCGCCCGCGAGCTAAGCCAGTGGTTGGAGAGCGTGTCCGCCTAACTGCCCGCGGTGTTCACCAGCGCGCCCGCCTCGCGCTTGCCCGCGAAGATGTCGCGGACAATCTCGTCGATGTCCACCTCCTCGATAGTGATATCGTACACGGGCAGCGATTGCAGGATCTCGCTGGCGACACGGCTGACCAGCTCGCGGGGCACCTCCAGCACCGCCTCCAGCCCGTCTAAGCGCACGATGCGCCCGAAACGGCTCAGCGTCTCGGCATCGGCGGGCTGCTCCAAGCGCAGGTGCAACGCTTTGGAGGGGCTGTACCGCTCCACCAGTGCGCGGAGCGTGTCGTCGAAGATCAGCTGCCCGTGATGGATAATCAGCACGCGCTGTGCCAGCTCCTGCACATCCTGCATGTAGTGGCTGGTGAGCAGGATTGTGGTGCGCTCGCGCTGGTTATACTCGCGCAGGAACTCGCGGATGCGCTTTTGGGAGACGACATCCAGCCCAATCGTCGGCTCGTCCAGAAACAGCACACGCGGGCGATGCAACAGCGCCGCCAGCAACTCGCACTTCATCCGCTCGCCCAGCGATAGCCGCCGCACCTGTGTGTGCAACACATGCCGAATCTCCAGCATCTCCGCCAGCTCGTGGACGCGCTTTTCGAATGCATCGTTGGGCACTTCGTAAAGCGCCTTGAGCAGCAGGTACGACTCGTAGGGCGGCAAGTCCCACCAGAGCTGCATCTTTTGCCCCATCACCAGCGCGATTTGGCGTTGCATTTCGGCGTGTCGCTCCCATGGCACATAGCCCAGCACGCGCGCCGCGCCCGATGTCGGGAAGATGATGCCCGACAGCATCTTCAGCGTGGTGGTCTTGCCCGCACCGTTGGGTCCCAGAAAGCCGACCAGCTCGCCCTCCTCGATGGTGAACGAAATGTCGCGCACGGCTTGTACCTCGTGCCGCTCGCGCCGAAACAGGCTCTTGACCGCGCTCCAGACCCCCGGCGGGCGTTTGTAAGTGAAGTAGGTTTTGGACAGTCGCTCCACAACAATCGCTGGCATACGGCAATATTATGGCACACGGGGCGAGGTGTGGAAGAATCCCCCATGCGATGAAACCGTTGGTGAAGGCGTTGGCGGTTGGGCTAATCGCGGCGGGGATTGGGGTAATCGCGGGGCGGATGCTCGCGCCTACGCCGGAACCCATCCCGTCTGACCCGCTGGGCAAGCTCAAGTACGGCAACGAGCAGTTCGCGAAGGGCGCGCTGCAGACGCCCAAAGTGGACGAGATGACCCGCTACACACTGGAGACCGAAGGGCAGCACCCGTTCGCGGTGGTCGTTGCCTGCTCCGACTCGCGCGTGCCGCCTGAGATTATCTTCAATCAGGGGCTGGGCGACCTGTTCGTTGTGCGCGTGGGGGGCAATATCGTCAACGCGGAGAACCTCGCCTCGATTGAGTACGCGGTGGAACACCTCAAGGCGCCACTGATTGTGGTGCTGGGGCACACGCACTGCGGGGCGGTCAAGGCGGCGGTCGATGGGCAGTCGTTAGAGGGGCACTTGCCGCATCTGGTCAGGCATATTGAGCCTGTGATTCGACAACTGCGCCACACACACCCCCACCTCAAGGGTGACGCGCTGATTGAGCGCGTGACGCAGGAGAATGTGCGCTATACGATTCGGGTCATCTTGGAGCGCAGCGAAATCGTGCGCAAGCAGTACGAGGCGGGCAAGGTGCAGTTCGCAGGCGGGGTGTACCACCTACGCGAGGGGAAGGTCGAGTGGCTGAAGCTGCCCGAAGGCATAGAGGGGGACGCGCACGCCGAGAAGTCGGCGAAGGAGGCGTCGCATTCGGGGCATTAGCAGGTACACTTGTACCTGATGACGCGCTACGAGCTGCCTGCGGTGGTGGTGGAGCATCGCCAACGCGCCACGAACCAATATGAGCTGATCCTGCACGCGCCGCCGATTGCCGAGCGGGCGACGCCGGGGCAGTTTGTGATGCTGCGCCCGATGCGCACGCACGCCCCGCTGTGGCGTCGCCCATACAGTATCTTGCGGGCGAACCCCGACAAGGGCGTATTCAGCGTGTTCTACTCGGTGCAGAGCGCGTTCACCGAGCTGCTCTCGCTCAAGCCGATTGGCACTACGGTGCAGACGCTGGGACCGCTGGGGAGCTACTTTGTGCCTGTGCGCACGGCGCGGCGGCATATTTTGGCGGCGGGCGGGGTGGGCGCGCCGCCGCTGTGCTTTTTCGCGTCGCGCCTTGCGCCCACCCTGCAGGCAGGCGAGCAACTGCTGATTCTGGCGGGCGCACGACGGCGCGACCTGCTGGTGGGGCTGGACGAGTTCCGCGCGCTGGGCGCGGAAGTGCGCGTCGCCACCGACGACGGCTCGCACGGCTACCAAGGCTATGTGACCGACCTGCTTCAGGACGCGCTACAGGAGCCTATCCCGTCGGCAGTGTACGCCTGCGGTCCGAATCGGATGCTCAGGGTTGTGGCGCAAATTTGCATCGAGCGCGGCGTGCCGTGCCAGGTATCGCTGGACGCGCCGATGCCCTGTGGAACGGGTGTCTGCTTGGGCTGTGCCGTCAAGGTCGCTACGCCTGACGGCGGCGTGTGGTACAAACGCGCCTGCACCGAAGGTCCCGTGTTCCGCGCCGAGGAGGTGGTCTGGGAATGACGCCTGATGTGCAAGTTTCGCTCGGAAAGTTGCACTTACGCAACCCTGTGATGGTCGCGGCGGGCACTTTCGGCTACGGGCTGGAGTATCGCGACTGGGTGGATTTGGCGCAACTCGGCGCGGTGGTGACCAAGAGCCTAACGCTCGCGCCGCGTATGGGCAACCCGCCCCCGCGCGTGGCGGAAACGCCCGCAGGGATGCTGAACGCCATCGGGCTGCAGAACGACGGCGTCGATGCGTTTCTGGTGGAGACGCTGCCGCGCCTGCGTGAAACGGGCGCAACGGTCATTGCCAGCGTTGCGGGGGAGACCGTCGATGAGTATGTGCAGGTCGCGGCGAAACTTGCCCGCGCGGGGGGCGTCGCCGCGCTGGAGTTGAACCTCTCGTGTCCCAACCAAGCGCGTGGGGGCATGGAGTTCGGCGTGCAGCCCGACCTGACGGCGCAGGTGGTCGCCGCTGTGCGCCAGACGACCGACCTGCCGCTGATCGCCAAGCTCTCGCCGAACGCGGGCGACATCACGCCTTCGGCACAGGCGGCCGTCGACGCGGGCGCGGACATCGTGTGCCTCATCAACACCCTACTGGGCGTTGCGGTTGACCCCAGCACGCGCCAGTTTCGCCTCGCGAGCAAGGTCGGCGGGCTGTCGGGACCCGCGATCAAGCCCATTGCGCAGTATCACCTCTGGCGCGTGCGCCAAGCCTTGCCCGACACGCCCCTGATTGGCGTCGGGGGGATTAGCAGCGTGGAGGACGCGATTGAGTTCATTCTGCTGGGCGCGCACGCGGTGCAGGTCGGCACGGCGAACTATGTGCAGCCGACGCTGGCGACCGAAATCGTGCAGGGGCTGCGCGACTACCTCACGGCGCACGGTTTTGAATCGGTGGGGGCAATACGCGGCGTGGTGGGGTGAGCTGCCCCTTCAGCCCTTCACCGCGCCTGCGGTCAAGCCCGCCACGAACTCGCGCTGCAGGTACAAAAACAGCGCCATCACGGGCAGGATGCTCAGCAGCGTGCCCGCCATAAGCATCCCGTACTGCTGCTGATAGATGCCCACCATCTGCGTCAGCGCAATCGGCAGCGTGAACCGCTCCGCGCTGTGCAGGATAATCTGCGGCCACAGGAACGAGTTCCACTGCCCCATGAACGCAATCAGCACGAACGCGCCAATCATCGGGCGCACGGTCGGAATCACCACCTGCCAGTAAATCTGGAACTCGGAGCAGCCGTCGATGCGCGCGGCGTGAATCAGTTCCGTCGGCACGCTCAGCATCGCCTGCCGGAACAGGAAGATGCCGAACACGCTCACCGCGCCTGGGATCAGCAGCCCCGCGTAGGTGTCCACCAGCCCCAAGCGGTAAATCAGTTCGTAGGTCGGCGCGAGCGTCACCTGCCCAGGAATCAGCAGCGTTGCCAGCATCAGCAGCGTAATCGCCCGCTTGCCGCGAAACTCGTACTTGGCGAGCGCGAAGCCCGCCAGCGACGAGAAGAAGAGCTGAATCACCACCCCCGCGCACGAGACGAACACGCTGTTGGCGACGAAGCGCAGAAAGTCCACCTGCGTGAACAGGTCGTAGAAGTTCTTCAGGCTGGGGTTGGGCGAGAAGAAGGTGTAGGAGAAGAGGTCTTCGGGCGCTTTGAGCGCGGCGGCAAGCAGCCACACCAGCGGCGTGAAGGTAATCGCCGCCAGCGCCAGCAGCAACGCCATCGTTAGCCCACGCAAGGCGAGGGTCATCAGGAGCGAGATTCGCGGGGCAGGGGCGGACTCCTGTCGGGTTGAGGTATAGTTTCGTGTGATGATTGCGGAAGTGCTTGTGGGGAAGGCGTCTGACGCGGCGACCCTGCCGCGACGCAAGTTCACGCGCGAGGAGTATTACCGGATGGCAGAAGCAGGCATCCTGCGCGAAGACGAACGCACGGAACTGATTGAAGGCGACATCGTGCCGATACCGCGCGCCAGCCCCGAACACGCGGCGCAGACGATGGCGTTCTGGGAGCGCGTCCGAAGGCTGTTCGGTAAGGGCTACCATGTGCGCGTGCAATTCCCGCTTACACTCAGCGAGAGCGAACCTGTGCCCGACCTTGCTGTCGTGAAGGGCAAGCCTGCGGATTACAAACACGCCCACCCCGCCTATGCCGTGCTGGTGATTGAGGTCGCGCACAGCAGCCTGCCCTATGACCGCACGGTGAAGACCAGTCTGTACGCCAAGGCGGGCATCCCCGAATACTGGATTGTTGACTTGGAGCATCGGCAATTGGAAGTCTATCGCGAGCCAATCGAGTCGCCCAATTCGGCGTTCGGCTACACCTATCGCGTGCGCAAGCTGCTGCAGCCAAGCGACACGATTGCCCCGCTGGAGCGACCGAATCGCACGGTGCGGGTGGGGCGGTTGTTTATTGTCTGAGCGTGTGCCCTCACTCCCAGCCCCTCTCCCACAGTATGGGCGAGGGGAGCCGCGCGCTGACCTGTTTGGAGTGCTGAAGCGTCAGCTTCAGCAAGCGCGGAAGCTGCGCTTCCGCACTCCAAAAGTCTGCCCGTCTGCAAGCGGGTGAGAGTTCGTTGCTTCTAATCTCCCACCAGCGCGTACAGCCCCTGCATCGTCTCATCGAAGGTGGGCTGTTCGTCGCGGGATTGGCGCAGGAACTGGCGGATGGCGTCCATGCGGGCGACGGCAAGGTCTACCAGCGGGTTCGCGCCCTGCTGGTACGCGCCAATCGCAATCAGGTCTTCGGCGTCGCGGTAGGCGGCGAGCAGTTGGCGCAGGCGGTTGGCGGAGTTGAGGTGTTCGGGCGCGACGATGTTGGGCATCACGCGCGAGAGGCTCGCCAGCACATCGATCGGCGGGTAGTGCCCCTGCTGGGTGAGCGCTCGCGACAGCACGATGTGTCCATCCAATATCGCGCGGGCGGTGTCGGCGATGGGGTCGTTCAAGTCGTCGCCGTCCACCAGCACGGTGTAGAGCGCGGTGATGCTGCCGTGTGCGCTGTTGCCCGCGCGTTCCAGCAGTCGGGGCATCAGGGCGAACACGGAGGGGGTGTAGCCGCGCGCGGCGGGCGGCTCGCCTGCCGACAGCCCGATCTCGCGCTGCGCCATCGCCAAGCGCGTCAGCGAGTCCATCATTAGCAGCACCTGCTTGCCCTGATCGCGGAAGTATTCGGCAATCGCGGTGGCGGTGAAGGCGGCTTTCTGGCGCACAATCGCGGGCTGGTCGGAGGTGGCGACCACCAGCACGGAGCGTTGCAGCCCTTGCTCGCCGAGGCTGTCCTCGATGAACTCGCGCACTTCGCGTCCACGCTCGCCAATCAGTGCAATCACATTCACTTCGGCGGTGGTGTTGCGGGCGATCATGCCCATCAGCGTGCTTTTGCCGGCGCCGCTGCCCGCGAAGATGCCGACGCGCTGTCCGTAGGCGCAGGTGAGCAGGGCGTCGATGGCGCGCACGCCGAGCGGCAGGGGCGTGCGCAGCGGGGGGCGTTCCAGCGCAGGGGGCGCTTCGGCGAGCAGCGGGTAGCGGCGGTCAATCGGTGGGGCGGGCTTGCCGTCGATGGGCTCGCCCAGCCCGTCCAGCACGCGCCCCAGCAGCGCGTCCGACACGCCCACCGAGGCGGTCTGGCGCGTCGGGATGACCTCGCTGCCCGGCGCGACGCCCGTCAGTTCGCCCAGCGGGGTCAGCAGCGTGCGCCCGTTGCGGAAGCCGACCACCTCTACCTGCAGCGGCGGCTCGTGCCTCCCGCGCTCTATCAGGCAGATCTCGCCGAGTTTCGCGGGCGGTCCCTGCGACTCGATGAGCAGCCCGACCGCGCCGACCACGCGCCCGTGGATGCGCACGGGGTCTACCGCACGCACCGCCTCCTTCGCCGCCTGCCAGTCCACAAAGGCTATTGTCGGCGGGCAGGCGCGCGAAGCTCACCTAACCGCCTGTCGGGGCAGGGAACGGGTAGCTACGATACTCGTGTTCGAACGAACCGTCGTCGTAGAGATCCACCAAGCCCCAGCCTGGCGGCGTCTGGTGGTAGTTGCCGCGCCACCAACCACCGCTGACCGCGCCGTCGCAGATGTAGGTCACGCCGTTGTAGACCACTCGGTCAAACAGGTGAATATGCCCGCTCAGGCAGAGCTTCACATTTTTGTGCTGGAAAAACAGCTCCACGATCCGCCGCGCGTCGATATGCACCCACGCGCCCGGAACCACCCAGTCGCCCGACTTCTCGTTCTCGCCGTCGAACATCGCGCAGGCGGAGACAATCGGCATGTGCGATAGCACCAAGACAGGGGTCGTGGCAGGCGTGCGCTGCAGCTCCGCCTTGAGCCACTCGAACTGCTCGTTATCCAGCCGTGCCTTGTAGCCGTTGCCGTGCGGGAAAGTGCCGTCCAGCACGATAAACTTCCAGCCCGCCTGTTCGAAGCTGTAGTAGGGTTTCTCCAAGCCGTAGAGTTCCATCACCCACTTTTTGCCGAACTTGGGTTCGTCGCCCGTGCAGCCGCTGCGCGATTTGTCCCAGCCCCACACATCGTGGTTGCCGATGCAGTGACGGATGGGGATTTCGCTGCGCTCCTTGACGATGCGCATCCACAGGTCAAACAGCACTTTGGCGCGCTCCTCGTTCTGGGCGAACACATCCGAGACGCAGTCGCCGCCGTTGAGGATCAGCTGGGGGCGGTCGGGCATGTCGTGGACGGTCTTGAGGCAGTCCAGCAGCCCGCGCACCGAGACGCCTTCGGGCGCGACATGGATATCGGTCAGGTGCGCGAGGCGCAGCACGCGCTTGCGTTGCGGTTTGGGCGAGGCGTCGCCTGCGCTGCGCAGTGTCAGCCATGCCGCTGCTCCCAAAGTCGCCGCTCCGATTCCTTTCAGCGCCTCGCGCCGAGTGAGTTTCTCTATTGGCTCCTCCATAATTCTTTACAATACCTGTGCGGATGTAAAGGGCGCGTTAAGAGTACCTGAAGGCGATCCAATCCGTGTAAATATGCTTCAAAGCTGGCAGGAGTCGTGGAGAGCAAGCCGAAACTGTATTCCACAGGAGGTGCGATAATGTCCAACGGAGGCGGTAGTTCGAATGCGACCCTGATACTGGTGCTGGGAATCTTGAGCATTGTGTGCCTACCCATCTTGGGACCTGTAGCTTGGATTATGGGCAATAATGCGTTGAAGGAGCTGGAACAGGGCTTTGGCGACCCGAATTCTCGCGGGTTGGTCGTTGCAGGGCGAATTCTGGGGATCATCGGTACGGTGCTGCTTGTTCTGAGCTGCATCTATGTGATCTTCATGTTTGCGTTCTTCGGCACGATTGTGTTTGCGTTCTTCGGCACGATTGCCGCGACCCAGCAATAACCTTATTCGATTGTAGAGGGCGTCTCCACAATCAGCGTCACAGGTCCGTCGTTTTGCAGGCGCACTTGCATGGATGCGCCATAGACGCCCATCTGCACATGGACGCCCTCCGCGCGGAGATCGTCGCAGAACTGGCAGTAGAGCGTCTCGCCCCGCTCGTAGGGGGCGGACTCGGCGAAGCTGGGGCGTCGCCCTTTGCGGCAGTCGCCGTACAGGGTGAAGTTGGAGACGACCAGCATCGCGCCGCCGACCTCCAGCACGCTGAGGTTCAGCTTACCTTGCTCGTCTTCAAAGAAGCGCAGGTGCGCGAGTTTCTGGGCGAGCCAGCGGGCATCTGCCTCTGTGTCCGACTGATGGACGCCGAGCAGCACGAGCGCACCCTGCTCGATGCGCCCGACGACGCGCCCGTCTACCTCCACTTCTGCCCACCTAACTCGTTGCACGACGGCTCGCATCCTTGCCTTTGCCCTCCATAATGCGTGAGACCGCCAACACATCTTCCAGCGAGGCGAGTTTCTGGGTAATCGCGCGCAGCTCGGTCGCGCTGTGGACCTGTACCACCATGTCCACCTGCGCCGTGAGGTTCGGCGTGCGTTTGACGCGCACATCGGCAATATTGACGCCCGCAGTGCCCAGAATCGTGGTGATGTCGCCCAGCACGCCAGGGCGGTCGAGCGTCTCGAAGCGCAGTGCGGCGGGGTAGGTATGGTCTTTGTGCGCCAGCCACTCGATGTGCATGATGCGTTCGGGTTCCTTGTCTTCGAGGGCGCGCAGGTTCGGGCATGCGGCGCGATGCACGATGATGCCGCGCCCGCGCGAGATGTAGCCGCGCAGCTCGTCGCCCGGCAGCGGGTAGCAGCAGGTGGCGCGTCGGGTCATGTAGCCGTCGGCGTCCTCGATTTGCATCGCGCGGATTTCGCGTCCTGCTGTGGCGGGCGCGGGCGGCGACTCTTGAGTCGGGGCTGGGGCGGGCGGCGAAACGCCGCGCACGCGCTGCACGACCGCCTGCACGCTGGTTAGTCCCTCGCCGATACTGGCGTACAGGTCGTTCTCGGCGCGCAGGTTCAGCGACTTGAGGATTTCGGGCAGCGCGTCGCGGAACGCGCTGGTGGGCAGGCGCAGCCGTTCCAGCTCGCGCTCCAGCACGCTGCGCCCATGCGCGATAAACTCCGCGCGACGCGCCTCGCGAAAATAAGCGCGAATCTTGCCCCGTGCGCTGGAGGTGCGCACGATGCGCAACCAGTCGTAGCTCGGCTGCGGCGTCTGGCGCGTCAGAATCTCCACGACATCGCCCGTGCGCAGCTTGTAGTCCAGCGGCACAATCCGCCCGTTCACCCGCGCGCCGATGCAGCGATGCCCTATCTCCGTGTGGATGCGGTAGGCGAAGTCGATGGGCGTCGAGCCTTCGGGTAGGTCAATCAGGTCGCCCTTCGGGGTGAACACCAGCACTTCGTCGGTCGCCATGTCGCGGAAGACGCTGGTGAGGAACTCCAAGTTGCTCTTGAAGTCAGTCAGGTCACGCAACTGCTGCTGCAGGGAGGGCAGTTGCAGGGGCTTCTGATCCGCGCCCTCTTTGTAGCGCCAGTGCGCTGCGACGCCGTACTCGGCGACTTGGTGCATCTGCCAAGTGCGAATCTGCACCTCCAGCGTGCGCTCGTTGGGACCGATGACTTTGGTGTGCAGCGATTGATACCCATTCGGCTTAGGCGCGGCGATGTAGTCGTAAAACAGCGCGGGAATCGGCTTCCACAGTTCGTGAACAATCCCCAGCGCCATGTAGCACTCCTCGACGGTGTCGGTCAGCACGCGCAGCGCGATGATGTCGTAGATTTGGTTATAGTCCAGTTGCTGCTGCTGCATCTTGCGGAAGATGCTCCAGAGGTGTTTGGGGCGTCCCATCACATCGGCGCGCACGCCGCGCTCCCACAGCCGCTCTTTGAGGGTATGCACCAGGTGCAGCACCTCCTGCTGGCGTTCGGCGCGGGTCTGGGCGACCTTTTGGCTCACCTCGCGGTACTCTTGCGGGTAGAGGTACTTGAAGGCGAGGTCGTCCAGTTGCGCCTTGATTTGGTAGATGCCCAGTCGGTGCGCGAGTGGGGCGTAGACCTGCAGCGTCTCGGCGGCGATTTGCACCTGCTTTTCGGGCGGCATGGAGTCGAGCGTCTGCATATTGTGCAGGCGGTCGGCGAGTTTGATGACCATCACGCGCAGGTCTTCGGCGACCGCCACCAGCAGTTTGCGCAAGTTGTCGGCGGACTTGGCGATGCTTAGGCGTCTTCGGCTCGCCTCGTTGAAAATCTCCATCTTGCGCTCGGAGTGGTGCAGTTTGGTGACGCCCTCCACCAGTTGGCGCACGGTTGTCCCGAAGCGTTGTTCGAGTTCTTCGGGTGTTGTGGCGGTGTCTTCCAGCACATCGTGCAGCAGCCCTGCGATGACGGTGTTGACCCCCATCTGCAGGTCTGCCAAGATGTGCGCGACGGCAAGCGGGTGCGTGATGTACGGCTCCCCGCTTTTGCGTTTCTGCCCGTGGTGTCGCTCTTCGGCGAACAGGTACGCCTCCACCAGGCGCGAGGTATCGGCGTCGGGCGCGTAGTCCCGAACCTTCTCGATGAGCGATTCGACCTGTTCAGGGAGTTCGTAATCCAGCGCCTGCATCCTACATCACGCGCATCACATCGATGTCGCGCTCATCGTCGCTGATGGGCGGCAGGGTCTGCAGCAAGTGCAGCTGCGCCTGTATGTCCTCCTCGTCGCGGGCGAAGATGGGGTCGCCGTTCTCGGTCGCCATCTGCCAGAGCATCGCGTCGCGCGGGGTAATCAGCATCAGGTCCAGGTAGTAGTCGGGGTTGACGATGGGGTGCAGGCGCGCGGCGAGTTGGCGCATCGTCTCCAGTTTGTCTTCGTAGGCGAGCGCTTCGTCGAGCCACACGCCGAAGGTCGCGTCGCTTTGCATCACGCCTTCCGCGCGCACAGTGAACGCCAGCGCCACCGTCACCGCATCGGTCTGCTCGAACACACTGACCAGCATCGGCACGCGCTCAGCGGGTATCGGCTCACGCCCCTCAGGACGCGGATCGTCCAAGAAACTGCGTTCGTCGGTCATGGT
>Ga0101945_1000283_pt1 | contig 101520 bp, 95 predicted proteins | sample DewCreD2012metaG_2_FD_75246 | JGI IMG/M metagenome (GOLD analysis project Ga0101945, IMG submission 75246) | Hot spring sediment bacterial and archeal communities from British Columbia, Canada, to study Microbial Dark Matter (Phase II) - Dewar... ... | reverse complement strand
CCAGCTCCGCGGCGAGTGCGGCCCACGACAGGTCCCCAACGCCAGGCTCGCCCTCGTCAACGCCACCGGCGGCACCCTCTCCGCCACCGGCACCCTCATCCTCGCCGCCGACTGAAAAGGGCCCATGCTCATAGACCTGCACACCCACACCGCCCGCCTGTCCTACGACAGCCAGCTCTCGCCCGACGACCTGGTGGAGGCGGCGAAGGCAGCGGGGCTGGACGGCATCTGCCTGACGGAGCACGACTTCGCCTGGGAGCCGGAGGAGGTGCGCCGCCTGGCCCGTCGCCACCGCTTCCTGGTGTTGCCGGGCATGGAGGTGAACACCGGCCACGGCCACGTGCTGGCCTACGGCCTCCCCCGCTACGTCTTCGGCATGGACCGGGTGGAGACGCTGGCGCGCCTCGCCCGCGAGGCGGGGGCGGTGCTGGTGGCCGCCCACCCCTACCGCAGGCAGGTGCCCTGGGAGCCGGCGAGGGACGGGGCCTGGGCCGAGGCGCTGGGCCGCGCCGTCGCCAACCCCTGCTACCCCCACGTCTGCGCCATCGAGGGGCTCAACGGGCGGGGGAAGGAGCACGAGAACCGCTTCTCGCAGGAGCTGGCCGAGAGGCTGGGGCTGCCCACGGTGGCGGGCAGCGACGCCCACGCCCTGGCCGACGTGGGCACCTGCGCTACCGAGTTCCTGACGCCGGTGCGCGACCTAGAAGACCTCATTGCCGCCCTGCGACGAGGCCTCTTCCGCCCCGTCGTCCTGCGGGCGCAAGGTTTGACGCGTCCGTCAGGGTGATGTATTCTTCCCACGGGCCGCCCGGCCCAGCAGAGGCTACAGCGAGGAGGGTGCCATGACCCAGCCTTCCCTCATCAGCGACGAGATGCGCTCTTACATCGGCCGCGAGTCGGAGCCCGTGACGGTGGAGGTGGACAAGACCGCCTGTCGCATGTTCGCCCGGGCTGTGGGCTACACCGACCCCGTCTTCTACGACGAGGAGGAGGCTAGGCGCCGGGGCTACCGCAGCATACCGGCGCCGCCCGGCTTCCTGGGCCACCCCGTCTACAACCCCACCCGCCCCCAACGGGCCGACTACATGCCCCCCTTCCAGACGGGGCTGCGGCGCGTCCTCAACGGCGGCACCGACATCGAATACTTCGACGACATCTGTGCCGGCGACGTGCTGACCATGACCCGCAAGCTGGTGGACATCCAGGAGCGGGAGGGCCGCCTGGGCAAGATGCTCATCGTCGTCAGCGAGATGACCTACCGCCGCGGCGACCAGGTGGTGGCCAAGATGCGCGGCACCCTCATCCAGTATTAGGCGGAGGTAGCGGGCCATGAGCGAGCAGCAGGTCTACTTCGAGGACGTGCAGGAAGGGCAGGAGGTGCCCACCCTCACTGTCCGCTGCGACTCCCAGCGGCTGGTGATGTGGGCGGCCGGCTCCGGCGACTTCTACCAGATCCACTACGACAAGGACTTCGCCATCGCCACCGGCCTGCCGGAGCGCATCGTCCACGGCGCCCTCAAGCACGCCCTGCTGGGGCGGATGCTGCACGAGTGGATCGCCCCGGGCGGGCGCATCAAGCGGCTGGCCTGCCAGTATCGGGGCATGGACCTGGTGGACAAGGACGTGGTCTGCAAGGGCGTGGTGACCAAGAAGTATCGCCAGGACGGCCAGAACATCGTCGAGCTGGACGTCTGGACCGAGAGCGAGGACGGCCAGAGGACCACCCCCGGCACGGCCGTGGTCGTCCTCCCCTCCCGGGGCGGCTGAGGCCACCGGCCCTGGGCGATACCATCTCCCTGCAGGAGGAGCACGACATGGGCAAGCTCGACGGCAAGGTAGCGGTGGTGACCGGCGCCGGCCGTGGCATCGGTCGGGCCATCGCCATCCTCTTCGCCCAGGAGGGGGCGAAGGTGGTCGTGAACGACCCTGGGGTGGGGCCCGACGGGGTGGGCCACGACCGCGGCCCCGCCGACCAGGTAGTGGACGAGATACGCTCCGCCGGCGGCACCGCCGTCGCCAACTACGACACCGTCGCCGACTACGAGGCCGCCGGCCGCATCATCCAGACCGCCGTGGACAGCTTCGGCCGCATCGACATCCTCGTCAACAACGCCGGCATCCTCCGCGACCGCATGGTCTTCAACATGACCGAGGAGGAGTGGGACGCCGTCATCGCCGTCCACCTCAAGGGCACCTTCAACTGCACCCGCCACGCCTCGGTGCTCATGCGCCAGCAGCGCTACGGCCGCATCGTCAACGTCTCGTCCGAGTCGGGGCTCACGGGCAACGCCGGCCAGGCCAACTACGGCGCCGCCAAGGCGGGCATCGCCGGCTTCACGCGGGTGGTGGCCCGCGACCTGGGCCGCTACGGCGTCACCTGCAACGCCATCGCACCCCGCGCCTGGACGCGCCTGACGGCCACCATCCCGGGCACGGTGACGCCGGAGCAGCAGGCGCTGGTGGAGCGGCTCAAGCAGCTCACGCCCGAGCATGTGGCGCCGCTGGTGGGCTACCTGGCCAGCGACGACGCCTGGAACATCAACGGCCAGATATTCCTGGTCTACGGCGGCACGGTGGCCCTGCTCCACCACCCCCTGCCCTGGCGCACCATCTTCAAGCGGGGCATGTGGACGGTGGACGAGATCGCGGCCCTCATGCCCACCCTGCTGGAGGGCACCCGCAACCCGGCACCGCCGCCCGAGGAGCTGGTGCCGGAGACGGCCCGCCGGCAGGCCCAGCCCGCCAGCTAGTCCCACAGCACAGGAGGAGCACGGAAATGGGCGACAGGCTCAAGGGACGCACGGCAGTGGTGACGGGGGCCGGCAGGGGCATCGGCCGGGCCATCGCCCTGGCCCTGGCCGCCGAGGGCGCCAACGTGGTGGTCAACGACCCGGGGGTGAACGTGGACGGCACCGGCCACGACCGCGGCCCCGCCGACCAGGTAGTGGACGAGATACGCTCCGCCGGCGGCACCGCCGTCGCCAACTACGACACCGTCGCCGACTACGAGGCCGCCGGCCGCATCATCCAGACCGCCGTGGACAACTTCGGCCGCATCGACATCCTCGTCAACAACGCCGGCATCCTCCGCGACCGCATGGTCTTCAACATGACCGAGGAGGAGTGGGACGCCGTCATCGCCGTCCACCTCAAGGGCACCTTCAACTGCACCCGCCACGCCTCGGTGCTCATGCGCCAGCAGCGCTACGGCCGCATCGTCAACGTCTCGTCCATCTCCGGGCTGCGGGGCAACGCCGGCCAGGCCAACTACGGCGCCGCCAAGGCGGGCATCGCCGGCTTCACGCGGGTGGTGGCCCGCGACCTGGGCCGCTACGGCGTCACCTGCAACGCCATCGCCCCCGGCGCCCTGACGCGCATGACCCAGGGGCTGGCCGAACTGCGGGCGCAGCGGGGCGTGGCGCCGCCGCCCGGCACCCAGCAGACGCTGGTGGAGCGCACGCCCGAGCACGTGGCGCCCCTGGTGGTCTACCTGGCCACCGACGAGGCCTGGAACGTCAACGGCAAGATCTTCCACGTGGCCGGCGGCTACATCTCCCTGGCCTTTGAGGAGCTGCCCATGCGCCAGCTCAGTAAGGACGGGATGTGGACCATAGACGAGCTGCGGGAGCTGGTGCCCCAGTTCCTGACCTACGACATACCCAACCCGGCGCCGCCGCCGCCCGACCTGGAGATCCCGGGGCGTCCCGCCCGGCCCCAGGGCTAGGCGGGCAGCCACTCCCGCCGCACCTCCATCACCACGAAGGTGTGGCCGTTGCGGTAGGCGGTGCCGCAGGGCCGGAAGCCCGCCTTCTGGAAGGCGCGCTGGGCGCGCAGGTTCCAGTCCAGGGTGTGCAGGTAAAGGCGCCGCAGGTCGGTGGTGCGGAAGAGGTGCCGCACCAGGGCGCGCACGGCGTCGCTGCCGTAGCCCTGGCCCCAGCACTCCTTGCGGCCGATGCTGATGCCGATCTCGGCCTCCTTGCGCCAGCGGTCCAGGTTGTAATACATGATGTTGCCGATGCGCCGCCCGCTCTCGTCCTCGATGGCCAGGTTGCGCAGGGCGACGTCGCTGAAGCGCATGTCCATCTCCCAGTTGCGGGCGAACTCCTGGAAGGGCAGGCGCAGGGGGGGCACGGCGTCGAAGCTGGCCAGCTCCTCGTCGGCGCGCCAGGCGTAGTCGTCGGTCACGTCGCCCAGGCGCTTGCGGCGCAGGACGACGCGCCGACCGCGGGCCACCACGTCGTCCCTGGGTGTGATCATTGCCCTTCCATCTCCCGCACCAGTTGGGCGGCCTTGCGCACCACTTCGGCCTCGTTGCGGTAGCTGAGGCGGGCCAGGGCCTCCTCCACCGGCACCCACTCCACCCGGTCGTATTCCCAGTCGTGCTGGTCAATGCTGCCGCCCACGGGCACCATCAGGTAGTGGTGGACACGCTTGTGGACGCGCACCTTCTCCTGGGGCTTGGCGAACCAGTATTCGATGGTGCCGATCTTGCGCAGGGGCCTCACCTGCAGGCCCGTCTCCTCGCTCACCTCGCGCACCGCCGCCTCCTCCAACGACTCGCCCGGGGCGGGCGTGCCCTTGGGCAGCCCCCAGACGCCGTCGCGAGTGCGGCCGCAGATGACCACCTCGATGCCGTTGGCGCCACGGCGGAAGACGACGCCGCCGGCCGAGACCGCCTCTTCTACAGGTAACCTGGCACGACGTTTACCGCTCATCCAGGAAAGAGCGCGGCGAGAAGGGGTCCTCGGCAACCTCCAGCTCCAGCAGGGCGTCCGCCACCGCCTCCCTTATGGCCGGCGACGGGTCGTCCTGCAGCGAGAGCAGGAGTTCGCGGGCCTCCTCTCCGCCGATCTGCCCCAGGGCGAGGATGGCCGCCTCCCGCACCTCCGCGTCGTCGTCGTGCAGGAGCGGCGCCAGGTGGGGCACCGCCTGGGGGTCGCCGATGGAGCCGCAGGCCAGGGCGGCCTCATAGCGCAGCTCGGGGTCGTCGCTGCCCAGCTCGCGCAGGACGATGGGCAGCCAGCGCTCCTCGGCGCTGCGGCCCATGGCGTGGACGGCGCTCACCCGCAGGCGGTGGCGCCCGCTCTCGAAGGCGGTGCGGATGGCCTCCCGCACCCAGGGCCTGTCACCGCAGTAGCCCATGGCCTCCAGCGCCCGTGCCCGCACCTCCTCCGGCTCGCTGGGGTCCTCGATGGTCCGGCGCAGCGCCTCCTCGATGGGACGGAAGTGCTTCTCGCGCAGCTTGCCGAGGGCGTAGAAGAGGACGAAGTTGCCCAGGGCCAGGGCGACCTCGGCCCGCACCTGCGGCTCGGGGTCGTTCTCGAGCAGGGCGATGAGCCTGGGGATGACGTCCCGCCGCTCCCGACTCCAGAGGCCCCGCACCGCCAGCACGCGCGCATCGGCGTCGGGGTCGTCCAGGGCCATCAGGAAGACGGGGTCGAAGTCCAGGTCGAAGTTGGACTCGGCCGTCTCCACCAGTCGCTGCAGGAGCTGGCGTCGTCGGGTCACGTCAATGCGGGGCCAGAGACGGGCCAGCTCCTGCTGGCGCGTCGGCGGCAGGTCCGAGAGCCTGACCAGGTGCGAGGCTCGCAGGGGCCTATGGGGTTCCGCCAGGTCTTGCAACAGCCCTTCCCAGGACACAGCTATCCCTTGGCGGCCACGCTGAGGCGGGCGAAGGCGATGGGAGGCACGTAGAGGGAGCCTCCGACCCAGCGCCCGCGCCCCAGGGCCAGGAGGGCCTCGGCCAGGAGGCGATGGACGTTGCCCGCCACCACCGTGTCCTTGACCCGGCCCACCACCTCGCCACCTTCTATTTTATACCCCAGCAGCACGTTGCCGGAGAAATCGCCGCCCAGCACGTTGCCCTGGCCGGCACCCATGAGCTGCTCCACCACCAGGCCGTTCCCCACCTCGCGCACCAGCTCCCCCAGTCCCTTCTCGCCCTCGGCGAAGACCAGACAGGAGGGTGAGATGCCCACCTGCCCGCCCGGGCCACGGCTGCCGTGGCCGGTGGGCTCGGCGCCGGCCAGGCCCGCCGTCTGCAGGTCGTAGAGGAAGTGGGCGACGACGCCGTCGGCCACCAGCGGCAGGCGGCGGCTGGCCACCCCCTCGTCGTCGCAGATGCGGCTGCCCGTGCGGTAGGGGAGGGTCGGGTCGTCCCAGAGGGAGAAGCGAGGGTCGTAGAGGCGCTCGCCCAGGCGACCGGCCAGGGGCGACTGGCCCTGGTGCACCATCCGCCCCGAGAAGGCGGTGACCAGCGGCCCCAGCAGCGCCCCCGCCACCCCCTGGGGAGTGAAGACCACCGGCATCTCGCCGGTGGCGACCCTGGCGGTGCGCTCGGCCCAGCGCAACTGGCGCAGCACCTCGCCCACCACCGCCGACCCGTCGCGGATGGCCTGGCAGGAGGCCTGCGCGTCGCCCACGAAGAGCATGTCGGTGCCGCGCACCAGGGTGCCGTGCACGCCCAGGGAGAAGACGGTGCGCCGGTATTCGAAGCGGCCGCCGCTGGAGTTGACGCCCACCACCCGGTGGACGGCCCTGCGCACGCTGGCGTCGCAGACCAGCTCCGGCTGCTCGCGGCGGACGGCGTCTATCAGCCCCTGCCCCAGGTGAACCATGTCGTCCAGGGAGAACGACTCCACCTGCGGGTCGTAGGTCTGCACCGAGGGGTATGAGTCGGCGGCGGGGAAGTGGAAACGGGCCTCGGGGCCGTAGGGCGCCGACTCCAGGGCCATCTCCACCAGGCCCTCCACGTCGCCCGGGCGGCTGGAGGAGGCGGCCCCCAGGCGTCCATCGGCGATGACGCGCAGGGCGACGCCCGAGACCTGACGGGCGTTGAGCTGCTTGAGACGGTTGGCCTCGAAGAGGACGGGGGTCTCTTCCACCTCGGAGTAGAAGGCCTCCGCCTCCTGCGCCCCACGCCTGAGGGCAAGCTCGATGACTTCTTCCAGCATCGCTACCGTTCTCCCACCACGCACTGGCGGATGCGGATGTGGGGGGAGCCGTTGGAGACGGGCAGGGGCATCTGCCCCGCCTTGCCGCAGCCCCCGCCCTGGTTGAACGCCAGGTCGCGACCGATGCCGTCTATGTTCAGCAGCGTCTCGAAGACGTTACCCGTCAGCTTCACCGGCCGCAGCAGCTCCGCCACCTGCCCCTTGCGGACCATGTAGGCCTCGCCGGCCGAGAAGGTGAACATCTCCATGCTGGTGGTGCCGCCATACCAGTTGCAGGCGTAGACCCCCTCCTCGATGTCGGCGATGAGGTCTTCGAAGCTGGCCTCGCCGGGCTCGATGTAGGTATTGGTCATGCGCACGATGGGCGGGAAGCGGTAGTCCAGGGCGCGGGCATTGCCCGTGGGCCGCTCGCCCATCTTGGCGGCCGTCTCCCGCGAGTGCAGGCGCCCCACCAGCACCCCCTCTCTGATCAGGTAGGTCTTCTGGGCGGGCACCCCCTCGTCGTCGTAGCGGTAGCTGCCCCGCAGGCCGGGCACCGCCGCCCCGTCCACGATGTTCAGGATGGGCTGGCCGAAGCGCCGGCCCAGCACCATCAGCTCGCGCAGGCGCTCGTTCTCGTAGATGTGATCGGCCTCCGACAGGTGCCCGAAGGCCTCGTGGCAGAAGACCCCCGCCAGGATGGGGTCCAGCACCACGGGATAGATGCCCGGCTTGACATAAGGTGCATCCAGCAACTCCACCGCCCGTCGGGCCACCCGGCGGACCTCGTCGGCCAGGGTCTCGACGAAGGAGTAGTCGTTCAGGGCGCCCAGGCTCACGCTGGCCTGCTGCACGTCGCCATCGCGCCTGGCCGTGGCGCCGATGCGCAGCGAGACGTCTATGCGCTCCTGCTGAATGTAGGCCCCCTCGGAGCTGGCGAAGACCACCCGCTTGTGGGCGTCGGAGTAGAAGATGTTCGACGACGAGACGCCCGGGGTGGACCAGATGAGCTCGTTGTAGCCGTCCAGGAGCTCTTTCTTCCGCGACAAGGGCACCTGGCGGGGGTCTCTGCCCACCTCCAGGGGGACGATGGCCACCACCGGCTCCACCTCGGCCAGGTAGCTGCGCTCCCGCCCCACGAAGCGGGCCTGGGACACCGCTTGTTCCACCCGCCCGCGCAGGTCGCGGGGGTCGTTGAAGCTGACGAAGCCCCAGCCGCCCCGGTAGAGGGCGCGCACGTTGCCGCCGAAGCTGCGGGAGCGGCCGATCTCTTCCAGCTCGCGACCGCGATAGACGATGCGGGTGGCGGTGGTCTCGTCCACCCGCACCTCGATGTAGTCGGCGTCCCAGCCTCGCAGGGCCTTCTCGATCTCTTCGCGCAGTTCGTCGGGCGTCATCTCCCACCTCGAAAGGCTCTAGCGCCCCGTGTCCGGGCGGGGGGCCATGCGCGGCCTGCCGCCCTCGCCGATCTTGGGCTCGGTGCCGGACAGCAGGCGGCGGATGTTGCCGATGTGACGCAGGAGCACCAGGGCGCTGGCCGCCAGGCCGAAGATGGCGTAGGACTCGGGCACCTCGCCCACGCCAGGCATCCGCGCCTCGGCCAGCCCCAGCGCCAGCAGCACCACCGCCCCCAGGGGAACGGTGACGATGGACATGAGCGACATGTAGCGGAAGGCCAGCACGATGAAGATGCCCAGGGCCGTCAGGCCGGCCGCCAGCGGGAAGAGCAGGGCGGCGTAGACGCCGAAGGCGGTGGCGACCCCGCGGCCGCCGCGAAAGCCGATGTAGACCGGGAAGTCATGGCCGACGATGGCGCAGATGCCCATCACCACCTGCACCGTGTGGTCGTGGGTCAGGTGCCAGGCCAGCAGCACCGGTATCCAGCCCTTGAGGGAGTCCAGCAAGAGGGTGGCCAGGAAGGCCTTGGGCCCCAGCACCCGCAGCACGTTGGTGGCGCCGGTGGCCCCGCTGCCGTAGTCGCGCACGTCTATACCCCGCAGCAGGCGCCCCAGGATGTAGCCGAAGGGGACGGCCCCCACCAGATAGCCGACGACGCCGGCCACGACCAGCTCCCACATGTCAGCCCTCGTCCCGCCCCCGGAACACCATCCGGATGGCCGTGCCCTCGAAGTCGAAGCTGCGGCGGATGGCGTTCTCCAGATAGCGGCGGTAGGAAAAGTGTAGCAGATTCGGGTCGTTACAGAAAAACACGAAGGTGGGGGGCCGCACCTCCGCTTGGGTGACGTAGTAGAGCTTGAACTGGCGCTTGCCCACGGGCGGCGGCGGGTGCCTGGCCACCGCCTCGCGGATGGCCGCGTTCAGACGGGCGGTGGGCACCCGCTGCGAGCGCTTCTCGCCCACCTCCAGGGCCAGGTCGAGCAGCCCTTCCAGGTTCAGTCCCGTCTTGGCGGAGACGAAGGCCAGGGGCGCCCAGGGCACGAACCTGAGCCGCTCCAGGGCCTGGGCGGCGAAGCGCTGCCGCGCCTCCTCCGTGTCGGGCATCAGGTCCCACTTGTTGGCCACCACGATGAGCCCCTTGCACTCCTCCAGCACCAGGCCGGCGATGTGGGTGTCCTGGGCCGTCACCCCCTCGCTGGCGTCAATGACCAGCAGGGCCACGTCGCAGCGGCGTATGGCCTGCTGCGCCCGCTGCACGCTGTGCCGCTCCAGGCCGGGGGCGATGCGACCGCGCCGGCGGATGCCGGCCGTGTCTATCAGCAGCAGCCGGCGCCCGCCGTATTCCAGGGGTGTGTCTATGGCGTCGCGGGTGGTGCCGGGCACCTCGCTCACCACCACCCGCTCCTGGCCGAGGATGGCGTTCAGGAGCATGGACTTGCCCACGTTGGGCCGGCCGACGATGGCCAGGGCCAGCTCGGCGGGGGGCGCCACCCCCGCCTCGACGCGGGGCAGGAGGTCGGCCAGGGCGCGGCGCAGGTCTTCCAGTCCCAGGTCGTGATAGGCGCTGACGGCGATGGGCTCGCCCAGCCCCAGCTCGTAGAACTGGACGACCCCCTGCTGACGGCGGTCGCTGTCGGCCTTGTTGGCCACCAGCAGCAGGGGGCGGCCGGTGCGACGCAACATCGCGGCGATCTCCATATCGGTGGCGGTGAGACCCTGAGCGGCGTCCACCACGAACAGGACCACGTCCGCCTCGGCCAGCGCCACCTCCACCTGGCGGCGGATGAGAGTGGCGAAGGTCTCGTCACTGGTGGGGTCGAGGCCGCCCGTGTCCACCAGGGTGAAGGCGCGGTCGCCCCACTCCACGTCGGCGTAGAGGCGGTCGCGGGTGGTGCCGGGTATGTCCTCCACCAGCGCCTTGCGTCCCCCCAGCAGGCGGTTGAAGAGGGTGGACTTGCCCACGTTGGGCCGGCCGACGATGGCCACCACCGGCCGCCGTGTCGCTACCGTCGGGGCGGCCTGCTCCTGGCTCATGGCTGGGAGATGACCACCTCCACCTGGGCCGGCGCCACGGCCACCACGCGGACGTCGGCCGGCGCAGAGACCTGCACCGGCACCTGGTGTCGGCCCGGGCCCAGGCCGCGCAGGTCCACCCTGGCTACGATGCTCCCCGGGTCGAGGGACTGCAGCGTCGGCAGCGGGCCGGATAGGGTCACCTGCACCAGGGGCGGCAGGCCGGAGGCCGAGAGGCCGCCGCCCAGCCCCTCGGCCCGCACGGGGACGCCGTAGGTGGCCTGGGCCGGTGCCGGCTGCACCCTCACCCTCACCGTCACCTGGCCGGCGCCGCGCACGGTGACGCCGGCGGGGAGGTCGAGGGCGACCATGCGCTGGACGTCGCCGCGGGCGCCGCCGATGTCCACCGGCGCCGTGGACAGGAAGGCGATGGCGCTGACGGCCTGTTCGGGGCCCACCAGCGATACCAGGGGCGGGTCCACCTCCACCCCGACCACATTGTAGCCGGGGGCGGGGCTGCCAACGACTGTCGGGCTCACGGGCACGATGCGCGCCGTCTCGATGCGGGTGACCGGCACGGTGACGTTGACGGCCGATGGGTCGAGGGAGACGCCTCTCACCAGCACCCCCAGCCGGTCCTGGGGCTCCAGGGGGAGCGCGCGCACCAGGTCGGCGCGAGCGCCGGTCAGTTCCACCCGCGCCACCGCCTTGGCCACGTTGGCGACCAGCTCCTGCGGCCCCAGCACCGTCACCTGGGACGGCTCCACCTGGGGCGGGCCGCTGGCGAACCCTTCGGCGGGGGCACCCTCGGTCACCACCTGCACCGGCACCGACTTGGCGAACAGCGGCACCAGCGACACCTCGATGCGGGAAGGCTCCGCCCCTAGCACGCGCAGGCCGCCGCGAGCGGTGCGCGGCTCCACCTGCACCGGCACCTGGTGTCGCCCCTCACCCAGGCCGGTAAGGACGACGAAGGCGCGGAAGTCGTCCGGGGCCAGATTGTCCCAGACGTCGGTGGAGGCCTCGGCCCGCACCCGCACCCGCGGCAGCTCCGAGGCCAGGGCCAGGCCCGGCGGCAGGTTCACCGCCTGCACGGGCACCTCCACGTTGGGCACCAGCCCGCTGCGGGTGGCGCTCTCGCCCTGCTGACCGCCCACGAAGGCCCAGAGGAGGACGGCTAGCAGCAGCGACAGGAGGGCGAGGCCGGCGTTCTCGCGCAGGGAGGCCAGGGCGCGCCGGGCCAGCAGCAGGGAGGCACGGTAGTAGCGCTGGGCTTCGCCGAGCATGGCTCTCACGGGCGCGGGCTAGAGGGGGCGCACCGGCCGCAGGCCGGCCTCGGGCGGGGCTAGGATGCTGCGCAGGACGGCCCGCAACTGGCGTTCGTCCAGCCCCCACAGGATGCGGCCGTTGGCCGCCACCGAGACCTGCCCCGCCTCCTCCGACACCACCACGCAGACGGCGTCGGTGGTCTCGGCCAGGCCCAGGGCCGCCCGGTGGCGCAGGCCGCCCCCCTCCCCTTCCAGCCGCTGCGACAGGGGCAGGGTGCACCCGGCCGCCACCACCCGGTTGCCGCGCACGATGGTCGCCCCGTCGTGCAGAGGGGAATTGGGGTAGAAGATGCCCATGAGCAGCTCACGACTGACCAGGGCGTCCAGCTTCACCCCCGTCTCGGCGTAGTCCTCGAGGCCCGTCTCGCGCTCCAGGACGATGAGGGCGCCGTGGCGACGCTGGGCCAGCTCCATGGCCGTCTGGGCCACCAGGTCCACCGTCTGGTCGTAGGTGTGGCGGGGCGCCCGCAGCCAGAGGCCCGTCCGCCCCAGCCGCTCCAGAAAGCGTCGTAGCTCGGGCTGGAAGACGATGGCCAGGGCGATGAGCACCGCCGGCAGGGCGTTGCGCAGCACGAACTGGAGCACCGTCAGCTCCAGCACCTGCGCCAGGATGAGCACCGCCACGATGAGGATGACCACGCCCCGCAGCAGGGTTATGGCCACGGTGCCCCGCAGCAGCACCAGCGCCAGGTAGATGAGGACGGCGATGGCCAGGATGTCCAGGACGCTGGCCGGCTCGAAGCGGGAGAGGGCGTCGCGCAGGGCATCGTTCAGGGCATCCACGGCCTAGCCCCCCTCGCCCGCCAGCAGCGCCAGCAAGAGCGCCTTCACGGCGTGGGTCTTGTTCTCGGCCTGCTGCCAGACCACCGACTGGGGCCCCTCGATGACGGCGTCGGTCACTTCCTCCCCGCGGTGGGCGGGCAGGTCGTGCATGAAGATGGCATCGGGGCGGGCCAGCGACAGCAGCCCTTCGTTCACGGTGTAGCCGGCGAAGGCCCTTCGCCGCGCCTCCGCCTCCCCCTCCTGCCCCATGCTCGTCCAGACGTCGGTGTAGACCACGTCGGCGCCGGCCACCGCCTCCCGCGGCGAGTCCAGCAGGGCGACGCTGCCGCCGCTCTGCGCGGCCAGCGCCCGCGCCCGCTCCACCAGGTCGGCGGGCAGTCGGTATCCCTCCGGCGAGGCGATGCGGAAGTGGACGCCGCACATGGCGGCGCCCAGGCAGAGGGAGCGCGCCACATTGTTGCCGTCGCCCACGAAGGCCAGGACGACCTCCTCCAGCTTGCCCTTCGCTTCCAGGACCGTCAGCAGGTCGGCCATGGCCTGGGTAGGGTGCTCGTGGTCGGAGAGGGCGTTGATGACCGGCACCGAGGCGTAGCGGGCCATCTCCTCCACCTTCTCCTGCTGGAAGGTGCGCACGGCGACGCAGTCCACATGCCGCTCCAGCACCCGCGCCACGTCCCGCACTGGCTCGCGCACGCCCAGGCCCACCTCCTGGGGCGAAAAGTAGAGGCAGTGGCCACCCAGGGAACGCATGGCCACCTCGAAGGAGAGGCGGGTGCGCAGGGAAGGCTTCTCGAAGAGGAGGGCCAGGGTGCGGCCCTGCAGGGGCTGCCCGTGGCCCTCGGCCTTCAGGCGCAGGGCCAGACGCAGCAGCGCACGCAGCTCTCCTGGCTCCAGGTCGGCGATGGAGAGGACGTCGCGGCCCCGCAGGGTGCCCGTGACGGTCTCCGACATGGCACGTCCCAGTATAGCAGACGGGGCCCGAGGCCGGCGGTGAGGAGCTAGTTGACACCCGTTATGGGGCCTGCTATATTGGCGGGCCGATAGCTGAGGCAGGCCCCATGACGGGGCTGTGGGAGCGATACCGGTTCCTGGCCCTGGCCGCCCTGGCGGCCCCCTTGCTGGTGGCCCTGGGCTACCTGCTGGGGCGGGAGGGGCGCCCCGCGCCGGCCTTGGAGCTGACGCCGGCGCCCGCCGAGGTGCGGGTCTACGTCATCGGGGCGGTGCAGCGCCCGGGCGTCTACACCCTGCAGGACGGCGACCGCTGGATAGACGCCGTGACGGCGGCGGGCGGCCCCACCGCCGACGCCGACCTGGCCCGCGTCAACCTGGCCCGCCGCGCCCGCGACGAGGACCACATCGTCGTCCCCCGCATCGGTGAAACGCCCGTATCGGCCCGGGGACAGCTCGTTGACCTCAACAGCGCCAGCGCCCGCGAGCTGGAGGCCCTGCCAGGCGTGGGGCCGGTGCGGGCGGAGCGCATCGTGCAGTCGCGCCAGGCCGACGGCCCCTTCGCCAGCCCGGAAGAGCTGGTGACCCGCCGCCTGGTCCCCCAATCGGTCTTCGAGCAGATCAAGGACATGGTGACGGTGGGCCCCTGAACGCCCTGGGCTACCTCTGCCTGGCCTGGCTGCTGGGCACGGCCACGGCAGCCTTCAGCGATGCCCGCCCCCTGGCGCCCCTGGCGGCAGCCTGGGCGCTGGCCCTGGGCACCGTCGTCTGGCGTCCGCGGCTGCTGCCCTGGACGCTCCCGGCCGTCGCCCTGGTCTTCGCCGCTGCCTGGCGCTTCGACGCCGCCGCCCCCGACACGCAGCCCTCTCGCCTGTCCCCCTACCTGAACGTCGGCCCGGTGCTCCTGCGCGGGACGGTGGACTCCAGCCCGGAGGAGCGGGGCGGAAGCGTCCGCTACACCCTTTCGGTGCGCGAAGTGCAGCCGGAAGCGGAAGGCCCCTGGCTCGCGGCGGACGGGCGCGTGCTGGTCACCGCCCCCCTTCAGCCCCGCTACCGCTACGGCGACTTGCTGGAGGTGGAGGGCGAACTGGCGCCCCCGCCCACGCTGCCCGACTTCGACTACCGGGCGCACCTGGCCCGGCGCGGCATCGTCGCCCTGGCCGAGTTCCCCCGCCTGCGCCTCCTGGACGAGGGGCAGGGCTCCGCCCTGGCCGGCGCGATGGTCGCCTGGCGGGAGCGCCTGGCCGCCGCCCTGGAGCGGGCGCTGCCGGAGCCGGAGGCGTCGCTGGCCCAGGGGGTGCTGCTGGGCCGCCGCGCCGCCCTCCCCGCCGACCTGCGGGCAGCCATGGACGCCGCCGGCCTCTCCCACCTGCTGGCCGTCTCGGGGCAGAACGTAGCCCTGGCCGCCGCCCTGGTGGTCGGCGTGCTGACCTGGGCCGTGGGCAGGCGCTGGGCGGGCATCGCCGCCCTGGGCGCCATCGTCGGCTACGCGCTGCTGGTGGGCGGCGGGGCGCCGGTGGTGCGGGCGTCCATCATGGGCGGCCTCTACGTCCTCGCCCGCAGCGTGGGCAGGCCGGGCGGAGGGCTGCAGCCGCTCCTCCTGGCCGCCGCCATCATGACCGCCCACGACGCGACGGTGGCCGAAGACCTCTCCTTCCAGCTCAGCTTCGCTTCCACTCTGGGGCTGGTGGTGTTGTCGCCCGGTCTCTCGGCCTGGGGCGAGGTATGGCTGGCTCGCCTGGGGCCGGCGGCCCACGCGCTGCTGCGACCCGCCGTCGCGGTCCTGTCCGTGACGCTGGCGGCGGTGGCATTCGTGCTGCCGGTGTCAGCCCTGAACTTCGGGCGGGCGTCGCTGGCGGCGCCGGCGGCCAACGTGGTGGCGGCCCCGGCCTTCGTCGCGGCGCTGGTCGGGTCGGCGGTCGTATCCCTCGCGGGCGTCCTCTGGTCGGGGGCGACGGACTGGCTCTGGTGGCTGGCCTGGGCACCCGCCGCCTACCTGACGGCTGTGGCGCGGGCCTTCTCCTCCCTGCCGCTGGCGTCGCTGCAGGTGGACGGCTTCGGCCTCGGCCACGCCATAGCCTGCTACGCGGCGCTGGCAGCGGCGGTCTGGGCCGCCGCGCGCTGGCGCCCGCAGGTGCCCCAGCGCCCACCCATCCCCGCCTGGGCGGCGGGAGCGGGCACCGTCGCCGTCCTGGGCGGCCTGGTGCTCTGGCTGGCCACGGCGGGCGGAGGCCACGACGGTCGCCTGCGCGTGACCTTCCTGGACGTGGGCGAGGGCAACGCCGTCCTGGTGACCACTCCCGGCGGGCGCCGCGTGCTGATAGACGGCGGCCCCAGCGGGGAGGCCATCGCCGCCGCCCTGTCGCGGCACCTGCGGCCGGGAGAGCGGCGCATAGACCTGCTCGTGCTCACCTACCCCAGGGCCGGCCGCCTGGCCGGGCTGCTGGAGGTGCTGGAGCGCTACGAGGTGGGGACGGTGGTGGCGCCGCCGGTGGGCGTCGGCACGGCCCTCTTCCGCGCCTGGCAGGACGCCCTCTGGCGCGAGGGCACCGAGGTGGTCTACGGGACGGCGGGGCTGCGGCTGGCCCTGGACGGGGCGACGCTGGTGGTGCTTTCGCCCGCGGCGCCACCCCTCACGACCCCGACCGACCCCCGCCCGTGGGCGCTTGTGCTGAGGCTCTCGCTGGGGCGCGTCTCCTTCCTCTTCCCGTCGGACGTGCCGACGCGGGTGCAGGAGTCGCTCCTGGCCGAGCGTGTGCCGGTGGCGGCCTCGGTGCTGGCCCTACCTGGCAATGGGGCTCGCGGCTCCCTGTCGCCGCTGCTGCCCGGGCCGGTGGGCCCGACAGCGACCGTGCTCTCGGTGGGGGAAGGCAACCGCTTCGGGCACCCGTCGGCGGAGATGCTGGCGCTGGTGGAGGGGCTGCCCCTCTTTCGCACCGACCGTCACGGCGACGTGGCCTTCGAGACCGACGGGGCGCGCCTGTGGGCGCGCCCGCAAAAGCCACCGCGCTGAGCCTGGCCCGCATCTCCGCTGGCGAGATAGTCCCTACTGGCCTTGACGAGCTGGCTGTCGTGTGGTATGTTGCGAATGCAGACCCCCCCTGTCTCTGACTGGGACAGGGCGCGAGGCCGCCGCCTGAGGCGGCGGCCTCAGCACATAGATGACCGCAAGACCACGGGCCTACGCCTACGTAGACGGCTTCAACCTCTACTACGGTCTGCTGAGGCGCCGCCAGCCCGAAGGCCCCTTGCACCTCAAGTGGCTAGACATTCCCCGCTGGCTACGGCTGGTCGCCAAGGACGTGGACTTGCTGCACGTCCGTTACTTCACCGCTCGCGTGACCTCTCCACCCCATGATCCCGACCGGTCCGGGCGCCAGGATCGCTACCTGCGGGCTCTCGCCACCCTACCCGATGTGACCATCCATTTCGGGCACTTCCTAGAGAAGACATCAGTGGCACCTTTAGCGGACTCCTGGCCCCACCGTCCCCGGTTCGTCAAGGTGAAGGTGCCAGAAGAAAAGGGCTCTGATGTCAACCTGGCCGTCTTCCTTCTGGTAGATGCTATGGATGACCTATATGACGTCGCTCTCGTGGTCTCTAACGACTCTGACTTGGCGGGGGCGATTGAGCTGGTGGGGCGCAGGTTTGGCAAGCGGGTGTGGGTCTTGAGTCCGCACAAACGCGTCAGCCAGGCGCTCCGGCAGGTGGCTGCCAAATACACCGAGCTCCGAGTCGGGCCAGTGGCTGCTTGCCAGCTGCCCGATGTGGTGCGAGATGCCCGCGGTAACGAGATTAGGCGGCCCGCGACCTGGTAGAATTGTCTCGAGTTTGCCAGCACCCATGATCCGCAGCGACGGCCGCAGGCCCCAGCAGTTGCGCCCCCTGTCCTTCCGGACGGGCGTCCTGGACTTCGCCGAGGGCTCCTGCCTGGTGGAGATGGGGCGCACCCGCGTCCTCTGTGCCGCCACCGTCGAGGCCCGCGCTCCCCAGTTCGCCCGCGAGGCCGGCACCGGCTGGATCACCGCCGAATACGGCATGCTGCCCCGCTCCACCCTCCAGCGCACCCCCCGCGAACGGGGCGCCACCAGCGGCCGCACCTACGAGATCCAGCGCCTCATCGGCCGCTCCCTGCGGGCTGTCGCCCAACTGGACATGCTGGGCGAGCGCACCGTCGTGCTGGACTGCGACGTCCTGCAGGCCGACGGGGGCACCCGCACCGCCGCCATCAACGGCGGCCTGGTGGCCCTGGCCCTGGCCCTGCAACGGCTGGTGGAGGCGGGCGACCTGCCCTTGCTGCCCCTGCGCGACCAGGTGGCGGCGGTGAGCGTCGGCATCGTGGACGGGGTGGCCATGCTCGACCTGTGCTACGAAGAGGACGTCCGCGCCCAGGTGGACATGAACGTGGTCATGACCGGCAGCGGCGAACTGGTAGAGGTGCAGGGCACCGCCGAAGGCCACCCCTTCCCCCGCAGCGCCCTGGACGAGCTCCTAGACCTGGCCTGGCAGGGAATCCAGGAGATACTGGCCGCCCAGCGCAAGGCGCTGGACGAGGCCGGCGTCGTCCTGCCCGCTTAGACGTATTCGCCCAGGAAGGTGCCCCCGAGAATGTGCACGTGGGCGTGCTCCTGGGACTGCATGGCGTCGAACCCGAAGTTGGAGAGCAGGCGGAAGCCGTTGGGACAGAACTTGCGCCCCATCTCCACCGCCACCCGGCCCACGCGCCCCATGTCCCGCCAGAGCTCCTCCTGGGTCATGTGGGCCTTGGGGATGGCCAGGAGCATCACCGGCACCCAGCGCAGACGGTTGCGGAAGACCATCACCTCGTCGTCCTCGTAGAGGACTTCGGCGGGCTCGCGACGGGCGACGATCTCGCAGAAGACGCAGTAGCCCATTGGGGCCAGCGCTACATGAACTCGTAGCCGCCCCGCAGCCCCGGTGGCTCCTGGTCGAGGATGACGTTGACGCAGGCGGGCTTGCCCGAGGCGAAGGCCCGCTCCAGGGCGGGGCGGATCTGCTGCGGCTCGGTAACGAACTCGCCGTGGCCGCCCAGCGCCTCCACCACCAGGTCGTAGCGGGCGTTGTCGCCCAGCAGCGAGGCGATGACCCTGTCCTTGCCATACATGAGCTTCTGGCCGACGGTGATCTGCCCCCACTGGCGGTCGTTGCCCACCACCGACACCACCGGCATGCCGAAGCGGACGAAGGTGTCGAACTCGAAGCCGTTCAGCCCGAAGGTGCCATCGCCGTTGACCATCAGGATGCGCTTGCCGGGGTAGACGCAGGAGAGGGCCATGCAGAAGCCGGTGCCCACGCCCAGGGTGCCGAAGGGCCCCGGGTCATACCACTGCCCGGGCTGGTTGATGGGCAGCACCTGGGCGGCCAGGTTGACGATGTCGCCGCCGTCGCCCACGACGATGGTGTTCTCGTCCACGAAGGCGGCCATCTCCTTGCACAGGCGCAAGGGGTGGATGGGCACCCGGTCCGAGTTCTCCCACTCTTCCCGCTGGGCACGGATCTTGTCCTCCTCCTCCCGCAGCGCCCTCACCCACTCGTCGTGGCGGTAGGATCGGCCCTCCAGCTCGGCGATGAGGGACTGGAGGGTAGCCCTCGCGTCGGCCTCGATGGCCACGTCCACGTCTCGGTTGCGTCCCAGCTCGGCCGGGTCCGAGTCCACCTGCAAGATCTTCGTCTCGGGGCCGAAGCGCCGCCCGTAGGCCAGGCGGAAGTCGAAGGGGGTGCCGATGACCAAGACCGCGTCGGCCTTGGCGAAGGCCGTGCGTCGCGTCCGCGAGAAGAACAGGCGGTGGTCCTGGCGTATGCAGCCGCGGCCCATGGCGTTGAGATAGACGGGGGCGTCCAGCAGCTCGATGAGCTGGCGCAGCTCCTCGTGGGCCTCGTCCCAGTAGACCTGGGAGCCGGCCATCACCACCGGTCGCTCGGCGCGGGCCAGGATGGCGGCGGCCTGCTTCACCACCTGGGGGTCGGGGTAGCGGCGCCCCTCGGGGCGGTAGCGCTCGGGGAAGTAGACCTCCGACTCCTCCACCTTCTGGAAGAGGACGTCGGACGGGATCTCGAGGAAGACGGGGCCGCGACGCCCCGTCATGGCGTGGCGGAAGGCGGTGGCGATGTATTCCGGTATGCGCTTGGTCTCGTAGACGCAGCGGGCCCACTTGGTGATGGGGCGCAGGAGCTCCACCTGGTCCATCTCCTGCAGGGCGCCCATCTCGAAGCGGTTGAGGGGGCTGCGACCGCCGATGACCAGCATCGGGCTCTTGTTGTGCCAGGCGTTGGCCACTGCCGTCACGGCGTCGGTGACGCCCGGCCCGGCGGTCACCACCGCCACCCCGCAGCGACGGGTGGCCCGCGACCACCCCTCGGCGGCGTGGCCGGCCGCCTGCTCGTGGCGCACGTCTATCACCCGCACGTTCTCGTCCAGGCAGGCGTCGTAGATGGCCTGCACGTGGCCGCCGCAGAGGGTGAAGATGACGTCCACCCCCTCGCGCTTGATGGCCTTCACCACCAGGTCGCCGCCGTCTACCAGGGCCATGCTGACCTCCTCGCCGTCCGTGGCCGACTACTCATATTCTTCATCCTCGGCATCGCCCCTGTCATCCCCCCTGGGCAGGACGGCCCTCAGCCCCAGGGCGGCCAAGGTGCCGGGGGCCGACTCCTCCGCCTGCCACAGGGCGCGGATGAGGGCCCGGTCCAGCTCCACCGCCCTTCGGGCCAGGTCGGCCGCCCGTTGCGAGTGCTCCAGGCTGCCCCGGTAATCGCCGCAGCCGTAGGCCCTCACCTGGGCGGCCAGGGCAGCATCGGCCTCCAGGGCGCACTCGATGGCCTCCAGCAGCAGGCGATGGGCCTCGGCCAGGGCGGGAGGCGGCGGCGTGGCCTGCAGCTCCTCCCGCAGGGGCAGGAGGGCATCGCGGCGGGTGCGGGCCAGAAAGTCCTCCAGCGCCTCCCCCGGCTGACGCTGCACGGCCCAGGCGCCCTCCTCGGGCGCTCCCCCGTGCAGGAGGGCGTAGGCGCGACGGAACAGGACGCCGTAGGCGGCCGGAGCGGTCACGGGCCTATTCTAGCCCGCCCCGACCGCGCCAGCCTAGGCCGTGGGGGTGGGACGCGGGCCCGTCTCCAGGGCGAAGGGCGGGTAGGGCTCCACCAGCGAGCCGAGATAGACGAACAGACGCGCCTGCCAGGCCAGCACGCCCCGGAAGAAGCTGGCGATGCCCTCCGAGAAGTTGCCCTGGGTCAGCACCTGGATGGCCGCCACCAGCCACATGACGTACGCCACGAAGTAGAGGACGCCCAGCACGAAGGCGCTGGGGATGGCCAGGAAGAAGCGCAGCAACGCCGACCCCGCGCTGGGGTTGCCGCCCGGTTGCACCTCCAGGGTGACCACCTCTTCGGGCCGCTCAAGGGACAGCTTGTCGGTGAACATGAACAGATAGGCGTAGAAGGCCATGGCCATGCGTATCCAGCCGGTGAGCTTGGGGGTGTCCTCCTGCAGGAAACGCTGCGCGCCCTTCTGAGAGACCCAGACGGCGGCCACTATCGGCAGCACGTAGTAGAGGAGCCCCGGCACCCACCCCAGCAACCAGAAGGCCACCACCCGGATGAACACGTGCGCCCGGTCGAACTCCTTCTGCAGGGGCACATCGAAGGTGACGGGATAGCTTTCGTTCATGCTGCACCTTCCTTTTGCCTGTGCGGATTGACGCAATACTAATACTTCCCCACCAGCTTGTCCAGCGCTGGAAAAGATTCGCCCGCCGGAAGGGGGCGAGCGAGACCGGGCAGCGAGGGCGTCCCGACGCCGGGCGTCGGGCCGGAAGCACAGGCCCGCTCAGCGCGCTACTGGAGGACGCCGTCGGCGACCAGGTCGGCGATCTCGTCTTCCGAGAGGCCCAGCACCTGCTTGCAGACGTATTCGGTGTGCTGGCCCAGCAGCGGTGCCGGCCCTCGCGGGCCGCCGGGGGTGGCCGACAGGCGGAAGCCGGGGCCGTCGTAGGCAGTGCGCCCCGCCTCCGGGTGGTCCAGGTAGTAGTAATAGCCGCGGGCCTTCAGGTGCGGGTCGCGGTCGAGGGTGTCGGCGGCGCTCTGGACCACCCCCGCCGGCACGCCAGCCGCCTGCAGGCGCTCCATCACCTCTTCGGCCTCGTGCTGGGCCGTCCAGGACGAGATGAGGCGGTCCAGCTCGTCCTCGTGGGCCTTGCGGGACAGGAAGGTGGCAAAGCGGCCGTCCCGCGTCCATTCCTCGCCCACCACGTCGCAGAACGCCCGCCACTCGTCGTCGTTGAAGACGGCGATGGCCACCCAGCGGTCGTCGCCCCGGCAGGGGTAGGCCCCGTGGGGGCAGGCGTAAGGGAGGCGGTTGCCCTGTCGCTCCTGCACGCGGCCGTTGGCGGCGCAGTCCAGCAGCGCCACGCCGATGACGTTCACCGACGACTCCAGCTGGGCCACCTCGATGAGCTGCCCCTTGCCGGTGCGGTTGCGGTAGTGCAGGGCGGCCAGGGTGGCCACCAGGGCATGGCCCGGGTTCACCACGTAGTCGGTGTAGTTGGTGCCCAGGCCCACGGGCGGACGGTGGGGGAAGCCCGACAGGTAGCTGAGGCCGGCCAGGGGGGTGATGACGGCGCCGAAGCCGGCGAAGTCGCGGTGGGGACCCGTGAGCCCCTGCATCGGCTCCCGCACCATGATGATGTCCGGCTTCACCTGCACGATGCGCTCGTAGGTCAGGCCCCACTTCTCGAAGGTGCCGGGGGTGAAGTTCTCGGCCACGATGTCGCTGCGGGCGATGAGGCGCAGGGCCAACTCCCGCCCGCGCTCGCTGGCCATGTTCAGGGCGAAGGAGAGCTTGCCGGCGTTGAAGTTGTTGTAGTAGCCGGAGAGGTTGATGCCCGGAGGCTTGTCCTTGGGCATGGGCTGGGTTATGCGCAGGCCGTCCAGCCTGATCTGCGACTCGACGCGGATGACCTCCGCCCCATAGTGGGCCAGGGCCATGGTGAAGATGGGCCCCGCGCCGAACCACGAGAAGTCGGCCACGCGAATTCCCTTCAGGGGCAGGTTGTCGCTGCTCACGGCCTCACCTCCTCGCGCGGCCATCGCTAGATGGCCCCGATGCCGGCCAGGGTTGCCAGTTCCGCCTCGGTCAGCCCCAGCTCGCCCACGTAGACCTCGCGGTTGTGCTCGCCGACGCGGGGCGGCCGGCGCCAGATGCGCGCCGGCGTCCCGTGCAGGCGGTAGGGCGGCCCCGGATAGCGGATGGTCGCCCCCAGTTCGGGGTGCTCCACCGCCTGGAAGAAGCCCCGCTCGTTGAGCTGCCTGTCGGCCAGGACGTCGGCCGGGCTGTTGACGGGGGCCACCAACAGCCCCCGCCGCTGCCCTTCCTGGTAGAGCTCCTGCTTGCCCTTGCCCCGCACGAAGCGCTCGATGACCCCGTCCACGTGACGGAAGCGGGGCAGCCACTCCTGGGCAGCGCTGGCATCGCCCCCCTGGTAGATCTGCACCAGCAGGCGCAGGTCGAGGCGCGAGAAGACTTCCTTCCACTCGGGGCTGGTCAGGTCCTCGGCCTTGCCCTCTTCGGCCATCCACTCGATGAGGACAGAGATGGGGGCGCCGAAGCCCGGCACGCCGATCATCAGGAACACGTGGCCGTCGGCGCACTCGTAGGTGCCGATGCCCGGGACGCGGAACCAGTCGCCGCTGGGCAGCCGGCGCCCCTCCCCCTGACGCCGCCGCAACTCCTGGCGCAGGTCCCAGAACTGCATGGCCGTCTCCTGGTTCATGGCCAGCGCCTCCTGCATGGAGACCTCCACCAGTTGCCCCTGACCGCCGCGGTCGCGGTGGCAGAGGGCGGTGAGGATGCCGCCGCAGGCCTGGATGGAGGCGCAGTAGTGGGCCTGGTCGCCGTAGGGGCGGTTGGGCGGGTCTTCGGGGAAGCCGGCCAGATACATCATGCCGCTCATGGCCACGGCGATGAGGTCGCTGGCCTTGTAGTGGGCATGGGGCCCCCACAGCCCGAAGCCGGTGATGGAGCAGTAGATGAGCCCCGGGTTCTCCTGCCGCAGCGACTCGTAGCCCAGTCCCAGGGAGTCCATGTAGCCGGGCGGGAAGGTCTCGATGAGCACGTCGGCCCGGCGGGCCAGCCGCCGCAGCACGTCGCGGCCGTCGGCGCTGGCGATGTCCAGAGTGATGGAGCGCTTGGAGGTATTGAAGGCGAAGAAGTAGAGGCTCTTGTCGGGGTGAGGCTCGTCGTGGAAGAAGGGCGGGAGGCGCCGCGAGGGGTCGCCGCCCGGCGGCTCCACCTTGATGACGTCGGCGCCCAGGTCGGCCAGCAGCTTGCCGCAGTAGGCACCCACGGCGCCGGGCAGCTCCAGGACGCGCAGGTCGGACAGGGGGCCTTCGCTCATGGCCTCTTCCTCCGCGGAGGTCGTGCCAATTTTAGCGCGACATGCCCCCCGTCTGGCAACTAGGCTCTCCCTTAAGGAAGGGCACCGCCGCCGCCAGGAAGGCCTCGGGACGCTCCAGCAGCAGGTTGTGGCCACAAGCGGGGACGATGTGGCAGCGGGCGTCGGGCAGGAGCGCTGCCAGCCGCTGGGAGGAGCGAGCAGGCACCATGCGCGCCTCCTCGCCGTCCAGCACCAGGGTGGGGGCGCAGACGCGCCGCGCCTCCTGCCCCAGGTCGAGGCGCAGCAGCTGACGGGCCACGTTCACCAGCGTCTGGTTAGAGACGCGCATGATGTCGCGGGCCATCAGCCGCCGGTCCTCGGACGACAGGAGGCGGGTGTCGCGGGCCATGTCCAGCCGTCGCACCACCATCCACCACTTGATGGGTACCTTGGGTATGACGTCCACCAGCCCGGGCCAGTCCACCAGCTGGAAGAGCAGGTGGAAGCGCCGGGGCAGGTCGGCCCCCCGCCAGACGGGGCCCACCAGCACCAGTCGCCCCACTCGCTCGGGGTAGCGGCTGGCGAAGGCCAGGGCGAAGGTGCCCCCCACCGACGCCCCCACCAGGTGGCAGCGGTCCACCCCCAGAGCGTCCAGGAGCCGCCGCAGGTGCGTCACGTAGTCGTCGAGGGTGGGGCGGCGGGGCAGGGGCTGGGAGCGGCCGAAGCCGGGCAGGTCGGGGGCATAGGCGTGAAAGTGGCGTCCCAGCTCCGGCAGCACGTGCCGGAACATCCAGGAGGAGGTGCCCACCCAGCCGTGCAGCAGCAGGAGGTGGGCGTGGACGGTGGCGGTGGGGGCCGCCTCGCGCAGGAAGAGGCGACGGCCCCCCAGCACCAGATGGCGGCCGCGGATGGCGACGCCGCCCGCCTCGGCCATGACCGCCCCCATCATAGGCGGGACGGGGACGGCGGGCAAGGCGGGCGGCGCGCCGCGACTACCTCTCGATGGGGGCCCCCACCAGGCTACCCCACTCCGTCCAGGAGCCGTCGTAGTTCTTCACCTTGGGGTAGCCCAGCAGGTATTTGAGGACGAACCAGGTGTGGGAGGAGCGCTCGCCGATGCGGCAGTAGGCGATGACCTCCTTATCGGGCGTGATGCCCAGCGACTGGTAGATCTGCTTCAGCTCTTCGGCGTCCTTGAAGGTGCCGTCCTCGCGCACGGCCGTGGCCCAGGGGATGTTCTTGGCGCCGGGGATGTGGCCGGGACGCTGGGCGCCTTCCTGGGGCAGGTTCTCGGGGGCCAGGATCTCGCCCTTGTATTCGGCCGGGGAGCGCACGTCCACTAGGGCCAGGTCGGGGGAGCCGAGACGACGCAGGATCTCGTCGCGGAAGGCGCGTATCTCGGGGTCGGGGTCCTTGGCCCGATACTGGGTGCGGGGGTAGGAGGGCACCTCCGTGGTCAGGGGGCGCCCCTCGTCTATCCACTTCTTGCGCCCGCCGTTCATCACCCGCAGGTCCTGGTGGCCGTAGTAGCGCAACAGCCAGAAGGCGTAGGTGGCGAACCAGTTGTTGTTGTCGCCGTAGAGGACGACGGTGGTGTCGTTGGCGATGCCGGAGCGGGAGAGGAGGTCCTCCAGCAGCTCCTTGGGGGCGATGTCGCGCAGGATGGGCGCCTCCAGGTCGTTGCGCCAGTGCCAGCCGATGGCGCCGGGGATGTGGCCGGCCTCGTAGGCGGCCGTGTCCACGTCCACCTCTACGATGCGCACCTTCGGGTCGTTCAGGTGCTCGGCCACCCAGTCGGTGGACACCAGCACCTCGGGATGGGCGTATTGGGACATGTCGGCTACCTCCCTCCGTCGTCGGGGGTTTTTCGGCAAATGCCATAATAAACTAAGGCGAGTTACATAATCAAGATTCCCACAGCCGTGTCCCCCGAAGCGGGCGAAGGAGAAAAGGGCGTGCTGTCGTCGGCGGGGTCAGGGGGGCGAGAACTGGACGCGCGCGGGGACGACGCGGGCGAGCACCTCGGCCGCCTGCGCCACCATCTCTTCCAGGATCTCGCGGGCCGGCCGGATGCGGCGCACCATGCCCGCGATCTGGCCAGCGGGGTTCATGAGCAGCTCCTTGCGCCCCGCCCGCTGGGCAGCCAGGGTCACCTCGCGGATGATGGCGCCTTGGAAGGGAAAGGGCAGAGTGGGCACCCCCGCCCGCTCCCACTCCTCGATGAGGGGGTTCACGATGTTGCGCATCGTCTTGCCCGAGTAGATGCGGGTGACGCGGGTGTCCTCCTCGCTGGCCTCGAGGATGCGCCGCTTCAGCTCCGGGTCCAGGGGCGACTCCTCGGCCACCAGGAAGGCTGTGCCCACCCAGGCGCCCACCGCCCCCAGGCAGAGGACGGCGGCCAGGCCGCGGCCGTCGCCGATGCCCCCCGCCGCCACCACCGGCGTGGGCGCCACGGCGTCCACCACCTGGGGCACCAGCGCCAGGGTGCCGATGCGGCCGGTGTGGCCGCCCGCCTCGTGGCCCTGGGCCACCACCACGTCGGCGCCGCCCTCGGCCACCCGACGGGCATTCTTCACGTTGCCCACCAGGGCCAGCACCCTGGTGCCGTTGCGGTGCAGGTCGGGCACGAAGGGGGCCGGGTTGCCCAGGCCCGAGGCGAAGACGGGCACCCGCTCCTCCAGCACCACCTCCATCTGGCGCCGGACGTAGTCGGGGGCGAGGCGCGGCGGCGCCTCCGGCGTCACGTCGGGCAGGCCGAAGCGCTGCTTGAGCTGGACGACGAACTCGCGCACATCGCCCGGCACCAGTTCGCGCCAGCTAGCGGCTGCACCGCCGCCCCCGCTGCCCGTCGCCGGCAGTTGTCCCAGCGTCGGCAGCAGCAGGTCCACGCCGAAGGGCCGGTCGGTGAGGTCGCGCAGCTTGCGTATCTCCTGGCGCAGCTCGTCGGGGGACAGGGCCGCCCCGCCGATGACTCCCAGTCCGCCGGCGTTAGAGACGGCGGCAGCCAGCTCCGCCCGGGCGATGCCGCGGCTGGCAGTGCCGCTGGGCCCCATGCCGGCCAGGATCACCGGGTATTCGATGCCCAGCAGGTCGCAGAGGGGGGTGCGCAGGACAGGTCTGGCCATCGCTTCTCCCTTCGGCTGACGCTCCGTCCGCATTGTAGGGCAGTCTGACGTTTACGGCAAGGACAGGGGGCGCCCGCTTGTCATAAGGTCGGGGTGGCCCACCGTCGTCGGTGCTAAAATCGTATCCGTGGGCGAAGGCAAGACCCTGCTAGTCCTCCTGGACGGCCACGGCATCATCCACCGCTCCTACCACGCCATGCGGGAGCAGCCTCTCACCGTGCGCCACACGGGGGAGGTCATCACCGCCGTCTACGGTTTCGCCAACACCCTCCTGTCGGTGCTGCAGGAGCTGCAGCCGAGCCACGTCATCGTGGCCATGGACAAGGGGCGCCTCACCTTCCGCCACCGCATAGACCCCAACTACAAGGCGCACCGGGTGGAGATGCCCGACGACCTGCGCGCCCAGATACACCGCTGTCGCGAACTCATCGAGGCTTTCGGCATCCCCATCTACGAACTGGAGGAATACGAGGCCGACGACATCCTGGGCACCCTGTCGCGCCAGGCGGCCGAGGCGGGCATCGAGACCTGCTTGGTGAGCCTGGACTCGGACATCGCCCAGTTGGTGCGGCCGGGCGTGCGGCTCTGGCTCTACCGCCCCTACCAGCGGGACTTCGTGGTCTACGCCAGCCCCGAGGACGTGCAGCGGCGCTACGGCGTCCTGCCCGAGCAGATCCCCGACCTGAAAGCCCTGAAAGGCGACGCCACCGACAACATCCCCGGCGTGCCCGGCGTGGGCGAGAAGACGGCCGTGCGCCTGGTGCAGGAGTTCGGCAGCATCGAGGCCCTCTACGCGAACCTGGAGCGGGTGGAGCCGCCCAAGCTACGGGAGGCCCTGCGCCAGCACGAGGAGCAGGTGCGCCGCTCCAAGGAGCTGGCCACCATCGCCACTGACGTGCCGGTGGAGCTGGACCTGGACGCCGCCGACTTCCGCGCCCACTATCGCCGCCAGCGGGTGCTGGACCTCTTCCGCGAATTGGAGTTCAAGAGCCTGGTGCCCCGCCTGCCGCCCGACGACGGCCACGAGGAGGAGGAACACCCCCTGCAGATGCCCCTGGCCGCCCCTCCCGCCCCCGCCGAGGCGGGCGCTGAGCGCTACCGCATCGTGGACGACGCCGATGCCCTGGCGGAGCTGGCGCGGCGCCTGGAGGCGGCCGGCGCCTTCGCCTTCGACACCGAGACCACCGGCCTGGAGGCCATGCGGGCGCGGCTGGTGGGCCTCTCCTTCGCCGTGGCCCCGGGCGAGGCCTACTACGTGCCGGTGGGCCACGCCGGCGCCGCCCGCCAGTTGCCCCTGGAGTCGGTCCTGGAGCGCCTGGCGCCCCTGCTGGAGTCGGAGAGGCTGCCGAAGACGGCCCACAACGCCAAATACGACATGGTGGTGCTGGCGCAGCACGGCGTCTGGGTGCGGGGGCTCCAGTTCGACACCATGATCGCCGCCTTCCTGGCCGGCGAGGGCGGCGGCACCTCCCGTCCGGGCGAGGGCGCCCTGGGCCTCAAGTGGCTGGCCTCCCGCCTGCTGGGCGTGGAGATGACGGACATAAGCCAGCTCATCGGCCGGCGGGGGCGGGAGCAGATCTCCATGGCCGAGGTGCCGGTGGAGGCGGCGGGGCGCTACGCCTGCGCCGACGCCGACATGACCCTGCGCCTGCGTCCCCGCCTGGAAGAGATGCTGCGCCAGCGGGCCCAGGAGCACCTCTTCTACGACGTGGAGATGCCGGTGGTGCCGGTGCTGGCCCGCATGGAGCTGAACGGCATGGCCGTGGACGTGGGCGTCCTCAAGGAGATGTCCAGCGTCCTGGCCGAAGAGATCCATCGGGTGGAGGAGGAGGTCTACCGGGCGGTGGGCCACCGCTTCAACATCGGCTCGCCGCAGCAACTCAGCCGCGTGCTGTTCGAGGAGCTGAAGCTGCCCAAGACGCGCCGCCTCAAGACAGGCTCCTACTCCACCGACGCCCAGTCGCTGGAGGAGTTGCGCGGCGTCCACCCCGTCATTGACCTGATCCTGGAATACCGCGAGCTGACCAAGCTCAAGGGCACCTACGTGGACGCTCTGCCCGGCCTGGTGAACCCCCGCACCGGGCGCATACACAGCGACTTCAACCAGACGGGGGCAGCCACGGGGCGCATCTCGTCCAGCAACCCCAACCTGCAGAACATACCGGTGCGGTCGGAGCTGGGGCGTCAGATACGGCGGGCCTTCGTGGCCCGCGACGTGGGCCCCGATCCCTATCTGCTCTCGGCCGACTACTCGCAGATAGAGCTGCGCATCCTGGCCCACTACACCGGCGACCCCGCCCTGGTGGAGGCCTTCCGCCGCGACGAGGACATCCACGCCGTCACCGCCTCCCAGGTCTTCGGCGTGCCCATGGAGCAGGTGACGCCGGAGATGCGGCGGCGGGCCAAGGTCTTCAACTTCGGCGTCCTCTACGGCCTGACCCCCTACGGCCTGTCGGTGCGGGAGCGCATACCCCAGGAGGAGGCGGCCGAGTTCATCCGCCGCTACTTCGAGAAGTATCCGGGCGTGCGCCGCTACGTCGAGGAGACGGTGCAGCGGACGCGGGAGCTGGGCTACGCCGAGACCATCTTCGGGCGGCGGCGCTACCTGCCCGAGATCAACTCGGCCAACGTCAACGTGCGCCAGGCCGCCGAGCGGGCGGCCATCAACATGCCCATCCAGGGCACCAACGCCGACATCATGAAGATCGCCATGGCCCGCGTGCAGCAGGAGATGGACCGCCGCGGCCTGCGCTCCCTGATGGTGCTGCAGGTGCACGACGAGCTGATCTTCGAGTGCCCGGCGGCGGAGCTGGCGGAGATGCAGGCGCTGGTGCTCGACATAATGCCCAAGGCCGCCCAGCTCGCCGTCCCCCTCAAGGTGGACGTGAAGGTGGGCAAGACCTGGGGCGACATGGAGTGAGGGCGGCGTGCCCGAGCTGCCCGAGGTGGAGACCATCCGGCGCCAGCTCCTGCCCCTGCTCGCGGGCCGCACCGTCGTCCGCGCCTGGCTCTTGCCCGAGGCGCCCCGCCTGCCGGCCCACCCGCCCGACGCTGCCGCCTTCGTCTCGCTGCTGGAGGGGCGACGGCTGCTGTCGGTGGAGCGGCGGGGCAAATACCTGCTCTTCCCCCTGAACGACGGCAACGTCTGGGTCGTCCACCTGCGCATGACCGGCGCCCTGGTGCACTCGGCGGCGGGGGCGACGGAGGACAGGTTCGTGCGCGCCCGCTTCCATCTGGACGACGGCTCCCTCCTCCTCTACCGCGACGTGCGCAAGCTGGGCCGCATGTGGGTGGTGGGCGACCCCCAGCAGGTGGTGGGCAAGCTGGGGCCGGAGCCCCTCTGCGAGGGACTCACGGCCGAGGCGCTCCGCTCTGCCCTGACGAGGCGGCGGGCGCCAGTGAAGGCCCTGCTCCTGGACCAGCGGCTCGTGGCCGGCCTGGGCAACATCTACGCCGACGAGGCCCTGCACGAGGCCGGCCTCTCGCCCCTGCGCCCGGGAGGCTCCCTCTCGCCGGCGGAGGTCGAGCGGCTGCGGCAGGCCATCGTTCGGGTGCTGGAGGGCGCCACCGGTCACGGCGGCACCAGCTTCTTCGCCTACGTGGACGCCCGCGGCCAGCGAGGGAGGCACCAGCTGCACGTGCGCGTCTATCGTCGGCAGGGACAGCCCTGCCCCCGCTGCGGCACGGCGGTGGCCAGGACGAGGGTGGGAGGCCGCTCCACCCATTACTGTCCCGCCTGCCAGTTGTGATAAAGTGTGGATTGTCGCTGGCTCAAGAGTAGCGGCGGGGAGGAAGCCATGAGGGATGCCGTCATCGTTGACATGGTGCGCACGCCCTTCGCTCGGGCCGGTCAGAAGGGCGCCTACCGGGACATCACCCACGTGGAGCTGGTGGTGCCCCTCATCAAGGCCATCGTGGAGCGCAACCGCCTCGACCCCACGCAGATAGACGAGATCATCCTGGGCTCGGTGGGGGTGGTGGGTGTCCTCACCCGCTCCCGCCACTACCTGTTCGAGGCCGACATGCCCTTCTCCATCTCGGCCACCGACCTGAACAAGCAGTGCGGCTCCAGCCTGCAGGCCGTCGTCCAGGGGGCCTTCGCCATTCGCTGCGGCATGTCCGACGTCGTGCTGGCCGGGGGAGTGGAGACCATGGACCGCATCGCCCCCATCCCGCCCGGCGACGAGCGCGACCTGCAGCAGGTGCAGGCGGCCGAGGTGATGACGCGCGAGATGCTGCCTGCCTCCTGGCCCGGCCCCCGCCAGCCCCAGTGGCTGCCGCGCTGGTATCAGAAGGTGGAGCCCTGGATCATGAACATGGGCATGACGGCCGAGAAGCTGGCCCAGGAGCGGGGGATCACCCGCGAGGACTCGGACCGCTTCGCCCTGGAGAGCCACCGTCGCGCCGTCCGCGCCTGGAACGAGGGCATCTTCCAGCGGGAGGTCGTCCCCGTGGAGATCGCCTACTCCGACGGCACCAGGGTGACGGTGGAGCGCGACCAGTTGCCACGGGAGGACACCAGCCTGGAGAAGCTGGCCCAGCTCAGGCCCAGCTTCCGTCCCGACGGCATCTGCACCGCCGGCAACTCCAGCCCCCGCACCGACGGCGCCGCCCTCTGCCTGCTCATGTCCAGGGAGAAGGCGAAGGAGCTGGGCCTGAAGCCCCTGGCCACCGTCAAGCATGCCGCCACCGTGGGCGTGGACCCCACCATCATGGGCATCGGGCCGGTGCCGGCCACCCGCAAGCTGCTACAGCGCACCGGCATGTCCCTGTCGGACTTCGACCTGATCGAGATCAACGAGGCCTTCGCCTGCCAGGTGCTGGCCTGCGGCTACGAGCTGGGCTGGGACTGGGAGCGGGTGAACGTCAACGGCGGCGCCATCGCCTTGGGGCACCCGCTGGGGGCCAGCGGGGCGCGACTGGCGGGGACCATCGCCTTCGAGATGGCCCGGCGCAACGTCGAGTGGGGGCTGGTGACCCTCTGCATGGGCGCCGGCATGGGCATGTCGGTGGCCCTGCAGCGGGAGAACTACGACTAGCCGCCGGTTGCGGCCGGCCCTTCCACCCCCACCAGCTTGGCGCGCACCACCACCCGTTGCGTGTAGTCGCCCCCCAGGGGGCTGGCGCGGTCGGGCACGAAGGTGCCGCCGCAGGTGATGATGGTCACCACGTCCTCGCTGGTGGGATACATGACCGTCACGGCGTCGGGCTGGGCCGGGTCCACCATGAACGTCTCGGCGACCTGGTAGAGGAGCTGGCGCCCGTCCTTGACGACGATGCGCACCATATCGCCGGCCGTCAGCCTGCCCAGCTCCCAGAAGACGGCCGGCGCCCGGTCCCAGGTGACGTGCCCGGCGAAGACGGCATTGGAGCCCTGCCCGGGCCGGGCCGAGAAGTCATACCACGCCACCACCCGCCCGGGCCGCTGCGAGTTGGTGCGGTCGGGCACCTGCGGCACCGCCTGAGCGTCCATGCCCAGGACGATGACCTCGGCGTCCACCCCGATGGCGGGTATGACGATGCGCACCGGCGGCTGCTGGTTGACCACCCGGGGGGCGGGGGTGGGCTGGGGGGCCGCCCCGGTCGCCTGCTCGGCGCCGGCGGCGGGGGTCGCCTCGGGCGACGGCAGCGACGCGAAGATGTCCGTGGACGGCGCGGCCTGCGGCACCGGCGGCGTCCCGCCGCTGCCCAGACCGTTCACGGCCGTGAAGGCCAGCGCCCCGCCCAGGGCCAGGAGCGCCGACCCCAGCAACAGACGCCAGAGGGGGCGTCTGCGCCTTCGCCGCCGCAGGGCCATGGGCCCCAGCCCGAGGGAGTCGTGTCTGCTGCGCATCCTTCCCGTATAGTATAAACGCTTGCCAGCCCTGGACCCTTTCAGAACGGGGCGAGCACGTGTCGGCGGAAGACAGCCTCACGGCCATCGCCGGGCTGCTGGTGGGCCACTGGACCGACGCCGCGGCCGGCACCGGCTGCACCGTCGTCCTCTGTCCCCAGGGGGCCACGGCGGGGGTGGCGGTGCTGGGGGGCGCACCCGGCACCCGCGAGACCGACCTGCTGCGCCCGGGCTTCCTGGTGGAGCGGGTGCAGGGCGTGCTCCTCACCGGCGGCAGCGCCTTCGGGCTGGGCGCCGCCCAGGGGGTGGTGCGCTGGCTGGAGGAGCGGGGCCTGGGCCACGTCACCCCGGCCGGTCCCGTGCCCATCGTGGTGGGGGCGGTGGTCTACGACCTGGGCATCGGCCGCAGCGACGTCCGCCCGGGGCCGGAAGAGGGCTACGCCGCCTGCCAGGCCGCCACCGCCGGTCCCGTGGCCGAGGGGAGCGTGGGGGCGGGCACGGGCGCCACCGTGGGCAAGGCGCTGGGGCTGGCGCGGGCCACCAAGGGCGGCATCGGCGGCGCCTGCGAGGAGGCCCCGGGCGGGGCGCGGGTGGCGGCCCTGGTGGCCGTCAACGCCTTCGGCGAGGTGGTGGACCCCCGGACGGGCGAGGTGCTGGCGGGCGTGCGCGCGCCGGAGCGGGGCTACCTGCCCACCCTGGACGTGCTGCGCCAGGGGCGGGCCGTCTCCCCCCTGGTGCCGCCCAACAGCACCATCGGCGTCGTGGCCACCGACGCCCCCCTGGACAAGGCCGGCTGCTCTCGCCTGGCCACCATGGCCATGGCCGGCATGGCGCGGGCGGTTCGGCCCGTCTGGACGCAGGTGGACGGCGACGTCCTCTTCGCCCTCTCCACCGGCAGCGGCCCCGCCGCCGAGCTGACAGCCCTGGGCGCCCTGGCGGCGCGGGCGGTGGAGCGGGCCATCGTGCGGGCGGTGCAGCGGGCTGCCTCGCTGGGGGGCGTCCCTTCCTGCAGCCAGTGGCCGCGTTGAATGGCCCTGGCGCGCGTGCTATCCTTCTGCTGAACGATGACCGACCTGGAAGAACTCTATCGTCGCATACGCACCTGCCTGGACTGTCCCCTGAGCGAAAGCCGCACCCACGCCGTCCCCGGAGAGGGCCCCGCCGATGCCGAGGTGATGTTCATCGGCGAGGGGCCCGGCTACCACGAAGACCGTCTGGGGCGGCCCTTCGTGGGGCCGGCGGGCAAGTTCCTGGAAGAGCTCTTGGAGAGCGTGGGGCTGCGGCGGGAGCAGGTCTACATCACCAACGTGGTCAAGTGCCGACCGCCCAACAACCGCGACCCCCTGCCCTCCGAGATCGCGGCTTGCCGCAAATACCTGGAGGCGCAGCTCCAGGTCATCCGGCCCCGCGTCATCGTCACCCTGGGGCGCCACTCGCTGGCCTGGTTCTTCCCCAAGGACTCCATCGGCAAGGTGCACGGACAGGTGAGGCGCAAGGACGGCACCTACTTCCTGCACCTCTACCATCCGGCGGCAGCGCTGCACCAGCCGGCCATGCGCGAGACCATCGAGCAGGACTTCCAGAAGCTGGCACAGGTGCTGGAGGAGGCCCGTCGCAACGCCAGGGAGCCGTCCCAGCCCCTGGAGCGACCGGAACAGATGCGCCTCTTCTGAAACGGAGTCCCTCTTCGCGGTGACAGGTCATGCCTGAGAAGCTGCGTGTCGTCCCCCTGGGCGGCCTGGGCGAGATCGGCAAGAACATGATGGCCCTGGAGCTGGGCAACGACCTCATCGTCATAGATGCCGGCCTCATGTTCCCCGAGGAAGAGATGCTGGGGGTGGACCTCATCATCCCCGACGTCTCCTACGTGGAGGAGCGCCGGCACAAGCTGCGGGGCATCGTCATCACTCACGGGCACGAGGACCACACCGGCGCCCTGCCCTACGTGCTGCCCAAACTGCGGGCGCCCATCTACTGCACCCGCCTCACCCGCGGCCTGGTGGAGGTCAAGCTGAAGGAGCACGGCCTGCTGGAGGAGGCCGACTTGCGCCTGGTGCAGCCCGGCGAACGGGTGCGTCTGGGCCAGTTCACGGTGGAGTTCATCCGCGTCACCCACAGCATCCCCGACTCGGCGGCGCTGGCCATCCACACCCCCCTGGGACTGGTCTTCCACACCGGCGACTTCAAGCTGGACCACACGCCGGTCATGGGCATGCCCACCGACCTGCAGCGGGTGGCCGAGCTGGGACGCCAGGGCGTGCTGCTGCTCCTGTCCGACTCCACCTACGCCGACGTGCCCGGCTACACCCCTTCCGAGCGCATCGTGGGCGACACCCTCTGGCGGGTGATGGCCGGCTCTCAGGGGCGGGTCATCGTGGCCACCTTCGCCTCCCTCATCTCGCGCATCCAGCAGGTGGCCGACGCCGCCAGCGCCTGTGGACGCAAGGTGTTCGTCACCGGGCGGAGCATGCTGGACAACGTGGCCATGGCCCTGGAGCAGGGCTACCTGAAGACCGACCAGGACCTGCTGGCGCCTATCGAGCGGATGCGGGGCCTCAAACCCGACAAGGTGGTCATCCTGACCACCGGCGCCCAGGGGGAGCCCACCTCCGCCCTGGTGCGCATGGCCAACCGCGACCACCGCTACGTTGAGATCCAGAAGGGCGACGTGGTCGTCCTCTCCTCCTCGCCCATCCCGGGCAACGAGGTGCTCATCAACCGCACCATCAACAACCTCTACCGTCTGGGGGCGACGGTGCTGCACAGCCGCGTGGCCGACGTGCACGTGCGCGGCCACGCCGCCCAGGAGGAGCTGAAGCTGATGCTGGGGCTGCTGCGCCCCCGCTTCTTCGTCCCCGTCCACGGCGAGTTCCGTCACCTGGTAGTCCACGCCGAGCTGGCCAAGGCCATGGGCGTGGCGCCGGAGAACGTCTTCGTGCTGGAGGACGGCGACATCCTGGAGCTGGACGGCGAGCGGGGGAAGGTGGTGGCGCGCGCGCCCGCCGACCTGGTCTACGTGGACGGCCTGGCGGTGGGCGCCGACAAGGTGGTGCTGCGCGACCGCCGCCATCTGGCCTCCGACGGTGTGCTGGTGGCCCTGGTGACGGTGGACAGGCACACGGGCAAGCCCATCGGCCCGCCCGACCTGGTGGCCCGGGGCTTCATGGAGCAGGAGATGTCGCGCAAGGTGCTGGAGCGGGCCCGCAAGGTGGCCATGGACGCCCTCGCCCGCGGCGGCGGCGACCGGGCCGACCTGAACGCACGCCTGCACGACGCCCTGGTGCAGTTCGTCTATAATGAGACCCGTCGTCGGCCCATGGTCCTGCCGCTGACGGTAGAGGTGTGAGGAGATGAGCCTGCGGACGCGCTCCCAGCGGCGCCACCTGCGCCGCTCGCCCGTGGCGGCGGCCACCCGCCGCTACGGGACGGTGCGCAGCCGTCGCGGACGGCGTCGGGGGCCGGCCCTGCAGCCCTGGCCCCTGCTGCTGGTGCTGGTGGCCGGAGGCGCCGGCGCCGGGCTGGTCTTCCTGGTGCCGCTGCTCCTGGAGGCGGGCCGGACGCTGCTGCGCTGGCTGGGCCTGGGGCTGCCCCTGGCCGCCCTCGTCCTCGCCGCCGACGGGGTGGCGCTGCGGCGGCGCCGCGCCAGCGCCGCCTTCTGGCGCACCTGGCTGGCCCTGCACCTGCTGGGCTTCTTCGCCCTGGGCGTCCTGGGGCTGGCCCGCCCTTCCCTGGCCCTGGCCGGCGTCTCCCTGGCAGCGGTGTCGGCGGGGGGGACGGCCGGTGCCCACCTCAGCGGCGGCGGCCCGGCGATGATCGCCTGGATCGCCGCGGCGCCGACGGGGCTGGTGCTCCTCTGGCCGCGGCTGCCCGTCCTGCTGGCCAAGGGCCTGGGCATCGTCCTCGAATGGCTGGTCTCCCTCGACCTGCCCCGCCGCTCCTGGGAGGCGGCCAGGGCGGTGGCCAGCTGGGTGGGCACGCTCCTGCCCGCGCCCGCCGAGGAGCGGGAGGAATGGGAGGCACCCCAGCCCCCCGCCAGGCTGCCGCCGCTGGTGGCCCGCTGGGACGAGGAGTGGACGTCGCCCCCAGCGGAGCAGGACGCCCGCCCCGAGCGGGAGGAGAAAGAGGAGGCCGCCGCCGGGGGCGAGGCGACGCGGCGCCGTCGCGTTCAGAACGGCTGGGAGCTGCCGCCCATCCACCTGCTGAACGCGGTGGGCGAGGAGTCGCGCCCGCCCGACAACGAGGCGCGGGCGCAGCTCATCGTGGACACCCTCAAGAGTTTCGGCGTGGACGCCAGGGTGGTCTCCATCCAGCAGGGGCCCACCGTCACCCAGTTCGGCATCGAGCCGGGCTGGGAGGTGAAGACGCGCCTGGTGCCGGAGCGCGACGAGAAGGGGCGCGTCGTCTACGACAAGGACGGCCGCCCCAAATACCGCAGCGAGGTGGTCTCGCGCACGCGGGTGCGGGTGAACCGCATCACCGCCCTGGCCAACGACTTGGCCCTGGCGCTGGCCGCCCCCAGCATCCGCATCGAGTCGCCGGTGCCGGGCAAGCCCTTCGTGGGCATCGAGGTGCCCAACACGGCGCCCTCGGTGGTGACGGTGCGCAGCGTCATCGAGAGCCCCGCCTTCCAGAAGGTGGCCTCCCGCTCGCGCCTGGCGGTGGCGCTGGGCAAGGGCGTGTCGGGAGAGCCGGTAGCGGCCGACCTGGCCCGCATGCCCCACCTGCTCATCGCCGGCGCCACCGGCAGCGGCAAGAGCGTCTGCATCAACTCCCTCATCACCTGCCTGCTCATGCACAACACGCCCGAGGACGTGCGCCTGCTGCTCATAGACCCCAAGCGGGTGGAGCTGGCCTCCTTCGCGCCGGTGCCGCACCTCCTCTTCTCGCGGGTCATCGTGGAGCTGGAGGAGGTGCCGGCGGTGCTGCAGGCCGTCCTGCAGGAGATGGAGTCGCGCTACCGGGCCTTCGCCGCCATCGGCGCCCGCAACATCGAGGCCTACAACCGCAGCCCCCGCGCCCCCGAGAAAATGCCCTACTGGGTGGTGATCATTGACGAGCTGGCCGACCTGATGATGTCCGCCCCCTACCAGGTGGAGCGGCAGATCTGCCGCCTGGCCCAGCTGGCCCGGGCCACGGGGATACACCTCATCGTGGCCACCCAGCGGCCTTCGGTGGACGTAGTGACGGGGCTCATCAAGGCCAACTTCCCCACGCGCATCGCCTTCGCCGTCAGCTCGCAGGTGGACTCGCGCACCATCCTGGACATGGCCGGGGCCGAGAAGCTGCTGGGGCGGGGCGACATGCTCTACCTGCCCACCGACGCGGCCAAGCCCCGCCGCCTGCAGGGCTGCTACGTGTCGGACGCCGAGATCGAGCGGGTGGTGTCCTGGTGGGCCGACGACCGCTTCCGTCACCTGCGGCCGGAGCCCATGGACCACCTGCTGGAGCAGGTGCGGGAGGGTGGCCTGGGCGGCGAGGACGATCCCCTCTTCCAGGCCGCCCGCGAGGTGGCCATGGACCACAATCGCGTATCGGTCTCGATGCTGCAGCGGCAGCTGGGCGTCGGGCGCGAGCGGGCGGTCAAGCTGATGCGCGCCCTGGAGCAGGCCGGGGTGGTGGAGACGGCCGCCGACCCGCTGGCCTCCCGTCGCGTGCTGATGCGGGCGGACGACGACGAGCTGCTGGCATAAGTTACGGATTTCACTAATGCTTTAATATTGACAGCCTGGCCGTCCGGGGCTATAAGGGGGGTGGAAGGGGGTGAGGCCGTGATCAGGCTCCACAAGCTGGTCGCGGTCCTCCAGGTGGACCTAAGAGGGCCCCGTGGTGGCACCACGGGGCAGCCCGGTGGCGGCCCCTGAACTCGCCCCGGAGAGAGGCCGCGTCCCGGACGGTGCAGGGACGGCATGTGCCGCAGGCATAGCTGCCCGGAATGGGGCGAGAGACGGGGCGCGAGAGCGACGCGAGCAGACGAGGCCCCCCGGCGGTGCCGGGGGGTCTCCATGTTATGGTGACCTCTGGACGGCCTGGGCCGCTGGGTCTAAAATGGGCACGCCCGTTGTGCTCCATGGCGTGAGGTGGGGGCCATGTCAGATAAGCTCTGGCGTGAGGTGGAGGAGATACTGGAAAGAGCGGAGCGCCAGCGGCCCAAACGCCCCTGGCGCCGCTGGCTGGGCGCCTGGCGCCGCCTGCCCCGGCCCCATCTTTACCTGCGCGTGCCCCGCCCCAGCATCGGCCAGGTGCTGCTGGTGGCCCTGGTGGTCATCATCCTCGGCTACGTGCTCACCCCGGCGGTGGGCGACATGGGCCGAGCGCTGGTGCTGGCCGGCATCGCCACCTTCCTGCTCGTCTTCGTCCTCTCCCTCTGGCGGCCCTTCCGCTGGCCGGAGCGACGCTGGCGGGGCCGCCCCCTGGAGATGCACGGGCCGGGGGTGGGCGGAAGGCTGCGCTCCTGGCTAGACCGCTGGCGCGGCCGGCGCTAACCTCAACCCCGTGAGGCGCTGGGCTGCCCTCCTCTTGCTGGCCCTGGCCCTGACGGCCTGTCGGGGCAGCGCGGCGCCCGCCAGTCCGCCCCCTGCCCAGGAAACCCCTGCCGGCGGCTCCGCCGGGGTCGCTACCTTCGACCCTGCGCGGGCCCTGGAGCACGTGCGCCACCTCGCCGGCGACATCGGCCCGCGGCCGGCCGGCAGCCCCGCCGAGGAGCAGGCCGCCCGCTACATCGCCCAGGTGCTGGACTCCTACGGCTATCGCGTCGAACAGCAGTCCTTCGCCATCCGTCCCACCCTGACCCGCGACGTGGAGGTGCGGGTGCGTTCGCCCCTGGCGCGCCACGTGGACGCCCTGGCCATCGTCTTCAGCCCGCCGGGGCAGGCGGAGGCGGAGCTGGTCTATGGCGGGCAGGGGCGACCGGAGGAGTTCCCGGCCCTCACGCCCGGGCGCATCGCCCTGGTGCAGCGGGGCGGCATCACCTTCGCCGAGAAGGTGGGCAACGCCTTTCGCGCCGGCGCCGTGGGAGTGATCGTCTACAACGACCGCCCGGGCCTCTTTCTCGGGCAGATGCCTCAGGGGGCGGCCCTGCCAGCGGTGGCTATCAGCCAGGAGGACGGCCAGGCCCTGCTGCAGATGCTCCTCCAGGGCCCGGTGCGGGTCTTCCTGCGGGTAGCGGAGCCGGCCATCAAGACCTCCTACAACGTGGTGGCGCGCCCCCCGGACGGGACCTGCCGGGTGGTGGTGGGGGGCCATTACGACTCGGTGCCCATGTCGCCGGGCGCCAACGATAACGCCTCGGGGACGGCGACGGCGCTGGAGCTGGCGCGGCTGCTGGCCGACGACCCCCAGCGGGGCGGCGTCTGCTTCGTCCTCTTCGGCGCCGAGGAGGAGGGGCTGCTGGGCAGCCGCGAGTTCGTGGCCCGCCTGAACCCCGAAGAGCGGGCGCGCTTGCTGGCGATGATCAACCTGGACATGGTGGGGGTGGGCGACCGCTGGCTGATAGTGGGCACGCGGGAGCTGGCGCAGGAGGCGGCGCGGCAGGCCGAGGCCCTGGGCGCGGCCTACCAGGTGGGCGAGCTGCCGCGGGGGTTCTCCTCGGACCATGCCAGCTTCATGGAGGCGGGTATCCCCGCCGTGTTCTTCCACCGACAGGACGACCCGCGCTACCACTCGCCCGAGGACCGGGCCCAGTATGTGGACGGGACAGCCCTGGCCCAGGCGGCGCGCTTCTCTCTGGCGGTGATAGACGCCGTGCTGGGGGTGGGGCGGCCCGCCCTTGTCCCCTCGGTGCCCTAGCTGCTACCATCGGGTCGGCGGTCGCGAGTTATGTCTAAACACGTGTGGTGGGCGGCCCCGCTGCTGCTCCTGGCAGCAGTGGTGGCCTGCGGCGGCTCGGAGACGGCCTCGCCCGGCCAGACGGGGGCGGTGCGCCTCACCGACCCCAGGGAGGCGCCCACCGCCACCCCCTGGACGACGCCGCCGCCCGTGACCTACCTGGAGGGGACACCGGTAGCGGGCAGCGGCACGCCGGCGCCGGGCGGTCCCTGCGGCGAGGAATACGTGGTGCAGCCGGGCGACATCCCCCTGCAGATCGCCCAGCGCTGCGGCGTGACGCTGGAAGAGCTGCTGGCCGCCAACCCGGGCCTCGACCCCACCCGCCTGCGCCCGGGCGACCGCTTGAAGATCCCCCGCCGCTAGCGGCGCGCTGACGCCATCGTGTTACCATATCGGCGGGGCTCGCCCCCGCAGCGCACGTCGGGGCGTGGACGTCAGCGGCCGATGAACCGCTTCCGCGACTGGCTGGACCAGGCGCGGGCCGACCTGGCCCACGCCGAGAAGAGCCTGCAGATGGGCGATCACGCCTGGGCGTGCTTCGCCGCCCAGCAGGCAGCCGAGATGGCAGCCAAGGCGCTGCACATGCGGCTGGGACAGATCGCCTGGGGCCATTCGGTGGCCCAGCTGCTGGCGGCCCTCCCGTCCCAGGTGCGCCCCGACGACGACCTCCTGGACAAGGCCAAGGTGCTGGACAAGTATTACATACCCACGCGCTATCCCAACGCCCATCCCGTCGGCCCGGCCTACAGCGCCTACACCCTGGAAGAGGCCCGACAGGCCATTGCCCTGGCCAGGGAGGTGGTGGCGTTCTGTGAGCGTGAGAGTCTGGCGGACTGACCGGGAGGCGGTGCTGGCCCGCCTGCGCCAGTGGGCGACGGAGCTGGGGCGCGACCCGCAGGTGCTGGCCGTCGTCCTGTTCGGCTCCCTGGCCCGCGGCGACCACACCGCTGCCAGCGACGCTGACGTCCTGATCCTGCTGCGGGAGTCGCAGGAGGACTTCCGCGACCGCATCCCCCGCTTCCTGCCCGTGGGCCTCGGCGTCGGGGCCGACGTCTTCCCCTACACGCTGGAGGAGGCCCGACGCTCGCTGACCGAGGGGTGGGGCGTGGTGAGAGCGGCGCTGGCGGAGGGGCAGGTGCTTTTCGAACGGGCGGACGACAGCCCGCTCCCGTCGCTGCGCCGTCTCCTGGCGCGCTCGCCGCGCTGACGGGCCAGCCTCGCCAGCGACCGGCGGCAGATTGCGTCAGCCGGTGCCCTGTGCTAGCATCGGCCCCAGGGCCGCCTCGGTCCCGCAGTTATCGGAATCCCCGGCAGGAAGAGGGACATGGCCATAGAAGGTAGGCCCCTTTCGGAGAAGCTCTCGCAGCTCTTGCAACTCAAGGAGCAGGCCCGTCAGGGGGGCGGGCCGGAGCGCATCGAGGCCCAGCACAAGCGGGGCAAGCTCACCGCCCGCGAGCGCCTCGACCTGCTGCTGGACCCGGGCAGCTTCGAGGAGCTGGACTCCCTGGTGCTGCACCGCGCCAGCGACTTCGGCCTCGACCGCCAGCGCTACTACGGCGACGCCGTGGTCACCGGCTACGGTACCGTCGAGGGCCGCCTGGTCTATGTCTTCTCGCAGGACTTCACGGTGCTGGGCGGCTCCCTGTCGGAGGCGGTGGGGGAGAAGATCTGCAAGGTGATGGACCTGGCCCTGAAGAACGGGGCCCCCCTCATCGGCATCAACGACTCGGGGGGCGCCCGCATCCAGGAGGGGGTCGTCTCCCTGCGAGGCTACGGCGACATCTTCCTGCGCAACACCTTGGCCTCGGGCGTGATCCCCCAGATATCGGTCATCATGGGCCCCTGCGCCGGCGGCGCCGTCTACTCGCCGGCGCTGACGGACTTCATCTTCATGACCCGCGCCGCCCACATGTATATCACCGGACCGGACGTGGTGCGGGCCGTCACCCAGGAGGAGGTCACTCACGAGGAGCTGGGGGGCGCGCAGGTGCACGCCGCCCGCAGTGGCGTGGCCCACTTCGTGCTGGACTCGGAGCAGGAGTGCCTGCAGGAGGTCAGGCGCCTGCTCTCCTTCCTGCCCGCCAACAACATGGAGGACCCGCCCGCCCTCGAGCCGTCCGACGACCCCCAACGCCTGTGCGACGACCTGCTGGACATCGTGCCCGAAGATCCCGCCCGCCCCTACGACATGCACGAGGTCATTTACCGCATCGTGGACGACGGCGACTTCATGGAGGTGCATGCCTACTGGGGCCAGAGCGTGGTGGTGGGCTTCGCCCGCATGAATGGGCGGACAGTGGGCATCGTGGCCAACAACCCGGCGGTGCTGGCCGGGGTGCTGGACATAGACTCTTCGCGCAAGGCGGCGCGCTTCGTGCGCTTCTGCGACGCCTTCAACATCCCCATCGTCACCCTGGTGGACGTGCCCGGCTACATGCCCGGCACCGACCAGGAGCACGGGGGCATCATCGTCCACGGCGCCAAGCTGCTGTATGCCTACTCGGAGGCGACGGTGCCCAAGGTGACCTGCATCGTGCGTAAGGCCTACGGCGGCGCCTACCTGGTGATGGGCTCCAAGCACCTGCGGGCCGACATCAACTACGCCTGGCCCACGGCCGAGATCGCCGTCATGGGGCCCGAGGGGGCAGTGAACATCGTCTTCCGGCGGGAGCTGGAAGGGGCGGCCGACCCGGAGGCGCGGCGCCAGGAGCTGATCCAGGAATACCGACAGAAGTTCGCCAACCCCTACGTGGCCGCCTCCCGCGGCTTCATAGACGACGTGATAGACCCCCGCGAGACGCGGGTGAAGATCATCCGCGCCCTGGAGATGCTGAGGAACAAGACCGATACCAACCCCCCCAAGAAACACGGCAACATCCCGCTCTAGCTGGGGACAGCCATGGGCGTGCGCATAACCGATACGACGCTGCGGGATGCCCACCAGAGCCTGCTGGCCACCCGTATGCGCACCGAGGACATGCTGCCCATAGCGCCCCTGATGGACGAGGTGGGCTTCCACAGCGTCGAGGTCTGGGGCGGGGCCACCTTCGACACCTGCCTGCGCTTCCTGCGCGAAGACCCCTGGGAGCGCCTCCGCCAGCTCAAGCGCTGCTTCCGCCGCACCCCCCTGCAGATGCTCCTGCGCGGCCAGAACGTGGTCGGCTACCGCCACTACGCCGACGACGTGGTGGAGAAGTTCGTCGAGCTGGCCGTCAAGAACGGCATGGACATCTTCCGCATCTTCGACGCCCTCAACGACCTGCGCAACCTGGAAACGGCCATCCGGGCCGTGAAGCGCTACGGCGGCCATGCCCAGGGCACCATCTGCTACACCATCAGCCCCGTGCACACCCTCGACCTCTACGCCCGCCTGGCCAGGGAGTTGGTGGAGATGGGCTCCGACTCCATCTGCATCAAGGACATGGCCGGCATACTGCGCCCTTACGAGGCCTACGAGCTGGTCAAGCGCCTGAAGGAGACGGTGCCGGTGCCCGTCCAGCTGCACACCCATTCCACCGGCGGCCTGGCGCCCCTGGCGGTGCTCAAGGCCATCGAGGCGGGGGTGGACGTGGTGGACTGCGCCATCTCCAGCCTCTCCCTGGGCACCTCGCAGCCGCCCTGCGAGTCGCTGGTGGCCACCCTGCACGGCACCCCCCACGACCCCGGCCTCGACCTGGAGCTTCTCTCGCGCATCGCTGCCTACTTCGCCGAGGTGAGGCGCAAGTATGCCGCCTTCGAGGGCCAGGTGACGGTGGACGTGGGCGTCCTCATCCACCAGGTGCCGGGGGGGATGATATCGAACCTGCTCTCCCAGTTGCGCGAGATGGGCGCCGCCAACCGCCTGCAGGAGGTGCTGGAGGAGATACCGCGGGTGCGGGCCGAACTGGGCTACCCGCCCCTGGTCACCCCCACTAGCCAGATCGTGGGCACCCAGGCGGTGCTGAACGTGCTGGCCGGCGAGCGCTACAAGCAGGTGACGCGGGAGACGCGGGCCTACGTCCAGGGCTACTACGGCCGGCCCCCCGCTCCCATAGACCCCGAGGTGCAGCGCAAGGTGCTGGGCGATGCCGAGGTCATCGCCGGGCGGCCGGCCGACCACCTGGCGCCGGAGGTGGAGAAGGCCCGTCGGGAGCTGGGCGACCTGGCCCGCTCCGAGGAGGACGTCATCTCCTACGTCCTGTTCCCGCAGGTGGCCCGCGAGTTCCTGGAGTGGCGGGCGCGGGGCGGTGGCCTGGAGCCGGAGGAGGTGGCGGCCATCGCCGTGGCCCTGGCGCAGGACCACCACCGTCCCCAGCCCCCGGCTCCCCCCAGGCAGGAGATATCGCTCTGGAAGGTGGCCGGCCGCCGGCGCCTGCTCAACCGGACGGGCACGGCATGAGGCTGGTCGTAGACGGACAGGAGTTCGAGGTCGAGCACCGGGGCGACGTCGTCCTGGTGAACGGACGCGAGTTCAGCGTGCGGGCGCGTCGGCAGGGGGGCGTCGTCGCCGTCTACGTCAACGAGCGGCCCTACTACGTGCAGTTTCCCGAGGAGGCCCACGGCGAAGGCCCCCTCTCGGTGCTGGTGGACGCCCGCGCCCATCAGGTAGAAGTGAGGGGTGGCGGGACGGCCCCCCGACAGCGCCCCCGACCGGCCCCGGCCCCCCAGCGGCGCCCCCAGGCCGCCGGCCCCGGACTGGTTTCTGCCCCCATGACCGGACGGGTGGTGCGGGTGGAGGTCCAGGCAGGGGACGAGGTGGCCGAGGGGCAGGTGCTGCTGGTCATCGAGGCCATGAAGATGGAGAACGAGGTGGCCGCCCCCATGGCCGGGCGAGTGAGGGAGGTGCTGGTGCAGGCCGGGGCGCGAGTCAGCGAGGGCGACCCCCTGGTGGTGCTGGAGCCCCTGGAAGGCGCCTAGCCCTCGGGCAGCGTCACCAGGGAAGTGGTGCTGTGGATCCCCTCGATCTTGCGGATGCGCTCGCCCAGGATGGGCGGGATGTCGGTGAGGTTCTCCACCTCCAGTTCGGCCACGATGTCGTAGGGGCCCATCACCTGGTGGCACTCCACCACTCCCGGGATCTGGCGGATCTGGTCGGCCACGACGCGCGTGCGGGCGGGGTCGGCGACGATGAGCACGTAGGCCTTGATCATGGGCAGCTCCTTCAGCGGCGAATCTAAGGCCCATTATAGCGGGCGGGGGGCGCTGCGCCAGGCGGCCCGCCGCCGATAGCGTAGCCGCTATCGCCAGAATTCTTCTATTCCCGGCCCCAGGCCCTGTTCATACCCCTGCCGCTTTGCTACAATAGGGCTGCCATCCCCATCAGGGGAGGAGGTCACGAGGGCTGGAGAGCTATGCCCAGGGATGACTTCATCATAAGGATCGGCGGCGACACGGCAGTCGGCGGCGTCATCAGCACAGGCGAGAACTTCACGCAGGCAGCGGCCCACATCGGTTTCCACACCTTCACCTTCCGCACCTACCCGGCCGAGATCAAGGGCGGTCACGCCTGGTTCCAGGTGCGCATCAGCCATCGTCCCGTCCTCTCCATCGGTGATGGCTGCGACGTGCTGGTGGCCTTCGACCAGGAGGCCTACGAACTGCACCGGGAAGACCTGAACCCGGGCGGCGTCCTCATCTACGACTCGGAGCTGGTGCAGCCCCGCGAGGAGGGGGACGGCGTCGTCCTCTACGGCATCCCCTTCCAGCGCATCGCCCGTCAGGAGCTGGAGTTCGTGCGGGGCACCAACACCCTCATCCAGGGGGTGCTGGCGGGCCTCTTCGGCCTGCCCCTCTCGGCCCTGGAGGAGATGGTGGTCTCCCGCTACCAGCGGCGCAAGGAGTTGCTGGACAAGAACCTGGAGGCCCTGCGCTACGGCTACGAATACGTCAACAGCCTCACCAAGCGGGACGGCTTCTGGCTGGGCTCGGCCGACAACGTGTCGCGGCTGGTCGTCAGCGGCAACCAGGCCATCGTGGCCGGGGCGCTGCACGCCGGCTGCCGCTACTTCGCCGGCTACCCCATCACCCCCGCCTCGGACATCCTGGAGGCGATGGCCGCCGAACTGCCGCGGCTGGGCGGCGTCTGCCTGCAGGCCGAGGACGAGATGGCCGCCCTGGCCTCGGTCATCGGCGCCTCCTATGCCGGCGTCAAGGCCATGACCGCCACCTCCGGGCCGGGGCTGTCGCTGATGGTCGAGCTGCTGGGCCTCGCGTCCATGGCCGAGATACCGGTGGTCATCGTGGACGCCCAGCGCTCCGGCCCCAGCACGGGGATGCCCACCAAGCTGGAGCAGGGCGACCTGTTCCACGCCCTCTACGCCGGCCACGGCGACTTCCCCCGCATCGTGGTCGCCCCCGGCTCGGTGGCCGACTGCCTGCGCATGATCGTGGTGGCCTTCAACCTGGCCGAAAAGTATCAGTGCCCCGTCATCCTGCTGTCGGACCAGTCCCTCTCCCACCGCACCGAGACCATGGAGGTGCCCGACGTCTCGGCGCTGACGGTGGTGGACAGGCTACGGCCCGACGGGGTGGCACCGGGCGAATACCGCCGCTACCGCATCACCGACACGGGCGTCTCGCCCATGGCCATCCCTGGCCTGGACCGCCACACCTACGTGGCGCCAGGCCTGGAGCACGACGAGCTGGGCCATCCGGTTCTGACGCCCCAGGTGCACGAGGCCATGACGGCCAAGCGCTTCCGCAAGCTGGAGACCTGCCGCCAGGAGGTGGACTCCCCCGACTTCGCCAGCCGCTACGGCGAGAAGAAGGCGGAGCTGGGCATCATCTCCTGGGGCGCCACCGAGGGGTCGGTGCGGGAGGCCATTGACCGCGCCCTGGCCAAGGGCTATAAGGTAGCGGGGCTCCACCTGCGCGTGCTCAACCCGTTGCCCAGGGAGCAGTTGCAGGAGTTCCTGGGCTCGGTGAAGAAGGTGATGGTGCCGGAGGTGAACTACCAGGGCCAGCTCGCCCACCACCTGGCTGCCCACCTGGGGGTGCAGGCCATCCGCGTCAACAAGATCGGCGGCCTGCCCTTCACCCCGGGCGAGATACTGGCCAAGATCGAGGAGGTCATGCGCGATGCCTGACGGTGCCGCCACGGCCGAACGCCCTTCCGAGGTGCTCACGGTCAAGGACTACCGGGGCGACCAGAAGCCGGTCTGGTGCCCCGGCTGCGGCGACTTCGGCGTGCTCAGCGCCACCTTCAAGGCGCTGGCCGCCCTGCAACTGCCCAAGCACCAGGTGGTGGTGGTATCGGGCATCGGCTGCTCCAGCCGCGCCCCCTACTTCATGAGCACCTTCGGCTTCCACGGCGTGCACGGGCGCGCCCTGCCCATCGCCACCGGCATCAAGCTGACGCGCCCCGACCTGACGGTGCTGGTGATGGGCGGCGACGGCGACCTGATGGCCATCGGCATGGGGCACCTGCCCCACGCCGCCGCCAGGAACATTGACGTCACCTGCATCATGATGGACAACCAGACCTACGGCCTGACCAAGGCCCAGGCGTCGCCCACCTCCTTCGTGGGCCACAAGACCAAGTCCACCCCCTACGGGGTCATCGCCAAGCCCATGAACCCGGTGCTCATGGCCCTGGCCGCCGGCGCCACCTTCGTCGCCCGCGGCTACTCGGCCAAGCCCAACGAGCTGGCCCAGCTCATCGTGCAGGGCATCAGGCACAAGGGCTTCTCCTTCATCCACGTCCACAGTCCCTGCGCCGAGTTCTACAACACCTACGACTTCTACGACCAGCGGGTGACGGAGATGCCCGCCGGCTGGGACACCAGCGACCTGAAGGCGGCCATGGAGCTGGCCCTGACCGAGGAGCGGGTGCACCTGGGCGTCTTCTATCAGGCGGAGCGCCCGGTCTACGAGTTGCAGGTGCGGGAGCTGGAGCCGCGACGAGAGGAGTTCGACCTGGCCCGCTTCCTGCAGGAGCGCTTCTCCTGAGGACGGCCTGACCGAGGCTGAAGGTGGCGGGCGGCCCCGCCCGAGCAGGCGGGGCCGCCTACTGAAGAGGACAGACGAGAGATGCGCAACGGTGAGGGACACGGCCCGGCCCGGCGGCCGGCCCCCGGCGACACCGTCAGAGCGAGGGAGTCAGCGCTATGGTGACACTGCACCGCGATGACCTGCGCCCGCCCTACCGTATCACCCTCATCCCCGGCGACGGCACCGGCCCCGAGATCACCGAGGCCACCGTGCGGGTGGTGGAGGCCACCGGCGTGCCCATCGAGTGGGAGGTGAAGGAGGCGGGCATCAACGCCCTGGAGAAGTTCGGCAGCGTGCTGCCCGAAGACGTGCTGGACTCGGTGCGGCGCAACAAGGTGGCCCTGAAGGGGCCCATCACCACGCCGCGAGGCGGGGGCTTCCGCAGCGTCAACGTGGCCCTGCGCAAGTTCCTGGACCTCTACGCCTGCGTGCGGCCGGCCAAGTGGTATCCGGGGGTGCGCAGCCGCTACGAGAACATAGACCTGGTCATCGTGCGCGAGAACCATGAAGACCTCTACGCCGGCCTGGAGTTCGAGAAGGGGCACCCGGCCATCCGCGTCGTCTCCGACCTGTGCGTCCAGAACGGCATGGAGCCCATCCGCGAGGACGCCGGCCTGAGCCTGAAAGTCATCTCCGAGTGGGGCAGCGAGCGCATCGTCCGCTTCGCCTTCGAATACGCCCGCGCCTACGGCCGCCGCAAGGTGACGGCGGTGGCCAAGGACAACATCCTCAAGTATACCGACGGCCTCTTCTTCGCCGTGGCCCGCCGGGTGGCCGAGGACTACCCCGACATCCAGTATGAAGAGGTGCTGGTGGACAACATGACCATGCAGTTGGTGCAGCGCCCCGAGAACTACGACGTGCTGGTGCTGCCCAACCTCTACGGCGACATCCTGTCGGACCTGTGCGCCGGGCTGATCGGCGGGCTGGGGGTGGCCCCGGGCGCCAACTTCGGCGACGACCTGGCCGTGTTCGAGCCGGTGCACGGCAGCGCCCCCAGGTATGCCGGCCAGAACAAGGTCAACCCCATGGCCATGATGTTCTCGGCGGTGATGATGCTCCGCTACCTGGGGGAGGCATCGGCGGCCGACCGCATGGAGCAGGCCATGGCCGCCGTCATCCGCGAGGGGAAGTCGGTGACCTACGACATGAAGCCCCACCGCGACGACCCGACGGCCGTGGGCACCTCCCAGGTGGCCGACGCCATCATCGAGAAGCTGCGCCACATGGACTGACCCCCCATCCCTTCCACCCCAGCGGCAGGAGGAGGCCATGCGCAGGAAGGTGACGGTGGTAGGCGCGGGCATGACCGGCGGCACCATGGCCCAGCGCCTGGCCGAGACCGGCTACGTGGACGTGGTGATGATAGACGTCATCGAGGGACTGCCCCAGGGCAAGGCCCTGGACCTGGCCCAGTCGGCGCCGGTGGTCGGCTTCGACGCCCGCATCGTCGGCACCAACGACTGGCGCGACACGGCCGGCTCGGACGTGGTCATCGTCACCTCGGGGGTGCCCAGGCGACCGGGGATGACCCGCGAGGAGCTCCTCAACATCAACGCCGGCATCGTGCGCGAGGTCTGCCAGCGGGCGCTGGAGCAATCGCCGGAGGCCATCTTCATCATCTTCGCCAACCCCATGGACGCCATGTGCCACGTGGCCAAAGAGGTGACGGGCCTGCCCAGGGAGCGGGTGGTGGGCCAGGGCGGTATGCTGGACAGCGCCCGCTACCGCACCTTCATCGCCTGGGAGGTGGGCTGCTCGGTGGAGGACGTCCACGCCTACGTGCTGGGCGGCCATACCGAGGCGACCATGGTGCCCATCGTCAGCACGGCCATGGTGGGCGGCGTCCCCCTCACCAGCCTGCTGCCCAGGGAGCGCATCGAGGCCATCGTGCAGCGGACGCGCAACGGCGGCGCCGAGGTGGTGAGCCTGCTCAAGACCGGCTCCGCCTTCTACGCCCCCGCCGCCGCCACGGTGGCCATGGTGGAGTCCATCCTCCTGGACAGGAAGCGCGTCCTCCCCTGCTGCGCCTACCTGGAGGGGGAATACGGCATTCGCGGCGCCTACACCGGCGTGCCGGTGCGCCTGGGCGCCGGCGGGGTGGAGGCCATCTACGAGGCGCCCCTGGCCCCCGACGAACTGGAGGGGCTGCGCAGGGCCGCCGAAGCCGTCCGCGAGCTGGTGGCCGTCATCGGGTAGGCGCCGTGAGCGACGCCGGGCGGGACGAGGCGCTGCTGGCGCTGCTGCGGCAGGCCGCCTGCTCCCTGCCGGCGGACGTCGAGTCCGCCCTCGAGACGGCCCTGGCCGGAGAGCGCGACCCCCTCGCCCGCCTGGTGCTGGGACAGGCGCTGCGCAACGGCCTCCAGGCCCGCGCCGAGGCGCTCCCCCTGTGCGAGGACCGAGGGCGCCCCGTCTTTTTCGTCGCCGACGAAGCGATGACGGGGGTGGTGAAGAGGGCGGCGCGCCGCGCCCGCGCCGAGGGCTACCTGGGCGCCCCGGCACGCCTCCTGCCCTGGGAAGGCGCGGGCGACAGCTTCGCCGCGCTGGTGCAGGGGCGGGCCTGCCGACGGGCGGCCCGCGTCCTCAGGCTCCCCTCCGCCGAGGAGGGGACGCTGGCGGCGAAGGTGGCGCGCGCCGTGGCCAGGGCCAAGGACGCCCTGTGCCCGCCCCTCGTCGTCGGCGTCGGCCTGGGGGAGACGCGAGCCCAGGCGCGGCTGGCGGCGCTCCGGGCCCTGCTGCGACCCCTGGACGACCCGCTCACGCCGCTGGAGGAGCGCCTGCTGGAGGCCGTCCGCGACGTCTGCCGCGACGCGCCGATCCTGGGGCTGCGGTTGCGGGGGCGTCTGCCCGCGTCCTGGCTGGCGCTGGAGTTCCTCTGCCGGTCGGCCCGGCGCCTGGTGGCGCCGCTGCCCCGCTGACGGGCCGCGAAGGGACGCCTGCCCTACTGGCTGCCGACGGCGTCCGCCCTCTTCCCCCGCAGGCGGTCGGCCAGCCAGCGCAGGGGGTCGAAGTATAGGTCCACCACCCGCTCCTTGAGGGGGATGATGGCGTTGTCGGTTATCTTGATGTGCTCTGGGCAGACCTCGGTGCAGCACTTGGTCACGTTGCAGAAGCCCACGCCGGCCATCTCGCGGATGAGGCGGCGCCGGTCGGCCGTGTCCAGCGGGTGCATCTCCAGCTCGGCCAGGCGCACGAACCAGCGGGGGCCGTAGAAGCGGCCCTTGTTCTCGGGGTGGTCGCGGATGACGTGGCAGACGTTCTGACAGAGGAAGCACTCGATGCAGCGGCGGAACTCCTGCACCCGGTCCACGTCGTCTTGGCTCATGCGATAGAGGCCGTCGGGGTCGGGGGGCCGCGGCTGGAAGGGCGGAATGGTCTTGGCGATCTCGTAGTTCAGGGAGACATCGGTGACCAGGTCCTTGATGAGGGGGAAGGTCTTGAGGGGCGCCACGTAGACGGGCCGGTCAGGCGGGAAGAGGCTCATGCGCGTCATGCACATGAGGCGGGGGTGGCCGTTGATCTCGGCCGAACAGGAGCCGCAGCGGCCGGCCTTGCAGTTCCAGCGCACGGCCAGGTCGGGGGCCTGCTCCGCCTGCACCTTGAGCACCACGTCCAGGACGACGTTCCCCTCCTCTACGTCCACCTGGAAGTCCACGAAGCGGCCGCCGCCGCGGTCGCCGCGGTAGATGCTGATGGTTCTCAGGGCCACGTCTACGCCTCCTCCAGTATCTTGCGGACGTCCTCGGGCAGTTCGGGGCGCTCGACCTTCTCCAGCAACGGCTGGCCGTCGCTGTCGCGGCGCACCACCAGGTTGAACTTGGCCTGTTCGGGGTCCTCCTTCGGGTAGTCCTCGCGGGTGTGGGCGCCGCGGCTCTCCTTGCGCTCGAGGGCGGAGAGGGTGATGGCCTCGGCCACCGTCAGCAGGGAGCGCAGGTCCAGGGCCAGGTGCCAGCCCGGGTTGTATTGCTGGTTGCCCGGCACCGAGACCCTCTGCGCCCTCTCCTTGAGGGCCTGGATGCGGCGCAGGGCCTCCTGCAACTCGTCGGCGGTGCGGACGATGCCCACCAGGTCCTGCATCGTCTCCTGCAGCTCCTTCTGGATGGCGAAGGGGTTCTCGCCGTCGCTGCACTGGAAGGGGGCATACATCTCGTTGGCGATCTCTTCGATCTCGTCACCGCTGATGGAGGGCACCTGGGCCAGGGAGGCGGCGTAGCGGGCGGCGAAGAGGCCGGCGCGGCGCCCGAACACCAGCAGGTCGGACAGGGAGTTGCCGCCCAGGCGGTTGGCCCCGTGCAGGCCGGCGGCCACCTCGCCGGCGGCGTAGAGGCCGGGGACGGTGGTGGCGGCCGTCTCGGCGTCCACCCGCACACCGCCCATGATGTAGTGCATGGTGGGGCCCACTTCCATGGGCTCCCTGGTGATGTCCACGTCGGCCAGGCGCAGGAACTGCTCGTACATACCGGGCAGCTTACGCAGGATCTGCTCTCGCCCCATGCGGGTGGCAATGTCGAGATAGACGCCGCCGTGGGGCGAGCCGCGGCCGGCCTTGATCTCCGAGTTGATGGCGCGGGCCACCACGTCCCGCGGCAGAAGCTCCGGCGGACGGCGGTTGTTGCGCTTGTCGGTATACCAGCGGTCGGCCTCGTCCGGGGTCTCGGCCGTCTCGGCCCGGTAGTATTCGGGGATGTAGTTGAACATGAAGCGCTCGCCCTGGTTGTTGAGCAGGACGCCGCCCTCGCCCCGCACCCCCTCGGTGACCAGGATGCCGCGCACGCTAGGCGGCCAGACCATGCCCGTGGGGTGGAACTGGACGAACTCCATGTCCATCAGGTCGGCGCCGGCCCAGTAGGCCAGGGAGTGGCCGTCGCCGGTGTATTCCCAGGAGTTGGAGGTGACCTTGTAGCACTTGCCCACGCCTCCGGTGGCCAGCACCACCGCCCGCGCCCGGAAGACCAGCAGCTCGCCCGACTCGCGGCGGTAGGCCACCGCCCCCGCTACCCGGCCGGCATCGGTCAGGACGCGGGTGACGGTGGTCTCCATGAACACGTCAATGCCCAGGGCCACCGCCCGCTGCTGTAGGGTGCGGATCATCTCCAGGCCGGTGCGGTCGCCCACGTGGGCCAGGCGGGAATAGCGATGGCCGCCGAAGGGCCGCTGCAGGATGCGCCCGTCGCCGGTGCGGTCGAAGACGGCCCCCCAGCGCTCCAGCTCCAGCACCCGCTCGGGCGCCTCCTGGGCGTGGATCATGGCCATGCGCCAGTCGTTCAGCAGCTTGCCGCCGCGCATGGTGTCGCGGAAGTGGACGCGCCAGTTGTCGTCGGGGTCCACGGTGGCCAGGGCGGCAGCGATGCCCCCCTCGGCCATGACGGTGTGGGCCTTGCCCAGCAGCGACTTGCAGACCACCGCCGTGCGGGCCCCCTCCTCGGCGGCGGCGATGGCGGCTCGCAGGCCGGCGCCGCCCGCCCCCACTACCAGGACGTCATACTCGTGAACGCTGTAGCCGGGCAATGGCTCCACCCCCTAGAAGCTGCTCCAGGTGTTGGGGTCGGTGATGTGGCCGTTGGCCACCAGCCGTATGTAGACGTCGGTGGCCACGATGAAGACCAAGCTGGCCCAGGCATAGAGGCGGTGGCCGGCGTTGAGGCTGCTCACCCACGACCAGACCCGGTGCCGGGCGCGGTTGTAGAGGGAGCAACTGAAGCAGTCCAGCCCGCCGCCCACCAGGTGCCGCAGCGAGTGGCAGGAGAAGGTGTAGAGGCTCAGGAGGGCGGCGTTCACCACCAGCATGAAGGAGCCGAGGCCCACCCCCCAACCCTCGTCGGGGTGGTGGAAGCCGCGGATAGCACCGATCCAGAGCAGGGGTATGAAGACCAGGGCCACGTAGAGGAAGTAGCGGTGCACGTTCTGGAGGATGAAGGGGAAGCGGGTCTCGCCGTAGTAGCGGGGGGGCAGGTCGCCCACGGCGCAGGCGGGCGGGCTGAAAAAGACCGACCGGCCATAGGCCAGTCGGTAGTAGTAGCAGGTCAGGCGGAAGCCCGCCGGCCCCCACAGGATGAGCAGCGCCGGCGAGAACCACCACTGGGGGTAGACGCCGTGCAGCTTGGGCTCGAACACCGGCGACAGGTAGGGGCCGATCTCGAAGGCCCACTCGTCCAGGAAGGCGCTGACGGTCAGGTAGCCGAAGAAGACCACCAGGGCGCCCAGGACCAGCGCCGGCTCCAGCCACCAGGCGTCGCGGCGGAGGGTGGCGGCGAAGCCCAGGCGATGGGGAGGGGCCACGGCCTGGCGTTGCGCCATCGCATACCTCCGGTCAGGGGTGTCGGGCCCGGGAGGGAGGGTTGTTACGTGCTTCCCAAACCTCGACGGCCAATGACATTCTAACCGTCGCCATCCTTACCTTCAACGATGAGCCCCAGCGCCTGCGCCGCCCACAGCAGCCCGATGATGCTCTTGGCGTCGCGGATAACACCCTCCCGCACCAGGGCCAGGGCGCGGGCGAGAGGCACCCTCTCGATGACGATGTCCTCGTCGGGGTCGGCGTCCACGCTGGCCGGCTCCAGCCCCCGCGCCAGGAAGACGTGTATGAACTCGCTGGTGTATCCCGGCGACACGTAGAAGCCGCCCAGGGGCAGCAGGCGGGCGGCGCGATGGCCCGTCTCCTCGGCCAGCTCCCGCTGGGCCGCCTCCGCCGGCGATTCGCCCGCGTCCAGGCCACCGGCGGGCACCTCCAGCAGGTCGCTGCCCACGGCCAGGCGGAACTGGCGCACCAGCAGCACGTTGCCCTGGTCGTCCACCGGCACGATGGCCGCCACGTCGCCGTGCTCCACTATCTCGCGCTGGGCGGTGCCGCCCCTGGGCAGGGCCACCGTGTCCAGCCGCAGGTTGACGATGCTCCCCCGGTAGAGGTGGCGGCTCGCCAGCACGCGCTCGGGAGCGGGGGCCTCAGGGTCCGGCAACGTCCTCCTCCACCAGCGAGGGGACCGCTCGGCCGGGCTGGTCGGGGTCCAGGTCGCCCGGATGCCATCCCAGCCGCCGGGCCAGAAAGAGGTAGTCGCGCTGGGGCGGCGACAGGCGCAGGAAGCAGGCCACGTGGGGGCTGCGGCGCACCGTCACCGGCTGGCCCGTGGCCAGGGGCAGGTCTTCCTGCCCGTCCACGCTGAAGTAGGCGCCGTGCTCGCCCCGCACCGTCAGGGAGACCACCGCATCGGGGTGCAGCACCAGGGAGCGACCGGCGGCCAGGTGCGGCGAGACGGGCGTCAGCACCAGCTCCCGCGCCTCGGGGTGCAGCATGGGCCCGCCAGCCGAGAGGGAATAGGCGGTGCTGCCGGTGGCCGTGGCCACGATGACCGCATCGGCGCGGTAGAGGGCCACCGTCTGGCCGTCAATGTCGGCCTGCACGTAGATGGGGCGGCCCAGCCGCGCCCGCCCGATGACCGCGTCGTTGAGGCCGTGGTAGGTGCGGTCGCCCAGGGTGGCCTCCAGCATCGTCCGCTCTTCCAGCCGCCCCCGACCGGCCAGCACCTGCCCCAGCGTGTCCAGGGCATCGGCCGGCTGCACCTCGGCCAGGAAGGCCAGCCGACCCATGCTGATGCCCATGATGGGCACCCGGTGGGGTATCACCGAGCGGGCAGCCCAGAGCATGGTGCCGTCGCCGCCGATGCAGACCAGCAGGTCGCTGCCGGCGATGAGGCGCAGGGCCTGGCTGTCCCAGGCGGTGGTGAGCCACACCTCGTCCACCCGCTGGCGCAGGAAGCGCTCCAGCTCCCGCCCCAGCTCGTGGGCGGCGCGGAAGCGCGGATGGACGAAGATGCCGACCTTACGCATGGGGCCGCAGCAGGAAGAAGAACTCCAGGTTGCCCTCGGCGCCGGGCAGGGGCGAGCGGACAGGCCCCAGGACGCGGTAGCCCTGGCCGGTGGCCCAGGCCACGAACCGCCCGATGAGGGTGGCGTGGAGCAGCGGGTCGCGGATGACGCCCTTGCGCGGCACCTCGCCGCGGCGGGCCTCGAACTGGGGCTTGAACAGGGCGACGATGCTCCCGCCCGGCCGGAGGTGGGCCGCTACCGCCGGCAGCACCTTGGTCAGCGAGATGAAGGAGACGTCCACGGTGGCCAGGTCCAGGGGCTCCGGCAGGCGGCCCAGGTAGCGGGCGTTGGTGCGCTCCATGACCACCACCCTCGGGTCGTCGCGCAGGCGGGGGTGCAGCTGGCCGTAGCCCACGTCTACGGCGTAGACGCGGCGGGCGCCGTGCTGCAGGAGGCAGTCGGTGAAGCCGCCGGTGCCAGCGCCGATGTCGGCGCAGACCAGTCCGGTCACGTCCAGGGCGAAGGCGCGCAGGGCGTGTTCCAGCTTGTCGCCGCCGCGGCCCACGTAGCGGGGCTCGGCCAGGAGACGCAGCCGGGCCCGGGTGTCCACCAGGGTGCCGGGCTTGGAGACGGGCCTGTCCTCGACCAGGACCTGGCCGGCCATGATGCGGGCCCGCGCTTTCTCCCTGCTCTCGACCAGGCCCCGCTCCACCAGGAGGAGGTCCAGCCGCTGTCTGGCCATAACCGAGGGCCGATGGACGGCGCCTTCAAGGATAGATGGCACCTGCGCGGCAAGTCAAACGGCGCTCAGGCCGTCTCTTCCTGGGCCTGCTCGGACCAGAGGTCCACCACCTGGCCGCTGCGGGCCAGCAGGAGGGGGCGACGGTGGCCGCGGATGGCCTCGGCGTCCACCACGCACTTCTTGATGTCGCTGCGGGAGGGTATCTCATACATCACGTCCAGGAGGCACTCCTCCAGGACGGTGCGCAGCCCCCGCGCGCCCGTCTTCAGGCGCATCGCCTCCTCGGCCGCCGCCTGCAACGCGTCGTCGGTGAAGACCAGCTCCACCCCGTCCAGGGCGAAGATCTGCTCGTATTGCTTCACCAGGGCGTTCTTGGGCTCCGTCAGCACCCGCACCAGCGCGTCCCGGTCCAGGGAGTGGAGGGTGACCACCACCGGCAGCCGCCCCACGAACTCGGGGATGAGGCCATACTGCAGCAGGTCGTCGGGGGTGACGTAGGCCAGCAGCTCGTCTTTGACCTTGGCCGTGTCCTCGTGGGCGGCGTGGGCCTTGAAGCCGATGCTGCGCCGCCCCTTGCCGATGCGCTGGTCAATGATCTGGTCCAGCCCCTCGAAGGCGCCGCCGCAGATGAAGAGGATGTTGGTGGTGTTGATCTGGATGAACTCCTGGTGGGGGTGCTTGCGTCCGCCCTGGGGCGGCACGTTGGCCACGCAGCCCTCGATGATCTTCAGCAGCGCCTGCTGCACCCCCTCCCCCGACACGTCGCGGGTGATGGAGGGGTTGTCGCCCGACTTGCGCGCTATCTTGTCTATCTCGTCTATGTAGACGATGCCCCGCTCGGCCCGGGCGATGTCGTAATCGGCGGCCTGGATCAGGCGCAGCAGGATGTTCTCCACGTCCTCGCCCACGTAGCCGGCCTCGGTCAGAGAGGTGGCGTCGGCGATGGTGAAGGGGACGTCCAGGATCTTGGCCAGGGTGCGGGCCAGCAGCGTCTTGCCGCAGCCGGTGGGGCCGATGAGCAGGATGTTGCTCTTCTCCAGCTCCACGTCGCGCAGGTGACGGCCGGCGGCCACCCGCTTGTAGTGGTTATAGACAGCCACCGACAGCACCTTCTTGGCGTGCTCCTGGCCGATGACGTATTCGCTGAGCTGCTGGTAGATGGCCCTGGGGGGCGGGATGCGCTGCACCTGGGGCTTGCCCCGGGGCGCCATGTCCTCGCGGATGATCTCGTTGCAGAGCTGGACGCACTCGTCGCAGATGTAGACGCCGTTGGGCCCGGCGATGAGGCGGCGCACCTCCGCCTGCCCCTTGCCGCAGAAGGAGCAGTGGTAGGTATAGCTACGGTTGCCCCGCGGCGGCATGGCTCACGACCCCGCTGCCGACCCTGGCGCCCCCGCTGGCAGCTTGGGGCTCACCAGCACCTCGTCTATTATGCCGTAGTCCTTGGCCTGATACACGTCCATGAAGAACTCCCGGTCGGTGTCCTGGGCGATGCGCTCGATGGGCTGGCCGGTGTGGTAGGCCAGTATCTGGCGTATCAGCTCGTTCTGACGGATGACGTGCTTGGCGATGGACTCCACGTCGGCGGCGCGGCCGGTGACGCCGCCCCGCGCCTGGTGGATGTGGATGGTGGAGTGGGGGAGGGCGAAGCGCTTGCCCTTGGCCCCCGCCGCCAGCAGCACCGTGGCCATGCTGGCGCACTCGCCCACGCAGATGGTGGCCACGTCGCACTTGACCAGTTGCATGGTGTCGTAGATGGCCAGGCCGGCGCTGATGACGCCACCGGGCGAGTTGATATACATGTAGATGTCCTTGTCGGGGTCTTCCCGCTCCAGATAGAGCAGTTCCATGACGATAAGGTTAGCTATCTGGTCGTCTATCGGCCAGCCCAGGAAGACGATACGCTCCTTCAGCAGCAGCGAGAAGATGTCGAAGGCGCGCTCGCCCCGGGGCCCCTGCTCCACCACGTAAGGTATGATGCCCTGGGGCCGCCACAGGTTACTGGTCATCGCTCTTTTCCTCCCCGGCCCCGGCGACGGCGACCTCGGCCGCCTCCCCCGAGGCTATCTCCAGCAGTCGGTCTATCGTCTTACGCGTCAGCACGTTGCGGCGGATGGACTCGCGACCCGAGGGCGACTCCAGCAGCATGCGCAGCGTCTGCCCCTCGGCCCCCGCCCCTCCGACGATGGCCTCGATCTCGGCCTGCACCTCTTCGTCGGAGACCTGGATGCCTTCCAGTTCGGCCAGCCTGGAGAGGGCCAGGGAGCGGCGCAGGCGCTCCTCGGCACGGGGCCGCAGCTCCTCCATCAGCTCTTGGGGGGTGCGGCGCAACTGCTCCAGGTAGCGGTCCACGTCGCGGCCGGCGGCGCGGGCCTCGTCCCGCAGCAGCCGCTCCACCTCCTGCTCCAGCAGCACGGGCGGATAGTCTATGCGCTCCGCCGCCTGCACCAAGGCGTCCACGGCCTGCAGGCGATAGGAGGACTCCGCCTCCTGCTGGCGGCGCTGGCGAATGTCGTCCTCCAGGCGGCGGCGCAGGGAGGCCAGGTCGGGGAAGCCCTCGCCCACCTGGCGGGCGAAGTCGTCGTCCAGCTCGGGCAGGCGCTCCTCTTTCACCTCGTGCAGGCGGACGAAGGCGCGGGCGGTGCGGCCGGCCAGCTCGCGGCGGGGGTAGTCCTCGGGCACCGTCAGGTCGAAGCTCTTCTCTTCGCCCTTGGCCATGCCGACGATGCCCTCGGCCAGGCCGGGCAGGAGCAGCTCGCTGTCCGCGCGCAGGCGCAGCTCCACGTCCTCCTCGTCGGCGAGGGTGCGGCCATCGGCCTGGACGCGCACGTCCAGGCGCACGATGTCGCCCCACTGCACGGGCCGGTCCACCGGCTCGTGCAGGGCGTAGCGGCGCCGCAGCTCCTCGAGCGCCTCGTCCACCTCCTCCGGCGCGACCTCCACCTGGGGCCTGGGCACCCGCAGGGAGCGGTAGTCGCCCAGCTCCACCACCGGCGCCAGGGGCACGGTGGCCTTGATGACGGGCGGCTCCTCCTGCAGCACCTCCACCGTGGGCCGGTCGAAGGGCTCGATGCCCTCCTGGTCCATGGCCTGGCGGACGACCTCGGGCACCAGGATGTCCAGGGCCTCGTGCAGGAGGCGGTGGCGCCCCAGGTAGCGCTCCAGCATGACGCGAGGGGCCTTGCCGCGACGGAAGCCCGGGACTTCGGTGCGCTGGACGAGGCGACGATAGGCCCTCTCCAAGTAGGGCTCCAGGTGCTCAGGCTCGACTCGGATCTCCAGGACGGCCTGACAGTCCTGGGTGCGCTCGGCGCTGACCTTCACGACCTTGGCGATAGAGAAAGGGTAGCTCCTGCCTCGATTATAGCACGGGGCCTTCCCCCGACGCCAAGGCGAGGCAGGCGTCAGCGGCGGCGGGGGCTGAGGAGGTCGTTGAGGGCGTCGCCCAGAAAGGCGAAGGCCACGAGCAACAGCCCCACCACCGCCGCCGGCACGAACAGCAGGTTGGGGTGGGCCAGCATGTTGCGCGCCCCCGCGTTCTCGATGATCATCACCCCGAAGCTGGGATGGGGCGGCTGCACGCCGATGCCCAGAAAGGAGAGGGCCACCTCCGCCCCCGCCGCCGTGCCCAGGATGCCGGTGGCGGCCACGATGACCAGGGGCGAGACGTTGGGCAGCAGGTGGCGGGCCAGGATGTGCCCGGTGGAGGCGCCCAGCGCCCGCGCCGCCAGCACGAACTCGCTCTCGCGCAGGGCCAACACCTGCGAGCGCACCACCCGCGCCATGCCCACCCAGCTGAACAGGGACAGGGCACCGAAGATGAGCACGTAGTCGGGCGCCCCCGACTCGCGGATGCCGCCGATGCCGCTCCAGCGCTCGAAGTCGCGGAAGAAGGCGTCCACCCGCGGCCGCACCGTGGCCGTGATGAGCAGCAACAACATGATGTCGGGCAGGGCGAAGAGCACGTCGCCCAGGCGCATGATCAGGTTGTCCACCCGTCCGCCGGCATAGCCCGCCAGCAGCCCCAGCCCCACGCCCAGGGCCAGCCCGCCCAACAGCAGCGAGCAGGCGCTGACGATCACCGTCGTCTGGGCCGACCAGATGAGACGGCTGAGCACGTCGCGGCCCAGGCGGTCGGTGCCCAGGGGGTGCTCGCGGCTGGGCCCGGCGAAGGTGTTGCCCAGGTCCTGATGGCGGAAGCTGTAGGGCGCCACCCAGGGCGCCAGCAGCCCTGTCCCGTAGACGACCACGATGACCAGCAGCGAGGCCACCGCCAGGCGCTTGCGCAGGAAGCGGCGCCAGAAGCCCGGCGCCTCGGGGCGGGCGGCAGGGGCCGCCGCGGGCAGGGCGGTCGCGGCCGTGGTCACGCCTGCGCCTCCGCCCCCAGCCGCACGCGGGGGTCAATAAAGGCATAGAGCACGTCCACCACCAGGTTGGCCACCACGAAGGCGGCGCCCGTCAGCAACACCAGGGCCATGATGCCGTCGTAGTCGCGGGCGTTGACGGCCTCCACGGCGTAGGAGCCGATGCCCGGGATGCCCAGGAGCGTCTCCAGGAAGATGGAGCCGGCCAGCAGGCCCACCAGAGCGAAGCCCATCAGGGTGGCGATGGGGAGCAGCGCGTTGCGCAGCACGTGCCGCGTCATCACCACCACCTCGCCCAGGCCCTTGGCGCGGGCGGTGCGCACGTAGTCCTCCCCCAGCACCTCCAGCACCTGCGCCCGCACCAGCCTGGCTACCCCTGCCAGGCCGGGGAGCGTCAGGGCCAGCAGGGGGATGACGATGTTCTTGCTCAGGATGCCCAGCTCCAGGAAGCCGAACAGCTCCCGCGGCTGCCACCCTCCCACCGGCAGCCAGCGCAGCTTCAGGGCGAAGACGAACTGCAGCACCGGCACCAGCACCAGCACGGGGATGGCGGCGAAGGCCAGCAGCACGCCGATGACGAAGGGGTCGCGCCAGGTGCCCTGGTGCATGGCCGCCCACACTCCCGCCGGGATGCCCAGGGCGAAGACCAGCACCAGCGACACCAGGTTATACTGGAACGTCACCCACAGCCGCGGCTTGATGACCTCCCAGACGGGCATGTTCTGGTAGCGGAAGCTGGTGCCCAGGTCGCCGCGCAAGACGCCGGCCATGTAGCGGCCGTATTGCACGAAGAAGTTCTCGTCCAGGCCCCGCTCCCGCCTTATCTCGGCGATGACCTCGGGGTCACGGTGCTGTCCGGCGAGCACCCGCACCGGGTCGCCGGGCCCGAAGCGCCCCAGGGCGAAGGCGATGACGCTCACCAGGAAGAGCACCAGGGGCGCCCAGAGGAGACGGCGCAGGATGTAGGGCCAGAGCCCCCGGTCGGCCATGGGCTGGTCAGCGCTGCAGGCTCACGAAGCGCAGGCGCGGCACCACGAAGGGCGCCGCCGAGTATCCCCGCACGTAGGGCTTCACCACGTAGGAGTCGCGGGAGTGATAGAGGGGTATCCAGGGGGCGTCCTGGACGACGATCTGCTCCGCCTGTTGGTAGAGGGCGTAGCGGCGGTTCTGGTCCTGCTCCACCCGTGCCTGCTCCAGCAGCCGGTCCACCTGCGGGTTGGCGTAGCGGGTGTGGTTGTTGTCGCTGCCGCTGTGGAAAAGGATGTCGAGGAAGTTCTCGGGATCCACGTAGTCGGCGATCCAGCCCAGGCTGAAGAGGTCGAAGTTGCCCCGGTCCACCTCGGTCAGGAAGGTGCCGAAGTCCAGCAACCGCACCTCGATGCGCACGCCCAGGTTCTGCTCCCACATGGCTACGATGGCGTCAATGATGGGGCCGGGGGTGCCGCCCACGCCCGAGCTGAGCAGGGTGAGGCCGGCCAGCCGCGAGGGGCCGCCCGCCTGGTCCAGGAGCTGTCGCGCCCGCTGCGGGTCGAAGGGCAGCCCCTGCAGGTTGGGGTTGTAGCCCGGCATACCCGGCGGGAGGACGCCGATGGCCGGGCGCACCAGGTCGCGCAGCACCACGCTGGCCAGGGCCTGCTTGTCAATGGCCATGGCCAGGGCCTGGCGCACCCGCACGTCGTCCAAGGGCGGCTTGCGCACGTTGAAGCCGATATAGAAGGTGGAGAGCTCGTCCACCTGCTGGAACTCGCGGCTGAGGGGGTCGCGGGGGTCCCGCACCCGCTCGATGTCGTTCAGGCCCACGGGAGCGATGTCCACCTCGCCGTTCTCGTAGGAGATGAGGGGGGAGCCGCCGGCCAGCAGGAAGGTCACCCGCGAGAGGGCGGGCTTCGGTTCCAGGTAGTAGTGGGGGTTGGGCTCCAGGACGATGCGCTCCCCCAGGCGCCACTCCCGCAGGCGGAAGGGGCCGGTGCCCACGGGCTGGCGCGTCCAGCCGCGGGGGTTGGCCTCCACCTGCTCCCGCTTGACCACGAAGGCTACCGGGTAGGTGAGCTTGGCCAGGAAGTAGGTCTTGGGGGCGTCAATGGTGATGCGCAGGGTGTAGTCGTCCACCACCTGGATGCCGCTGACCTCGCTGGCCTGGCCGGCGCGGTATTCCCGCGCCCCCACGATGTCGCCCAGGTAGGACATGGCCACGGTGGAGCCGGTGCGCCTGTTCAGCGCCCGCTCCAGGGAATACTTGACGTCGCGGGCGGTCACCTGGCGACTGCCGTCGCTGAAGATGACGCCGCGGCGGATGTGGAAGGTGTAGGTGCGGCCGTCGTCGCTCACCTCCCAGCGCTCGGCGATGTCGGGGGCGATCTGCAGGTTCTGGTCGAAGGTCACCAGCCCGCTGAACAGCTCGACGATGTAGCCGGCCGAGGCGACCTCGGTGGCCAGGGCGGGGTCGAGGGTGATGGGGTCGGCGCCGAACAGGCGCAGCTCCCCCGCCTGACGGCCGGGCAGGGGCGCTCCGGCCGGGGCGGTGGACGGCCCGCCGCCACCGCCGCAGGCGGCCAGGAGCAGCAGCAGGGGCATCAGCGCCAGCAGCAGCGGACGCAGGTAGTTCTCGCGCCTCATGCTCTCGCTCCTCGCCGCAGCACCGCCGCCGTTCACTCCTCCTCCCGCAGGCGCAGGTGCAGCTCGCGCAGTTGCTCCTCGCTGACGGGGCCGGGGGCGCCGGTCATGGGCTCGGTGGCCGACTTGGTCTTGGGGAAGGCCATCACCTCGCGGATGTCGTCCTCGCCGCAGAGGAGGGCCACCACCCGGTCGAAGCCCAGGGCGATGCCGCCGTGGGGCGGGGCGCCGAACTCGAAGGCCTCCAGCATGTGGCCGAACCTGGCCCGCGCCTCCTGGGGCGGCAGGCCCAGCAAGCGGAACACCCTCTCCTGCAGCTCCCTGTCGTGTATACGTATGGAGCCGCCGCCCAGTTCCCAGCCGTTGCAGACCAGGTCGTAGGCGCGGGCGCGGACGCGTCCCGGCTCCCTCTCTAGGAGGGGCAGGTCTTCGGGACGGGGAGAGGTGAATGGGTGGTTCACCGCATACCAACGAGCGTCCTCCTCGTCCCATTCCAGCAGGGGGAAGTCGGTGACGAAGCAGAAGGCGAAGGTCTGGGGGTCGGCCAGCCCCAGGCGACGGGCCAGATGGCGACGGAGGCCGTCCAGGGCGCGGTTGGCCACCTTCGGTCGGTCGGCCACCAGTAGCAGCAGGTCGCCACGGCGCGCCCCCGCCCGCCGCGCCATCTGTCGCACCTCCTCCAGGCTGAAGTAGCGGGCCACGGGGGAGCGCACGTCGTCCTCGCTGAGGGAGTCGGGATCGCCCTCGCCCAGGAGGGCGAAGGAGACCAGCCCCTTGGCCCCCAGGTGCTTCACCACCTCGGTCATCTCGTCAATCTGGCGGCGGCTGGCCTCGGCGCCACCGGGCAGGCAGAGGCCGCGCACCTCGCCGCCCTCGGCCAGCGCCTGCCGGAAGACGCCGAACTGGGTGCCGGCCAGGATGTCGGAGAAGGTGTGCAGCTCCAGGCCGTAGCGCAGGTCGGGCTTGTCGCTGCCATAGCGCTCGATGCACTCCTGGTAGGTCAGACGCGGGAACGGCGACGGGAATTTCACGTCGGGCCGGAAGCAGCGCACCAGGGAGACCATCAGCTCCTCGATGAGGGAGAGGATGTCGTCCTCCTCGGCGAAGCTCCACTCGAGGTCGAGCTGGGTGAATTCGGGCTGGCGGTCGGCGCGCAGGTCCTCGTCGCGGAAGCAGCGGGCGATCTGGAAGTAGCGCTCGAAGCCGGCCACCATCAGTATCTGCTTGTATTGCTGGGGGGACTGGGGCAGGGCATAGAAGCGGCCGGCGTGGATGCGCGAGGGCACCAGGAAGTCGCGCGCCCCCTCCGGGGTGGGCACTGTCAGGATGGGCGTCTCGATCTCGAGGAAGCCGCGCTCGCTCAGGAAATCGCGGACCGCCTTGGCCACGCGGTGGCGCAGGACGATGTTGCGGTGCATGCGCGGCCGCCGCAGGTCCAGGTAGCGGTATTTCAGGCGCAGCAGCTCCTCCACCTCCGAGTCGTCGTCCACGTAGAAGGGGGGCGTGCGGGAGGCGTTGAGCACCTGCGCCCGGGTGGCCCGCACCTCCACCTCGCCGGTGGGCAGGTTGGGGTTCTCGGTGCCCGCGGGGCGGCGGGCGACGGTGCCCCGCACCTGCAGGACGTATTCGCTGCGGGCGGCGTCGGCCACCTGGAAGGCCTCCGGCCCCTCCTGGGGGTGGAAGACCACCTGCACGATGCCATCGTGGTCGCGCAGGTCGAGGAAGATGAGGCCGCCGTGGTCGCGACGGCGGTGCACCCAGCCGGCCAGCACCACCTCCTGGCCCACGTGCTCCGGCCTCAGCTCGCCGCAGGCGTGCGTTTTGAGCATGGCTGAGACCTACTATATCGCACCCGCCCCCACCGCGACAGGCGACCTTGACGGGCGGGCCCCGTCGCCGCACCATCGCCCTTGAAATGAAAGACCCGGTCGCCCTCTACGTGCACCTGCCCTTCTGCGAGCTGAAGTGCGCCTACTGCGATTTCAACTCCTACGCCGGCCTGGAGGGGCTGATGGGGCCCTACGTAGAGGCGGTGGCCGCCGAGGCCCGCCTCTGGTCGGCGCTGCTGGGGCGGCCACCCGTGACCACCCTGTTCTGCGGCGGCGGGACGCCCAGCCTGCTGCCGCTGCCCTCCCTGGAGCGCCTGCTGGCGGCCCTGCGCGACGCCTTCCCGTTCCAGCCCGACTGCGAGACGACGGTGGAGGCCAACCCGGGGACGGTGGACGCGCGCTACCTGAAGGGCATCGCGGCGCTGGGGGTGAACAGGCTCAGCCTGGGCGTCCAGAGCTTCCACGACGACGAGCTGCGGGCGCTGGACAGGCTGCACACGGCGCAGGAAGCGGAGGAGGCATACGGGTGGGCACGGCGGGCCGGCTTCGCCAGCATCAACCTGGACCTGATCTACGGGCTGCCTGCCCAGCCCCTGGCGCGGTGGCAGGCGACCCTCGAGCGGGCCATCGCCCTCGGTCCCGACCATCTCTCGCTCTACGCCCTGACGGTGGAGGAGGGGACGAAGTTGGCCTACCAGGTGGCCCGTGGCCTCGTCCCGCCGCCCGACGACGACGCCCAGGCCGAGATGCTGGAGTGGTCTCTGGAGCGCATGGCCGCCGCCGGCTACGAGCACTACGAGATATCCAACTGGGCGCGCCCCGGGCATCGCTGTCGCCACAACCTGGCCTACTGGCAGTGCCGTCCCTATCTGGGGCTGGGCGCCGGCGCCCACTCCTGCCTGCCCTGGGGCGACGGCTGGTGCCGCTTCTGGGACGTGGCCTCGCCCCGCCGCTACATTGAGGCGGTGGCGGAGGCATGCCGCGCGGGGCCGCTCGCGGACGGCCTGCCGGACGCGCTCGCCGCGCTGCCACAGGTGGCAGGAAGAGAGGTGGTGGGGCTGGAGGGGGCGATGTCCGAGTTCCTGCTGATGGGGCTGCGACTGAGGGACGGCGTGTCGCTGGCGGAGTTCCGCCGCCGCTTCGGGCGCGAGCTGCTCGATACCTTCGCCGGGCCGCTGGCGGAGCTGAGCGAACTGGGGCTGGTGGAGGTGAGAGGGGGGCGCCTGCGCCTCACCCGCCGCGGCCTGTTCCTGGCGAATGAGGTCTTCGTGCGGCTGCTCTAGGCTCCGTCAGCCCAGCAGCGCTTCCGGTGGGGTGTAGCGGAGGCCCTGGGCCTGGGCCACCGCCGGGTGGGTCACGTGGCCGCGGAAGACGTTGAGGCCGCGGCGCAGGGCCGGGTCGCGACGCAAAGCGTCCAGGCCGCCCTCGGCCAGGGAAAGCACGTAGGGCAGGGTGGCAGCCACCAGCGCCTGGGTAGCGGTGCGGGGCACCGCCCCCGGCATGTTGGCCACGCAGTAGTGCACCACCCCCTCCTCCACGTAGACGGGGTCGGCCAAAGTGGTGGGGCGGGAGGTCTCGGCCGCCCCGCCCTGGTCTATGGACACGTCCACCAGCACCGCCCCCTCGCCCATGGAGCGCACCATCGCCCGACTCACCACCTTGGGCGCCAGGGCGCCCGGCACCAGCACGGCGCAGACCAGCACGTCGGCCCCGGCCAGCTCCTCGGCGATGGCGGCGGGGTCGGCGTCGCGGGCGACGATGCGCCCGTCGCCGCGGCCGGCCAGGGTGCGCAGACGCTCCTGCTCGCGACCGAAGACGGTCACGCGGGCGCCCAGGGCGGCCAGCGTGAGGGCAGCCTGGGAGCCCACGTTTCCCGAGCCCACCACCACGCAGCGGGCCGCCTCCGCCCCTTCGATGCCTCCCAGCAGCTTGCCCCGTCCTGGCCCGGGGCGCTTCAGGTGGTGGGCGGCGGCCTCCGCCGCCAGCCGCCCGGCGATGAGGCTCATGGGACGCAGCAGCGGCAGGGAGCCGTCGGGGATCTGGACGGTCTCGTAGGCGATGGCGGTGACCTGGCGCTCCAGCAGGGCCCTGGTCAGCGCCGGTGCGGGCGCCAGGTGCAGGTAGCAGAAGAGCATCAGGCCGGGACGGAGCAGCCCGTATTCCTCGGGCAGGGGCTCCTTCACCTTCACCAGCAGGTCGCAGGCGTCGGCCACCTCGCGGGCGGTGGGCACGATGGTCGCGCCGGCACGGGCGTAGTCCTCGTCGGGGTAGCCGGAAGCCAGTCCGGCGCCAGCCTCCGCCAGCACGCTGTGTCCCGCCCGCACCAGTTCGGCCACGGCGGACGGCGTGAGGGCCACCCGGCCCTCTTCCACCTTGCGCTCGCGCAGCAGGCCGACCTTCATGGCCCCGGGCCGTCCAGGTCGTGGGCGCGCTTGACGGCCGACAGCACCACCGAGATATCGGGGCCGGGCACGCGCGGGCCGTCGCCCAGGGGGTCGGGAGCGAAGGGACGGTCGAGCAGGGCATCGAAACAGGCCCGCACCGACCAGGCCAGGGCATCCAGGTCGTAGCCCCCCTCCAGGGCGAAGAGGAGGCGACCGCCGCACAGCTCCCGCGCCAGGTCGCGCAGCAGGCAGGCCAGCTCGTAGTAGCCCCGCGCCGACAGCAGCATCTGGGCCAGCGGGTCGGCGAAGTGGGCATCGAAGCCCGCCGAGACCAGCAGCAGCTCCGGCCGGTAGCGGCGCAGCACCGGCCCGCAGACTTCGCGATAGGCCCGCAGGTATTCGTCGGTGCGGCAGCCCCGGGGAAGGGGCACGTTGACGGTGGTGCCGCGGGCGTCCCCCTCGCCCGTCTCGGCCCAGTAGCCGGTGCCCGGATAGAAGGGATACTGGTGGGTGGAGAAGAAGAGGACGCGGGGGTCGGCGTAGAAGATGTCCTGGGTGCCGTTGCCGTGGTGGACGTCGAAGTCCACGACGGCCACCCGCGACAGGCCCCGCTCTTCGAGCGCCACCCGGGCGGCGATGGCGATGTTGTTGAAGAGGCAGAAGCCCATGGCCTTGGTGGGCGTGGCGTGGTGGCCCGGGGGCCGCACCAGGCAGAAGGCGGCGTCCACCTCGCCGTCCAGCACCGCGTCCAGGGCAGCCAGGCAGCCGCCCACCGCCCGCACGGCAGCGGCGTAGGAGGCAGGCGTGATGTAGGTATCGGGGTCCAGCCAGTCGCCGCCGCTGTCGGCCTTGGCGCGGATCTCGGCCACCATCTCCCAGGAGTGGACCATCTCCAGGTGGGCAGCGGAGGCGTCGCGGGCGGGAATGGCCACCAGCTCGTCCAGGAGCCCGTGCCGCCGCAGGTGGCCGAGGATGGCCTCCAGCCGCTCGGGGCGTTCGGGGTGGCCGGGGGCGCGGTGCTCGAGATACAGCGGGTCGAAGACGTAGCCGACGCGGGCCATATCCGCAGGCTATGGTATCAGAGGGAGCGAAGGGGGTGCTATACTCGCCATAGGACGCCCCTTCCCCGCCATGCACACCATCGGCACCGCCGGCCACGTGGACCACGGCAAGTCCACACTTATCGAGGCCCTCACCGGCATAGACCCCGACCGCCTGCCCGAGGAGAAGGCGCGGGAGATGACCATAGACCTGGGCTTCGCCTGGCTGCGGCTGCCCTCCGGCGCCGAGGTGAGCATCGTGGACGTGCCCGGCCACGAGCGCTTCGTCCACAACATGCTGGCCGGTGTCGGCGGCATAGACCTGGCCCTGCTGGTGGTGGCCGCCGACGAGGGCGTGATGCCCCAGACGCGGGAGCACCTGGCCATCCTCGACCTGCTGGAGGTCCGCCACGGGGTGGTGGCCATCACCAAGAAGGACCTGGTGGACGAGGAGTGGCTAGCCCTGGTCTCCCTGGAGGTGGAGGAGGCCCTCAGGGGCACCTGCCTGGAGGGGGCGCCCCTGGTAGCCTGCTCCGCCGTCAGCGGCGAGGGGCTGGACGAGCTGGTGCGGGTGCTGGAGCGGGAGCTGGCACGGACGCCGCCCAAACGGGACGTGGGGCGCCCGCGCCTGCCCATAGACCGCGCCTTCACCCGTCCGGGCTTCGGCACCGTCGTCACCGGCACCCTGATAGACGGCTCCCTGACGCTGGGGCAGGAGGTGGAAGTGGTGCCGGGGGGTCTGCGCTCGCGGGTGCGGGGGCTGCAGAGCCACGGCCGCCCCCTGGAGAGGGCGCCGCCCGGCCGCCGCACCGCCGTCAACCTGCCTGGCATCGCCGTGGACGACCTGGAGCGGGGGATGGTGGTCACCGTCCCCGGCTGGCTGCAGCCCACCACGGCCGTGGACGTGCGCCTGCGCGCGGTGCCCTACCTGCGGCGGCCCCTGCGTCACAACCTGGAGGTGACCTTCCACACCGGCGCCGCCGAGGCCCCCGGTCGCCTGCTGCTGCTGGACGCCGACGAAGTGCCGCCGGGCGGGACGGCCTGGGCGCAGGTGCGGCTGGCGCGGCCGGTGGCCTGCGTCGCCGGCGACCACTTCGTGGTGCGCGACCCCAACGGCACTCTGGGGGGCGGACGCATCGTGGAGGTGCACGCCCGCCGCCACCGGCGCCACCACGCCCCCACCCTGGAGCGGCTGGCGCGGCTGGAGTCAGGGCCGCCGGAGGAGCGGCTGCAGGTGGCCCTGGCGGGCGGCCTGGTCAGCCTGCGAGAGGCGGCCCTGGCGGCCGGCCTCTCCCTGGAGCAGGCGCGGGCGGAGACGGAGCGGCTGGTAGCCCAGGGGCGGGCGGTGGCCCTGGCCCGTGGCCCCCTCGGCGCCGACACCCTGGTGACGGCGGCGCCAGTGCTGGCGGCCCTCCTGGCGCGGGCGCGGGACACCCTGGCCGCCTACCACCGTCAGTGGCCGCTGCGACGGGGCATGCCCAGGGAGGAGCTGCGCAGCCGCCTGGGGCTTCCCCAGCGCCAGTTCGAGGCGGTGGTGGGCAGGTGGGCCGAGGAGGGCGCCCTGCGCGAGCAGGGCGGCACGCTGGCCCTGCCCGAGCACCGGCCCAACCCTTCGCCGGAGCAGGCGCGGCAGGCGGAGGAGTTCCTGTCCGCCCTGCGCGCCAGCCCCTATCACCCGCCGCCGCCCTCGGGGGTGGACGCCGAGGTGCTGGCCTACCTGGAGGCGGAGGGAAAGGCGGTGCGCGTCTCACCCGACGTGGTCTTCGCCGCCGACGCCTACCACGAGATGGTGCAGCGGGTGACGGAGGCCATCCGCCGCCAGGGGAGCGTCACCCTTGCCCAGGTGCGCGACATGCTGGGCACCAGCCGCCGCTACGCCCAGGCGTTGCTGGAGCACCTGGACGCTCAGGGGGTGACGCTGCGCCGCGGCGACGAGCGCGTCCTGCGGCGGCCCCCCTCATGAAACGGGCCGTCACTACCGCTATAATGCGCCTGCTGTGCGGCGGTGGGCGGTCGCCCTCTCCCTCCCCATTCTCCTGACAGCAGCGCTGGCGGCGTCGGCGGCGGCGCAGCAGGGGCCGCTGCCCTGCGCCGGCTCGGCCCTCTACCTGGAGGGCGAAGATTTCCTGGCCAGGGTGCCGCCGGAGGAGTGCGCCGTGGCCCGCCTGCCCGGCCCGCGCCTGGCTCCGGGCGAGGGGCCGCCCGAGGCGACCGCCGTTTACGCACTGTGGGACGCCCGGCCCATGACCGACCCCTATTACCGCTTCGCGCCCGGCGACAGCCCCGAGGGCCTCCTCTACTGCACCTCCGTGTGCGGTGACGAGGGATCCGGCTGGATGCGGGGCGGCGACCTGGGACGCCTCCTCCACCGCTACGGCACCCTGGCCAGGGAGGGGCTGGTCACCCGGCAGACCGAGTGGCGGGCGGCGGCCCTGGCCTCCATCGCGCGCTGGGGCGGCTGGCTGGAGGTGACCGACGCCAGCGGCAGGCCCATCGCCCGCTGGCAGGGGGAGGAGGGGCAGCGACTGAGCGCGGCGCTGGCGAACGCCGGCCGCGTGGTGGTGGGCCTGAGGGGGCCGGGGACGGAGGCGCTGATGGAGGGCGCCACCGCCCCCGTCTGGGGAAGCGGCGACCCCTGGCCCTGGCCCCTTTTCTTCCTCCGCCTGCGCTACGGCGACGTGGACGCCACCACTTTCGTCCTGGCGCCCACCGGCGCCCTCACCGACGCGCCGCTGCCCCTCCTGCGCCGCGCGCGGCTGGAAGGGGACGCCGCCGGAGCGCCCGCCATCGTCCTGCTGGAGGGGATGCAGGTCGAAGGGGAGCTGGCCGAGCGGCTGCGGGCCGCCCTGCCGACGGCCACCCGCCCGCCCCGGTGGGAGACGGACGTGGTGGCGGGGGACATGAGCGAGGTGCGGCACGTCGAGCCGCTCCTGCGCAGCGTCGTGCTCAGGAAGGGGGGCGAAGAGAGGCTGGTGCTGCTGCGGGACCCCCTGCCCGCCAGCGCCGTCTTCGCCGCCGGCGCCCCCTCCGATGCCGAGCAACTGCGGCGCATCTACGCCGCCGGCGACGAGTGGCATCTGGAGCTGGAGTGGGCCATCCCCCACGTCCCCTTCGGCGACCATCGCTTCCTGGCCCCGGGGCCGCTGCCCTCGCGGGGCATCTACTACGCCCGCGGCCGACTGCTGGTGCTGCTGGAGGGCGACGCTCAGGGCAGGGAGCGGGCCTACCTGGGCCTGGGCGACCTGCGGCGGGTGGTGGAGTCGGTGACGGAAGAGATGTCGGCCCAGGCCACCGCCTCGGGGCGCCTCCGCCAGCAGCAGACCCCCGCGCCGGACGCAGCGGCGGGCACCGAGTCGGGGCCGGTGGCGCTGGTGCTGGGCGGGGCGGCCATCGGCGCCGCGGCCCTGACCCTGGTCTACTTGCTCGCCCGGCGTCGCCAGCGCACGCCCGACGAGGCGCCGGGGCCCTAAACCTCCACCGGCACCGGCCGGCGGGGGAAGAGGCGGCGGAAGAGGCGGGCGAAGTCGCCCTCCTCCCAGCTCACCAGCACCTGGCTGGCCACGAAGATGGAGCTGTAGGTGCCGGTGACGGTGCCCAGCAGCATCACCAGCAGCAGCGTCTGCACCGCCGTCCCCCCTAGCAGCAGCATGGCCACCACGGTGAGGATAAGGGTCAGAGAGGTGTTCAGGGAGCGCACCAGCGTCTCCGTCAGGCTGGTGTTGACCACGTCGGCGAAGGGCTCCCCCGGATAGCGGCCCATGTTCTCGCGGATGCGGTCGAAGACGACGATGGTGTCGTGCACCGAGAAGCCCGCCGCCGTCAGCATGCCGGTGATGAACATGGTGTTGACTTCCATACCGAAGACCTTGCCGAAGATGGAGAAGGCGCCGATGACGAAGAGCACGTCGTGCAGGAGGGCCACCACGGCGGCGATGCCGTAGCGGTAGGGGCGCGGCAGGTGGCGGAAGGCGAAGCTGATGTAGAGCAGGATAGCGGCCGCCGCCACCCCCACGGCGATGGCCGAGTTGCGGCCGATGCTGCGGCTGACGATCTCGGACACGGTGTCGAAGTTGCGCACCTGGAAGTCGCCGAAGCGCTGGCGCATCGTCTCCTCGATGGTGTCCCGCTCCGAGGGGGGCGGCGGGCCCACCGGCGGCACGTTGACGGCGCCCTGCATCTCGCCCAGGCGCAGGATGTAGTCGCCGTTGTCGGCCACCTGCACCCGCGCCTGGGGGTGCCCCAGCTCGGCCAGCAGGGCCCGCACCGCCTCCGGGTCGGGCGGCTGCTGGAACCGGACGGTGAACGTCGTGCCACTGGTGAACTCGATGCCCGGCTTCAGGGCCGGCGGCACCATCAGCGAGATGACGCCCGGCACCAGCACCAGGGCCGAGATAGCGAAGTAGAGCCAGCGCCGCTCGACGAAGGGAATGACGAAGGGGCGCCGCTCGGCGGCCGCCGCCGGCCGCGGCCGCTCCGCCCCAAACAGCCAGAGGTTGCGCGACAGCGGCGTCCCCACCAGCGCCCGCAGGTAGGTGCGGGTGACGGTGATGGCCGAGAACATGCTCACCAGGACGCCGATGGCCAGGGTGAGGGCGAACCCCTTCACCAGGCTGGCGTTGAACTGGTCGCCGAACCACCACAGGATGCCGCAGGTGATGAGGGTGGAGACGTTGCTGTCGCGGATGGACGTCCAGGCCCGGTCGAAGCCCGCCTCCACCGCCGCCGCCAGGGTGCGCCCGGCCCGCAACTCCTCCCGCAGCCGCTCGAACACCAGGATGTTGGCGTCCACGGCCATCCCCACCGACAGGACGAAGGCGGCGATGCCGGCCAGGGTCAGGGTCACCGGCCAGAGCTTGAAGATGAGCAGCAGCACCGAGGCGTAGGTCACCAGGGCCAGGGCGGCCACCACCCCCGGCAGGCGGTAGACCAGCACCATGAAGGCCATGACCCCCATGACGCCCAGGATGCCGGCCTGGATGCTGTGGCGGACGGTGGTGTCGCCCAGGGTGGCGTCCACCTGCGTCTCCTGGACGACGCGCATGGGCACGGGCAGGGCGCCCGAGTTGAGCTGCACCGCCAGGCGGCGGGCCTCTTCCAGGGTCAGCCCCTCGATGATGGCGGCATCGCTCAGCTCCTGCCGGACGGTGGGGGCGGCGATGACCTGGCCGTCCAGGGCGATGGCCAGGGGGCGCCCCACCAGCCGCCGCGTCACGTCCTGCAGGATGGCCGCCCCCCGCGACCTGAAGTTCAGGGTCACCACCACCCCCGCACCCTGGGGGTTGGTCTCCACGCGGGAGTTGGGCTGCAGCTCGGCCCCCGTCAAGGGGATGCCGCGGATGTCCTCACGGCAGGTCTGGCGGCACATGGCCGGCTGGAGCAGGAGCTGCCCTTGCTGGCCCTCCAGCCCCAGGCACAGGAGCCTGCCCGTCTGCCGGTCCAGGTTGGGGAAGAAGGCGCTCTGGGGGACGCTGAACTGGCTGCCGTCGTCTGCTCGACATAAGTAATTGCCGTTGGCATCGAGCTGCGGCTCCAGGAACTCCAGCCGGGCCGTCCGGCCGATGAGTTCCCGCGCCTCCTGAGGGCTGATGCCGGGCAACTGCACCGACAGGCGGTAGCGGCCCTCGCGCTGGATCTCCGTCTCGGCCACGCCGAAGGCGTTGACCCGCTGCTCGATGACCTGCTTGGCGCCCTCCATGGCCTGGTCCACGTCAGTGCCGGGCGGCAGGGCGGTGACGTCGGCCTCCAGCAGCACGTAGGTGCCGCCCTTCAGGTCCAGGCCCAGGCGCATGGCGCGGCGGTCGAAGTCGCCGATCTTGAGGCCCTGGCCCTTGGGCCAGGGGATGACGTCGGGCAGGTAGCGGGTGGGGTCGCCCGGCCAGACCACCACCACGGCGAAAGCGGTAAGGGCGAAGACGAACAGGAGCAGGAACAGTTCGCCGGGACGGCGCATCAGCCATCCCCCGCCTGGGTCCTGGCCTGGCTGGCCGTCGGCTCGGGGGCGGGCCGCAGCCGCTGCACGATGGCTGTGGCCACCGCCCGCACCTCCACCCCCGGCGCCACCTCCAGCACCACCTCGGTGGGGCCTTCCTGCGGCACCACGATCTCCTTCACGGTGGCGATGAGCCCGCCCTGGGTCAGCACCTGGTCGCCGGCGCGCAGGCTGGCCATGGCCTCCCGCTGCCGCCGTCGTTCCTGCTGCACGGGACGATAGAAGGCGAAGTAGAAGAGCACGGCGATGACCACCGGGTAGGCCAGGGCCAGCAGCAGCAGATCCAAGTCTAGTCCGCCTCCTCCGTCTCTTCCCGCAGGGCGCGACGGGCCAGGGCCAGCGCCTCCTCTTTGCTGGCCACCCTCCCCTCGGCCTGGGCCTCCCGCACCCGCTCCAACAGTCGTCCCACCAGGGGGCCGGGCAAGAGCCCCAGGGCGGCCATCAGGTCGTGCCCGCTGACCAGCTTGGGCGGGGAGACCAGCGCCTCCCGCCGCGCCGGTTCCGTCAGCACGTAGTGTATCAGGCCCACGTGGGCCAGCCACCCCCGCCAGGAGAGGGTGGGGCCGACGGTGGCCAGATGGTCAGCCAGGGCCAGCAGCAGGATGCCCCGGGCGGCCTCGCCGCAGTCGCGGTAGAAGCGGTAGATGGCGCGGGCGGTGGGCGCCCCCCGATGCGACATGTGGGCCAGGCGCAGGTGCTGGGCCACTGCCGTGGCCACGAAGTCGGCCTCCCGCTGGGCGAAGCGGAGCCTGGCCAGGGCCTGGCGGGCCATTTCGGCCCCCAGCTTGTCGTGGCCGAAGAAGCGCAGACGCCCCCGCTCGTCCAGCATCCTGGTGCGGGGCTTGGCCACGTCGTGCAGCAGTCCGGCCAGCTTCAGCAGGGCGCGGCGGGGCCTGCCCGCCACCGGCTCCTTGTCCAGGTAACGTCGCAGCTCGTCGGCCAGCTCGCCCAGGGGCGACCAGAAGGACTCCCACAGGCGCCGGTCGTCCTCCCGGGCCGGCGGGACGGGCGAGAGGAGGACGTCCAGGGCAGCGACGGTCGCCAGCAGGTGCCCCAGCACGTCCCAGTAGTGCTCGCGGGGCTGCTGGACGCCCCGCGCCTCCTCCACCTCGGGCAGCAGACGCGGGAGGAGTCCCAGGTCGTCCAGCAGGCGCAGGCCGTGGCCGGCGCGGTCGCTGGCGAGGACGCGCACCAGTTCGTCGCGCTGGCGCTCGGCGGCGGCCAGGGCAAGAAGGGAAGCGCGGCGCCTTATCTGCGCGGCCGTCTCGCGCTCCAGGTCGAAGCCCAGCTCGGTGGCCAGGCGCGGCCCCCGCAGCAGGCGCAGGGGGTCTTCTTCCAGGGCGGCGGGGGAGACCAGGCGCACCAGGCGTCGGCGCAGGTCCTCCCGCCCGCCCAGTGGGTCCAGCACGCGCAGCTGGCCGCGGGCGGCGTCGGCCAGGGGCACCGCCAGGGCGTCCACGGTGTAGTCGCGGCGGCGTAGGTCTTCCTCGATGCGGCCGCGCAGGCGCTCCAGGTCCACGGCGGCGCCCTCCGGCAGGACGACGCGCGCCACGTCCGCTGACAGGGGGAAGAAGGTGCCCCCGAGACGTCGGGCCAGCTCCGGCCCCACGACGGCGGTGTCGGCAGCGACGGCCACGTCCAGGTCGCGGGCCTGCCGCCCCAGGAGGGCATCGCGCACGCTGCCGCCCACCAGATAGGCCTCCACGCCCATCTGCGACAGGGCGGCGTGGAGGGCGGCCAGGAGGCGCGTCGCGGCCAGGATGGGGCTCACCTCGCCTCCTCTTCCAGTTCGGGCGCCTCGCGGTCTATCTTCTGCAACTCGTCCAGGCTCTCCAGGTGGTCTATGTAGAGGACGCCGTTGATGTGGTCCACCTCGTGCTCCAGGGCCTGGGCCAGCAGGGCATCGCGGTCGCCCCCCTTGGCCGAGGCCTTGATGCGCACCGTGCGCCCCCGCAGGTCCAGGCCGCGGGCCACCACCGTCACCGAACGGGGCACCAGGGCGCGGTAGCCGGGGATGGAGAGGCAGCCCTCCTCCACCCTTCGCTGCCCCTCGCGCTTGACTATCTCGGGGTTGACCAGGGCGAAGGGCTCCTCGTCGGGCAGGCCGATGACGATGACCCGCAGGGGGACGCCGATCTGGGGGGCGGCGATGCCCACGCCGTGGGCGGCATACATGCTGTCTATCATGTCCTGCACCAGGGCGCGGATGGAATCGTCTATCCTGGTGACCCGTCGCGCCTTGTCGCGCAGCACGGGGTCGCCCAGGAGCCGGATGGGACGGACCGCCACGGCTCACCTCCTGCAGGGTCGTCGTCACCCATCATAAGGGGCGGGGAGGGCAGGGAAAACGGCGCGCTAGGGCGGGCCCAGGGGGTCCACGTCCACCGTCCAGCCCTCGGGCAGGGGCCAGCGCTGTAGCAGGGCGTGGGGGTCGGGGCCGCGCAGGGTGACATGCCAGCGATAGCGTCCACGCAGGCGCAGGGGGTGGGCGGGGGCGGGGCCCAGCACGTCCAGGTCCAGCCCCTCCCTCTGCACCACCTGGCGCAGTCGCGAGGCCTGTCGCGCCGCCTCCTGCTGGGCGCGCGGGCCGCTGGCGTGGGCGTAGGTCAGGCGCACCAGCCTCCCGAAGGGCGGGTAGCGCAGGCGCGCTCGCAGGGCCGCCTCCTCGCGATAGAGGGAGAGGTAGTCGTGGGCGGCCACCGCCTGCAGCACCGGATGCTGGGGCGAATAGGTCTGGAGGATGACGCGCCCGCCCCGGGGCCCGCGGCCGGCCCGCCCCGCCACCTGCTCCAGGAGCTGGAAGGTGCGCTCGCCGGCGCGGAAGTCGGGCACGTGCAGGCCGATGTCGGCCAGCACCACCCCCACCACCGTCACCAGGGGCAGGTCGAGGCCCTTGGCCAGCATCTGGGTGCCCACCAGCACGTCGGCCTGGTGGGAGGCGAAGAGGGACATGATGCGCTCGTGGGCCTCGCGGTTGCGGGCGGCGTCCCTGTCCCAGCGCAGGGTGCGCACGCCCGGAAACAGGCGCCTCACCTCCTCCTCGACCCGCTGCGTGCCCGTCCCCACCGGTCGCAGCAGGGCGCTGTCGCAGGCCGGACACGACGCGGGGACGCGGCGACCGCGGTTGCAGTGATGGCACAGCAGCCGCCCCTGCTGGCCGTGGTAGGTGTAGGCCACCTCGCAGCCCGGACAGGTGGGCACATGGCCGCACTCCTGGCACTGCAGGAAGGAGGCAGTGCCGCGGCGGTTCAAAAACAGGATCACCTGTTCGCGGGCGTCCAGGGCAGCGGCCATCTCCCGCAGCAGCGCCCGACTGAAGATGCCCCGGTGTCCCGCCTTCAGCTCCTGGCGCATGTCCACCACCTGCACCTCGGGCAGGGGGGCGGGCAGCACCCCGCCCTGGCCGTCGGGACGAAGGCGATGGGGGAGCTCCAGCAGGCGGTAGCGGCCGCTGCGGGCGGCGTGATAGCTCTCCACGTCGGGGGTGGCGCTGCCCAGCACCAGCACGGCACCGGTGAGGCGACAGAGCTCCTCGGCCACCCGCCGGGCGTGATAGCGGGGCGCCCGGTCTTCCTCCTTATACGTCCACTCGTGCTCCTCGTCCACCACTACCAGCCCCAGGTCGGGCACCGGCGCGAAGATGGCGCTGCGGGCACCCACCACCACCCCGTGGCGACCCTCTCGCAGGCGGTGCCAGGTGTCGAACTGCTCCCGCAGGGAGAGGCCGCTATGCAGCACCGTCACCTGGCCGGGGAAGCGAGCAGCGAAGCGTTGCACTGTCTGGGGGGTGAGGGAGATCTCGGGCACCAGCACGATGGCGCGGCGCCCCTGGGCGAGGGCCTGGGCGATGGCCGCCAGGTATACCTCCGTCTTGCCGCTGCCGGTGAGGCCGTGCAGCAGGAAGACGGACGGGCCGTCGGCGGGGGGCGGCCGGCGCAGGGCAGCGACGATGGCCTCGGCCGCCGCGCGCTGCGCAGGCGTGAGGGTAGGGGGAGGCTCCGTCCGGGCAGCGACCGCGGGTGCCAGGGGCCCCCTCAGCACGGGCACCTCCTCCAGGGCCAGCGCCCCCGCCGATCGCAGGGGCGCTAGGGCAGCCCGCTGCAGCCCCAGCCTCGCCCTGGCCTCCCGCCAGGGGACGATGGGGCCTTCGCGGGCCAGCAGGCGCAGCAGGGAGGCCAGTCGCGGACGCCTCCCCTGCCACTCGTCGGCCAGGGCCTCGGCCTGGGCGGGCGGTAGCAGCAGGCGCAGGTGCAGGGCGACCCGCGGACGGCCCCTGGGCCTGGCCAGGGCGTAGCGTCGCTCCGCCAGGCCCCGTCGCACCAGCGCCGACACCGCTGACTGGGCGCGAGCGGCGCCCAGCGCCCGCTCCAGCTCCCGCATCTCCACCTCGCCCCGGGCCAGGGCCAGCTCCAGGGCACGGCGGACGTGGGGGGCGAGACGCAGGGAGGCCACCTGGTCGGCGCCGACGCGGGGGCGAACGTAGGTCAGGGGCCGCTGTTCGCTGCCGGGCGGCAGCATGAGCGCCACGCAGTCGAACAAGGGCGCCAGGTAATGGGCGGAGAGCCAGCGAGCCAGAGCGGGCTGGTGGGGCAGGAGCAGGGGCTCCGGGTGGGCCAGGTCGAGGACGTCCTTCGCCTCGGCGTAGGCAGGGGTCTCCGTCACCTCCAGCACCACGCCCTGGACCACCCGCTGGCCGAAGGGGACGTAGACCAGGTGTCCGGGGCGGGCGTCGAGGCCCTCGGGCAGGCGATAGGTGAAGGACTGGAAGGCGGGGAAGGGGGCGTTGACGGCTACTTCAGCGTAGGGCATGGGCGCCCCCGGCCTGGAGGGAAGGGGCAGCGATGCTAGCGCTGACCTTTGGGCTGGGCCGCCGGGCGCCGCTCCTTGATGCGGGCGGCCCGGCCGATGCGCTCTCGCAGGTAGTAGAGCCGGGCGCGGCGCACCTTGCCGTAGCGGACCACCTCCACCTTCTGCACCAGGGGCGAGTAGAGGGGAAAGATGCGCTCCACCCCCACGCCGTGGGAGACCTTGCGCACGGTGAAGGTGGCGTTCAGCCCGCCGCCCCGCTTGCGGATGACCACCCCTTCGAAGACCTGGACCCGCTCCCGGTCGCCCTCCACCACCTTGCAATGGACGCGCACCGTGTCCCCCGGCCCGAAAGGCGGGATGTCGGGGTTCTCCTTGATGTTCAGCAGGGGCCGCAGGTCCACGTCCATGCCAGCGCCCAGTTTACGCCTGCTCCAGGTTGCGGGCAAGCCATTCCTGCTCCTCGGGGGTCAGGTGCGCCCTGGCCAGCAGGTCGGGGCGCCGACGGGCGGTGAGCAGGATGCTCTGCAGCCGTCGCCAGCGGGCCACCTCGCCGTGGTGGCCCGAGAGGAGCACCTCGGGCACCCGCCAGCCGCGAAAGTCGGGCGGGCGGGTGTAGTGGGGCGCCTCCAGCAGGCCATCGCTGAAGGACTCGCTGTGCACCGACTGGGGGTCGCCCACGGCGCCGGGCAGCAGGCGCACCACTGCGTCCACCAGCACCATGGCCGGCAGTTCGCCCCCCGAAAGCACGTAGTCGCCGATGCTGATCTCGTCGGTGGCCAGATGCCGGTGCACGCGGGCGTCCACTCCCTCGTAGTGGCCGCAGATGATCACCAATCGCTCCTGGCGCGATAGCTCCAGGGCCACCTCCTGAGTGAAGGGGCGGCCCACCGGGGTCATGAGGACGATGGGGCCCCGGCGCTCGTCCATGGCCAGGACGGCCTCGACGGCGGCGAAGATGGGCTCCGGCTTCATCACCATGCCCGGCCCGCCCCCGTAGGGGTAGTCGTCCACGGTGCGGTGGCGGTCGGTGGCCCACTGGCGGATGTCGTGGACATGGATGGCGACGATGCCCCGCTGGCGGGCCCGCTTGACGATGGACTCGTCGAAGGGCCCGACGAACATATTGGGGAAGATGGTCAGAATGTCTATGCGGACTGCCATTCTACCGCAGTCATGTGCTGCGCTAGGGGCGGGGCACTGGTCGCCGGCTAGGGGCGAAAGGCAAAGATGCTAGACCAGGATCTTCACGCCCAGTCCTGTGAGCACCTTCTCCACCTCGGCCCGCTGGGGCAGGTCGTCGGTGTTGACCCCCTCGCTAACCTGCAGCAGATCAATTCCCACAGGCTCACCGTCAGCCCCGTAGTCCACGTAGCGGTTCTCGTCCAACTCCTCGGTGTAGGCTACGGGCAGGGTGCGCAGGTAGATATAGATAGCATCGGCCTGGGGGTCGGTGACCACCTTAAGCATATTCCTCATCCTCCTCCTCGGGCTCCGTCCTGCGTGGCGGCGGCAGGCGCACCACATCAATGACGAAGGCTGAATTGGCGGACGGGTTGCGCACCCTGACCTTCACCGTGCGCCCATCGGGGAAATCGCGCACGTAGACGACATCACGGCCCACCCGATAGCTTCGGTCGGGGTGCCGCAACACCTCCTCCACCTCTCCTTCGTCTACTCCCCGCTCCTCCATGCGCGCCGCAGCGTGATCGCTGAACTCGACATAGAGTTGCACCTCTGAGAACTGCGGCGGGGGCTCGGCCTCCATCTCGCCTCCTCGTGAGACAAGTATAGCACCTGCTGCCAAAGCCCGCTGGCCGCCTGGGGGAAGGCGGCCCATCTCCCACCGTCTACCACTGGCTACCACCCCTCAGGCGCTCTGGTGGGGGGAAGGCTCCCCCCGGACCAGCGCCAGGGCGTGGGGCAGCACCGGCAGCAGCACCTGCAGGTTCTCCTCCACGGCGCGGGGGCTCCCCGGCAGGTTGACGATGAGGGTGCGGCCCCGCAGGCCGGCCACGGCGCGGGTGAGCATGGCCAGCGGCGTCCGCTTCAACGCCTCGCTGACCATGGCCACCACCAGGCCGGGCGCCTCCCGCTCGATGACGGCGCGGGTGGCCTCGGGCGTCACGTCGCGGGGGCCGAAGCCGGTGCCGCCGGTGGTGAGCACCAGGTCGAGGCCGTCCTGGTCGGCCCAGCGGCGCAGGCGGTCCTCTATCTGCTCGCGCTCGTCGGGGACGACCTCGTAGCGCTCCACGGCAGCATCGAGGGAGGCCAGCAGGCGGCGGATGGCCTCGCCGCTGGTATCGGCGCGGAGGCCACTGGCGCCCAGGTCGGAGACGGTGAGGATGCCCACGCGGTAGGCCACAGCCTGTCCCTATGTGGAAATTGTGTGGATAACCTCGTGCCCGCCGCCCGTTGACGGCTGGGGGCCGGTGGTATGATGTGGGAGGAAGTGGGGAGCGGTGGTAAGCTCTCCCACGCCCTCCTCCCGCCATATTTGGGCTGCTCACGGCAAATATACCACAGCCCGGGCGGTGCAGGAAGGAGTCGCAAAAGGTAGGTGCGGGCCTTGGTCTTTCGCGGCACTTACGAATACTCCATGGACGACCGGGGAAGGGTGCCCATCCCGGCCCGCTACCGCCATCTCTTCAGCGACGGCATGAAGCTCACCCTCAGCCCCGACGGCTGCGTGGAGGTCTGGACCAACGAAGGCTTCGAGCGCATGGAGGAGCGGGTGATGGCCGAGCCCGCCACCACCCTCAAGGGCCGCCGCCTGCGCCGTGGCTTCTCCGTCCGCTCCTGGGACGCCGAGCTGGACCGCCAGGGGCGGCTGCTGGTGCCCCAGTTCCTGCGCGAGAAGGCGGGGCTGGACGGCAACGTCATTATCGCCGGTCGCATCGAGTGCCTGGAGATCTGGGACCCCAAGCGGTGGGAGGAGGAGATGGCCCAGGTGGAGGCTACCTACAAGGAAGAACTGGAGTCGCTCAGGTAGGGAGGGAGGCTTAGACCATGCTGGTGAGGGCCAAAGTGTTGGAAGAAGTCCTCCACGTCCCCGTCATGGCCCAGGAGGTGGTGCGGGCCCTGGACGTGCAGCCCGGCGGCCGCTACCTGGACTGCACCGTCGGCACCGGCGGCCACGCCGAGGCTATCCTGGAGGCCGCCTCCCCCGGCGGCCTCCTCCTGGGCATTGACCTGGACAGGGACGCCCTGGCCGTGGCCCGAGAGCGACTCGCTGCCTTCGGGCCCGACGTGCGCCTGGTGGAGGGCAACTATCGCGATCTGGCGGCCATCTGCCGCGAGTTCAACTTCGTGCCCGTCCACGGCGTCCTCTTCGACCTGGGGCTGTCGTCCTTCCAGCTCGCGCGGCCGGAGCGAGGCTTCAGCTTCCAGCTGGAGGGGCCCCTGGACATGCGCTTCGACCAGGAGCAGGAGACCACCGCCTTCGACATCGTGAACGGCCTGCCCGAGCGGGAGCTGGCCGACCTCATCTGGCGCTACGGCGAGGAGCCCCTGGCGCGGCGCATCGCCCGCGCCATCGTGGCCGCCCGTCCCATCCGCACCACCACCCATCTGGCCCAGGTAGTGGCGCGGGCGGCGGGCCGGGGCAAGGGGCGCATCCACCCCGCCACTCGCACCTTCCAGGCCCTGCGCATCGCCGTCAACCAGGAGCTGGAGAACCTGGAGATGGCCCTGGTACAGGCGGTGCAGGTGCTGGGACGGGGCGGGCGCCTGGTGGTCATCTCCTACCACTCGCTGGAGGACCGGGTGGTGAAGCAGTTCATCCAGCGCGAGAGCCAGGACTGCATCTGCCCGCCGCAGGTGGTGCGCTGTCGCTGCGGCCACCGCGCCACCCTGCGGCCGGTGGTGCGGGGCGTCATCCGCCCTTCCCCCCAGGAAGTGGAGGCCAACCCCAGGGCCCGCAGCGCCCGCCTGCGGGTGGCGGAGAAGGTGTAGGCCGTGGCCGCCGTCCGCGAGCGGGCCCGCGCCCGCCTCCCCTCGCTGCCCACCCTGCGGGCGGAGCTGCCCCTGGTGCTGGTGGTGGGAGCGGTGGCCATCGGCCTGGCCGGGCTGGTGTCGGTGCAGCAGTTCGCGGGGGCGGCCTCCGTCAGCGAGGAGATGAGCCGCCTGGAGCGCCAGCGGGCCGAATTGCAGGCCCGCAACAGCGAGCTGGAGGCAGAGCTTTCCTACCTGGCCTCGCTGCCACGCATCGAGCAGGAGGCGCGGGGACGACTGGGGATGGTCAGGCCCAAGGAGTTCGTCTACGTCCAGCTGGAGGAGGGAAGTCCCCCGGAGCCGAAGCTGCCCGACCGCTACCGGCCGCAGACGGCACCGTCGCCGCCGTCCCATCCGCGGCCCTGGTGGCAGCGGCTGTTCTCCTGGCTGCCCCTGCCATAACGGGTGAGGCGAGGTGCGAGGACACGCGTCCTGGCGCATCTGGCTGGTCATCGCGGGGCTGCTGCTGGGCCTGGTGCTCATCAGCGGGCGCCTGGGGCAGCTACAGGTGAGCGAGCACGCGGAGTATGCCCAGCGTGCTCGCCTGCTGCGCACCGCCGACACCCTCCTGCCCGGCAGGCGCGGCGCCATCCTCGACGCCAACGGCGCCCCCCTGGCCATGAGCGTGGACAGCTACAACGTGATGGTGGAGAAGCGGGCCTGGCAGGACCGCAGCAAGGCCCTGGCCGCCGCCCGCCAGCTGACCGCCCTGGCCGGCGGCTCCCCGGAGGCGATGGTCGAGCAGGTGCTCTCCAGCCCCGCCTTCGAGACGGAGGTGGCCCGCGGCCTGGACTACGAGCGGGCCCTGGCCGTGCGCCGCCTGGGGCTGGAGGGGGTGCGGCTGGTGCCCGACGGCCGCCGCATCTACCCCGAAGGCAGCCTCGCCGCCCAGCTCATCGGCGTGGTGGGGCGCGACGGCGCGGGCCTCTCGGGGCTGGAGGCCGACCTGGACGCCGTCCTGCGGGGGCATCCCGGCCGCATGTCGTGGGAGCGGGACACCAGCGGCCAGGGCATGTTCTGGAGCGGCTGGCAGGAGGTGCCGGCCAGCGCTGGCGCCGACGTGGTGCTGACCATAGACCGCTACCTGCAGCGGGTGGTGGAGCAGGCCCTCGACCAGGCCATCAAGGAGCACCGGGCGCGGGGTGGCACGGTGGTGGTGATGGACGCCCGCACCGGCGCCGTCCTGGCCCTGGCCTCGCGGCCCACCTTCGACCTGACCAGCCCCAACTTCCAGGACCCGCAGCAGGTGGCCCTCTTCCGCAACCCGGCCGTCACCGACCCCTACGAGCCGGGGTCGGTGTTCAAGGTCATCACGACGGCGGCGGCCATAGACAGCGGCGTGGCCACCCCCAACACCTACTGGTATGATTCTGGCGTGGCGGTGGTGGGCAACGCCCGCATCTACAACTGGGACTTCTCGGCCAACGGCCCCCAGACGGTGACGCAGATGCTGACCAAGAGCCTCAACACCGGCGCCGTGTGGCTGGCCCAGCGACTGGGAGCCCAGCGCTTCTACGACTACGTGCACCGCTTCGGCTTCGGCGAGCCCACCGGCATCGGCCTGGGGGGAGAGGCGGCGGGGCAGGTGCGCTGGCCCGGCGACCCCCAGTGGAGCGAGATGGACCTGGCCACCAACTCCTTCGGCCAGGGCATCAGCGTCACGCCCATCCAGATGGCGGCGGCCCTGGCGGCCATCGCCAACGAGGGCAAGCTGATGCGCCCCTACGTGGTCAAGGCCATCGTCACCCCCGAGGGCGTCCGGGAGACGCAGCCCCAGGTGGTGCGCCAGGCTATATCGCCCGAGGCGGCCCGCACCGTCCTGGAGATGATGGGCGCCGTGGCCGAGAAGATCCCCTCCAGCCTGTTGAACGTCCCCGGCTACAGGGTGGGCGGCAAGACGGGCACCGCCAACCTGGTGGCCAATGGCACCTACAAGCCCGACGCCTACATCTCTTCCTTCGCCGGCATCGTCCCCCTGGACGACCCCCGGCTGGTGGTGCTGGTGAAGATAGACGAGCCCCAGGACGTGCCCTGGGGCACGGTGGTGGCGGCACCGGTGTTCGCCCAGGTAGCCCGCGAGGCCATGGTCTACTACCGGGTGCCTCCGGCGGGCCTGGTGGCAGCCAACCCGGGACGATGACGATGCTTTGGCGGCGGGAGGTGGCCCAGGACCTGGGCCCGGCGCTGGTGGCTTGTGCCGGGCCCCTGGACGGCCCGCCCTTCGCTGGCGCCGCCATAGACTCGCGGCGGGTGCAGGCGGGCGCCCTCTTCTTCGCCCTGCGTGGCGAGCGGCACGACGGTCACGACTTCATACCGCAGGCGCTGGCCGCCGGCGCCAGCGGGCTGGTGGTCTCGCGTCCCCTGTCCGACCCGCCCGCCGGGGTCACCGTCTACCACGTGACCGACACGGCCCGCGCCCTGCAACTACTGGCCGCCGCCCGCCGGGGCCGCCACCCCCACCTGCCGGTGGTGGGGGTCACGGGCAGCGTGGGCAAGACCACCTGCAAGGAGCTGGTGGCGGCCGTCCTCGCCCGCCGTTACCTGGTGCTCAAGAGCGAGGGGAACCTGAACACCGAGGTGGGCCTCCCCCTGGCCCTGCTGGGCCTGAGGGAAGAGCACCAGGTCGCCGTGCTGGAGATGGCCATGTTCGCCCTGGGCGACATCGCCCTCCTCTGCCGCATCGCCCGCCCGCGCCTGGGGGTGCTGACCAATATCGGGCCGGTGCACCTGGAGCGCCTGGGCTCCCTGGGGGCCATCGCCGCCGCCAAGGGCGAGCTGGTCGAGGCGCTGCCCCCCGACGGCCTGGCGGTCATCAACGGCGACTGCCCCTGGGCCCACAGGCTGGCCGCCCGCGGGCCGGCGCCCGTCGTCTTCTACGGCACCTCGTCCCAGTGCGACGTGCAGGGAGAGGTGCTGGAGAGCCGAGGGCTGGAGGGCTTCACCTTCCGCCTGCGGTGGCGGGGACGCGAGGACACCGTGCGCTCGCCCATGCCCGGCCGCCACCACCTCCACGCCCTGCTGGCGGCGGCGGCCGTGGGGCTGGCGCTGGGCATGGAGTGGGATGAGGTGGTCGGCGCCCTCGCCTGCGCTCGCAGCGACCTGCGCCTGCGCGTGCTGGCCGGGCCCCGCGGCAGCACCGTCCTGGACGACTCCTACAACGCCAGCCCCGCCTCGGTGCTGGCCGCCCTGGACCTTTTGGCGGAGACGCCGGGCCGCCGCATCGCCCTCCTGGGCGACATGCTGGAGCTGGGGGAGGCGGCCCTGGACGGGCACCGCCAGGTGGGGGCCCACGCCGCCCGCACGACCGACGTGCTGCTGGTGCTGGGAGAGATGGCGTCGGTGGTGGCCGAGGCCGCCCGCGCCGCCGGCCACAGCGACGTGCGTCTGCCGGCCGACAAGGAGGAGGCGACCGCGATGCTAGCCCGCGAGCTGGGCCCCGGCGACTACCTGCTGGTGAAGGCCTCCCGCGCCCTGGCCCTGGAGACGGTGGTCGAGGCCCTGACCCGATGATCCATGCCCTGGTGGTGGGAGTCATGGCCATGCTGACGGCGGCGCTAGTAGGTGTCCCGGCCGTGGCCCTGCTGCGGCGCCTACGGCTGGGCAAGGCCATCAACCCCTGGGGGCCCCAGTCCCACCAGGCCAAGGCAGGCACCCCCACCATGGGCGGCGTGATCATCTGGGGGACAGTGCTGGCCTTCGCCGCCTACGAGCTGTCGCGGGAGCTGGCCCTGGGCCTGCCCATGGCCGTCATGGCCGCCCTGGGGCTGTTGGGGCTGCTGGACGACCTGGGCTCCCTGCAGGGGCGGCGGGAGTGGGCCCTGAACAAGCGGCTGAAATTCGTCTGCTTCGTAACCCTGGGCGCCGTCGTCGGCGTTATGTTAAAGTGGCGGTTAGACATAACATCGGTGGCGGTGCCTTTCGTGGGCGACTTCGACCTGGGCAACTGGCTGGTGCCGGCGGCCATCGTCGTGCTGACGCTGACCGCCGGCGGGGTGGCCGTCAGCGACGGTCTGGACGGGCTGGCGGCGGGCGCCTGCGCCATCGCTTACCTGGCCTACGGCGCCATCGCCCTGGGCCAGGGGCAGACGGAGCTGGCCGCCTTCGCCCTGGCCGGGGCGGGGGCGTGCCTGGGCTTCCTCTGGCACAACGCCCACCCCGCCCAGGTGTTCATGGGCGACACGGGCGCCCTGGCCCTGGGCGGCGGGCTGGCCGCCCTGGCCCTAATGACCCGTCAGTGGCTGGTCCTGCCCGTCGTGGGCATCGTCTTCGTGCTGGAAGGGGCGTCGGTCTACCTGCAGGTAGCCTATTACCGGCTGACGGGCGGGCGGCGCATCTTCCGCATGGCGCCCCTGCACCACCACTTCGAGGCCCTGGGCTGGCCGGAGCCAAAGGTGGTGCAGCGCCTCTGGCTGACGGCCGCCCTGGGCGCCCTGGCCGGGACGGTGCTGGCCCTGGAGGGCCTGTGAGATGGACTTCCGCGGTCGCCGGGTGACGGTGGTGGGCCTGGGCATCGAAGGGGTGGACGCCGTCCGCTTCTTCGTCGGCCGGGGCGCCCACGTCACCGTCAGCGACGCCAAGACGGCCCAGCAGCTATCGGCGCGGCTGGCCCAGATCGAGGGGCTGCCCGTGCGCCTGTCCCTGGGCGGCAACGACCCGGACGTGCTGGCCGACTCGGACTACCTGTTCGTCTCGCAGGGGGTGCCCCTGGACCTGCCCGGCATCGAGGCCGCCCGCCAGCGCGGGGTGCCGCTGCTGTCCATGATGGGCCTCTTCCTGGAGATGTGCCCCGGCCCGGTGGCGGGCATCACCGGCTCCAGCGGCAAGACCACCACCACCGCCCTGGTGGGCGAGATGTTCCGATACGAGGGCCTCCCCCACCTGGTGGGAGGAAACATCGGCGTGGGGCTGCTGCAGCTTCTGCCCCGTGTGCGGCCCTACACCTGGGTGGTACTGGAGATCAGCCACACCCAGTTGCAGCTCACCTGCCAGAGCCCGCACGTGGCAGCGGTGCTGAACATCACCCCCAACCACCTCGACCGCTTCACCTGGGAACAGTATCGGGGGCTGAAGGCCAACATCGTCCGTTACCAGGGACCGGGCGACTGGGCGGTGCTGGGCTACGACTGCGCCGAGTCGCGGGCCCTGGCCGACCGGGTGGCTTCCCGCGTCCTCTTCTTCTCGCTGGCGGACGCCGAGGGCGAGGGGGTGTTCGCCCGCGACGGTCAGGCCGTCTGGCGCTGCGGCGGTCGCCAGCGCCGCCTCTTCCCCCTGTCGGCGGTGAGGCTGCGGGGGCAGCACAACCTGCAGAACGCCCTGGCAGCGGCGGCCGTGGCCTGCGCCTGCGGCCTGTCGTCCGAGTCCATCGCCCGGGCGGTGGCCACCTTCCGCGGCGTGGAGCACCGACTGGAACACGTGGCCACCCTGGGCGGGGTCGAATTCTACAACGACAGCATCGCCACCACGCCCGAGCGCACCCTGGCCGGCATGCGCTGCTTCGACCAGCCGCTGGTGCTGCTCCTGGGCGGCCGCGACAAGCACCTGCCCCTAGAGGAGCTGGCCGAGGAGGCCTGCCGCCGCTGCCGCGGGGTGGTCTTCTTCGGCGAGTCGGCGCCCAAGCTGTGGGAGGCGGTGGAGGCGGCCGCCGCCACCCTGCTGCCCCAAGCGCGCCCGGCCCTGGCCTCGGCCCGCGACCTGGAGGAGGCCGTGGCCGCCGCCTGGCGCCTGGCCCGGCCGGGGGACGTGGTGCTCCTCTCGCCCGCCTGCACCAGCTTCGATGCCTACGAGAACTTCGAGGAGCGGGGGCGCCACTTCCGCGCCCTGGTGCAAGCCCTGGCCAAGGAGGGGACGCCATCACCGACGTGAGGCCATCTTCCCGCACCCTCGGCCCGCCCGACCACCTGCTGCTGGCGACGGTGGTAGCGTTGCTGGTGGTGGGGCTGCTGTCCCTCTACAGCGCCAGCTTCGCCGTCGGCGAGCGCGAGTATGGCAACCCCAACTACTTCATCGTGCGGCAGGCGGTCTTCGCCCTGGTGGGGCTGGCGGCCATGCTGGCCCTGATGCGCCTGGACTACCGGCGCCTGCGCCGCCTGAGCGTGCTGCTGATGCTGGCCAGCATCGTGGGGCTGGTGGCGGTGCTCATCCCGGGCGTGGGCGTGGTGCGCTACGGCTCCGCCCGCTGGCTGGACGTGGGGCCGGCCGAGGTGCAGCCCAGCGAGGTGGCCAAGCTGGCCCTGGTCCTCTACATGTCGGCGTGGCTGGCCAGCCGGGGGGAGCACATCCGCCACCTGTCGCTGGGCTTCCTGCCCTTCGTCATCATCGTGGGGCTGGTGGGCGGACTGGTGCTGGTGGAACCCGACATGGGGACGGCGGTGGTGCTGCTGGCGGTGGCCACCACCCTCTTCTTCCTGGCCGGGGCGCCCATCTCCCACCTGGCGCTCTTCCTGGTGCTGGGAGCGCTGGTGAGCTACGCCGTCGTCCTCACCCACGATTACCGCCTGGCGCGGGTGGAGGCGTTCCTGGCGCCCGAGGCCGACCCCTACGGCAAGGGCTTCCAGCTCATCCAGTTGAAGACGGCCCTGGCCAGCGGCGGGCTGCTGGGGCTGGGCTGGGGCGCCGGCCGGCAGAAGTTCGGCTTCGTGCCCGGCGCCCACACCGATGGCGTCTTCGCCATCCTGGGCGAGGAGATGGGCTTCGTGGGGGCGATGGCGGTGCTCGCCCTCTTCGCCCTGCTGGTGGGCCGGGGGATCTACATCGCCTTGCGCGTGCGCGACCCCTTCGGGCGGCTGGTGGCCGTGGGGGTCAGCGCCTGGTTGGGCTACCAGACGTTTATAAATTTGGGGGGCATAAGTGGTCTGATCCCCCTGACGGGCATACCCCTGCCCTTCTTCAGCTACGGGGGGTCGGCCCTCATCGCCAACCTGGCCGCGGTGGGGCTGCTGCTGAGCGTCTCGCGGCACGCCTGGACGGGCGAGGAGGGGCGACAGCCCTCCGCCGCGGGGTGGCGGGCGGGAAGCCCGAGGAGGCGGGGTATATGAGGCTGGTGCTGTGCGGTGGCGGGACGGGCGGTCACATCTATCCCGCCCTGAGCGTGCTGGAGGCCCTCACCCAGGAGCTGGGGCTGGAGGGCGACCTGGACGTCCTCTACCTGGGGCAGGCAGGCGCCCTGGAGGACGAGCTGGTCTCTCGCGCCGGCATCCCCTTCCAGACGGTGCCCTCGGGCCCGGTGCGGGGAAGACGGCCTTGGGAGCTGCCCGGCAGCCTGCTGCGCATCTCGCTGGGCACCTGGCGGGCCCGACGCGCCCTCGCCCGCTTCGGCGCCCAGGCAGTCCTCTCCACCGGCGGCTATGCCAGCGTGCCGGTGGCCGTGGCCGCCTGGATCAAGGGCGTGCCGCTGGTGGTCTTCCTCCCCGACGTGCTGCCGGGCTGGGCGGTTCGGTTCATGTCGCGCCTGGCGGCGCGGGTGGCCGTCTCCACCCCCATGACGCCGGCGCGGGTGCTGGACGGCAAGGTGCGGGTGACGGGCTACCCGGTGCGGCGCAGCTTCTGGCTGGCCGACCGGGCCGAGGGGCGCCGGCGCCTGGGCCTCGACCTGGAAGAGAAGGTGCTTTTCGTCTCCGGCGCCTCCCAGGGCGCCCGCAGCATCAACGAGGCGGTGGCGGCCAGCCTGCGGGGGCTGCTGGAGCTCTGCCAGGTGGTGCACGTCTGCGGCCAGCGCGACTACCCCTGGCTGAAGGAGGCGAAGGACTCGCTGAACGGGGGACTGCGCGAGCGTTACTTCCTCTTCCCCTATCTGCACGAAGACCTGCCCTGGGCCATGGCCGCCGCCGACCTGGCCGTGACGCGGGCGGGTGCTTCCGTGCTGGGCGAGCTGCCCGCCGTGGGGCTCCCCGCCGTGCTGGTGCCCTACCCCCACGCCGGCGGGCACCAGCGGCACAACGCCCGCTACCTGGAGGAGGCGGGGGCAGCGGTGGTAGTGGACGACGGCCGCCTCAAGGAAGAGCTGCTGCCGCTGGTGGGGCAGCTCCTCAGCGACGAGCGGCGGCGCCTGGCCATGGCCGCGGCAGCACGACGCCTGGCCCGCCCCGACGCCGCCCGCAACATCGCCCGGCTGCTGCTGGAGGTGGTCCAGGGGCGATGAGCGGTGACGGGCACGCCCACCTCATGGGCATCGGCGGCATCCACATGTCGGCCATCGCCGTGGTGCTGCAGGGGCAGGGCTGGCGGGTCTCGGGCTGCGACCTCCACCCCTCGCACCTCACCGAGCGGCTGCAGAACATGGGCATCGCCTGCCAGCGAGGCCACGACCCGGCCCACTTGGCGGGTGTGGACCTGCTGGTGCACACCGCCGCCGTGCGGCCCGACAACCCCGAGCTGGCCGCCGCCCGCAGCCTGGGCATCCCCGTCCTCCAGCGGGCGGAGATGGTGGCGCGCCTCGCCGAGGGCAAGCGGGTGGTGGCGGTGGCCGGCTGCCACGGCAAGACCACCACCACCTCCCTGGTAGCGTATGCTCTCTGGCGGGCGGGTCTGCGGCCCACCTTCCTCCTGGGCGGCGAAATGGTGGGCCTGGAGACCAACGTCATGGCCGGCGACGGCCCCCACTTCGTGGTGGAGGCGGACGAATACGCCGCCGCCTTCCTCCATTACCGCCCGCAGGTGGCGGCAGTGACCAACCTGGAGCCCGACCACCTGGACTACTACGGCAGCTTCCAGAAGCTGCAAGAGGCCTTCGGGCGCTTCCTGGGCCAGGTGGAAGAGGGGGGCAGCGTCGTCGCCTGGGGTGAGGACGCTCCCCTGCGCTCTCTGGTGGAGGAGGCTCTGCGGGGGAAGTCCGTGCGGACGATATATTTTGGCCTCGATACCCCTTGCCAACTGCTGGCGCATGACATAATGTTGGCTACTACGGGCGCCACGTTCCGGGTGCGCTGGCAGGGGGTTGACCTGGGCACCTTCACGACCCCGCTCCTGGGGCTCCACAACGTGCGCAACTGCCTGGCCGGCGTCGGCGTCGGGCTGGCCCTGGGCCTGGAGCCCGACGCCCTGCGACAGGCGGTGGCCGAGTTCCGGGGAGTCCACCGGCGCTTCGAGGTGGTGGGGGAGGCCCGCGGCGTGACAGTGGTGGACGACTACGCCCATCACCCCACCGAGGTGGAGGCGACCCTCGCCGCCGCCCGCCGTCGCTTCCCCGGCCGGCGCCTGGTCTGCCTCTTCCAGCCCCACACTTATAGCCGCAGCCGCTACCTGCTGGACGGCTTTCGCACCTGCTTCCGGGGCGCCGACGTGCTGCTCCTGGCCGAGACCTACGCCGCTCGCGAGGAGCCGTCGGCGGGGATGGACGCCGCCGAGCTGGCCGCCCACATCCAGCAGCCCCCCGCCCGCTACGTGGGCGGGCTGGAAGAGGCCGCCGCGGCCGTGCTGGCGGCCCTGCAGCCCGGCGACGTCTTCCTCACCGTCGGCGCGGGCGACGTGGACCGGGTGGCCCGCCGCGTGCTGGAGGCCCTGTCGGCATGATCACCCGCGACTTCCTGGACGGGTTGCGGCGCCTGGGGCCGGTGCGCCTCATGGAGCCCATGCGCCGCCACACCACCTGGGGCGTGGGCGGCCCCGCCGACGTCTACTTCGTGGCCCGCAGCCAGGAGGAGCTGGTGCGGGCCTTCGTCCTGGCCCGCCAGCACCACGTCCCCGTCTTCGTCCTCGGCTCCGGCTCCAACGTGCTGGTGGGCGACGAGGGCATCCGCGGCCTGGTCATCGAGAACCAGGCGGTCGGCATGGAGGGACCCAGGCGCGAGAACGGCTGGCTGCTGGTGCGCGTGCAGAGCGGCACCAGCCTGGCATCGGCGGCGCGGCGCCTCTCCTTCGCGGGCGTGGCCGGCCTGGAGTGGGCCTGCGGCATACCCGGCACCGTGGGCGGGGCAGTGGTCTACAACGCCGGCGCCTACGGCGGCTGCCTGCGCGATGTGCTGGTGACGGCCCGCCTGGCCGACGCCGAGGGCCGCCTGCTGGAGATGGGCCCCGACGACCTGGCCCTGGGCTACCGCGGCAGCGTGCTCACCCGCGGCCTGCTGCGCGACCTGGTGGTGCTCTCGGTGGACCTGCGCCTGTGGGAGGGGGACGCCCGCGAACTGAAGGGGCGGGTGCGGGAGCTGGACGCCCGTCGCAAGGCGGCCCAGCCGCCGGGACGCAACGCCGGCTCCGTGTTCAAGAACCCGCCGGAGCACCCCGCCTGGTGGCTCATTGACCAGGTGGGGCTGCGGGGCCACCGCATCGGCGACGCCCAGATTTCCGAGAAGCACGCCAACTTCATCCTCAACCTGGGCAAGGCCCGCGCCGCCGACATCGCTGCTCTCATCGAACTGGCGCGGGAGCGGGTGCGGCAGCGCTTCGGCGTCGAACTGGAGCTGGAGGTGGCCCTGGTGGGGGAGGGCTTCCGATGAGCGCCGGCCGCCTGCGGGTCGCCGTCCTCTTCGGCGGCCGCTCCGCCGAGCACGAGGTGTCGGTGGTCTCGGCCCAGGGCGTCCTGCGCCACATGGACCCGGAGCGCTTCCAGTCGGTGCCCTTCGGCATCACTCGCGAGGGCGTCTGGCTGACGCCGGAGGAGACGGAGCGGGCGCTGCAGTCGGTGCCGCTGAACAGCTACCTGCCCCTGCCCTCGCTGGAGGGAAACGTGCCCCCGCTGCGCCCGCAGGTGCTGGCGGCCCTGGCCCGGACGGACGTGGTCTTCCCCCTGCTGCACGGGCCCCACGGCGAGGACGGCACCGTGCAAGGGATGCTGGAGCTGATGGGCCTCCCCTATGTCGGGGCAGGGGTGGCGGCCAGCGCCGTGGGCATGGACAAGGCGCTGATGAAGTCCCTCTTCCGGCGGGCGGGCCTGCCGACGGCCGACTTCGCCGTGGTGACCCGCCACGAGTGGGAACGTGACCGCCCGGCGGTGGAGGCCCGTCTGCGGGCCGACATCGGCCTGCCCTGCTTCGTCAAGCCGGCCAACCTGGGCTCCAGCGTGGGCATCGCCAAGGTGAAGGAGTGGGCGGCCCTGGCCCCCGCCCTGGACGAGGCCTTCCGCTACGACCGCAAGGCCCTGGTGGAGAAGGCGGTGACGGGACGGGAGATCGAGGTAGCCGTGCTGGGCAACGACGAGCCCGTCGCCTCGCCGCCGGGGGAGGTGGTGCCCCACCGCGAGTTCTACGACTACCGCGCCAAATACCTGGAGGAGGGCACCCGCCTGGTCGCCCCCGTCTCCCTGCCGCCGGCGGTGGAGCGGCGCCTGCAGGAGATGGCCCTGGCCGCCTTCAGGGCCATAGACTGCGCCGGGATGGCCCGGGTGGACTTCTTCCTGGTGGACGACCAGCCGGTGGTCAACGAGATCAACACCATCCCCGGCTTCACGCCCATCAGCATGTATCCCCGGCTGTGGGAGGCGGCCGGGCTCTCCTATCGGGAGCTGATAACCCAGCTTATCGAGCTGGGGCTGGAGCGGCACCGTGAGAAGCAGCGACGCATCTTCGCGCCGGAGCAGGCCTGAGCGGGGGCCCATCCGCCCCTACGTGCTCCTGGGGCCCCGGGAGCAGGCCCTGGTGCGCCGGCGCCGCTGGCAGCGGCTGTTGCTGGCCCTGGCCCTGGCGGCGCCTTTGGCCGCCGCCCTCGGCCTCTACCTCTCTCCCCTGTTCCGGGTGCAGACGGTGCAGGTGGAGGGCACCCGCGTCCTGTCGGCCGACGAGGTGGCCGCTCTGGCCGACCTGCAGGGCAGGAGCATCTTCCGCCTGCCGTTGGAGCGGGCCGAAGCCCGCATCCGCGGCCTGCGCATGGTCAAGGCGGTGCAGGTGGAGGCGCACCTGCCCGACCGGGTGGTCATCCGCGTGCAGGAGCGGCAGCCCTGGGGCTACTGGCAGCGGGGCGGCCAGCTCTACGTGGTGGACGACGAGGGGGTCGTCTTGCAGGGGGTATCGCCGACGGGGGACGTTCCGACTATAATTGACGCGACCGGGGGTGGGGCGCTGCAACCAGGCGAGCGCGTCAACGCTTCAACCATATCGTTGGCGGTGCGCCTGCGCGACGAACTGCCCCGGTCGGTGGGCGTAAGGCCGGTGCGCTTCGAGTTCACGCCGCAGGACGGGCTGGTGGTGAGCACCGACGCCGACTACCGGGCGGTGGTGGGGGACGCCAACGGGCTGGACTACAAGCTGAGGGTGTGGGGGGCCATCCATCGCCAGATGGGGCCCCAGGGGCTGCGAGGGCGCGTGCTGGACCTGCGCTTCGGTGATCGCCCTGCCCTGCGTTGAAGGGAGGAAGGGCGTGAAGAGGTCTAGCATCCTGGGCGCGGTAGACGTGGGGAGCAGCAAGGTCTGCACCCTGCTGGCCGAGATAACGCCGGAAGAAGACCTGCGCCTGCTGGGGGTGGGGGTGGCCGCCGCCCAGGGCATGCGCAAGGGGCTGGTGGACAACATCAAGGCGGCCACCGAGGCCATCGCCGCCTCCATCGAGCGGGCCGAACGGGCCAGCGGCATGCGCCTTCCCCCCTGCTTCGTCTCCATCGGCGGCAACCATCTGTCCTGTCTCAACCACCGCGGCGTCGCCACCGTCCCGGGCGGCCGGCGGGCCATCCGCCACGAGGACATCCGCCGCGCCCTGGAGGACGCCCAGGCCGTCAGCCTGCCCACCGACCGAGAGGTGCTCCACGTCGTCCCCCGCTCTTTCGTGCTGGACGGGCAGGAGGCGGTCACCGACCCCATCGGCATGTATGGGCAGCGGCTGGACGTGGAGGTGCACCTGGTGACGGCCTCCACCACCGCCGTCCAGAACCTCTGCCAGGCGCTGGAGGGGGCAGGGGTGCAGGTGGAGGCGGTGGTGGCCTCGCCCCTGGCCGCGGCCGAGGCCGTCCTGGAGGAGGAGGAGAAGCGCCACGGCGTGGTGGTGGTGGACATCGGCGGGGGCACCACCGACATCGTCGTCTTCCTGGAGGGGATGCCCTATCACACCGCCAGCCTGCCCGTGGGCGGCTACCACTTCACCCACGACCTGGTGCTGGGGCTGCGGGTGCCCTTCTCGGTGGCCGAGGAGGCCAAGCTGCGCTACGGGGCCGCCCTGCCCAGCCGGGTCAACGCCGAGGAGGCGGTGGAGCTGGAGTCCTTCGGCGGGCAGCGGCGCAAGAGCGTGCCCCGCCGCCGCCTGGCCGAGATCCTGCAGGCGCGGGCGGAAGAGGTGCTGGAGATGGTCTACCTGGACGTGCGCCGGGCCGGCTTCGACGACATGATCGCCGCCGGCCTGGTGCTGACGGGGGGCAGCGCCGCCCTGCCCGGCCTGGACGAACTGGCCGAGCAACTGCTGCACGTGCCGGTGCGCATCGGCCTGCCCAAGGGCACCTACGGCCTGGCCGATGCCGTCAGCGGGCCCGCCTACGCCACCAGCGTGGGGCTGCTGCGCTGGGCCGCCTACGCCGACGGCTGGTCGGGCCCCAGCCGCGGGCGCCGCGCCCTGCCCACCCTGGCCGGCGCCGGCATCTGGGAGCGCATCAAACGCTGGCTGAAGCTCTTGATACCGCAGTGATCCGGAAAGGACTCAGGAGGGGGTCATGGCAGGCAGGACAGCCGAAGGCCGACGGGCGGAAGTGGACGGGCTTCCCGCCCTGAAGGTGGTGGGGGTAGGCGGAGGGGGTTGCAACGCCGTCAACCGCATGATCCAGGTGGGCATCGCCGGCGTCGAGTTCATCGCCGTGAACACCGACGCTCAGGCCCTCATGCGCTGCGAGGCGGACGTGCGCATACGCATCGGCGACCGCCTCACCAAGGGGCTGGGGGTGGGCGGCGACCCCGAGAAGGGGCGCCAGGCCGCCGAGGAGTCCCTGGACGAACTCAAGGAGGCCCTCAAGGGCGCCGAGATGGTCTTCATCACCGCCGGCATGGGCGGCGGCACCGGCACCGGCGCCGCCCCCCTGGTGGCCCAGGTGGCCAAGCACGTGGGCGCCCTGACGGTGGCGGTGGTGACCAAGCCCTTCTCCTTCGAGGGGGCCAAGCGCCGCCGCAACGCCGAGGAGGGCATCAGCCGCCTGCGCAACGAGGTGGACACCCTCATCGTCATCCCCAACGACCGCCTGCTCAGCGTCTGCGACCAGAAGACGACGCTCCAGGAGGCCTTCCTGCTGGCCGACGACATCCTGCGGCAGGGCATCCAGGGCATCGCCGAGCTGATCACGGTGCCCGGCGACATCAACCTGGACTTCGCCGACGTGCGCCGCATCATGGCCGACGCCGGCCCGGCCATGATGGCCATCGGCCGCGCCCGCGGCGAGAACCGGGCCGTGGAGGCGGCCCAGGCGGCCATCCGCAGCCCGCTGCTGGACGTGAGCATCCACGGCGCCAAGGGGGTGCTGTTCAACTTCACCTCCAACGGCAACATGTCCCTGCACGAGCTGAACATGGCCGCCCAGGTCATCACCGAGGTGGTGGACCCCGACGCGGAGATCATCTTCGGCACCGCCACCGACCCCAGCCTGGACGACGAGGTGAAGATAACCCTCATCGCCGTGGGCTTCGAGCCCCAGGGCGAGCGGCGGGGCGCCGCCGCCGAGGAGGAGGAGTGGCGGCGGCTGCGGCACGAGATGCCCAACCTGTCCGACACCGACCTGCCCTCCTTTCTTCGGCGGGGCGTCACCCTCCGTTAACTAGAGCGCAAAGAGCACGGCAGGGGGTGGCCGCGGGGCCACCCCCTGCCCTTCCCCCGGCGGGCAGCCTTTTCCACAGCTTCTCGACATAAGCCCCATGAAGGCGCCGCGACGGGGCGCTGGCGGGCGGGCGGGACGGCCCATAACGGCCCCACTTGACACTTTTACGGGCCTGTGGAGAAGGTGTGGACATGACCCAAGATGTTGTGTCATGGCCCTTGACAGCCCCAAGATGTTGTGGTATATTGTCGCCGCTCTCGAGAGGGGGCATGGAGCATGGAATGTCCGTTCTGCGGCCACCCCGATTCGCGGGTGATGGACTCCCGCCCCGGGCCGGGCGGCATCCGGCGGCGGCGGGAGTGCCTGGCCTGCGGCCGCCGCTTCAGCACCATGGAGCGGGTGGAGCTGGAGAACGTGATGGTGGTGAAGAAGGACGGCCGTCGGGAGCCCTTCTCGCGCGAGAAGGTGCTGGCCGGGGTGCGCAAGGCCTGCGAGAAGCGGCCCATCCCCACCGGCGCCCTGGAGGAGCTGGTGGAACGGGTGGAGCGGGAGGTCTACGCCCTGGGCAAGGCGGAGGTGCCCACCAGCTACATCGGCGACCTGGTGATGGAGGAGCTGCGGGGCCTGGACCGCATCGCCTACATCCGCTTCGCCAGCGTTTATCGGGCCTTCGCCGACGTGGACGAGCTGGAGCGGGAGCTGGAGGCGCTGAAGGCCGGCTGGCCCCGCCCCGAAGTGCCCCCTGGCCAACTGGTGCTCCTGCCGGAGGTGAGACAACGCACGTTTGTAACCGGTCGCTCTGCCCGCCCTTTGCAGGAACCACGCTTGATCAGGAAACGGAAAAGTAGGTAATGTCGCTAATCAATAGGTCTGGCTTAGCCCACCCCGGTCTTACCGGACAGTCGGGACCAATAGGACAGCTGTGCGCATACTACGCGCGGGTCATCCATCTGGGCTTCATAGATGAGTCTTGCTGGAATCGTGGTCGTTACCGAGCAGTAGGAATGGTATCTGTGCCAGTAGCGCATCTAGGCACGATTGAATCCGCTCTTCGACCAAGCAGACTATTGGGCAAGTTGGCGGAATGGAAAAATGCCCGCCCTAATAGCTATGAATCAATGCTTTATTTGCTGAGCGGAGCCGTCCATTTCGCTGCACTGCGGCAGCTGCGGGTAGATGTCCTGTGCTGGGATACCCACGACAGCCGCCATAACGTGAGTGGTCGGGATGATGCCGAAAACCTCAAGAGAATGATGTATAGAGTCGCTCATCACGGCATCAGATGCTGGGGGGCGCCAGCGCGCTGGCTGTTGGTGATTGACAGGAGCGACATTGCGGAAAGTTACTGCGGTAAACTGACCGAACTTCTAAATAATAAGCTGAGCCCAAATATTCAAATACATGGCGCATTGCTCGGCGATGCAATTAAGAACCTGTTCCTTCTGCTAGCGGACATCTTTGCAGGCATTGGCTGTTTTTCCTGGTTGAACGCCTCTTCCTATAACAGGACTGGCCTGAGTTCCATGCCTGGGAGGCCGCAGTCGCGAACGGAGACAAGATTCCGCCTCCTGTTCGAACTTGAGAGGATAGCGGCCATGCGTGGCTTTGAGTTTGATGTCGCGCGTCATGGGGGCCTGCTAACCCGGGATCCTCGTAGCAATATAAATTTTTGGTTGTACGCGCCTCAAGGCTCCTATGATCGAGCACCTATTCGCATCCGACATCGCGATTGAAGAAGGCGAGGCTATGACGCTAGACATCAGTGGTAGGTGCATCAGGCATAGCCGCAGGTTCACAGCCCTGCCCCAGACGCTGGCGAGGGCAGGGGGCAGACCTAAAGGTCTGTAGCTACAACAATGACGGGAACGAGGTCACGACGACGCGGAAGGAGGTGACGACAGAAGGCAGCAACGACCGGCGCTCGATAGCTTTCGAGAGCGGAGGAGGGCAACCATGTTAGTCGAGGCTCGGGGCCAGACCGGAAAGCATCAGCTCGCGAACCTAGCGCGCTTCTTCACCAGGCCGGGGGTGGACCCCTTCGATGAGGTGGAGTGGGAGCGCCGCACCGCCCTCATCGAGGGGCCCGACGGCAGGCCCGTCTTCCAGCAGGAGGACGTGGAGTTCCCCAAGGCCTGGTCCCAGCAGGCCACCAACGTCGTCGCCTCCAAATACTTCCGCGGGCCCCTGGGCACACCCCAGCGCGAGCGCTCCGTGAAGCAGCTCATCTCCCGCGTGGTGGACACCATCGCCTCCTGGGGCCAGAAGGGGGGCTACTTCTCGTCCGAGGAGGAGATGGAGACCTTCCGCCAGGAGCTGAAGTTCCTGCTCCTGCACCAGTATGCCTGCTTCAACTCGCCCGTCTGGTTCAACGTCGGCATCGAGGAGCGCCCCCAGTGCTCCGCCTGCTTCATCCTCTCCATCGAGGACTCCATGGAGTCCATCCTCGACTGGTACAAGACGGAGGGGAAGATCTTCAAGGGCGGCTCGGGGGCGGGCATCAACCTCTCGCCCCTGCGCTCCTCCCGGGAGCGCCTCTCCTCGGGCGGCATCGCCTCGGGGCCCGTCTCCTTCATGCGCGGGGCCGACGCCATCGCCGGCACCATCAAGTCGGGGGGCAAGACGCGGCGGGCAGCCAAGATGGTCGTGCTGAACGTGGACCACCCCGACATCGAGGAGTTCATCTGGTGCAAGGCCAAGGAGGAGCGCAAGGCCCGCGCCCTGGTGCAGTCGGGCTGGGACCCCTCCCTGGACTCGGAGCTGTGGATCA